>Ga0265798_10003531_pt1 | contig 22173 bp, 19 predicted proteins | sample P3T30metagenome_FD_192430 | JGI IMG/M metagenome (GOLD analysis project Ga0265798, IMG submission 192430) | Plant litter microbial communities from East Loma Ridge, Irvine, California - P3 T30 | ecosystem: Environmental > Terrestrial > Plant litter > Unclassified | place: USA: California... | reverse complement strand
GTCGTCGGCGCGCTTGGCGGTGATCCCGGCGGCGGCCGCGGCGCCGGCCTCGTAGGCGCGGAGTTCGTCGAGCAGGGCGTCGAGTCCGCGCGCGCGGCAGGCGGCGGCCAGACTGGTGTCGTCATACAGCCGATACGTATCGACCAGGCGATAGAAACCGTCGCTCATGGCCAGCAGCAGCGCGCCGGGCGGCGCTTCCAGGCATGCGGTGCGCGCCTGGAAGGCGCCGCGCGGCTCCAGGCACAGCACCTGCGGCCGGGCCGCCGTGTTCTGCGCGTGGCGGCGCTCCTTGAGCATCGGCAGCAGCCGCTCCCAGCGCGCCGCCGCGTCGGACACGCCCTCGGCCACCAGCGCGGCCACCGCTGCCTGCACCTCGCGCTCCACCGGATTGTCGAAGGGATCGAGGTCGCGCACGGCGCCGCCGGCGTCGGCCAGCAGGATCTTGCTGTCGCCCAGGCAGTACAGCTCGAGCGTATCGGGCGCGCCGCCATGGCCGTGGCGCACGCGCACCCAGGCCAGGGTCGCCACCGGCCAGGCGTAGGGCGGCGGATCGCCGTCGGCGAGCGTGCGCCAGGCGGCGCGGGTAGCGTCCAGCGCGGCGTGCACCAGCGCTTCCTGGCTGCCGCCGCGCTCGAGCAGCGCGCCCAGGTCGCGCGCGAAGCGGCGCACGAACCATGCCGGATCGCTGGCGCCGGCGCCGATCCAGCGCCGGGGCGTCAGCGGCGTGGCGCCGTCCATCACCAGGATATCGGTGACGCCCTCGCCCTCGTGCAGCGCCAGCAGGTCTTCGTTGATGCGGCCCTTGCCGGCCGAGGACACCAGGCTATACCTCATCCGCTCTCCATAATCGATGACTGAACGGCTACTATAACCGAGCCGCGCCGTCCGATCACGCCGGCAGCATGCGGCGCGCGTCGAAATAATCCCGCAGCGCGGCGGCGGCGGGCACCAGTTCGGCCAGCGCCACGTGCCCGTCCGGACGCACCAGGTAGAGCGCGTCGCGTTCCAGCCCGGCCGCCGCGCTGGACTCGCTCCAGTCGAAGCGGCGCAGCGCCAGGCCGGCTTCGGCGCACCAGGGCGCCAGGTCGCTCCAGGGCGCGCCGAAGACCTGGACCTGCCAGCCGGGCGCCGGCAAGGGGACGTGGTTATCCGGGCCGTGCAGGCCGGTCCAGGGCAGGCGGTCGCCGCCCGCCACCCGGCCCGCGCTGCCGCTGCTGAGCGGGCTGTCGCGGTAGTGGATCGCGGTCTGGGACAGGATGCGGAACAGGTTTTCGCGCACCGGCTCGATGCCATAGGCGATCGAGGCGAACAGCGGCGCAATGCGGGTGCGCACCATGTCGGCGAAGCCGCCCTCGGCGGTCACGAAGGAAAACACCCTGTCGGTGGTTTCGACCAGGCGCCGGGCGAAGCCGATGCGTTCGCTCTCGTAGCTGTCGAGCAGGCTGTCCGGCGCGCGCCCGTGGACCACGGCGGCCAGCTTCCAGCCGAGGTTGACGGCGTCGCCGATGCCGGTGTTCATGCCCTGGCCGCCGGCCGGGCTGTGCACGTGGGCGGCGTCGCCGGCCAGCAGCACCCGGCCCTGGCGGTAGCTGCCGGCAACGCGGTGGTGTACGCGGTAGGTCGAGAACCAGTTCACCTTGCGGATCTCCAGGCCCAGGCTGGCGATGGCGCGCTGGCGCACGTCGGCGAAGGCCAGTTCGTGCCCGGCCGCGGCGCCGGCCCCGGGACGGATCGCACCGATCAGGCGCGCCATGCCGGTGGCGCTGTAGGACAGCAGCAGCACGAAATCGGCGTGCTCGAAGGAAGCGTGGATCTCGCCGTCGGCCGCCGTCCCGGCCACTTCGACGTCGGCCACGTAGAAGGTCTGGGCATACGTGCCGCCTTCGAAGCCGGTGCCGAGCTGGTGGCGCACGATCGAATGGGCGCCGTCGCAGCCGGCCAGCCAGCCGGCCGCGCACGCGCTTTCCACCCCGCCGGGTCCGCGCAGGCGCGCGCGCACGCCGTCCGGGCCGGCCTCGAAGCCGAGCAGCTCCGTGCTGCGCTCCACGCGCACGCCGGCCTCCTGCAAATGGCGCGCCAGCAGGCGCTCGTGGTGGTCCTGCGGGTAGATGAGCACGAAGGGGAAGGCGGTCAGCGCGCGGCCGGCATCGCCGAAGGCAAGGCGCGCGCGGTGCCGGCCGCGCGACCAAATGTTCAGCGCCGGATTGCGCATGCCGGCCGCCGCCACTTCGTCGGCCAGGCCGAGCGTGCGGTAGAGTTCCAGGGTGCGGGCCTGGACCGCCATCGCGCGCGAGCCTGGCCCGGGCGCCTCGTCGCGGTCGATGATGCGCACCGCCACGCCCTGCCGGGCCAGCCACAGCGCCAGCACCAGGCCGGTCGGGCCGGCGCCGGCAATCAATACCTCGCTTGCTTCCGTATCCATCTGCGCCTCCGGTTGGAAGACGGCGCGCCGGGCGGCGCACCCGCATGCTTGACCTGCGCAAGCGCGCCGGGTTCGGCGCGTACCGATCGGACTTGATGATTGCGCACGTTAGCGAAACAATATGTTACGCGCTTCCCGCTAGAATGGCAGCGCTGGCCAAGTCAACGAGGAAAAACAACGTGAAGATCGCCTGTATCGCCTGGGGTTCCCTGCTGTGGAAACCGGGACCGCTGAAACTTGCTTCGGCCTGGATGCCGGACGGGCCGCCGCTGCCGCTCGAGTTCGTACGCGACAGCGACGACAGCGAGGAGCTGGCGCTGGTCCTGCACGAGGCCGCGCCCCTGGTGCCGACCTACTGGGCGCGCCTGGACGCCGCCAGCCTCGACGAAGCGCGCGAGATGCTGCGCGAGCGCGAAAAGATCCGTCCGCAGTACCCGCAGTGGGTCGGCTCGATCCCGAACCCGCACGGCGCCGCCGACGAGCGCATCGGCGCGTGGATGCATGCGCGCGAACTCGACGCCGTGGTCTGGACCGCGCTGCCGGCCAAGTTCGCGCAGGTCAGCGAACGCGCGCCCAGCGCCCACGAGGCGATCGCCTTCCTGGCCGGGCTGCAGGGAGAGGCGCGGGCCAAGGCCGAGGATTACGTGCGCCGCGTGCCATCCGAGATCCGTACCCTGTACCGCGGCCTGTTCGAGGAACACCTGGGCTGGACGCCGCTTGCCTGATCTTCAGGCCAGTGCGCATCTGCCGCGCATGCGCCATCATCCTTTGGTATGAGGCTGTATCTCTTTGTATAGCTAGACTCGCCGCCCCTGCGTCTAGAGAATGAAGCCATGAATCGCACTGCAGTATCGCTGGCCGTGCGTCCGGTTTCCAAGTACGAGGAGCAGTCCATGAGCAACTTCCCTTCCTTCTCCGCCCCGGCCCGGGCCGGCGCCATGCCCGGCATGGCCGCCATGGCCGTCGGCCAGCTGGTGGCGTCGATCGCGCATGAAGTCGACCAGCCGCTCGCCGCCATTTCCCTGCACGCCCAGGCTGCGCTGCGCTGCATCGAGCGCACGCAGTCCCCGGCCGGCGCCGAAGCCGCGCTGCGCGCCGTGCTGGAAGCCTCGGCCCATGCCAGCGACATCCTGCGCAGCATGCGCACGCTGGCCGGCCAGGCCCAGGCGGCGCGCTCGCACTGCGACTTGGGCACGGTGCTGGACGAGGTGCTGTCCATCTATGCACAGGCGCTGGAAAAACTGGGCGTGGTGCCCGCGATCGCGATCGGACGCCAGGCCAGGAGCGTCTGGGCCAGCCCGGTCCAGCTGCGCCAGCTGCTGCGCAACCTGGTCGGCAACGCCATCGACGCCCTGTCCGAGGTGCCGTGCTCGCGGCGCGCGCTGCGCATTGCCGCCCGGCTCGACGGCGCCGGCATGCTGGTGCTGACGGTGCGCGACAGCGGCGCCGGCATGGACGCCAGCCAGGCGCGCCAGGCCTTCGAACCGATGTTTACGACGAAACCGCAGGGCATGGGCCTGGGCCTGGCGATCTGCGGCGCCATCGTCGACGCCCACGGCGGCCGCATCTGGGCCGAATCCCTGCCCGGCCGGGGCTGCACCGCAGCCGTAGCCCTGCCGCACCACGGCGCCAGGTCCGCCGCCACGATCCACCTGAACGCCAAGGAGACCGAAATTGGATGATCTACGCCCGATAAGCCTGGTGGTGGCCGACGACCACCCCCTGATCCTGGCCGGCCTGGCCGCCATGATCCGCGAGGACGCCTCGCTGGAACTGCTGGGCCAGGCCGCCGACGGCCCCGGCGCCGTCGAGCTGTACCTGCGCCTGCGCCCCGACGTGCTGCTGATCGACCTGAACATGCCGGGCGGCGGCGGGGTCGAGGCGATCGGGCGGATCCGCGCGATCGTGCCGGATGCGAAGATCGTCATCCTCACCACCTGGGAGGGCGACGAGGACGTGCATCGCGGCCTGCTGGCCGGGGCCAGCGCCTACCTGCTCAAGCAGTCCGGCCTGGAGCAGGTGGCGCATTGCGTGCGCCAGGTCGCCGCCAACCGCCGCTTCCTGGCGCCCGGCCTGGCCGAGAAGCTGGCGGCGCGGGTGCCGGCCAACCGCCTGTCGCCGCGCGAACTCGAGATCCTGGCGCGCCTGTCCGCCGGCATGAGCAACAAGCTGATCGCGCGCGCCGAGAACATCGGCGTCGGCACCGTGAAATACCACGTGAATAACATCCTGTCCAAGCTGAACGTCTCCAGCCGCACCGAAGCGGCCTGCGTGGCGGCGCGGCGCGGATTGATCCATCCATATTGATCGATGGCCCGGGCCTGGCCCGGATCCTGGCAGCTCAAGCCGGGTGGGCACGGGACGCTCCCGCGCGATGGATCCTCAGCCGTCCACCAGGTAGCGCGACAGTTCCGCCTGCGGCAATCCCGGCACCGGGGCCGCCGGCGCGATCGCGGCGGCGCCCTGGGCCATGCCCTTGAACAGGCGCCGCACCACGCGGCTGAGCGAGGCGTGGCAACGCCCCTTGCGCAGCAGGTCGTGGCAGCCGCGCAGGCGGTAGCCGTCGAAGAACACGACTTCGTAATCGACCTTGACGTCGCGGCAGACCGGCGCCGCGCGCTCCGCCCAGTCGGCCAGCACGCGGTTGGCCATGCGGAATTCACTGACCACGACGGTGGCGCTGGATGGACGCGTCAGCCGGATGCGCACCACATCGATCGGTTCGGAGGCGCAGCTGGCAGCGAGGGCTTGAATGGACATGGCAGGCTCCCGTGAACGATTGAGCGATTGAGCGATGCCGGCACGCCACAACGCACCGGCTACAGTCACGATACTAGCCGGAGCGCGCTGCCCGCGCCTATCCCATACGACAGGGACGCCAGGCGCCATTCGGCCAGGCGGTTTCAGCGGCGGCAAGGCGCTTGCTGTATGATTTTCAGCGTTTGACGAAAGGAACATAATCCGCATGAGCAGCCCAGCCCCGATCCGCGTGATGATCGCCGACGACCACCCCATGATGCGCGAGGGGATCGCCGCCTCCCTGACCGCCCACGGCGGCGTCGATATCGTGGCCCAGGCCTGCGACGGCGACGAGGCGATCCGCATCTTTACCCGGGTGCGCCCGGACGTCGCGCTGATCGACCTGCAGATGCCCGGCAAGGATGGGCTGGAAGCGATCCGCGCGATCCGCAGCCTGCATCCGGACGCGCGCCTGGTGGTGCTGACCACCTATGACGGCGACGCCCGCATCGCCGCCGCGCTCAAGGCAGGCGCCTCGGCCTACCTGCTCAAGAACGTGCCCGGGCGCGACCTGGCCGCGGCCGTGCGCGAAGTCCACAACGGCTCGCACGTCCTGCCGCAGGCGCTGCGCCGCGAAGTGGCGATCCACTACGCCGGCGACGCGCTCTCGCCGCGCGAACTGGAGGTGCTGCGCCTGGCCGCCTCGGGCCATTCGAACCGCGCCATCGGGGTACGGCTGCATATCGGCGAGACCACGGTCAAGACCCACATGAGCACCATGCTCGTGAAGCTCGGCGCCAACGACCGCGCCCACGCGGTGACGCTGGCGGTGCAGCGCGGCTTCATCGACCTATGACGGCCATGCTCCGGCTGCCGGCCCTGCGCCGCCTGGGCTGCGTGGCGGCGCTGCTGCTGGCCTTGCCGGCGGACGCCGCGCAGGTCCAGGCGCCGGCCGCGGCGAAATACCTGCATACCCGCTGGAGCGCGGCCGACGGCCTCCCGGAAGGTATCCGCGCCATGGCCCAGACCAGCGACGGCTGGCTATGGCTCGGCACCCCGGACGGCCTGTTCCGCTTCGACGGCCTGCGCTTCGAGCGCTATCCGCTGCCGGCCCGCGCCAATCTCGGCAGCGACCGCATCCACGACCTGCATGCCGCCGCCGACGGCAGGCTGGTCATCTCCTACTTCGGCGAGGGCGTGGCGGTGCTGTACCCGGACGGCCGACTCGAGAACCTGGCGACGCCGCCCGCGCCGACCGTCGCCACAGGCGCTTTCGCGGTCGACCCCGACGGCAGCCTGTGGGGCATCGGCGATGCGCTGATGCGCTACCGCGACGGGCGCTGGGTGGCGGTCGACCGGCGCCCCGAATGGCTGCGTTCCCAACGGCGCACCCTGATGCTCGATGGCGGCGGACAGCTGTGGGCGGTCAACGACTACCATGCATGGCGCCTGGACCGCGCCAGCGGCCGCCTGGTGAAGATGGCGGACCGCGGCGGCGATCTCCTGATGTCGCCGGACGGGCGGGTCTGGCTCGCCGACGCCGGCGGCACGCTGGCCCTGCTGGACGCCGACGGCGCCGCGCGCCCGGCCTGGCATAGCCATGCCGAGGCGCGCTCCAGCGGCCAGTTCGGGCCGGACGGCGCCCTGTGGCTGCTGAACTGCCCCCGGGCCGCCTGCGTACTGCCCGGCGCCGGGCAGCGCCGCGAGACGCGCTATGCGGCGTGGCGCGAAGCCGCACGCACGCCCGGCCCGGCGCTGCTCCCCGCCGGCTCCCAGGCCCACGCCGTACTGGTCGACCGCGAAGGCAATGTGTGGATCGCGGGCGAACAGGGGCTCGACCGTTTCCAGCCCGGGCGCTTCGCCGCATCCGGGCTGCCGGGTTCCGGCGTGCGCTACAGCCTCGCGGCCGACGGCGCGGGCCGCATGTGGAGCGCCGACTTCGACACCGGCATCTTGTGGCGGCTGTATCCCGACCGCCCTCCCGAAGCGCAGCGCGGCCGCCACGTGGCGCTGGTGGCCAGCAGCCCGGACGGCGCGCTGCTGGTTGGCGGCAAGCGCAGCATTGAGCGCCGCCATGGCGCGAGCGTCGAAGAAATTCCGCTGCCGCCCGGCCGCGACGGCAAGCCGGCCGACCTGCGCCTGATCGGCATCCTGGACGACGGCAAGGTACTCTGGATCGCCACCCAGGAAACCGGCCTGCTCGGCTGGCGCGACGGCAAATGGCTGCCGCGTGCGGCCTTCGACCTGCCGCCCAAGATCTACCAGTCGGCGCGCGGCGGCCCGGGCGAACTCTGGCTCGCCACCGGCGACGGCCTGCTGGTGCACTACCGCGAGGGTGCGCAGTCGCACAGCGACATCCGCGCCATCGGCACGGTATCCGCGATCTTCCCGGGCGCCGGGCCGGCGCTGTCGGGCAGCGGCGGCTTCGGGATCATGAAGGACGGCCGCCTGCAACTGCTGCGCGGCGCCGAACCGGAAGCCTTGCGCAACGTCAGCGGCATGGTCGTGACGCCCGACGGCGACCGCTGGTTCAACGGCAGCGCCGGCGTGGTGCACGTGCGCGCGGCCGACTGGCGCCGCAGCGTCGACGACCCGGCGCAGCCGCTGCGCTACGAACTGTTCGACAGGCTGGACGGCTATCCCGGCCAGGCCGCGATCGATTCCCGCTGGGCCAGCGCCGCCAGCGCCGACGGCCGCAACCTGTGGCTGGCCGGGACCGGCGGCGTGGTGCGGCTCGACACCGCGGCGCTGCGGCGCAACCCGGTCGCGCCGACGGCGCGCATACTGCGCCTGGCCAGCGGCGCGGCCGTCTATCCCGGCGGCCAGGCACTGGAACTGCCTGCGGGCACCGACCACTTCCGCATCGAATTCACGGCGCCGGCGCTGCGCAAGCCAGAGCGCGTGCGCTTCGAATACCGTCTCGACGGCGTCGACACGGCCTGGCAGGACGGCGGCGCGCGGCGCGCCACCTCGTACACCAGCATCGGCCCCGGCAGCTATCTGTTCCGCGTGCGCGCCTTCAACGAGGACGGCATGGCCGGCCCCCAGGAAGCGCTGCTGCCGCTGCGGGTGGCGCCGACGCTTTTGCAGAGCCCCTGGTTCCGCGCCTTGTGCGTGGCGGCGCTGGTCCTGCTCGGCGCAGCGCTGTACCGCTGGCGCGTGCGCTGGCTGGGTGCGCGCCTGGCCGAACGCCTGCACGTGCGGACCGCCGAGCGCGAACGCATCGCGCGCACCCTGCACGATACCTTCCTGCAGACCGTGCAGGGCCTGGTGCTGCGCCTGGACGCGGTGGCAGCCGGCCTGCCGCAGGACGCGCGCGCCAGGCGCCAGCTGGAAACCGTGCTGTTGGAAGCCGGCAGCGCCATCGGCGAAGGCCGCGACCAGCTGCAGGAACTGCGCGCCGGCGACACCCAGTCGCTGCAGGACCTGCTGGCGGAGCACATCGCACGCCTGCGCGCCGCGCATGGCGTCGCCATCGCGCTGCAGGTGACGGGCGAGACGCGCACCCTGCGCGTGGCCATGCCCGCCGGCGAGCTGGCGGACGTGGCGACGGACGTTGCCAACATCGCGCGCGAAGCGCTGCGCAACGCCTGCCTGCACGCCGATGCGCGCCAGATCCGGGTGCTGCTGGAATACGGACGGCGCGCGCTGGTGCTGGAAGTGGGCGACGATGGCGGCGGGATTCCGGCCGAGGTGCTGGAGCGCGGCGGCCGCGCTGGCCATTGGGGCCTGGTCGGCATGCGCGAACTGGCCGAACGCATGGGCGCGCGCCTGGCCGTCGGCCCGGGCCCGCGCGGCGGCACCCTGGTACGCCTGAGCGTGCCGGCCGCGCGCGCCTATGCGCCGCGTAGTCGATGGCGCGGCGCGGCGGCGCCAGACTAGCGCCGGACGTCCCCGTAGCCGCTTCCGTAGGGTAGCCAACCCGTGCCTACGCGGACGTCCGCAAGCCGCATGCCTTGCCCTGGGCATGGCGTACCGCCACTAGCCCTGCCTGCCGGAATACGCTCCTAGTGCACCGCCGCCGGCAGCGCCAGCAGGGTCGGCGCCCGCGTGGGCGCGCCCGCGCGGCCGAAGTCGGCGCTGAGCAGGTCGTCCTGGGCGCGGTAGCCGCGCGCGCGGATGTCCAGCAGGCCGTACAGGGTGTGGTCGAGCACGTCGGTGCGGTAGACGCGCGCCTCGAGCGTGGCGCGGTCCAGTTGCGCGGTCTTGTCGGCGCGGTTGGTCCAGACCACCAGCGGCACCTGGAAGCCGCTCGGATCGGTCGAGGAGTGGCCGGCGAAGTCGCGGTTATGGCCGACTTCCTGGCCGTGGTCGGATACGTACAGGACCGAACTGGGCACGGAGCTTGCGCGCGAGGCTTTCTGCACGCGGTCGAGGATGGCGGAGATGACGTGGTCGCCGTACAGCATGGCGTTGTCGTATTCGTCGCGCGCCTTGCGGATCCAGAACGGCCGGCCGGCATGGCGCAGCGCCTCGTCGACGCCGTCCTCGGTGCCGGTGAAGCGGTCGTAGGCTTTCGGATAGCGCAGGTCGTAGCGCAGGTGGGCGCCCTGCATGTGCACGACCACCAGCTTGCGCGGTTCCGGCCGCGCCAGGATGCGCTCGAGGGGCGGCAGCATGCGTTCGTCGAGGCTGCGCGCCTCGCGCCCGCGCCCGCTGTTGACGAACACCTGCTCGTGCGCGTGCTCGGCCAGGATCTGGATCGGGCCATCGGCGCGTTCCTGGTTCGACAGCCAGAACACGCGGTAGCCGGCGCTGCGCGCCAGCGCCAGCACATTCGGCTGGTCGCGCCAGGCTTCCGGCTCGCCCTTGGTGGCCGGGGTCAGCATCTTGAGCAGCGACTGGGCGGTGGCGGCGTCGGCCGACTGCACGTTGCGGAACACCAGCAGCTGGTCGCGGCGGCGGTCCAGCTCGGGCGTGGTGTGGCGCGGATAGCCGTACAGCGACCAGTTGCTGCGGTTGACGCTCTCGCCCAGCACCAGCACCACGGTCTGCGCCGGCGGGCCGGCGTAGCTGGCCGCATCCTGGCCGGCGCGCTTGAGGTCACGCTCGACCTTGTGCCTGACCTCTTCCATGTAGGCGCGCTGGTCGAGGTAATCCTCGACATAGGCCGGCCAGTAGACCAGCGGGTTCTCGTCGGCCATGGTCGGGTTCAGGTGCAGCGCGCCGAACAGCGCGACCAGGGTGGCGCCGAGCCAGCGCGCGCGCCGCGTCGGCGCGACGGCCGGGCCGGCCTTGCGCATGCCGCGCCGCTCCAGCCAGCCCAGCAGCACGGCCAGGGACAGCGGCAGCGCCGCCACCAGCACCATGTGGATGCCGTAGGTGAAAAGGAATTCCTGGACTTCCTCGGGATTGCTGCCGCGGATGGCGTCGGCGACGGCGATGTGCTTCGGGTTCAGTCCGTACAGCCAGAACAGGAAACCCTCGACCGCGGCGGTCGCCAGCATCAGGCCGTTGAGCAGCACCGCGCCGGCGCCGATCAGGCGGCGCCAGGGCAGCAGCAGGCCGAGTCCGCCCAGGCCGAGGTTGGCGATGACGGCAAAGGCCGACGCCTTCGTGAAGTTGTGCGTGTCTTGCAGGCCGAGCTGCCAGAACAGGGCAAGGCCTGCAATGGTGACGGCGATGCGCACGAAAGCTTGGCGCAACGCCGGGTGCAGCAGCGCGCGCCGCGCGTTGCTGGTATGGGTATCTGACAATTCTCTCTCCATGGACATGGACACGGCAAAAAGCCGCCGGCGCGCGCGGAGTCTGGAGCCCTGCTGCTTGCGCCTGCCGGCGGTATCGTACCGCTCGGCACCTTTCGTGACGGTGGACGTGGCCGCCAGGCCGAAGCCGCGGCGCCTCCATCTCGTCAATACCGGCGCGATTATCCCATATGGCCGGGCTGAATCCAAGCGACGCAGCAAGCATGCACGGTGCGTAAGCTCAAGACGCGCCGAGTTGTTGATCTTTTCGATACATCCGGCATTCGGCAGCCAGGGCCAGCAGGTTGGGATCGCGTTCGCGGCTGCGCAGGAACAGCAGCGTAATCACCTGGTGCGAGGCATAGCGGGCGTCGAGCGGGATCAGGTCGACGCGTGCGCTGAACCCGGCCACGCGCCCGGGCAGCAGGCTGTAGCCCATGCCGCCTCCGACGAGGTTAATGAGCGAAAAGATATCGCTCACGCGCATGACGGTATCGGGTACATAACCGGCCTGGCGGAAGGCGTGGTCGAAGCTGTCCGCAGTCACGAAACCGCTGCCCAACGTAATAAATTTCTCGCCGGCCAGATCCCGCAGGTCGATGTGTTCGCGCCCGGCATACGGCGAGCCGAGCGGGGCCGCCAGGCGTACCTCGTCGTCGAACAGCGGCACCGTCAGCAGCTGCGGATTCTCGACGGGCGCCTGCAGGCCGATCACCACCGCATCCAGCCGCCCTTCTTCCAGGCCGCGCAGCAATTCCTGGTTGGACCCGAGGGTCAGGTCGATCTGCAGCTCGGGCCGGCGGATCTTGAGACCCATCAGCAGTTGCGGGATGCAGCGCAGGGTCAGCGAATACAGCGAGCCGATCTTGAGGCGTCCGCCATTGAAGCCGGCCAGCTCGCGCACCTTGCGGATGCCCTCCTCGGTCTCGCCGACGGCGCGCTGGGCATGCATGGCGAAGGCGAAAGCGGCCGGCAGCGGCGCCAGGCTGCGGCCTTCGCGCCGGAACAGCGGGCAGCGCAAGCCTTCTTCCAGCGAATGCAGGGCGCGGTGGATGCTGACGGTCGACTGTCCCAGCTCTTCCGACACACGCGCCAGGCTGTGCAGCCGCATGAAGGCCAGGAAGACCTCTAATTTCTTTAAAGTAATTTCTTCGTCGATCATGGGAGTTCCAGGGGTCTCGCACCCACCCGCAAGGATACCCGAATCGTTAACGTGAGAGTAAACGTCAACCTGCGGGGTTGATTGAAGCCCAAGCACCCGCTTCCTATGCTGGCAGCGAAGGTTTCATCACGAGGAGACAATATGGACAAGGATAATCCCGCCCCGCGCCGCTGGGACACGCGGCGGCGCGAAAAGGCCAGGCGCGTGGACGCGGTGCGCCACCTGGCCGACGGTCCGGTGCTGCGCCCCGGGCGCATCGTCGAGGCGCTCGAAGCCCTGGTGGCCAGCGGCGACCGCGTGGTCCTGGAAGGAAACAACCAGAAACAGGCCGACTTCCTGGCGCGTTCGCTGGTGCAGGTCGACCCGGACCGGCTGAACAAGCTGCACATGATCATGCCGGCGGTGAGCCTGCCCGAGCACCTCGACCTGTTCGAGCGCGGCATCGCCAGCAAGCTCGATTTCGCCTTCGCCGGCGCCCAGAGCCTGCGCATCTCGCAGTTCCTGCAGGAGGGCACGCTGCAGGTCGGCGCCCTGCACACCTACGTCGAACTGTATGCGCGCCTCTACGTCGACCTCTCGCCCAACGTCGTCATGGTGGCCGGCTACAAGGCCGACCGCCAGGGGAATCTGTACACCGGTCCGAGCACCGAGGACACCCCGGCCCTGGTCGAGGCGGCGGCCTTCCGCGACGGCATCGTGATCGCCCAGGTCAACGAGATCGTCGACGATCCCAAGGACCTGCCGCGCGTCGACGTGCCCGGTTCCTGGATCGACTTCGTGGTGCAGGCCGACAAGCCCTTCCATATCGAGCCGCTGTTCACGCGCGACCCGCGCCTGATCAAGCCGGTGCACATCCTGATGGGCATGATGGCGATCCGCGGCGTCTACGAGCGCCACCAGGTGCAGTCGCTGAACCATGGCATCGGCTTCAACACCGCCGCCATCGAGCTGCTGCTGCCGACCTATGGCGAACAGCTCGGCCTGAAGGGCAAGATCTGCCGCAACTGGACCCTGAACCCGCACCCGACCCTGATCCCCGCGATCGAGGCCGGCTGGGTCGAGAGCGTGCATTGCTTCGGTGCGGAGCTGGGCATGGAAGCCTATACGGCGGCCCGTCCCGACATCTTCTTCACCGGCCGCGACGGCTCGATGCGCTCCAACCGCGCCTTCTGCCAGCTGGCCGGCCAGTACGCGGTCGACCTGTTCATCGGCTCGACCCTGCAGATGGATGGCCTGGGCAATTCGTCCACCGTGACCCACGGCCGCCTCACCGGCTTCGGCGGCGCCCCGAACATGGGCCACGACCCGCACGGGCGGCGCCACGCTACGGCGGCCTGGCTCGACCTGAAGCAGTCCGACGACCCACTCGGGCGCGGCAAGAAGCTGGTGGTGCAGATGGTCGAGACCTTCCAGGACGGCACCGCACCGACCATCGTCGAGTCGCTCGACGCGGTGGAAGTCGGCAAAAGCTCGGGCATGCCGCTGGCCCCGGTGATGATCTACGGCGACGACGTGACCCACGTGCTGACCGAGGAAGGCATCGCCTACCTGTACAAGGCGCGCTCGCTGGAAGAACGCAAGGCGATGCTGGCCGCCGTGGCCGGCGTCACCCCGATCGGCCTGACCCACGATCCGAAGCAGACCGCGCGCCTGCGCGAACAGGGACTGGTGGCCCTGCCCGAGGACATCGGCGTGCAGCGCGCCCAGGCCACCCGCTCGCTGCTGGCGGCCAAGAGCATCGCCGATCTGGTCGACTGGTCCGGCGGCCTGTACGAACCGCCGGCCAAGTTCAGGAGCTGGTAATGCGCGATCATTCCATCCAGCTCGACAGCCCGCACCCGGTACGCCCCCTGGCCCGGCGCCTGGCCGATCACGCGGTCGCGGCCCTGGTCGACGAAGCCATGCTGACCCCGAAGCCGGGCCTGGTCGACATGCGCGGCAGCGGCGCCCACAGCGACCTCTCGTGGCCCCTGATGTGCGCCTCGGCCTGCGCCATCGGCCCGTATTTCGCACGCATGGCCGAAGCCGGCGCCGTGCTCGACGACGACACCGCCCTGCGCCGCCGCATCGGCGCCATCGGCCGCGAAGCCGAAGCCGCGATGCTGGCGGCCAGCGGCGGGGTGAACACCCACCGCGGCGCGATCTGGGCGCTCGGCCTGCTGGTAACGGCGGCGGCGCGCGCCAATGCAGGCCCGGATGCCGGGGCGATTGCCGCCGGCGCCGGACGGCTGGCCCGCCTGGCCGATCCGGATGCGCCGCGGCGCACCGGCCACAAGGGCGAACGCGCGCGCCTGGAACACGGCGTGGGCGGCGCGCGCGGCCAGGCCGCCGACGGCTTCCCGCAGGTCGTGGAACAGGCGCTGCCGATGCTGCGCCTGTCGCGCGCCCGCGGCGACGGCGAAGCGCAGGCCCGCATCAACGCCCTGCTGGCCGTCATGGCCCGCCTGGACGACACCTGCCTGCTGGCGCGCGGCGGCAAGCCGGCGCTGCTGGCGACCCAGCGCGGCGCGCGCCGGGTGCTGGCCGCCGGCGGCGCCGCCACCCCGATCGGCCGGCGCCTGCTGGCGCGCCTGGAAGCGCGCATGCACGCCCAGCGGGTCTCGCCCGGCGGCGCCGCCGACCTGCTGGCCGCGGCCCTGCTGCTCGATCGCATCGGCGGCGCAACCACAACGATGGAGACGACATCATGGAAAGACTGACATACGAGTTCGCCGCCGGCCAACCCGCCGCCAGCCGCACGCTCAGCGGCGTGGTCAGCTCGGGCGACCTGGAAGTGCTGCTCGAGCCGGCCGGCGCCGGCAAGACGACGGTGGCGGTGCAGACCTCGGTGGACGGCTACGGCGCCACCTGGACCGCGCTGCTGGAACGCGTGTTCGGCCCGGGCAGCCTGCCGGCCGCGCGCATCGAGATCAACGACAACGGCGCCACCCCTGGCGTGGTGCGCATGCGCATCGAACAGGCCTTCGAACAAGCCGCCACCAACGGAGGCCAGCCATGAGCATCGACAAACTGCTGCAGCGCGACAGCTTCATCGAACGCGGCGCCCGCAGCCGCGCCCATGCCCTGCTCGACCCCGGCAGCTTCCGCGAACTGGCCGGTCCGTTCGAGCGCCTGTATTCGCCCTGGCTGGCGATGCAGAAGCTGGTGACCCAGGCCGACGACGGCGTGGTGGTGGCCAAGGGCCGCCTGGACGGCCAGCCAACCGTGGTGCTGGCCATCGAAGGCGCCTTCCAGGGCGGCAGCATGGGCGAGATCGGCGGCGCCAAAATCGCCGGCGCGCTGGAACTGGCGGCGCGCGACAACCGCAAGGGCGTCCCGACGCAGGCCGTGATCCTGTTCGAGACCGGCGGCGTGCGCCTGCAGGAAGCCAACCTGGGCCTGGCCGCGATCGCCGAGATCCAGTCGGCCATCGTCGATTTGCGCCGCTACCGCCCGGTGGTGGGCGTCTCGGCCGGTACCGTCGGCTGCTACGGCGGCATGTCGATCGCGGCCGGGCTGTGTACCTACCTGGTGCTGACGCGCGAGGCGCGCCTGGGCCTGAACGGGCCGCAGGTGATCGAACAGGAAGCCGGCGTCGCCGAATTCGACGCACGCCAGCGCTCCCTGATCTGGGGCCTGACCGGCGGCGAGCAGCGCGTGGCGAGCCGCCTGGCCGACGCCTGCGTGGCCGACGACAGCCTCGAGGTGCGGTCCACCGTGATCGCGCTGCTGGCGCGCGGCGTGCCGCCCGTGCACCGCAGCGAACGCGCCGCCGACTTCCTGGCCTGCCTGGATCAGGTCGATGCCGCGACCCAGGCCACCGCGGCGGACGCGCGCGCCATCTATGCGAAAGGACTCGAATGATGGACACCAATACCAAACAGCCGGCGCGCGGCGCCATGTGGCTGCGCCTGCTCACCGGCGGCGCCCGCCCGGCCCACGACTGGGCTTCGGTGCAGGCGGTCGACGCGATCCTGGCCGGCCAGCCGGCACGCTACATCGCGGTCGTGCCCGACCCGGACAACCGCTTCCCGCGCGTGCGCAATGGCGAAGTCGGCCTGGTCGAAGGCTGGCAACTGGCGCGCGCCGTGCAGGAAGTCATGGCGCTGGACCGCGACGCGGCGCTCAAGCGCCCGATCGTCGCCGTGATCGACGTGCCGAGCCAGGCCTATGGCCGGCGCGAGGAAGCCTACGGCATCCACCAGGCCCTGGCCGGCGCCGCCGGCGCCTATGCCCAGGCGCGCCTGGCCGGGCATCCGGTGATCGGGCTGGTGGTCGGCCAGGCCATGTCGGGCGCCTTCCTGGCGCACGGCTACCAGGCCAACCGCCTGATCGCGCTGGACGACCCGGCGGTGCAGGTGCATGCGATGGGCAAGGCATCGGCCGCGCGCGTCACCCTGCGCTCGGTCGAGGCGCTGGAAAAGCTGGCGGCCAGCGTGCCGCCGATGGCCTATGACATCAAGAGCTTCGCCTCGCTCGGCATCCTGTGGAAGGTGCTGGAACCAACCAACCTGGCGCTGCCGGACGAGCAGGACATCGCGCTGGTGCACGGCGCGCTGGAGGCGGCGCTGGCCGACATCCTGGCCGACCCCGGGCGCGACCTGTCCGGCCGCCTGCAGGGCCGCCACCGCCAGGCCTCGCGCCGCGTGCGCGAACTGCTGGACATGGAATGGGAGGACAAGCAGGCTTGAACCCACCCCGGCCGGCGCCGCCGCACATAACACACACGAAGCATGGCGGCGCGGCCACCCAATTTCTGGAAACATAGAGGAGACAACCATGATTATCTATGGAACCGCATTACTCGCCGTCTGCCACCTGCTCGGGATCTTCCTGGGCGACCTGCTCGGCGCCGCCCTCGGCGCGAAAACCAATGTCGGCGGGGTCGGCATCGCCATGATCCTGCTGATCTGCGCCCGCCTGTGGATGCACAAGCGCGGCCTGATGCCGGCCCAGACCGAGATGGGCGTGGGCTTCTGGGGTGCGATGTACATCCCGGTGGTGGTGGCCATGGCGGCCCAGCAGAACGTGGTGTCGGCCCTGCGTGGCGGCCCGGTGGCGCTGATGGCCGCCTTCGGCTCGGTGCTGGTCTGCGCCGTTTGCGTCAACCTGATCAACCGCAGCGAGCGCGATGTGCCGGAGTCCGACTGGGATCCCGAAGCCAAGGCCCGCATCCAACCGCATTCTGTCTGAGGGGACGATCATGCTCGATTTACTCGAAAAAACCGCGAAACACAATGGCCTGGTGCTGGCCTTCGCCCTGGTCGGCCTGGTGATGCTGGTGTCGATGGTGCTGTCGAAACGCCTGACCATGGGCCGCGTGCACGGATCGGCCATCGCCATCCTGATCGGCCTCGGGCTGGCCTACTGGGGCGGCATCCAGAGCGGCGGCCAGAAAGGCCTGGCCGACCTGTCGCTGTTCGCCGGCGTCGGCCTGATGGGCGGCGCCATGCTGCGCGACTTCGCCATCGTCGCCACCGCCTTCGAGGTGCAGGTGGTGGAAGCGCGCAAGGCCGGCATGGTCGGCGTGGTCGCCCTGCTGCTGGGCACCCTGCTGCCTTTCGTGGTCGGCGCCAGCGTGGCCTGGGGCTTCGGCTACCGCGATGCGGTCAGCATCACGACCATCGGCGCCGGCGCCGTCACCTACATCGTCGGGCCGGTGACCGGCGCGGCCATCGGCGCCAGTTCCGAAGTGATGGCCCTGTCCATCGCCACCGGCCTGGTCAAGGCGATCATGGTGATGGTCGGCACCCCGATGGCGGCGCGCTACCTGCGCCTGCGCACGCCGCGCTCGGCAATGGTGTTCGGCGGCCTGGCGGGCACCGTCAGCGGCGTCTCGGCCGGCCTGGCCGCGACCGACCGCCGCCTGGTGCCCTACGGCGCCCTGGTCGCGACTTTCCACACCGGCCTCGGTTGCCTGCTCGGCCCTTCGCTGCTGTTCTTCGCGACCCGCGCGCTGGTGGCCTGAATGCAGCCGCGTCCCCACGACCTGCTGTTCGCGCGTTCGCCATCCGGCTTCGCGCCGTGCGGCGACGCGCCCGGCTGGCTGGAGCCGGACTGGATGGCGCGGGCGCCGCTGGTCGTGCGACGCGCGCCTGACGTCGAAGGCCGGATCCCGGTCGGCCTGCGCGGGCGCCGGCGCAAGGAACGCTGCGCCGGCTTCCTCGAGCGGGCCGGGGTGGCGCTGCGGGTGCAGCCGGAAACCCTGGCCGCAGCCCTGCTCGCCGGCCCCGGCCTGGCCCACGCCAGCGGCGCCGACGCCCACCTGCCCTGCGTCGCCGCCCTGCTCGACCTGGCGCCGCGCCTGGCGGCACTGGAACTGGACTGGGGGCCGGTGGGCGGTGTCGGCTTCTGGCTGGCCAGCGGCCTGCCGGTGCTGCGGCCGGACAGCGACCTCGACCTGCTGGTGCGCGCGCCGCGTCCCCCGTCGCAGGACGCCATCGACGCCTTGTCCGCGCTGCAGGCGGCCTACGGCTGCCGCATCGACGTCCAGCTCGACAACGGCCGCGGCGGCTTCGCGCTCGCCGAATACGCGCGCGGCGGCCGGGTGCTGCTCAAGACCGACGATGGACCGCTGCTGGTCGACGACCCGTGGCATGCGCTGGAGCCGGCATGAGCGTCCTGTTCACCTTTCCCGGCCAGGGCGCGCAGCGCGCCGGCATGCTGCATCTGCTGCCCGGGCACGTCGAAACGGCGCGCACGCTGGACGAGGCCTCGCAGGCGCTGGGGCGCGAGGTGCTGCAGCTGGACAGCGAGGCGGCGCTGCGCTCCACCGTCGCCGTGCAACTGTGCCTGCTGGTGGCGGGCGTCGCCATGGCGCGCGTGCTGGCCGCGCAAGAAGCGCGGCCCGACATGGTGGCCGGCCTGTCGATCGGCGCCTGGCCGGCGGCGGTGACGGCGGGCGTGCTCGATTTTTCCGATGCCGTGCGCCTGGTCGAACTTCGCGCGCGCCTGATGGAACAGGCCTACCCGTCCGGCTACGGCATGACCGCCATCGGCGGCCTGACGCGCCAGCAGCTCGAACCGCTGCTGGCGCAAGTTCATGGCGGCGGCGCGCCGGTCTACCTGGCCAATCTCAACGCGCCGCGCCAGATCGTGATCGCCGGCAGCGAGGCCGCCATGCAGGCGGTGGCGGCGCTGGCGCTGGAACACGGCGCCCAGCGCGCCGAACGGCTGGCGGTGGCGGTGCCATCGCACTGCGAACTGCTCGATGCACCCGCGCGCGCGCTGGCAGAGGCGCTCGACAAGGTGGCGCTGGCGCGGCCGCAGACCGTCTACATCAGCAGCAGCGCGGCGCGCGCACTGTTCGACGGTCGCCGCATCGGCGCCGACCTGGCCGCCAATATGGCGCGCCCGGTCCTATGGGCCGATACCGTGCGCCACGCCTGGGAACGCGGCGCGCGGCTGGCGCTGGAGATGCCGAGCGGTTCGGTGCTGACGCGCCTGGCCGAGGCGGAGTTTGCCGAGGGGGTGGCGCTTGCCAGTGAAGGCAAACGGATCGATAGCCTGGTGGAGCTGATCAAGAACGCCCCGGCGGCTTGATGTAGTAACCGGCCCTACTGCTGCGCATCAATACACCTTTTCTCGACGGCATTACGCCTGTACGCTTCAGCGCGCGTCGCCGCAAGCTCCGCAGGCATCGGCAACGATGGGACTCGCAAGGCTCGCCCGAACGGCTCAAGCCTGGTCGGAGCGATACCCCGGCCAGGTAATCTCCAGCTCATACCCGATCGAGCGCGCCAGCCCGTCAAGGTCCGGAAACAGCGTCGCATGCGTGATGTTCATCCGGTACAGCGACAGCATCGCCTCGGCGCGCACTGCCGGCGGCAGCACGAACTTGCGCAGCAGCGGCGTGCCGCGCTCGTACTGGCCGATGATCGCGTCGAGCGGCTTGTCCAGCACGCCCGGCACGACGAAGGTGCCCGACTGCGCCACCAGGCGCCGGTCCATCGCTTCCGGCTCGCCGACCCAGATGATCTCCTCGCTGTTGACGGTGAAGTGGCGCGCGAAATTGCCGGCCACGCGCGGGTCGATCGCTTCGCGCCGCAGCCTGGCGTCATGGCGCGGCGCGGCGCTCCACAGCGCCGGCGTATCGAGCGCGAACACGGCGGCGCTGCAACTGGTGTTGTAGAGCGCAAAAAACGCCGCCACGAAGGGCGACTTGGTGAAGTCGAGCAGGCGGGTCGGGGCGCCGTGGTGCTGCATCAGCGCCAGGCAGCGGATGTCGTCGTCCAGCACGCCGGCGCCATCGCTCAGGTAGTTGTGCGCCTTGCGGCGGAAGATGCGCAGCGCGCGCTCCTCGCGCTGGCGCCAGGCGCTCTGGTCCGGAACGAAGCTGTGCAGGTAGCGCGACAGCGAACTGTATAACTGCCAGTCGGCGTCGGGCAGGCCGCGAAAGGCCCAGCCGTCGCACTCCGAGCTCAGGGCCACGAACTGGTTCCAGCTGTCGATGTGCACGATATCCATGGGCGCGGCAGGGCTAGCGAAGAGGAAAAGCATGCTCTCACACGCCTCCGGCCAGCGTCAAATCAAGCGTGCGCGGCGCAACATTCAACGCTCAATGCAAATGAGAAGTGTTATCATCTACCGCTTATCATATTGCCTTGGAGAAGTTCCGCATGTTGTCGCACAGCTCAGTTGTCTTCCGTCCCGCCAGGCGGCCCATCGCCGCCGCCGCCGCACTGGCATTGCTGTCGCTGCAGGCGCAAGCCCAGCAGGCGTCCGCGGACGCCGCCGCGACGCCGCTGGAGACGGTGCAGGTGACCGGCAACTGGCTCGGTTCGGGCCTGCGGAACAGCGTCAAGAACTTCGCCGGCGCGCGCACCGTGGTGCAGAAGGAAGACATCGAAGACAGCGGCGCGTCCACCATCGCCGACGTGATGCGCCGCATCCCGGGCGTGCAGGCCTCCGAGAACTCGGGAACGGCCGGCAGCGCGATCTCGCTGAACCTGGGCGTGCGCGGCCTGACCGGACGCTACTCGCCGCGCTCGACGGTGCTGCTGGACGGCGTGCCGCTGGCGGTCGCGCCCTACGGCCAGCCGCAATTGTCGTTCGCGCCGGTCAGCCTGAACAACATCGAATCGATCGACGTGGTGCGCGGCGGCGGCGCGGTGCGCTACGGGCCGCAGAACGTCGGCGGCATCATCAACTTCAGCACCCGCGCGATTCCCGATACGCCCGGCCTGCAGGGCGACGCCAGCATACGCTACAACGACTATCGCAATGGCGGGCACAACACCCAGTACAGCGCCTTCCTCGGTGCGGAGACGGATCAGGGCCTGGGCGTGGCGGTGCTGTATTCGGGCATGGACGGCAGCGAATGGCGCGACGGCAGCGACGAGCGCATCAACGACCTCGCCGTCAAGCTGCGCTACAGGCTCGCGCCGGGCGTGCAGGTGGTTGGCAAGCTGTCCTACTTCGACGCGCGCTCCTCGACTCCGGGCGGCCTGACGGTCGCGCAGTACAACGCCGACCCATACCAGAACACCCGCCCGAACGACTACTGGCGCGGCGAGCGCAAGGGCGTCGACCTCGGCTACCTGAACGCCATCGACGCCAACCGCGAGCTCGAGGTCAAGCTGTACTACAACGAGAGCAGCCGCGAGAGTGGCCTGGTCAACGCGGCGCGCACCCAGGTCACCTACCAGCCGCGCAACTACCGCGTGCTCGGCATCGAACCGCGATATACCCAGCGCCTGGTGCTGGCCGGCGCCACGCACGATGTCACCGCCGGCTACCGCTTCCTGCGCGAACGCGGCGACGACAACAGCTTCAACGCCAGCGTCGCCACCGGCGTGTCCGGCGCCGTCAGCAGCTTCGACAACCGCACCGACGCCCACGCCTTCTACCTGGACGACCGCATCGCCCTGGGCGCGTGGCGCATCACGCCGGGCCTGCGCTTCGAGCACATCGAATCCGAACGCAGCGCCCGCGGCGCCAGCCAGGTCTTCAAGACCGACAACGACAAGCCACTGCCGGCCCTGAACGTGGCCTACCTGGCCAGCTCCGCCCTGACCCTGTTCGCCAACTACGGCACCTCGTTCGGACCGGTGCAGAACCTGCAGCTCAATTCCCAGAGCGCCAGCAATCCGCTGGCGCCGGAAGTGGCGAAGACCTTCGAGCTGGGTGCGCGCTACCGTGCGGACGGCCTGTCCCTTGAGACCACCGCCTACAAGCTGCGCTTCAAT
>Ga0265798_10003530_pt1 | contig 22174 bp, 21 predicted proteins | sample P3T30metagenome_FD_192430 | JGI IMG/M metagenome (GOLD analysis project Ga0265798, IMG submission 192430) | Plant litter microbial communities from East Loma Ridge, Irvine, California - P3 T30 | ecosystem: Environmental > Terrestrial > Plant litter > Unclassified | place: USA: California... | reverse complement strand
CCGTTATCTCATTGCTGAGACAACGCTTAATACTTTTGTGAACATTTGATAATTTAAGTAATCAAGGACCGAAGTCCTTGGCACCTTCATCAAACGCCCACACTTATCGACTGTTGATTGTTAAAGATCGTATTCTGTACTACCTTGCTGCACCGTGCGAAGCGTTGTGTTCGTCAGCAGCAGAGAAGCGAGATTATGCGGTGTTTTGCGTTCTTCGTCAACCCTCTCTTTTCCTTCGCTTCGCTGCTTCAAGAAGCTGCGCCGGCGTCGGAGGAGCAGAACTATATCAAAGCGCCATGGGTCGCGCAAGGGCCGCGTGAATATTCACAACAGCCAGTCGATAGGCAGTACCGAGAGAATGCGCACCCCACTGCGCTGCCATACCGTCGTGTTCGGCTCCTCATAATGACGACGTACGGCGCCACCACTGCGCTCGATCCAGACCATGCGACGCTGCTCGTCCAGCCGGACCTCGTAGGCCCGTTCCGGCATGCTCTCTTGCAGGGTCTTGCTCAACTGCGCCGCCATCGCAGGGCTATCGATCACGAAACCCATCTCGGTATTCAGGTCGATCGAACGCCGGTCCATATTGAAGGAGCCGATGAATATGGTGCGCCCGTCCACCCCGAAGGTTTTCGCGTGCAAGCTGGAGGCGGAGCTTCCGAAGCGTCCCTTCCCCGTATCGGGCAACTGAGTCCCCCAGCTGCGGCGCAGCTCGAACAGCGACACGCCGGCCGTGATCAGCTCGCGCCGCCACTTGGCATACCCCGCATGCACGGCGGCGACATCGGTCGCCTCCAGCGAGTTGGTCAGGATCCGCACCTTCACGCCGCTGCGGGCAAGATCGGCCAGCGCCTGCGCCGCCTCCTTGCTGGGAACGAAATAAGGCGAGACGAGATCCACTGACTGCTTCGGCTCTCCCAGCAGCTTGCGCAGGCCGACCGCCATCCGCTCATCCGGTGCGGCCTCGCCCAGCACCTTGTCCGGCGGGTCGCTGACCAGGCGCGTGACGTTCCACTCCAGCCGCAGCTGCTGCCGGACCAGCTGTTCGACGAAGGGCGAGGTGGCGATCGCCTCCAGGTAGCGCCGCGCCGCTTCCTGCTTGCGGAACACGGCGGCGCGCTCGGCCAGCGCCTGCGGCCGCTCGATATCGCGTGCGTCGACCAGTGCCGTGACCGGATAGGCGGACGCGCTGTTCCAGTACTTATCAAAATCCTTCGATACCTCGCGCACCACTGGCCCTACCGCCAGCACGTCGAGGTCGACGAACAGCATGTCGCCGGTGGCGTCGAAATATTCATCGCCGACGTTGCGGCCGCCGATGATGGTGGCCTGGTTATCGGCGGTGAAGGATTTATTGTGCATGCGCCGGTTCAGCCGCCCGAAGTCGGTGAGGTAACCGAGCCCGCGCCAGCGCCGCATGCCGAAGGGATTAAACAGGCGCACCTCGATGTTCGGGTGGCGGTCGAGGGCGGCGAGGACCGGATCCAGGCCGCCGGTATTGTTATCGTCCAGAAGCAGGCGCACGCGTACGCCGCGCTCCGCGGCCGCGCGCAGGGCGTCCAGCATCAGGGTCCCGGTCAGGTCGTCGCGCCAGATGTAGTACTGGACGTCGAGGCTCTTCTCGGCGCTGTGGGCCAGTAGCACCCGCGCCGCAAAGGCGTCGCGTCCGTCGATGAGAGGATGGACGCCGGAGCGCCCCGGGTTCGCGGCTGCCAGCGGCGCCACCGCCTGCCGCAGCGGCGTGGCCTGGGTAGCGTCCAGCGCCACGCTGACGGTGCGCTGCCCTAGAGGCGGCAGCGTGCTGCAGCCATATACCGCGACGGCGGCGATGACGACAGCCGCCGCGTCCCGCCGCAGCGCCGCCTTCATTTACATGCCTTCGAAGTTCGGCTTGCGCTTCTCGAGGAAGGCCGACATGCCCTCCTTCTGCGCCGGCGTGCCGAAGCCGGCGTGGAAGTAGCGGCGCTCGTAGCGCACGCCTTCATTCAGCGGCATCTGGTAAGCCTGGTTGACGCAATCCTTGATCTGCATGGCGACCGACACCGGCATCTCGGCGATGCCCTGGGCGATCTTGAGCGCTTCTTCCATCACGCTGTCCGCCGGGTAGACGCGTGACACCAGTCCGGTGCGCTCGGCTTCCGCCGCATCGATCATGCGGGTGGTCAGCAGCATGTCCATCGCCTTCGATTTCGAGATCGCGCGCGGCAGGCGCTGGGTGCCGCCGGCGCCCGGGGTGACGCCGACCTTGATTTCCGGTTGGCCGAACTTGGCGCTATCGGCGGCGACCAGGAAGTCGCACATCATCGCCAGTTCGCAGCCGCCGCCCAGGCAGTAGCCGGACACCACGCCGATCACCGGCTTGCGGATGTTCAGGATGTGCTCCCAGTTGCGGCCGATGTAATTACCCGGGTAGGTGTCGACGCTATACGTATAGTTGGCCATGGCCGCGATGTCGGCGCCGGCCGCGAATGCCTTGTCGCTGCCGGTCAGGACGATGACGTTGACGCCCGCGTCGGCGTCGAAGGCATGCAGCGCCTGCCCGAGCTCGTTCATCATATTGTCGTTCAGCGCATTCATCGCCTTCGGGCGGCTCAGGCGGATCACGGCGACCTTGCCGTGTCGCTCGATCAGCAGATCTAGGTAGTCCATGGTGCTGTCCCCTTCTTTATGTGGATGGATCAGGGGAATTGTAGCGTCTCGCGGCACGTCGAACACAGGTATGATGTCCGGTCCCGCACTATCTTGCGTGAGATCACCATCAATCCGGACTTCCGCCGCTTCTGGTTCACCAGCATCCTGACCCAATTCGGCGCCCAGATCACGCTGCTGGCCCTGCCGATCTGCGCGGTGCTGATGCTGCACGCGACGCCGGCCCAGATGGGCGCCCTGGCCGCCTTCGAATCCCTTCCCTTCCTGCTGTTCGGCCTGCCCTCCGGCGTGCTGCTCGACCGCATGCGGCGCCTGCCGATCCTGATGTGCAGCGACGCCATGGTCGCCATCGCGCTGGCGACAGTGCCGCTGGCCTGGTGGCTCGACGCGTTGACCGTACACTGGCTGTACGCGGTCGGCTTCGTGATCGGTACCGGCTACGTGGTGGGCGGCAGCGCCGAGCAGGTATTCCTCACCTTCCTGGTCGGGCGCGACGGCCTGGTCGACGCCCAGTCGAAGTTCGCTGCCACCGAATCCGCAGCGCGGGTGCTCGGCCCCGGCATGGCCGGCGTGCTGGTGCAGCTGCTGGGCGCCCCGCTCGCGATCCTGTGCAACGTCGCCGGCTTCATCGTCTCGTTGCTGAACCTGCGGTATATAAAAGCGCGCGAACCGCAGCCGCCACCCTCGAACACGCACCCGCTGCGCGACATCCAGCAGGGACTCGCCTTTGTGTGGCGCCATCCGCTGCTGCGCACCCTGGCCTGGGTCTCGGCCTGCTGGCACCTGCTCTTTTATGGCTACACCGCCCTGCACGTCCTCTTCGCCACCCGCGTGCTGGGCATGACGGCAGGGAGCATGGGGATGGCGAACATGTTCGGCGGCCTGGGGGTGCTGGCGGCGTCGCTGCTGGTCAAGCCTTTATCGAAGCGCTTCGGTACCGGCGGCGCCATCCTGGCCGGCTTGTGCGCCTCGGCGCTCGGCTTCGCGCTGCTGCCCGCCATTCCGTCCGGCGGCGATGGGTGGACGCTCGCGGCCTATGCCCTGGTGGTGTTCTGGATCGATTGCGGCGCCACCTTGTTCTTTGTCCCCTACAGCGCCCTGCGCCAGCGCGTGACGCCCGACGCGCTGCTGGGCCGCATGGTGGCGACCATGCGTGCGCTCACCGTGGCCGCGGCGCCGCTCGGCGCGCTAATGGCGGGGGCGCTCGGTGAAGGCTTCGGCGTGCGCGCGGGCCTGGGCTGCATCGCGGCCGGCGCCGTGCTGCTTGCGGCTGGCACTGTCCTCAAGACCCGCCTGCGCCATATAAAAGACTGAACACTACCCAGCACATATAGGCATCAGGCCGACCCTGGCCAGCCACGGCTACATCGTGATCGCCTCGCCCAGCGTCGGCCCGCGTGCGCGCAAGGTGCCGAACGATGGAAGTGCGGCCGGCAGCGCTTTAAGGCGCAGCCGGTTTCGGCATCAAGACCCAGACCTGGCCGCGCTGCTTCATCTTGCCGGCGCGGTCCACCGCATCCGGGCCGAAGCCGTAGAAGAAGTCGGCCCGCACCGCGCCGCGGATCGCACCGCCGGTATCCTGCGCCATCATCAGGCGCTGCATCGGCACCTCGCTGGCCGCTTCGGTGGTGGACAGGAACAGCGGCGCGCCGAGCGGCACGAAGGACGGGTCGATCGCGACCGAGCGGCCGGGCGTGAGCGGCACGCCCAGCGCGCCTTTGGGACCGAGCGATGGATCCGGCAGTTTCTCTTCACGGAAGAAGATGTAACTCGGGTTCACATTGAACAGCTCCTGGCGGCGTCCAGGATTCGCAACGATCCAGGCGCGGATGCCCTGCGCCGTCGCTTCCGCCGACGTCAGGTAGCCCTGGTCCACCAACCAGCGGCCGATGGCTTTATACGGGTGGCCGTTCTGGTCGGCGTAGGCCACGCGCACGGTCTCTCCCGTGTCGAGTTGGACCCGGCCCGAGCCCTGCACTTCCAGGAAGAAGGCCTCGACCGGATCGTTCACCCACAGCAGTTCCTTGCCGGCGATCGGCGCGCGCGCGATCTCGGCGCGGGTGCTGTAGGGGAGCACGGTCTTGCCGGCCAGGCGGCCGCGCAGGCGCATGCCTTTCAGCTGCGGATAGACGCTACCCAGGTCGACCGTCAGCATATCGTCCGGCACGCGGTACAGCGGCGTTTGATTGGCGCCGCCGCGTTTTCGGGCACCGTACAGCATCGCCTCGTAGTAACCGGTGATCAGGCCCGCGTCCGCGCCATCGGCCGCGCGCATCAGGTTCGGCACGAACCAGGTTTCGAAGAAGGTCCGCACCGCGGCCGCATCGGCTGCGGCGATGCCGCGCGCGGCGGCGCACACCGCCTTCCAGTCAGCCTTGCTGGCGAGTCCGCGGCACGATTGCAAAAAGGCGGGCCAGGCCTGGCGCAGGTCGTCTTGCTGCCAGCCGGGCAAATCGCTGAACGCGACCGGCGTCATTAGCGGTGTCGGCGCCGGCGGCTGCGTTGGCTGAGGCGGCGGCGCCGGCTGCGGCGGCACATACACCGGCCCCACCGGCGGCGGCATGCGCGTCGGTTCCTGCGGCGGCAGGGGCGTAGTCGAGCAGGCCGCCAAAAAGGCGACGAGGAAGAGCGGAGCGGTTACACTGCGGCGTGTCGAAAACATAAGGCGAGGACCGGTATGTGGATCTTGATGGTGGAAGCTGGAGTGGCGCTGTTCCTGCTCGTCTTTATCGTCTGGTGGACCATGTTCGCCGGCCGCAAGGACGTGCGCAAGGACCAGGACGACGACCAGCCCTGACTCAGTGCAGCGCGCCCGGCTGCGACAGCACGAACTCGGGAATCGGCACCTCGAAGCGGTGGCCATCCTCGGCCACGCAGAAGTATTCGCCGTACATCGAGCCCTGCGCCGTCGCGCTCTGCGTGCCGCTGGTGTATTCGAACTGCTGGCCCGGCTGCAGCAGCGGCTGGTGGCCGACAACGCCCAGGCCGTTCACTTCCTGCACCTGGTTGCTGGCGTCGGTGATGACCCAGTGGCGCGCGATCAGCTGGGCGGCGACGCTGCCGGTGTTCCGGATCGTGATGGTGTAGCTGAACACGTACTGGTCGCGCTCGGGGTTGGACTGTTCCGCCAGGTACTGGGTCTTGACGGTGACAGCGAATTCATAGGCGGCCATGGGATTTCCTTGCACAAGCATTAACGTTAGCGGGAACGCCACGTGTGGCGCAAACGACAATCATACCGCGCAGCGCCTCCAAAGGTATTCCTTCACAACGGCTCGCCTCCTCATCGGCGTAGAATAGCGGCTTCCTTTTTACACGCACCGACGCCATGACCACCTACCGCATCGCCCCCAGCATCCTGTCCGCCGATTTCGCCCGCCTGGGCGAGGAAGTGCGCAATGTCGTCGCCGCCGGCGCCGACATCATCCACTTCGACGTGATGGACAACCACTACGTCCCCAACCTCACCATCGGCCCGCTGGTATGCCAGGCGATCCGCCCACACGTGGACGTGCCGATCGACGTGCACCTGATGGTCAAGCCGGTCGACCGCATCATCCCGGATTTCGCCAAGGCCGGCGCCAACATCATCACCTTCCACCCGGAAGCCTCCGAGCACATCGACCGCACTCTGCAGCTGATCCGCGATAACGGCTGCAAGGCCGGCCTGGTGTTCAACCCGGGCACCCCGATGCACTACCTGGAACACGTGATGGACAAGATCGACATGATCCTGATTATGTCGGTGAACCCGGGCTTCGGCGGCCAGTCCTTCATCCCGGAAGCGCTGAAGAAGATCGCCATCGCGCGCCGCATGATCGACGAATCGGGCCGCGACATCATGCTGGAGGTCGACGGCGGCATCAAGGCCGACAACATCGCCGCTGCAGCCGCTGCCGGCGCTGATACCTTCGTGGCCGGTTCCGCCATCTTCGGCAAGCCGGACTACAAGGCCGTGATCGACGCCATGCGCGCCGAACTCGCCACGGTAGGCAAATAATGCGGGCCGGCGCAGCAGGCATCCGGGCCGCCATCATCGATCTGGACGGCACCATGCTCGACACGGTGCCCGACTTCGAGGCGGCCCTGAACGGCATGCGCGCCGACCTGGGCCTCGGGCCCATCACGCAGGACGTCATCAAGCCGCTGGTCGGCAAGGGCTCCGAAAAACTGGTGCGCGACGCGCTGCTGCTCGACTGGGAGGCCGCGCATGTCGACGCGGCATTCAACGACGCACTGGCCGGCTACCAGCGCCACTACCTGGCCGTCAACGGCGAGCGCGCGACGCTCTACCCCGGCGTGATCGAAGGCCTGCAGGCCATGCGTGACGCCGGTCTTCGTCTGGTGTGTGTCACCAACAAACCGATCGCCTTTGCCGAGCCGCTGCTGGAACAGAAAGGCCTCGCGCCCTGGTTCGAGCGTGTGTTCGGCGGCGATTCGTTTGCCAAGAAGAAGCCGGACCCGATGCCGCTGCTGGGCGCCTGCGCCGCGCTGGACCTGCCGCCGTCAAGCGTGGTGGCGATCGGCGACTCGTCCAACGATGCGGAAAGCGCGCGTGCGGCGGGCTGTTTCGTGCTCACCGTTCCATATGGTTATAACCACGGACGCCCTGTACAAGAAATCAAATCCGATGGTATAGTTGGTTCGCTGCTCGAAGCAGCTGAGCGCATAACTGCTCACAACGACACCGTAAAATAAGTCATCTATACATGTTTTTCACTAAAAAACACACTGTCAACCAGACCGGCGCCCTTGAGGCCTGGCTGTGGCGACGCTGGCAATCCTGGGCTAACTAACCCGCGTTGATTGCTGTCGGCTGCACTCGTCCCCCGACAGGTTTTTTTGAAGTGAACCACCGCCCCTCCCCTCGCTTGGGCGGTCTGGAGAAAAGCATGACCGAACTCGAATTCAAGTCGCTGGCCAACCAGGGCTACAACCGCATCCCACTGATCGCGGAAGCCTTTGCCGATTTAGAGACCCCGCTGACGCTCTACCTCAAGCTGGCCCAGTCCCAGCAGGCAGGCAAGAACACCTTCCTGCTGGAGTCGGTGGTCGGCGGCGAGCGCTTCGGACGCTATTCCTTCATCGGCCTGCCGGCGTCGACCCTGATCCGCGCCAGCGGCACCCAGCTCGAAGTCGTGAAAAACGACGAAGTGGTCGAGACCTTCGAAGGCAATCCGCTCGAATTCATCGAGACTTACCAGTCGCGCTTCAAGGTGGCGCTGCGTCCCGGCATGCCGCGCTTCTGCGGCGGCCTGGCCGGCTACTTCGGCTATGACACGGTGCGCCACATCGAACGCAAGCTGACGGATTCCTGCCCGCCCGACACCCTCGGCCTGCCGGACATCCAGCTGATGCTGACCGAAGAGCTGGCGGTGATCGACAACCTGTCGGGCAAGCTGTACCTGATCGTCTATGCCGACCCGTCGCATCCGGAAGCATATGGCCGTGCGCGCCAACGCCTGAAAGACCTGCGCGTGATGCTGCGCCGGAGCGTCGATGCGCCGGTGACCTCGAGTTCGGTGCGGACCGAGGCGGTGCGCGAATTCAGCAAGGACGACTACCTGAAGGCGGTAGCCAAGGCCCACGAATACGTGATGGCCGGCGACCTGATGCAGGTGCAGATCGGCCAGCGCATCCGCAAGCCCTATGTCGATTCGCCGCTGTCGCTGTATCGCTCGCTGCGTTCGCTGAACCCGTCGCCCTACATGTACTACTACAACTTCGGCGACATGCAGATCGTCGGCGCGTCGCCGGAGATCCTGGTACGTAACGAAGCGCTGCAAGGTGTTGGAAATGAGGGCGGCAAGAAGGTCACCCTGCGCCCGATCGCCGGCACCCGCACCCGTGGCGCCACGCCGGAACGCGATGCCGAGCTGGCCGCCGAACTGCTGGCCGATCCGAAGGAAATCGCCGAGCACGTGATGCTGATCGACCTGGCGCGCAACGACATCGGCCGCATCGCCGAAACCGGCAGCGTCAAGGTCACCGACCGCATGGTCATCGAAAAATACTCGCACGTGCAGCACATCGTCTCCAACGTCGAGGGCAAGCTGAAGGACGGCATGTCGAACCTCGACGTGCTGCGCGCCACCTTCCCGGCCGGCACGCTGACCGGCGCGCCAAAAGTGCGGGCGATGGAAGTGATCGACGAACTCGAACCGAGCAAGCGCGGCATCTACGGCGGCGCCTGCGGCTACCTCTCCTTCGGTGGCGAGATGGACGTGGCGATCGCGATCCGCACCGGCGTGATCAAGGACGGCAACCTCTACGTACAGGCCGCGGCCGGTATCGTCGCCGACTCCATTCCCGAAATGGAATGGCAGGAAACCGAAAACAAGGCGCGCGCCGTGCTGCGCGCGGCCGAACAGGTGCAAGACGGCCTGGATGGGGAGTTCTGACATGCTGCTCATGATCGACAACTACGATTCCTTCACCTACAACATCGTCCAGTACCTGGGCGAGCTGGGCGAAGACGTGCGCACCGTGCGCAACGACGAGATCACCCTGAACGACATCGAGAAGCTGGCGCCGGAGCGCATCTGCATCTCGCCGGGCCCGAAGGCGCCGAAGGATGCCGGCATCTCGCTCGACATCCTGCGCGAGCTGAAAGGCCGGTTGCCGATTCTCGGCGTGTGCCTGGGTCACCAGGCGATCGGCGAAGCGTTCGGCGGCAAGGTCATTCGCGCCAAGCAGGTCATGCACGGCAAGACCTCGCTGATCGCGCACACCGGCGAAGGCGTGTTCAAGGGGCTGCCGAGTCCATTTACCGTGATCCGCTATCACTCGCTGGCGATCGAACGTGCATCGCTGCCGGACTGCCTGGAAGTGACGGCGTGGACCGATGATGGCGAAATCATGGGCGTGCGCCACAAGGAATACGACATCGAAGGGGTGCAGTTTCATCCCGAGTCGATCCTGTCGGAGCATGGCCATGCCTTGTTCAAGAATTTCCTGACGCGCTGAAGTACACCCGCGACCGATGAGTCGTCGTTCCGGGACCAGGCGTCCCCCTTGGCCGGAACCCAATTTTGTGTGACAGCCACTACGGTACGAGCTAGTGGTATGCGACGGACTTGGGTCCCGGCCTCCGCCGGGACGACGGAGCAGAGATTACCTCTTAGAAAACTGGACCCGCCATGCCGATCACCCCACAAGAAGCGCTGCTGCGCTGTATCGAACACCGCGAGATCTTCCACGACGAGATGCTGCATCTGTTCCGCCAGATCATGTCGGGCGAGATGTCGCCGACCATGGTGGCGGCGCTGACCATGGGTCTGCGCGTGAAGAAGGAAACCATCGGCGAGATCACCGCCGCCGCCCAGGTCATGCGCGAATTCTCGACCAAGGTGCCGATGGCCGACACCACCCACCTGCTCGACATCGTCGGCACCGGTGGCGACGGCGCCCACACCTTCAACATCTCGAGCGCGGCGATGTTCGTGGCCGCCGCTGCCGGCGCCCGCGTCGCCAAACACGGCGGGCGCAGCGTCTCATCATCCTCCGGCAGCGCCGACCTGATCGAAGCGCTCGGCGCCCAGATCGACCTGAAGCCCGAGCAGATCGCCCAGTCGATCGCCCAGACCGGCATCGGCTTCATGTTCGCGCCGAACCATCACGCGGCCATGAAGCACGTCGCGCCGGTGCGCCGCGAGCTGGGCGTGCGCAGCATCTTCAACATCCTGGGCCCGCTGACCAATCCGGCCGGCGCACCCAACATCCTGATGGGCGTGTTCCACCCCGACCTGGTCGGCATCCAGGTGCGCGTGCTGCAGCGCCTCGGCGCCCAGCATGCGATGGTGGTGTGGGGCCGCGACAATATGGACGAAGTCTCGCTCGGCGCCGGCACCCTGGTCGGTGAACTGGTGAATGGCGAGATCCGCGAATACGAGATCCACCCGGAAGACTTCGGCATGTCGATGATCGCGAGCCGCAACCTGAAGGTGGCCAATACCGCCGAGTCGAAGGAGCGCGTGCTGGAAGCGCTGCGCGGCGAGCCGGGTCCGGCCTGCGACATCGTGGCTTTGAATGCCGGCACCGCACTGTATGCGGCCGGGGTGGCGGCGTCGATCGAAGAAGGCCTGGCCAAGGCGCGTGCCACGATCGCTTCCGGCGCGGCCCTGGCCAAACTCGAGCAATTCGTCAACGTCACGCGCCAGCTCGGCGGCCACGCTTAAAGGACGGCAGCATGTTCGGCATCCATGACCTCCCCCTCTTCGTCATCTCCGGACTCCTGCTGAACATCATGCCGGGCCCGGATTCGCTCTTGATCATGACCCGCAGCGCGACACAGGGCTGGCGCGCCGGCGTCGCGGCCTCGCTCGGGATCGGCGCCGGCACGCTGGTGCATATCTTTGCGGCGGCGCTGGGCCTGTCGGCGCTGCTGGCGACATCGGCCACTGCCTTCACGGTGGTGAAGCTGATCGGCGCGGCCTATATCCTGTACATGGCGGTCGGCCTGCTGCGCAGCCGTCGCTCAAGTGGCGAGACCGCGGCGCCGATGCTGCCCGCCCTGCCTTACCGGAAGATCTTCGCGCAAGGCTTCCTCACCAACGTGCTCAATCCGAAGGTCGCGCTGTTCTTCCTGGCCTTTGTCCCGCAATTCATCGCCCTCGATGCGCCGAGCAAGACCATGGCCTTCATCATCCTCGGCTGCATCTTCAACTTCAACGGCATGCTGTGGTGCTGTGGCCTCGCGCTCACCACCGCCAAGGCCAGCGAACGCCTGAAGCTCAGCCCGACCATTTCGTTGTGGCTCAACCGCGTCACCGGCGGCCTGTTCGTCTGGCTCGGCGTGAAGCTCGCACTGTCCAAGCAAACCTGAACCCCTATGTCCGACATCCTCAACAAGATCCTGGCCGTCAAGGCCGACGAAGTCGCCGCCGCCAAGAAGGCGCGCGACCTGAACAGCCTGCGCCGCGACGTCGAAAGCGATGCCGAATCGCGCGCCGCGATCCGCGGTTTCGAACGCAGCCTGCGCGACAAGATCGCGGCGGGCCACGCCGGCATCATCGCGGAAGTGAAGAAGGCCTCGCCCTCGAAAGGCGTGCTGCGGCCTGATTTCCAACCGGCCGCGATTGCACAGAGCTATGCCGGGCATGGCGCGGCCTGCCTGTCGGTGCTGACCGACGTGCAGTTCTTCCACGGTTCCGTCGACTACCTGAAACAGGCGCGCGCGGCATGTGCGCTTCCGGTGATCCGCAAGGATTTCATCGTCGATCATTACCAGGTGTATGAGGCGCGGGCGATGGGGGCGGATGCGATTCTCCTGATCGTGTCGGCGCTGGATCATGGTCTGATGGCGGACCTCGAGGCCTGTGCGCTGGAGCTGGGCATGGATGTGCTGGTCGAGGTGCACGATGGGGAGGAGCTGACGGCGGCGTTGAAGTTGAAGACGCCGCTGGTGGGCATCAACAACCGCAACCTGCGGACCTTCGACGTCTCGCTCGATACGACGCTGGGGCTGCTGGAGCGGATTCCGCAGGATCGGCTGGTGGTGACCGAGTCGGGGATCATGGGGCCGGCGGACGTGAAGCGCATGCGCGATGCGAACGTGCATGCCTTCCTGGTTGGCGAGGCGTTCATGCGGGCGCCCGAACCGGGTGTCGAGCTCGAGCGACTGTTCGGCTGACCTTCTTTTTCCGCACAGGCTGCGGAACTCCGGATGAGCAGCAGCGTCGAAGTTGAACGCCCCCGAGGCGCCAACCTGCGACGCTCACTCATCCGTCATGAACATCCTTCTTCGCTTGCTGTTCCTGCTGGCCCTCCTGACCGGCTGCGCCAGCCCTCCCCCGCCCACCGTCCCGGTCGAAGAACGCAGCAAGATCCACACCGACCCGCCGACACCGACGGCCGCCCCCGTCCCGCCCCCATCCCTCACGCTCGACACCTACAAGACGCACGTTGCGCGCCACGTCCTCGCGCGCAACGCCGAGCGTACCTTCAGCGGCCGGCTGCCGCCGCTGCTGCCGGCAATCGTGGTGGTGAACATTACGGTGGACAAAGAAGGTCAGCTGACAGATGTGCGGGTGCAGCGCTCGCGCGACCCCGACGCCTCCCGGGTTGCCCTGGCCTCGATGCTGCGCAGCGGCCCGCTACCCCGACCCGAGGGCCTGGTTGCGGCGAACACCGAGGCAGTGACCTTCTCCGAGACCTTCCTGTTCGACCGCGACTACCGCTTCCAACTGCGCACCCTTGCGGGTCCGCAGGATTAAGGTCTAGCGGCCGAGGACGTTCAGCACCGCCAGGCTCATGGCCTGCGCGGCGGTCTTGATCGACGGTTCCGGCACCGGCGCGTAGAAGGGCGAATGGTTGAATGCGATCGGCTTGCCGCCCGGACGTTCAGCCTCCGCCACTGCTTTCGGGTCGTAGACGCCGGTGAAGAAGAACATCGAAGGGATGCCTTCGTTGACGAACAGCGAGAAGTCTTCGCTGGCCGTCATCGCCGGCATGCGCTGTGCGTTGGCGGCGCCGAACGCGTCCTTGAACACGGCTTCGGTCTTGGTCACCAGCGCTTCGCTGTTGACGATGGCGGCGCCGCCGGTGATCAGCTGCACGTCCGGCGCCGGGGCGCCCGCCATCGCGGCGGAGGCATTGGCCACCCGGCGTACGCCGTCGAGCAGCTTGGCGCGCACGTCCGGGCTGTAGGAACGGATGGTGCCGCGCACCTGCACGCTGTCGGGGATGATGTTGCCGACCGTGCCGCCGTTGATGGCGCCGATGGTGACGACGCCGAATTCCTTCGGGTCCTTCTCGCGGCTGACCACGGTCTGGACGTCGACCACGAAGCGGGCGGCGATGGTGATCGGGTCGAGCGATTTATCGGGCGCGGAGCCATGGCCGCCGCGGCCCTTGAAGACGATCTCGATAGAATCAGAGTTCGACGACACCGGGCCGTTGTTGAAGCCGACCGTGCCGTGGGCCAGTGGCCAGGAATGCAGGGCAAAAGCATAGTCGGGTTTCGGGAAGCGCTTGAACAGGCCGTCGTCCAGCATGGCCTTGGCGCCGGAGACGATTTCCTCGGCGGGCTGGGCGATGAAGACCAGGGTGCCTTTCCACTTGGCCTTCATCTCGGCGAGAGTGCGTGCGCTGGCGAGCCAGCTGGTCATGTGGATGTCGTGTCCGCAGCTGTGGGTGACGAAGCTGTCGGCGCCGTTGCTGACCGCCTTGGCGCGGCTGGCGTAGGGCAGGCCGGTTTTTTCTTCCATCGGCAGGCCGTCCATCTCGGTGCGCACCAGCACCGTGGGACCGGGGCCGTTCTTCAGGACGGCGACGATGCCGGTCTTGCCGACCTTTTCGGTGACCTCGAAGCCGAGTTTGCGCATTTCGCTAGCCAGCTTGGCGGCGGTGCGGACTTCCTGGAAGGCGATTTCGGGGTGGGCGTGCAGGTCTTTGTAGACGGTGTCGAGCCAGGGGTACATGCCGTTGACGCGGGTGGTGACGTCGGATTTCAGCGGGGCCGGGAGTTGCGCGAAAGTTGGCGTTGCGGCCAGCGAAAGGACGGCGGCGATCAGGGCATGTTTCAAGTGAGCCTCGGTGCAAATTTTAGTTGGACGCGCGGACGGCGAAGCCGCCTTTCGCGGCCCGGTCCGCCCTACTACACTGCGCTTGGACGTTTCAGCGCAGTCGACTTTTTGCCGGCGATTGCTTGCGACAGCGTAATGCCCGGCACCCGGTCGCCCTGCAGCGTGACGTCGAATTCCATCAACTCGTCGCGGCGGAAGGCGTGGACTTTTACCTTGTCGCCGACGCGGTAACGGCACAGCAGGTTGTCGACGTTGGCCGGATTGCCGTTCACACGCAGGCCGTCGATCGCGATCAGCACGTCCTGCGCCGACAGGCCGGCGCGGTGGGCAGCGCCGCCTTCGTGGACCTGGGTCAGCTTGGCACCCAGCACGTCGCGGCCGATGCCGGCGTCGAGCGAGGCCTTGCCGCCCTTGCGCTCGTCGACCAGCTTGACGCCGAAGCCGGCGTACAGCTTGGCCAGCGGCAGGTCTTCGGTGCCGCGCACCCAGCGGTCGAATTGCGCACGCAGGCGCGTGCCGGCGACTTCGTCGAAGATCGCCTCGACTTCCGCTTCCGTCACGCCACGGCCGGCGCCCTTGTAGAAGTCGCGACCGAAGCGCGCCCACAAGGCCAGCATCACGTCGTCGAGCGACTTGGCGCCGCCGGTCTTGGCGCGGATCGTCAGGTCGAAGGCCAGGCCGATCAGCGAACCCTTGGTGTAGTAGCTGATGATGGCGTTCGGCGAGTTCTCGTCCTGGCGGTAGTACTTGCTCCAGGCGTCGAAACTCGATTCGGCCACGCTCTGCTTGAGGCGCCCGCTGCCGCGCAGCACGCCGCCGATGGTCTTACCGAGCAGTTTCAAATAAGTCGCTTCGCCGATGATCCCGGCGCGCACCAGCATCAGGTCGTCGTAGTAGCTGGTGAAACCTTCGAACAGCCACAGTAGCGGCGTGTAGTTCTCGACCTGCAGGTCGTAGGGCGCGAACACGGCCGGCTTGATGCGCTTGACGTTCCAGGTGTGGAAGTACTCGTGGCTGCACAGGCCGAGGAAGCGCAGGTAGCCCTCGCCCGGCTCGGCGCTCTTGGGGTGGGCCAGGCTCGGCAGGTCGGCGCGCGCGGCGATCAGCGCGGTCGAGGCGCGGTGCTCCAGGCCGCCGTAGCCGTCGCCGACCGCCATCGTCATGAACACATAGCGGTCCATCGGCGCCTTGTTGGTCTGCGGCTCGAAGAAGGCGATCTGGGTGTCGCAGATGGCTTTCAGGTCGGCCTGCAGGCGCGCCATGTCCAGGTTTGGCACGCGGCCGGTAATGACGATGTCGTGCGGGATGCCGTGCGACTTGAAGGTCGCGAGTTCGAAGTCGCCCATCTCGACCGGGTGGTCGATCAGCTCGTCGTAGTTGGCGGCGGCATAGGTGCCGAAGCCGTAGCGCTTGGCGCCCAGCTCCTTCATCGCAGTGGCCACGCGCCATGTCTTGGCCGCCGGGTCGGCGGGACGCTGGATGTCGACCTGCTGCGCCAATGCCTCCTGGCCCACCACGCGCAGGAACACACTGGTGCCGTTGAAGAAGCCGTGGGTCTGGTCGAGGTGGGCGGCGCGCACCGACAGGTCCCAGGCATACACCTCGTAGTGCAGGGTGAGCGGACCCGAGACCCTGGCCGCGCGCCAGGAATGCTTGTCCAGCTTGGTCAGCGCTACATCCGTGCCCGCGCTCTCGGCGCGGATGCGGACGATGTTACGGGCGAACTCGCGGATCATGTAGCTGCCCGGGATCCAGGCCGGGAGTGCGAACACTTGTCCTTCGGGGTCCGGGGCCGCTACCGTGACCGTGACGTTGAACAGGTGGCCCGCCAGGTCCTTGGGGACGATGGTGTACGCGATGGCGGGCTGCGCAGCTTGCTTTTTTTGGGAAGGTTTTTTCATAGTTGTATGGACGTGCGGCCGGAATATTCCCTAGTGTAATCGGATTCGATCACGACTGGAAACATTGGTATGCATATGTCAACCAGGCAGGTCGGACGGTGTGTCGATATCGCGCAGAATGCCGGGGTCCGGGACGGCGACCTCGAGCACCGGATGCACTTGCAGGAGCCTGCGTGCGCCCTGATCGCCAGCCAACCCCAGCAGCGCATCGCGATGGCAGGCGCCGAAGGCGACCGGGTTGCCGCGCCGGCCTTCATACACGGGCACGGCGATGCCGGCCCCATCCAGCACGGCGTCGCGCAGGGCGGCCAGGGTGGCCGCCGCCACGAACGGCATGTCGCCCAGCGCCACCAGCCAGCCGTCGGCCGCCAGCGCATGGCGCAGCGCATGCACGAGCGAGGCGCCCATGCCGGTGTCGGCTTCCAGACACACGGTGACCTCGCAGCCGAGGCTGCGCAGGATGTCCCCCACTCCGCCATCGTCCGGCGGCACAACGGCAACCACACGCGGCACGCAGGAGAGCAACCGGCGCGCGCTGGCGGCGACGACCAGCTCGCCGCCAGGCAGGGTTTGCAGGAGCTTGTTGCGCGCCCCCGCCGGATCGAAGCGGCGGCCCCGTCCGGCGGCCAACAGGATGCCGGTCAGGGTCATCGCATCAGGCCGAGGCCAGGTCGAACGGCAGCTTGCGCAGCCGCTTGCCGGTCAGGCGGAACACGGCGTTGGCAAAGGCCGGCGCCAGCGGCGGCAGGCCTGGTTCGCCGATGCCGGTCGGTGGATCGTTCGAGGGAACGATATGCACCTCGACCTGCGGCATCTCGTGGTGGCGCGCCACCACGTAGTCGCCGAAGTTCTGCTGCTCGACCACGCCATCCTTGAGCGTGATGGCGGCGTCCGGCAAAGTCATGCCGAGGCCCATCAGCGCCGCACCCTGGATCTGCGCCTCGATCGACAGCGGATTGACCGGCTGGTTGCAGTGCACGCCGGCGACCGCGCGGTGCAGTTTCGGCACGCCATCGACCACCGACGCCTCGACCACGTAAGCGACCACCGAACCGAAGGACTCGTGCACCGCCACGCCCCAGGCCCGCCCTTTCGGCAGCGCTTTCTTGCCGTAGCCGGATTTGGCCACCGCGAGATCGAGCGCCGCGCGATGGCGCGCATGCTTCTCGCCCATCAGCTTCTTGCGATAGGCGACCGGATCGACCTTGGCGATGTGGGCCGCCTCGTCGATCAGGGTCTCCATCACGTAGGCAGTATGGGTCGAGCCGACCGAACGCCACCACAGCACCGGCACGTTCTGCTGCACGCTTTCCATGTGCAGGTTCATCGGCACGGCGTAGGGGTCGCCCATGCCCTCGACCGTGGTGCCGTCGACGCCGTCCTTGACCATGCCGGCCTCGAACAGGGTGCCGGCCATGATCGACTGGCCCACCACCTTATGGTCCCAGGCCACGATCTCGCCTTTCGCATCGATGCCGATGTCGGCGCGGTGCACATAAGACGGACGGTAGTAGCCGCCGCGGATATCGTCCTCGCGGCTCCACACGACTTTCACCGCCCCGGTGTGACCCGCGGCCTTGTAGGCCTTGGCGATGCGCACGGTGTCGCCGATCCAGTCCGAGGCCGGCACGCCGCGCCGGCCGAAACCGCCGCCCGCCATCATGGTGTTGATTGTGACCTGCTCGGGCTTCAAGCCCAGCAGCGCAGCCGCCACGCCCTGGTCCACGGTCTGGAACTGGGTGCCGGCCCAGATGGTGCAGCCATCGTCCTTCAGCTCGACCACGCAGTTGAGCGGCTCCATCGGCGCATGCGCCAGGTAAGGGAATTCATAGACCGCCGAGATGCGGTGCGGCGCAGCGGCCAGCTTCGATACGTCGGCCTTGCGCGCGACCGCGCCGCCTGGCGCCTGCGCCAGCTCGCGGTAGCGCGCCAGCTGCTGCGCGCTGCTCACCTTTTCGAGCCCGGTCGTGTCCCACTCGGCGTTCAATGCATCGCGGCCCTGCTTCGCCGGCCAGTAGCCGCTCGCGAACACGGCCACGCCACGGGCGCCGCGGTCCAGTTCCACTTCCAGCACCGCGCGCACGCCCTTGACGGCGCGCGCCGCGGCGGCGTCGAACTTCGCGACCTTGGCGCCGAACACCGGCGGCCGCGCCACCAGCACGGTGACGGCATCCTGCGGCGTGAAGTCGATGCCGAACTGCTGGCGGCCGCTCGACTTGGCGCGCGCATCGATGCGGCGCATCGGCTTGCCGATGTAGCGGAAGGCCTTCGGCTGCTTCAGCACCACGGTGGCGGGCGCCGGCTGCTTCATCGCCGCTTCGGCCAGCGAACCATACGTGGCTTTCTGGCCGGATGGGCCGATGACGACGCCCTTCTCGGTGCGGCACTGCGCAGGCGCTACCTTCCACTGCTCGGCGGCTGCCGCCACCAGCATGGCGCGGGCGCGTGCCCCGATTTCGCGGTATTGCGTGAAACCGCGGGCGATGCTGCCCGAGCCGCCGGTGATCTGGATGCCGAAGGCAGGATCCTTGTAGGCGTCGCCGGCCGGCGCAAGCTCGCCGCGCATCTGCGACCAGTCGGCGTCGAGTTCCTCGGCGATCAGCATCGGCAGCGAGGTGTGCACGCCCTGGCCGAACTCGAGGCGGTTGACGATCACGGTGACGGTGTTGTCGGGGGCGATGCGGAGAAAAGCGTTGGGCGCGGCCACCTTGGCGGCATCCTGCGCGGCGGCGAAACGGTGCGCGCCAGGCAGGACGAAGCCCAGCACCAGGCCCGTCGTCGCCGCAGCGCCGGTTTTCAGGAAGCCGCGGCGCGACAGGCCGCTGCCGATGGCGCGGCTGAGCGCCGCGCGGTCGATCCAGTCGATGTGCATGCCGGCTCCTTACGCCAGGGTCGCAGCGGCATCCTTGATGGCCGCGCGGATCCGTTGGTAGGTGCCGCAGCGGCAGATGTTCCCGCTCATCGCGTTGTCGATGTCGGCGTCGTTCGGGCGCTTGTTCGTGCGCAGCAGGGCGACGGCGCTCATCACCTGGCCGCTCTGACAGTAGCCGCATTGCGGCACGTCGTGCTTGACCCAGGCGTCCTGCACGGCCTTGCCGACGCCGTCGTTTTCCATCGCCTCGATGGTGGTGATCTTCATCCCCTGCGCGCTTGCAATCGGCGTGATGCAGGAGCGGATCGGGTTGCCGTCCAGGTGCACGGTGCAGGCGCCGCACAGGGCCGCGCCGCAGCCGAACTTGGTGCCGGTCAGGTTGAGGTTATCGCGCAGCGCCCAGAGGATGGGCGTGCTCGGATCGGCGTCGACCTGCAGGTCGCGCCCGTTGATGTTCAAGGTTTGCATTGACTACCCCTGTGTTGGACGACGTTCGTTGTTGTTTTTGTGTGGCGGGCGGTCGAGTCGCCCATCCCATTATTTGAGACTTTGCAGCTTGGCTTCCAGCGTCTTCAAATCCACCGCGCCTGGAATGCGCGAACCGTCGGTGAAGAAGATCGCCGGCGTGCCCTGGATCTTGAGCTTCTGGCCCAGCGCGACCACCTTGTCGTTCGGCGTCTCGCACGCAGCCGGTGCGGCGGGCGGCAGTTTGCCGGCGATCATCCAGTCGTCCCAGGCCTTCACGCGGTCCGGCGCGCACCAGATGTTCTTCGACTTCACGAAGGAATCCTCGGACAGGATGTTGTACATGAAGGTGTAGATGGTGACGTTGTCGAGCTCCGCGAGCGTGGTCTGGCGCAGGCGCTTGCAATAGCCGCAGTTCGGGTCTTCGAACACGGCGATGACGCGCTTGCCATTGCCCTTGACCTGTTTCAGGGCCATCTCCAGCGGCAGCTCGGAGAACTTGACCTTGTTGATCTCGTCGATACGGGCGCGGGTCAGGTCGGTCGAGCTCTTGGTGTCGTAGACGTGGCCGATGAAAAGGTAGTCGCCCTTCTTGTCCGTATACAGGATGTCGCCGGCGACGCGCACCTCGTACAGCCCGCCATAGGGCGTTTCGCGCACCGATTCGATCTTGGCGCCGCCGAGCTTCGGTTCGAGCGCCTTCTTGATGGTGGCTTCGGTGTTCTGCGCCTCGACGCAGGATGCGAGCAGGCCCGTCGCCAGCAGGACGGCGACCTTGGTTTTCAACATAATCAATTCCTTGGGAAGTTACTTGCCCATCGCGTGCGCCATCAGGCGACGCTTAACCATGGGCAATTTATCGAGCAAGTTTAAGCCCAAATTGCGGACCACGCGCAGCGGCTCGAGGTTGGCGCCGAACAATCGTTCCAGGCCGTCGGTCGCCCATTGCATCAGCAGTACATCTTCCTTGCGCTTGCGGGCGTAGCGCGCCAGCACCCGCTCGTCGGCGATGCCGCGCCGGTCTTCGCGTTCGCGCAGCACCTGCAGCAGGTCATGGATGTCGCCGAAGCCCAGGTTCATGCCGTGGCCCGCCAGCGGGTGCACGGCGTGGGCGGCGTCGCCGACCAGCGCCACCCGCGGCGCCACCAGCGCATGCGGGCGCACCAGCGCCAGCGGCACCGCCTTGACCGCTTCCGGCTGCAAGGGACGCAGCGTGCCGAGCTTTTCATCGGCGTGCTCGCCGAGGCGGATCGCCAGCTCGCCCAGCGACTCGTTCATGATGGTGTCGGCCAGGGTTTCCGGCGCCGACCACACCAGCGACACCCGGTTGCCTGGCAGCGGCAGCAGCGCGACGATGCCGTCGGCGCAGGTGAACCACTGGTGGGCCACGCCATGGTGCGGCTTCTCGCAGGCGAAATTGGTGACGATGGCGCGCTGGTGGTACATGCGGTAATCGACCCCGATGTCGCACTGCCCGCGCACCCAGGATTCGCGCCCGTCCGCGCCGACCACCAGTTCGCAGGCGATCTTGCTGCCGTCTTCCAGCCGGATGCCGGCGCCCGCGTCGCTGCAGGTGAGCTCGACCGCGCAGCCGGACACGATCTGCACGTTCGCCGCGAACTTCAGGGCCGCATCCAGCGCGCCGTTCAGGTTGCTGTCCTCGACGATCCAGGCCAGGGTGCCGACGTGGGCGCCGAAGGCGTCGAAACCGAGGTTGCCACCCTGCTTGCCGTCGCCATGAATATCCATCGCATCGACCGCCTGCACCCGCGCCAGGTCGAGCGCGCCCCAGACTTTCAAGCCGGCGAGCAGGTCGTGCGCGGTGTGGTTCAGCGCATACACCCGCACGTCCCACGGCTTTTCCGCCGCCGAGGACGTGGGAGCGTCCGGCGCCGGGCGCGCGGGCGGCACTAGCAGGGTGACGCTGTACCCCGACTGGGCGAAACCGAGGGCGGCAGTCTTGGCGATGGCGCCATTGCCGACGATGCAGACGTCGCTGCGGTGCTGGGCGGTGGTGGTAGTCATGAAACACATTATAGCGAGATGCCAATGGCGTGCCCGGGCGTTCTGACGCATCTCGCGCCCGCAAGGGCTTGCGCGGATGAAAATGGATGGCTATAATCATGCCTCTCTTGGCCTGGTAGCTCAGTTGGTAGAGCAGAGGATTGAAAATCCTTGTGTCGGTGGTTCGATTCCGCCCCGGGCCACCAAGAATTCAGCATTGCGAAAGTAGTGCACGCAAAAACGCCACCTTCGGGTGGCGTTTTTGTTTTCTGCATGCCGTTTCACCAGTGATTTCTGGCGCGCCAGGAAAAACAGCGTTCGTGATAATTTAAAACTCAGGTCAGGTTTATCGGACGAATGTTCATTGGAGTAAGCATGTCAAAACAAGCAGGCGCCGGTGACGAGGACGCAAGCCGGCGCGAGGCAGTTGCGGAGTTCAAGCAGGCGGTGAACATGACGCCAGCCCAACTGGAGAAGTGGCTCGACACGGAGGATTCGAAGCGTGTCGGCCAGAAGCACGGCCATGCCGAATCGACCGGGCACCAATCCGGACGCCGCATCGTCGAACTGTTGCACCGGCACGCTCAGGACTTGAGCGCGGCAGACATCGCACATGCGCAAGGTGATCGGGTACATCCACCGGCACCTGGCACAGGGACCTACCAAGAGCGATCCGGCATCGAGCGATTGGCGTTATTCGCTGATGAACTGGGGCCACGATCCCGAGAAAAAGTGAGCCTTGCAGCAGACGCACG
>Ga0265798_10003529_pt1 | contig 22181 bp, 20 predicted proteins | sample P3T30metagenome_FD_192430 | JGI IMG/M metagenome (GOLD analysis project Ga0265798, IMG submission 192430) | Plant litter microbial communities from East Loma Ridge, Irvine, California - P3 T30 | ecosystem: Environmental > Terrestrial > Plant litter > Unclassified | place: USA: California... | reverse complement strand
GACCAGCGTCGGGCTGGCGCAGATCGCCTTTTCCACCGGGGTCGCGGCGGCCGCGCAGGTCATCGGGGCGGCCAGCGCGGGCGCGCCCAGGCCGGCGGCCAGCAGCGCGAAGGAAAAACGTAACGTTAGCGATGCGATGCTGCCCATGGCGGCCTCCCAGGCAAGGAAACCTCGCATGGTGCCACGGAAGGGACGGCGCAAAACTATCGAATCCTCACCGCCCCGCTTACTTCTTCGGCGCGAAGCGGATCGCCTGCCCGCCGCCCGGCGCCAGCTTGAGCTGCAGCGTGTCCTTCGCGCTCACCGTCTTCTGCTCGACCACCAGGTCGAAGCGGTGCTCGTTGCGGTAGTCCGCCGCATCGCCGTCGCGGTAGATCTCGGCCACGTACTGCTTGTCCTGGTCGAGGAAGGACAGCGGCAGCGCCAGCGTGCGCGCATTGCCGTCGGTGACGGCGCCGAGGTACCAGTCCTGCGACTTGCGGTCGCGCCGCGCGATGGTCGCGTACTCGCCGACTTCGCCGTTCAGCACGCGGGTGTCTTCCCAGTCGGTCGGCACGTCCTTGATGAACTTGAAGGCCTTCGGGTACCTGGCGTAGTTTTCCGGGATGTCGGCCGCCATCACGATCGGCGAATAGATCACGACGAAGTTGGCGAGCTGCTTGGCTTGCGTCGAGTTGAACACCTTGCCCTCGGCGCCGACCAGGCTCAGGACGCCCGGCGTGTAGTCCATCGGGCCGCTCAGCATGCGCGTGAATACCAGCTTGGCCTCGTGGTCGACCGGGTTGACGGGATTGCCCCAGGCGTTGTACTCGACGCCGCGCGCGCCTTCGCGCGACAGCCAGTTCGGATAAGTGCGGCGCAGGCCGGTGTCCTTGATCGGCTCGTGGGTGTCGACGGCGATGCGGTAGCGCGCAGCTTCCGTCACGGCCTTCTGGAAGTGGCGCACGCCTTCCTGGGAATCGTAGTTGCCGAAGTGCTGCTTGCCGTCCGCCCCGGTGAACAGCATGGTGCCGGCTTCGTGCACATAGCCCGACTTGACGCTGTCCACGCCCAGCCTGGCGTACAGCTTGTACGCATCGTCCATCTGCTTTTCGTAGGACGGCAGGTTGCCGCCGGTCTCGTGGTGGCCGATCAGGCGCACGCCCTTCTGCTTCGCGTACGCCGCCAGCGCCGGCAGGTCGAAGTCGGGATACGATTTGGTGAAGCTGAAATCGGCGCCGCCATGGCCCCAGTTGCTTTCCCAGCCCTGGTTCCAGCCCTCGACCAGCACGCCGCGCATGCCGTTCCGGGCCGCGAAGTCGATATAGCGTTTGGTGTTCTCGTTGGTCGCGCCGTGCTTCGGCCCGGCGTTCCAGGTGGTGTGCTGCAGGTGCATGCCCCACCACACGCCGACGAACTTCGAGGGCTTGACCCAGGAGACGTCGCCCAGCTTGTTCGGCTCGTTCAGGTTCAGTTCCAGGTCGGACATGTACAGCCCGGCCGCGTTGTCGGCGATGCGCAGCGTGCGCCAGGGCGTGTTGAAGGCGCCGTGGCGCACGACCGCCGGACCGGTGCTGGACGGCGCCAGTTGCGCGCGCAGCAGCTGGCCGTCGACCTTCCTCAGCCACATCGAGGCGTAATCGACCAGGGCCGCCTCGTGGAAGGCGATGTGGGTGCCGTCGTCCAGGCGTACCGTGAGCGGGGTGTTGGCGGTGCCGATCTCCGTCAAAGGCGCCTTGCGCACCAGCTCTTCCAGGCCGGGCAGTTCGCCGGCCGGGATCCACCAGGCGGTGGCCGGCCGGGCCACGGCGAATTCGGTCAGCTCGTCGGTGATCTCGATGTCGCGCAGTTGCGGCTGGGACGGGAATTCATAGCGGAAACCGACGCCGTCGTCGTAGATGCGGAAGACCACCGCCAGGGCACGCTGGCCGCGCTCCTTCTGCTCGACCTCGACCCGCAGTTCGCGGTAGCGGTTGCGCACGCTGCGGCGCTCGCCCCAGGGCTGCTCCCAGGTGTCGTCATGGTCGCTGACGCGAGAATCGCGCAGGCTGAAGCCGCCGTCCAGCTTCCAGGCATTGGCCAGGTTGAAGCCCAGGCGCGACAGGCCGATGACTTCCTTGCCACGGCGCTTGATGTCGTAGCCCAGCTTGCCCATCGGGTCGAGCTGCACTTCCACGCTCAGCACATTGCCCGGCGAGGCCGCGCTGGCGACCACCTGTTGTGCCCAGGCGAGGGGCGCGGCCATGTAACTCGTAAACACCGCAGCCATGGCAAGCAATCGGATACGCATCTGTCTCACTCCTGTGTAGCCGGATCATCTGGCAATCCAGCAATTTGTTGGGAGTGTAATATTACTACACCGATGTGGCCGATTCCGCTTCTTTACGCCACATTCAGGCCCATCGCGCGCACCAGCTCGGCCGCCTGGCGCGGCGAGATCGTCGCCCCGGCGAACTGCTTGGCATTCGACAGCTTCAGGCCCGTGACGTCGGCCTCGCGCAGGTCGGCCTGGTCGAAGCGGGTGTCCTTGATGTGGGCGTCGCGCAGGCTGCATTGCGCGAACACGGCTTCGCGGAAGTCGCAGCCGGACAGGTCGGCGTCGGCGAAATCGAGGCCGGTCAGCGTCGCCTTGCGGAAGGACAGGCGGCGCAGGTCGGCGCCGACCAGCAGGCAATCCTCGAAGGCCAGGCCGAGCTGGCCGATCTCCTCGAAGCGGGCGCCGGTCAGCTTGCAGCCGCGGAAGCTCGCGGACGCCAGCCTGGCGCGGCGCCAGGAAGCGTTGTTCAGGTCACAGGATTCGAAGCGTGCGTCGACCAGGTCGGCGGACTCGAAATCGGCATGGCCTCCACGGCAGCGCTGCCAGCGCGTGCGGCCCAGTTTGGCTGCATAGAAGGAAGCCTCGGCCAGGGCGCAGTTGAGGAAGGCGCACTCCTGCAGGTCGAGGCGCGACAGGTCGGCGCCGCCAAGGTCGCAGTCGTCGAAGACGATCAGGCTGGCCTCGGCCAGCAGTTGTTCGATGCGCGCGCGCGCGACGGTTTCGCCGCTGAGGGTGATGGTGGTACGGGTCATGGGGCGACAGGATACACGGCCTTGACGGCGGAAACAGCCCCGTTTGAAGCGCTGCTCCACGCGCGTCAGCGCGTCTCCACCCGCGCCGAGGCGTGGATGGTACAGCCCCGGTGCACGTTCTCGAGGAAGCGGATCGCCTCTTCCAGCCGGCAGGAACGCGGCAGCAGGCGGCCCAGCGATTCGTCGTCGACCAGCCTGTCGATGCCGTAGGCGATCGCGCGCGAGATATCGCGCGCCTCCCGGCCGTCGCTGTTGTAGAGCGCATCGTAGACGCCGGCCTCTTCCCACAGCGGCACATAGCCGGGGCTGATGCTGTCCTGGAAGGCGACCGAGGGCGCCGCATCCTCGTCCTGGGATATCAGCCGAAACACGAAACTCACGAGCGCCTCCATCAATCGAAAATACGGGGCGCCGATGCTACCATTTCCGCGCAATCCTTGCGTCCTCAGGCCCCCGTGCGGGTAAAGCCGTCGGCGCTCCAGGCTTCGCTGCCGACGCCGTGGTGCACGAAGAACAGGCCGTCCGGGTCGAGCGCTTTCTTGATGCGCGCCAGGCGCGCGTAATGACCGCCCCAGTAGGCCTGCTGCCAGCCGCGCTGGAAATAATCGCTTTCCGACAGATAGGCGCCGGCATCCGGCGCGAGCTCGCGCAGGGTGTCCATCGCGGCGCGGATCTTGCCGGCGGCAGCGCGCGCCCTGGCCGGCTCCGGCCGCGCGCCCGGCATGCCGGCATAGGCCGGTCCGCCGCCGCCGGCGACGATGGCCAGCGCGAAGGCGTCGAGCACGCCCGGGTTCATCGCGGTGTCGCGGGTGGCGTCCAGCGCGGCCTGCGGCGCGCCGGCCAGCGCCTTGTTGAAGTGCAGCTCGACGTCCCACTGCGAAGCGGCGCCGCACAGCGCCTCGACCAGGCTGTCCTGGCGCCCGGCGCCGAGCAGCCCGGCCGGCAGCCAGGCCGACTGGTAGCCGTGGATGAACCAGCCTGCCTGTTCGCGGTCGCCGGCCCAGACGAAGTGGTCCTGTGACGCCTGCGGGCGCGGGTCCATCGCCATCAGGCCCGGCGCATGCTGACGGAAGAAGGCCGGGTCCCAGAAATGGCGCGCCGGGATCGCCAGCACCGTGGGCTCGTCGAAGCTGTACTCCTTGCGCGCCCTTGCCCACGCGAAGAAGGGTTCCCACACCGCACGGGCCTGGGCCTGGTCGAGGCCCTGGAACACCATCGACAAGTGCAGGCGCCGGCCGCCGCGCAGCGCCACCGTCTCGCCCCAGTGCGCGTTGAACAGGCTGTCGCGGTAGAAGGCGAGGAAGCGGGCCAGCAGCGCGCGGTAGGCTTCCTCGCTCGAAGCCTCGATCTTGCCGAACACGCCGCCGAAGAAGTCCGGCAGCGCATGGGTGCGCAGCGTGACGCGCGTAATGACGCCGAAGCTGCCGCCCGCGCCTTTCAGCGCCCAGAACAGCTCGGGATTGCTGCGCGCATTGGCGATGCGGACCTCGCCGTCGGCCGTCACCACCTCGGCCTCGATCAGGTTGGCGGCCGCCGTGCCGAAGCGCTTCGAGAAGCTGCCGAAGCCGCCGCCCTGCACCAGGCCGGCCACGCCTACCGTGGTGCAGCCGCCGCCCTGCACATAGCGCCCGCCGCGCGTGGTGACGGCGGCATAGGCGTCGCTCCACATCGCGCCGGCGCCGATGCTGACGGCCGGCGCGGCGCTGTCCGGCGCGCAGCCTTGGCCGACGAAAGCCTCGTGCATGACGATCGCGTTCATCGCGCGCGTCCACACCAGCAAGGAGTCCGGCGCGTTCGAGGTGCCGAGGTAGCTGTGGCCGCCGCCCTTGATTACCAGGCGCAGGTCGTGCCGGCGCGCGAACTTCACCGCGGCGGCGACGTCTTGCGCATTGCGCGCCGCCACCGCGTACGGGCTGACCTGGGAAGTCCAGGCGTCCTGCCAGCCGCTGGTCTGGGTCAGCGCCGCATGGTCGCCGATGTAGTACGGGTTCTTGATGCCTTCCAGGACCTCGGCGCAATCGGCGCCGCAGCGCGTGAACGGCGACTGCGGCGTGACCAGGCTCCCTGCCGTGTCGGCATCCAGGCGCTGCCATGCGCGCGCGCCGGGCCAGCCCGGCATGCCGGGACGCACCCGCGTCCGCGCGGTCTTCGCCGTGGCCGGCCAGGCCTGCAGCAGCGCCGCGCCCATCGTCCCCGTCAACAGAGCCCGTCGTTTCATTGCGCCTCTCCGGCTTGGTGCACGTCGGCCAATGCGCGGTCGACCAGTTCGATCCAGTGGCTGACCGGTGTGCCGGTTCCGGCCTGCAAATGGCCGATGCAGCCGACATTGGCCGAGACGATTTCAAGCGCGCCGGTGGCCTGCAGATTGGCCAGCTTGCGCTCGCGCAGCGCATGCGCCAGCTCCGGATGCAGCACCGAATACGTGCCGGCCGAGCCGCAGCACAGATGGCTGTCCTGGCACAGCACCACGTCGACGCCGGCCGCGCGCAGCAGGGATTCGACCTTGCCGCGGATCTGCTGGCCATGCTGCAGCGTACACGGCGGGTGGAAGGCCACGCGCTGCCGGATGCGGCCGGCCATGCGCGCGGCGATCTCGCCTTCGAAGTCGCAGACGATCTCGGACAGGTCCTTCGTCAGCGCCGCGATGCGCGCCGCCCTGGCCGCATAGGCCGGATCGTGGGCCAGCAGGTGGCCGTAGTCCTTCACCGTCACGCCGCAGCCGGACGCCGTCATGACGATGGCTTCGACCTGCCCGCTCTCCACCCATGGCCACCAGGCGTCGACGTTGCGGCGCATGTCGGCGAGGCCGGCGTCCTGGTCGTTCAGGTGGAAGCGCAGCGCGCCGCAGCAGCCGGCATCGGGTGCGGCGACCAGCTGCACGCCGAGGACGTCGAGCACGCGCGCCGCGGCGGCGTTCACATTCGGCGCCATGGCCGGCTGCACGCAGCCTTCCAGCACCAGCATCTTGCGCGCGTGTTCGCGCGCCGGCCGGCTTCCCGCGGCGCGCACCGGCTGCAGCTTGTCGCGCAGGCGCGCGGGCAGCAGCGGTCGCGCCAGTTGCCCGGCCCGGTAAGCCGGCTTGAACAGGCCGGCGCGCGGCAGCAGCGCCTTGAGCGTGGCGCGCCGGATGCGCTCGCCCAGCGGCCGCGCCACGCGCGCGTCGACGATCCGCCGTCCGATGTCGGCCAGGCGCCCGTACTGCACGCCGGACGGACAGGTGCTCTCGCAATTGCGGCAGCTGAGGCAGCGGTCCAGGTGCAACTGGGTCTTGCGCGTGGGCGCGGCCCCTTCGAGCACCTGCTTGATCAGATAGATGCGCCCGCGCGGGCCATCGAGTTCGTCGCCCAGCAACTGGTAGGTGGGACAGGTGGCGCTGCAGAAGCCGCAATGCACGCAGGCGCGCAGGATCGCTTCGGCTTCCTCGCCCTCGCGCGTGCCCTTGATGAAATCGGCGAGATTGGTTTGCATGCGTGCTTTCTCAGAACATCCGGCCCGGATTGAAGATATTGGCCGGATCGAAGCCGGCCTTCAGGCGCTCGTGGATCCGCGCCAGCGCCGGCGCCAGCGGCTGGAACACGCCGACGCTCTTGTCGCCGCCGCGGAACAGGGTCGCATGGCCGCCGGCGGCAAGGGCGGCGGCGCGGATGCGCGCGGCGGTGTCGGGGTCGCCCGGCGCGCGCAGCCAGCGCTGCGCCCCGCCCCATTCGATCAGCTGGCCGGCGCCGGGCGCGATGGGGCCGGCGGTGGACGGCACCGACAGGCGCCACAGCGCTTCGTCACCGCCAAAGAAGGCATGGCGCTGCTCGCGCAGGCTGTCCCAGAACGGCGCGCAATCCGCCAGCAGCTCCCCGCCCAGCGTGCGGCGCGCATCCTCGACGGCGGCGCGCGCGCCCGACAGGCGCAGCGACAGCACGCCATCGTGCCAGCAACTGCCCGACAGCGGCAGCGGCCGCCCCGCCCATTCGTTCAGCGTGCGCAGCGCCCCCGCCTGGTCGAGCGCGAAGCGCAGCGTGGTTTCGCCGGCGGCGCGCGGCAGCACTTTTACCGACACTTCCAGCAACAGCCCGAGCGTGCCGAGCGAGCCGGCCAGCAGGCGCGAGACGTCGTAGCCGGCCACGTTCTTCATCACGCGCCCGCCGAAGCGCAGCACGTCGCCCTTGCCGTCCAGGATGGTCGCGCCGAGCACGAAGTCGCGCAGCGCGCCGCTGCTGGCGCGGCGCGGGCCCGACAGGCCGCTGGCGATCGCGCCGCCGATGGTGGCCGCGGCGCCGAAATGCGGCGGCTCGAAGGCCAGCATCTGCCCGCGTTCGGCCAGCACGGCCTCGATCGCGGCCAGCGGCGTGCCGCAGCGCGCGGTGAGCACGAGTTCGGTCGGCTCGTAGTCGACGATGCCGGCGTAAGCGCGCGTGTCGAGCAGCTCGCCTTCGAGGAGGCCGCCGTACCAGTCCTTGCTGCCGCCGCCGCGGATGCGCAAGGGCTTGTTCTCGCGCGCGGCGGCATGCACGCGCTCCCTGAATGTGTCGACGATCTGCTGCATGGTTCCTTCCTGGTCTCAGAAGCGCGGCAGCTGCGCGAACGGCAGCACGCCGCCGGAAACGCGCATCCGCCCCAGCTCCGCGCAGCGGTTCAAGGTGGGAATCGCCTTGTTCGGGTTCAGCAGCGCAAAAGGATCGAAGGCGCGCTTGACCGCGAAAAAGGCTTCCAGCTCGCGGCTACCGAACTGCACGCACATCGAATCGATTTTTTCGACGCCCACCCCATGCTCGCCCGTGATGGTGCCGCCCACTTCCACGCACAGCGCCAGGATCGCCGCGCCGAAGGCTTCGGCGCGTTCCAGTTCGCCCGGCCGGTTGGCGTCGAACAGGATCAGCGGATGCATATTGCCGTCGCCCGCGTGGAACACATTGGCGCAGCGCAGGCCGTAGGTGGCTTCCATGTCCGCGATGCGCGCCAGCACCTGCGCCAGGTGCTTGCGCGGGATGGTGCCGTCCATGCAGTAGTAGTCGGGCGAGATGCGCCCGGCCGCCGGGAAGGCGTTCTTGCGGCCGGACCAGAAGCGCAGGCGTTCGGCCTCGTCCTGCGACACCGTGATCGCGTTCGCGCCGGCCTGCCGCAGCACCTCGGTCATGCGCCCGATCTCCTCGGCCACCTCGAGCGCGGTGCCGTCGGCCTCGCACAGCAGGATGGCGGCGGCGTCGAGGTCGTAGCCGGCCTTGACGAAAGGCTCGACCATGCGCGCGGAGGTGCGGTCCATCATTTCCAGCCCGGCCGGGATGATGCCGGCCGCGATCACGCTGGCGACCGCGTTGCCGCCCAGCGCGACGTCATCGAAGGACGCCATGATCACCTGGGCCAGCGCCGGCCTGGGCACCAGCTTCACCGTGACCTCGGTGACGATGCCGAGCATGCCTTCCGAGCCGATGAACACGGCCAGCAGGTCGAGGCCGGGCGCGTCGAGGGCCTCGCCGCCCAGTTCGATGACCTCGCCCTCGATGGTGCAGGCGCGCACGCGCAGCACGTTGTGGACGGTGAGGCCGTATTTGAGGCAATGCACGCCGCCGGCGTTCTCGGCGACGTTGCCGCCGATGGTACAGGCGATCTGCGAGGACGGATCGGGCGCGTAGTACAGGCCGAAGGGCGCGGCGGCTTCCGAGATCGCCAGGTTGCGCACGCCCGGCTGGACGACGGCGGTGCGCGCATGCGGTTCGACGCGCAGGATACGGTTCAGGCGCGCGGTCGAGATCACCACGCCGTCGGCCAGCGGCTGGGCGCCGCCGGACAGTCCGGTGCCGGCGCCGCGCGGCACCACCGGCACCCCGAGTTCGCGGCAGACCTGCAGGATCGCCAATACCTGCCGTTCGGTGTCCGGCAGCGTGACCACCATCGGCAACTGGCGGTAGGCCGCCAGTCCATCGCATTCATAGGGCCGGGTGTCTTCGGGATCGGACAGTATGCAGCGCTCCGGCAGCACGGCGCGCAGCGCCGCGGCAACCTGCCGCCGCCGCCCGGGATCGACGGGAAGACCAAGGGGAATCGAGGCAGTCATGCACCGATTGTAAGCACAATTGCATCGAATTGGCGTATGCTCCGGCTATCTTTTTTTGTAGGTAGGGCATAAGCATGGGCAATCGACTTTCGAAGATCTCGACCCGTACGGGCGACGACGGCACCACCGGCCTGGGCGACGGCAGCCGCACCGCCAAGGACAGCCTGCGCATCCATGCGCTGGGCGACGTCGACGAACTGAATTCCTTCGTCGGCCTCTTGCTGTGCGAGGACATGCCGCCTGAAACGCGCGAACAGCTGGTCTCGATCCAGCACGACCTGTTCGACCTGGGCGGCGAGCTGTGCATCCCGGGCTACCAGATGATCAAGGATGAGCACGTGGCGCGCCTGGACGGCCTGGTCGAGCACTACAACGCCGAGCTGCCGATGCTCAAGGAATTCATCCTGCCTGCCGGCTCGCGCGGCGCCTCGCTGGCCCATGTGTGCCGCACCGTGTGCCGGCGCGCCGAACGCAGCATCGTGGCGCTGTCGTCCAGCGACAGCATCAACCCGCAGCCGCGCCAGTACGTCAACCGCCTGTCCGACCTGATGTTCGTGCTGGCGCGGGTACTGAACCGCTTCGCCGGCGGCAGCGACGTGCTGTGGCAGCACGAGCGCAAGCGCGGTTGACGGGTCGCGGCTGATGGGTGTATACGGCTGCGACGTCTTCGACGTCCGCTTCTATCGCGGCGGCCCGAACTGGCCGTCGAACCCGTTCCACTTCCAGGGCGCGGGACAGATCGTGTTCGAGCCGGATTTCGTCCTGCTGCGCGGCAGCACCCACCGCTCGTTCCGCTTTCCCCGGCGCGCGCAGCAGCGCCTGCGCAAGGCCGACATCGTCAACGTGCGGGTCGAGGGACCGGACGTCCTGTTCCACGTCGTCGGCGTGGACGGCAAGGAGGAAGTGGGCTTCACCGCCCCGGATCGCGACGCCGCCCGCGCCATCGCCGCTTCCCTGCCCACGCGCTGGACGCCGGAATTCCAGACCGCCTACACCGAGCGCACCGCCTTCGAGGACCGCATCGACTACTGGAGTCCGTCGACGCCGGCGATCTGGCTGCTGCTGGCGTCCAACATCGGCGTCTATGTGCTGATGTGGCTGCAGCGCGGCGCCAGGCTGCCGACCCTGGCTTCGCTGTTCGCCAAGCAGGCCAGCGCCGACGCCATCGCCCACTCCTTCCAGCTGGTCGCCTGGGGTTCGAACGTCGGCCGCCTGACGCTCGGCGGGGAATGGTGGCGCCTGTTCACCTCGATGTTCCTGCACGGCAGCCTGCTGCACCTGGCCTTCAATATGTTCGCGCTGTGGCAGGTCGGACGGCTGGTGGAGCGCATCTTCGGCAGTGCCCGCTTCTGCCTGCTGTATCTGCTGGCCGGCCTGGCCGGCGGCATCGCCAGCGTGCTGTGGAATCCGCACGTGAACAGCGTCGGCGCCTCGGGCGCGATCTTCGGCCTGATCGGCGGCCTGCTGGCCTTCATCCGGCGCGAGAACAGCGGCGTGCCGCCGACCGTGGTGGCGGACCTGCGCGGCTCGCTGCTGCCCTTCCTGCTGTTTAACCTGAGCGCCGGCTTCCTGTATCCGCACACCGACAATGCGGCCCACCTCGGCGGCCTGGCGGGCGGCTGGCTGGCCGGCCACCTGCTGGCCCGTTCGCTGCACCTGCCGGCGCAGGCGAACAAGGCCTGAGGAAAGACTTAACCCTCTTGCATGCCGGCCAGTACGCCGCACAGCTTCTGCAGGTCGATCGGCTTGACGAAGTACTGGTCGAAACCGGCCGCCAGGGCGCGGCTGCGGTCGCTGTCCTGGCCGTAGCCGGTCACCGCCACCAGCAGGGCCGCGCTGGTCTCGGGCTGGGCGCGCAGGCGCCGCGCCAGTTCGATGCCGTCCATGCCGGGCAGGCCGATGTCGAGCAGGCAGACCTCGGGCCGTTCGTGGCGCGCGCGTTCCAGCGCGCCCAGCGGATCGTGCTCGACGCTGGCCTGGTAGCCGTAGGCTTCCAGCAGCATCGCCAGCGTCGCCGCCGCGTCCACGTTGTCGTCGACGATCATGATGCGCGCACCGCCCGCTTCGGCCGCGGACACCCCATCCGTGTCGGCGTCTCCATCGCCCGCCGCCTGCGGCAGGCAGGGCAGGCGGATCGCGAAGCGGCTGCCCTTGCCGGGACCGGCGCTCTCGCACCACACCGTGCCGCCATGCAGCTCGACCAGGCTCCTGACCAGCGCCAGTCCCAGGCCCAGGCCGCCCGACGAGCGGTCCGAGCTGCGTTCGGCCTGGGCGAACAGGTCGAAGGCGCGCTCCACCAGTTCCGGCGCCATGCCGATGCCGTTGTCGAGCACCTCGATCACGACGTCGGACTCGAGCGCCTCGGCCTGCAGCACGATCTCGCCGCCTTCCTGGGTGTACTTGGCGGCGTTGTTGAGGATGTTGGCGATCACCTGCACCAGGCGCTTGGCGTCGCCCTCCACCATCACGGCGCGCGGCGGCAGGCGCGCCTGCAGGCGCTGGCGCCGCGCCTGCACCAGCGGCGTTACCTGTTCCACCGCATCGGCCATGATGGCGCGCAGGTCGAGCAGGGTATTGTCCAGCTCCACCAGGCCGCGGGTGACCCGCGAGACGTCGAGCAGGTCGTCGATCAGGCCGGTCATGTGCGACACCTGGCGCCCGATGATCTGGCTGGTCTTGCGCACCAGCGCCTCGTCGAGCCGGGCGCGCTGCAGCAGCTCGGCCGCCGCGCCGATCGGCGCCAGGGGATTGCGCAGTTCGTGCGCCAGCATGGCCAGGAACTCGTCCTTGCGGCGGTCCGATTCGCGCAGCTTTTCCTCGGCCAGCTTGCGCTCGGTGATGTCGCTGGCGGCGCCGATCCACTCGTGGATGCGGCCTTCGGCGTCGAGCATGGGGACGGCGCGCGACAGGGTCCAGCCCTGGCCGCCGTCCAGGCGGCGCACGCGGTGTTCGATCTGGAACAGGGTCTTGTTGCGCTTTGCTTCCTCGACCGCCGCGTGCACCCGCTCCTGCTCTTCCGCCGGCACGTATTCGTCGAGCCAGAGGCCGCTGCCGTTGGCGGTGTCCTTGAGCAGGCCGCGGCCTTCGAGCTGGTGCATCCGGCTCCAGTCCGGATTCATGCGGTACACCACGTCCGCGGTCGCCAGCGTCAGCGCCCGGAACCGCGCCTCGCTCTCGCGCACCGCCCGGGTCGCGCGCACCTGCTCGGTCACGTCGCTGTTGGTATGCAGGATGCACTGGATGCGGCCGTCGGCGCCGAAGATCGGGGTGCTGACCGCGTCCCAGAAGCGCTCCTCGTAGACGATGTCGCCGCCCGGCAGCGTGACCGGGATCGGGTAGCGCACGGCCGGCAGGGTATCCGGCTGGCCGGTCTCGACGACCTTGGCCAGCGAGCGCCGCAGCTTGTCGACGCCGGTGTCGCCGGTATCGTCCGGATTGCCGGGAAAGGCCGCGAACAGGCTGAGCCCGACCAGTTCCTCGCGCGTACGCGCCGCGGCCTTCAGGAAGGTATCGTTGACCGCGAGGATGGTCGCTTCAGGGGTCGGCGACAGCAGGTAATTGCCGCTCGGCGAACTGTTGAAGACGGATTCGAATAGGGTAGGAGACAGCATCGCTTCACTTCCGATTGACACATCCGGATCGCCGAAAAAAAACGCCATCCACGATCTTGACCGGATGGCGTTCGTGCGCGCGGCCCTGGCCGCGTCAGGTGTTGTTGACGACCAGGCGCGCGCCCTTGAGCCCGAAGCGCTCGCGGATCGACTTGCCGATCCCGTGCGCGTCCAGGCCCACGGACGCCAGCAGCAGCGCCGGGTCGCCATGGTCGATGAAGCGGTCCGGCAGGCCGAGGATCAGGAGCGGCTTGACGATGCCCTCGAGCGCCAGCGCCTCGGCCACCGCCGAGCCGGCGCCGCCCATGGTGCAGCCCTCCTCCACCGTCACCAGGCAGTCGTGTTCCGCCGCCAGGCGCTTGAGCAGCTCGACATCGAGCGGCTTCACGAAGCGCATGTCGGCCACGGTGGCGTTGAATTCCTCGGCCGCTGTCATGCTCGGCGCCACCATCGAGCCGAAGGCCAGGATCGCCACGCCCTTGCCCTGGCGCTTCACCAGGCCCTTGCCGATTTCCACGGTGGTCAAGGCGCTGTCGAGCGCGGCGCCGACGCCGGCGCCGCGCGGATAGCGCACCGCGGCCGGGCCGGGATAGTGGTAGGCGGTGCTGAGCATGGTGCGGCACTCGTTCTCGTCGGACGGCGCCATCACGACCATGTTCGGGATGCAGCGCAGGTAGGCCAGGTCGTAGTTGCCGGCGTGGGTCGCACCGTCGGCGCCGACGATGCCGGCGCGGTCGAGCGCGAAGGTCACGTCCAGGTTCTGCAGGGCCACGTCGTGGATCAGCTGGTCGTAGCCGCGTTGCAGGAAGGTCGAGTAGATGGCCACCACCGGCTTCATGCCCTCGGTGGCGAGACCGCCGGCGAAGGTGACCGAATGCTGCTCGGCGATGCCGACGTCGAAGTAGCGCTCCGGGTACTCCTGGTGGAAACGCACCATGCCCGAGCCTTCGCGCATCGCCGGCGTGATGCCGACCAGGCGGCGGTCGGCCGCCGCCATGTCGCACAGCCAGTTGCCGAACACTTCGGTATAGGTGATCTTGGAGGCCTTGGCCGGCTTGATGCCCTCGCTCGGGTTGAACTTGCCGGTGCCGTGGTACAGGATCGGCTCGGCCTCGGCCAGCTTGTAGCCCTGGCCCTTCTTGGTCACCACGTGCAGGAATTGCGGGCCCTTGAGCTTGCTGATGTTTTCCAGCGTCGGGATCAAGGAATCGAGGTCGTGGCCGTCGATCGGGCCGATGTAGTTGAAGCCGAATTCCTCGAACATCGTGGCCGGGACCACCATGCCCTTGGCGTGCTCCTCGAGCTTTTTCGCCAGCTCCAGCACCGGCGCCGGCAGCACGCTTTTTCCGACGTTCTTGGCGGCGGCGTAGAACTGGCCCGACATCAGGCGCGCCAGGTAGCGGTTCAGGGCGCCCACCGGCGGCGAGATCGACATGTCGTTGTCGTTCAGGACCACCAGCAGGTCGCAATCGTCCTCGACGCCGGCATTGTTCAGGGCCTCGAAAGCCATGCCGGCGGTCATGGAACCGTCGCCGATCACCGCGATCGCCTTGCGCTTCTCGCCCTTGATCCTGGCCGCCTGGGCCATGCCCAGCGCCGCCGAGATCGAGGTCGACGAGTGCGCGGTGCCGAAGGTGTCGTAGTCGCTTTCGTCGCGCTTGGGGAAGCCGGACAGGCCCTCGTGCTGGCGCAGCGTCGGCATGCGTGCGCGACGGCCGGTCAGGATCTTGTGCGAATAGGTCTGGTGGCCGACGTCCCACACGATGCGGTCGTGCGGCGTGTCGAACACGTAGTGCAGCGCGATCGTCAGCTCGACGGTGCCGAGGTTGGACGACAGGTGGCCGCCGGTCCGGGAGACCGATTCGAGCAGGAACTGGCGCAGCTCGTTGGCCAGCGGGGTGAGCTGGGAACGCTGCAGCTTGCGCAGGTCGGCCGGGTCGTTGATGGTATCTAGCAGGTTCATTTATGCCTTCCGCTGCACGATCAGGTCCGCGAGTTCGCGCAGCCGCAGTGCTTGTTCTCCGAACGGCGCCAGCGCCTCATGCGCCTGCTGCCGCAGTTTTTCCGCCAGGGCCCGCGAAGGCTCCAGCCCCAGGATCGACACGTAGGTCGGCTTGTTGGCCGCCGCGTCCTTGCCCGCGGTCTTGCCAAGGGTAGCCGAATCCTCGGTCGCATCGAGCACGTCGTCGACCACCTGGAAGGCCAGGCCGATGGCGCGCGAGTAGGCCGCCAGGGCTTCGCTCTGCTGCGGCGCCAGGTCGGCGCCGGCGAGCGCGCCCAGCAGCACCGAGACGCGCAGCATGGCGCCGGTCTTGAGCTGGTGCATGCGCTCCAGTTGTTCGAGCGTCAGCGTGAAACCGACGCTATCGAGGTCGATCGCCTGGCCGCCGCACATGCCGGCCGAGCCGGCGGCTTCGGCCAGCAGGCGCAGCATGGTCACCAGGCGCGCCGGCGGCACGCCGGTGCTGCCCGCCAGCACCTCGAAGGCCTGGGCCTGCAGCGCGTCGCCGACCAGCAGCGCGGTCGCCTCGTCGTAGGCCACGTGGACCGTCGGCTTGCCGCGGCGCAGGGCGTCGTCGTCCATGCACGGCATGTCGTCGTGGACCAGGGAATAGGCGTGGATCATTTCGACCGCGCAGGCGGCGCGCGCCACCGCGTCGGCATCCGCGCCGAACAGGGCGCCGCTGGCGTGGGCCAGCAGCGGACGCACGCGCTTGCCGCCGCCCAGCACGCCGTAGCGCATGGCCTCGTGCAGCTTGGCCGGGTCCTGCGTGGCGGGCGGCAGGAAGCGTTCGAGGGCCGCCTCGGTGCCGGCCTGCACGGCCTTCATCCAGTCGCCGAAAGCCTGGGGCGCGCTCATTCGTCCTCCCCGCCGTCGGCGCTGAAGGGCTTGAGCATCTCGCCTTCCAGGACTTTTACCTGGGCCTCGACTTTTTCGAGCTGGACCGCGCAATAACGCACCAGCTCGGAACCGCGCGCATAGGCCGCGACGGAAGCTTCCAGAGGCAATTGCCCACCTTCCATCTGCGTGACGAGCTGGGCCAGTTCGGCCATCGCCTGCTCGAACGATTCGGGCGGGTTTGCGGCCGCTCCCACGCTCTGCGCGTTTGTTTTATTTGGCATAATGATCTTGATCCATTCGGGGGCTTGGCACTACTGCAGGACGAACCACATGGCAGCGTGCCCAGTCTAACCGCTTATTTTAAAGCAACCCACCCCCGCACGACGGCGCAAGTAGTCCCCATCACTTGCAAGCAAGGCCACATTTTATCGCAAAGCGGCATGGGACTCATGAAAACGATGTATTTTCAGCAATTTTTACGCACCCGGGCGCCACATTCTCGCGCCGGCCCAAGACTATAGGGCGCGTTCCACGCTATAATCTCCGGTTCTGTCTCCGAATTACCGTATTCCGCTCTTTAAAAGAGCATCGAAACCCTCGCGGACTCCGCACCTGGCCTTGCTGGCAGGCGGCACTGACACAGGTTTGCGGATGCACTTGAAAATACTGGTTCTCGGATTCTTTCTCTTCTTTGGCTGAAATTTGTGTAAAGGGGGGTTGGGATGTCCGATCTGGCTACCCACGCCAAGCTGGCGCGCCCATGCGCTCAGCTTCCGGTAAATGTCTACTTCGACGAAGCGCTGCTGCAGCGCGAAATGCAGCAATTGTTTCTCAATGGCCCGCGCTATGTCGGCCATGAATTGATGGTTCCGGAGACGGGCGATTTCGCGACCCTGAAGTCGGAGAACGAGGGCCGCATGCTGGTGCGCAACGCACACGGCATCGAGCTGCTGTCGAACGTCTGCCGCCATCGCCAGGCCCTGATGTTCAATGGCCGCGGCAAGGCCGACAACATCGTGTGCCCGCTGCACCGCTGGACCTACGACCTGAAGGGCGAACTGATCGGCGCGCCGCATTTCGCCGACACGCCCTGCCTGCACCTCTCGAAGACCCCGCTCCAGAACTGGAACGGCCTGCTGTTCGAGCAGAACGGCTACGCCGTGATGGACAAGCTGCGCAATCTGTCGGTCACCAGGGACCTCGACTTCTCGGGCTATATGTTCGACCACGTCGAGGTGCACGACTGCGACTACAACTGGAAGACCTTCATCGAGGTCTACCTCGAGGATTACCACGTCGAGCCCTTCCACCCGGGCCTGGGCAACTTCGTCAGCTGCGACGACCTGCGCTGGGAATTCGGTCCGGACTACAGCGTCCAGACCGTCGGCGTGCACCGCGGCCTGCAGAAATCCGGCTCGCCCGCGTACAAGCAGTGGCAGGAGCAGATCCTGAAGTTCAACGGCGGCCAGGCCCCCAAGCATGGCGCGATCTGGCTGACGCTGTATCCGAACATCATGGTCGAGTGGTATCCGAACGTGCTGGTGGTGTCGACGCTGTGGCCGCTGGGCCCGCAGAAGACCCGCAACGTGGTGGAGTTCTACTATCCCGAGGAATTCGTGCTGTTCGAGCGCGGCTTCGTCGAGGCCGAGCGCGCCGCCTACATGGAAACCTGCGTCGAGGACGACGAGATCGCCCTGCGCATGGATGCCGGCCGCAAGGTGCTGATGGAACGCGGCGTCACCGAGGCCGGTCCCTACCAGTCGCCGATGGAAGACGGCATGCAGCACTTCCACGAGTGGTACCGCGGCAGGTTCGGCGACATCCCGCCGGGAGCCTGATGGCCTCACTCTGGATGCTGTTCGCCAGCTTCATGTTCGCCGCCATGGGCGCGGGCGTGAAGCTGGCCTCCTCGCTGTTTTCGACGTCCGAGATCGTGATGTACCGGGGCATCATCGGCAGCCTGCTGCTGCTGCCCCTGGTGCGCCTGCCCGGCCGCACCCTCAAGACTTCCTTCCCCAAAGACCACCTGTGGCGCAGCATCGTCGGCGTGGTCTCGCTGTGGATGTGGTTCTACGCCATCGCCGCGCTGCCGCTGGCCACCGCCGTCACCCTCAACTACATGGCGCCGATCTGGCTGTCGGCCTTCATGCTCCTGTCCGGCTGGTGGCGCGGCAAGGGCCTTCCCGAATGGCCCCTGATCCTGGCCGTGGCGGCGAGCTTCGGCGGCGTCACGCTGGTGCTGCAGCCGGCGGTCGCCAGCAACCAGTGGCTCGGCGGCCTGGTCGCGATCGGCTCTTCGGTGGTGGCCGCGGCGGCCTACTTGCAGGTACGCCGGCTCGGCCAGATGGGAGAGCCGGAATACCGCGTGGTGTTCTATTTTTCGGCCACCATGGCGGTGGCGGGACTGGTCGGCGCGCCGTTCGAGAACGGCTTCGACGCGCCCTTCCACGCGCTGGACTGGAAAGGCGCCGGGCTGATGCTGGCGATCGGCATCCCCGCCCTGCTGGCCCAGATCGCCATGACGCGCGCCTACCGCGTCGGCAAGGTGCTGGTGGTGGCCAACCTGCAGTACACCGGCATCGTGTTTTCCAGCCTGTGGGGCATGGCGCTGTGGGGCGACGTGTTCGACTGGCATGTCTGGATGGGCATGGCGGTGATCCTTTCCTCCGGCATCGCGGCGACGTTCTACAATACCAGGCGCACGGCGCGCGGCGCCGTCGTCAAGGATACCGATCCCATTGCCAGCGAACTGTGAGGAGACCTACGCCATCATGCACACCACCCTGATCGACGCCGCCACCCTGGCCGCGCACATCGACGATCCCAAGTGGGTCGTCGTCGACTGCCGCCACGACCTGCTCGACCTGAACGCGGGCCGCGCCGCCTACGCCGCCGGCCACCTGCCGCATGCGGCCTTCGCCGACATCGAAACCGGACTGTCGGGCGCCAAACGCGATGCCGCCGGCGCCTTCAGGGGCCGCCATCCGCTGCCGGAAAAAGAGGCTTTCATCGCGCTGCTGCGCAGCCTCGGCGTCGACGACGACAGCCAGGTCGTGGCCTACGACGCCCACGGCGGCATGTTCGCGGCGCGCCTGTGGTGGATGCTGCGCTGGGTCGGCCACGAGGCCGTCGCGGTGCTCGACGGCGGCCTGCCGGCCTGGCAGTCCGCCGGCCAGGCGCTCGTCACGGACGCGCCAGCGGCGCGCCCGCACGGCGACATCACCCTGCGCGCGGCGCTGGTGGCGACGGTGGATGTGGACGCGGTGGCAAATGCGGTGACGCATGGCGGCAGGACCGTCGTGGATGCGCGCGCGCCGGACCGTTTCCGCGGCGACAACGAAACCATCGACCCGGTCGGCGGCCATATCCCGGGCGCGAAAAACCGCTTCTTCAAGGACAACCTGCAGGCCGACGGCCGCTTCAAGCCGGCGCAGCAGCTCAAGGCGGAGCTGGGCGCAACGGTGGACGACGCGAACAAGGCGATCATGCAGTGCGGCTCCGGCGTGACCGCCTGCCACAACCTGCTGGCGCTGGAAGTGGCCGGCATGCCGGGCGCCAGCCTGTATCCGGGTTCGTGGAGCGAGTGGAGCGCCGATCCGGCGCGTGCGGTGCAGACCGGCGCCTAAACGGGCGCCTGAACGGGCGCCGCGTGGATGCGGGCGGCGCGGCCGCCCGCTTCAATCACCTTGCGCCAGCTTCAGCGGCTGAAATCGTAGGGCGCGGGCAAGAAGTCCGCCAGCGAGAACAGCACCACCGACACCAGCAGGAACCCCAGCACATACGCGGCGCGCGATGGTTTTTCGCGCAGCGCTTCGATCATTCGATGAACCATGCTTCCCTCCGTTCAGGTAACGGCTTTAGCATAGGTTGCGGGTAATCAACTGTCAATATCCCTGCGCAAGTAGGGGTCGCAGTTTATTTGCCGTGTGTCAGAAACAGCACGATCGCCACGCCGGCGCCGATCAGGAGCACCTGCGGCACCGATTCGCGCACGGTGGCGCGACGCTGCATCTGCGGCATCAAATCGCTCACGGCGATGTAGATGAAGCCCGAGGACGCGAACACCAGCACATAGGGAATCAGGCCGCTGGCCTTGTCGAGCGTGTAATAGCCGAGCAGGCCGCCGAGCACCGCCAGCATGCTGCACAGGAGGTTGAACAGGTAGGCGCGCAGGCGCGAGAAGCCGGCGTTGAGCAGCACGATGAAGTCGCCGATCTCCTGCGGGATCTCGTGGGCGATGATGGCGATGCCGGTGACGATGCCCAGTTCCGGGTTGGCCAGGAAGGCCGCGGCGATCAGGATGCCGTCCGTGAAGTTGTGCATGCCGTCGCCGATCAGGATCATCCAGCCCGCCTTCCCGGCCTGCATCGCGTCATGACCGTGCGCGTGATGGTGGCCGTCGCCCTCGTGGTGGTGCGAATGGCGCAGCAGCGCCACCTTCTCCAGCAGGAAGAAGGCCAGCAAGCCGCCCAGCAGGGTCGCGAACAGCGTGCGCGGATCGGCCTTCGATTCGAAGGCTTCCGGCAGCGCGTGCAGCAGCGAGGTCGACAGCATGATGCCGACCGACAGGCTGACCATGCGCTCGACGACTTTCGACAGCAAGGTAAAGGAAAAGACCGCGGCGGCCGTGATGCTGACCATGCCCGCCAGCCCGGTGGCCAGCAGGATGGAGATGAGTACTGGGTCGATGTGAAGCCTCTTGTTCTTCGAAACGCATGCCGGAAGGCGTCATCGACGCAGCTGCGCAAACCGGGCATTGTACTCCTCCCGGCCCGCGCTGGTGCAACCGGCCTGCATCTGCATCAAGCCGCGCCGTGCTGTTTCAACCAGTCCAGCGCGCGCTTCCAGCCGTCCCTGGCGTCTTTTTCGACGTAGCTCGGACGGTAGTCGGCGTTGAAGGCGTGGCCGGCGTCCGGATAGACCACGAATTCGGACTTGCTGGACCCCTTGGCCAGGGCCGCCTTCATCTTCTCGATGCTCTCGAGCGGGATGCCGGTGTCCTTGGCGCCGTACAGGCCCAGTACCGGCACGGTGAGTGCGGGCGCCACGTCGACCGGGTGCCTGGGCTGCTTTTCGGTCGCCTCGCCGGCCAGGCGGCCATACCAGGCCACGCCGGCCTTGACCTTCGGGTTGTGCGCCGCGTACAGCCAGGTGATGCGCCCGCCCCAGCAGAAGCCGGTGATGCCCAGCTTGTCGACGTTGCCGCCGTTTTTCGCGGCCCAGGCCACGCAGGCATCGAGGTCGCCCATCACCTGGGCGTCCGGGGTCTGCGAGATGATCTGCTTCATCAGGTCGGCGATGTTCGGGACCTTCGAGGGGTCGCCCTGGCGCACGAACAGGTCCGGCGCCAGCGCCAGGTAGCCCTGCTTGGCGAAGCGGCGCGCGACATCGGCGATGTGTTCGTGCACGCCGAAGATCTCGGAGACCACCAGGATCACCGGCAGATTGCCCTTGCCGGCAGGCTGGGCGCGGTACACCGGCACCGCCTGGCCGCCGACCATGAGTTCGACCGTGCCGGCGGCAAGGCCGGCGCTGTCGGTCTTGACGAGCGATTGCGCCGCGACCGGCAAGGCGGCGGCGGCGAAGCCGCTGCCCAGCGCCACCTTCAGGAAATCGCGGCGCGCCACGCCCTCCGCGAAGGGAGAATCGGCCACCAGGCTGCCGCCATCCTGTACGAGATCTTTCATGCTGCTCCTCCGGTCGTTTGACAAAGACTTGCTATCTTAGCAGCGAGTCCTTGATGTGCGCATGGGTGCTTTGCTCACGCGTTCCGGATATTGACGCCGCATAAGGCCTTGCCCACCCTGGCGCCTAGAGTGCCACCTTGTCTCAACCACATCATGGAGAAACAATGGGCAAGAAATCCACCCTGGCGGCAAGCATCCTGACCATCGCCGGCGCCTGCATGGCCGCCCCGGCCCTGGCCCAGCACACGGCCGGCGTCACGGTCGGCCAGCTCCGCTACGAACTGGTCGACCTCACGCCCGACGACGGCATCGCGCCCTGGATCGGCCTGAACAGCCATGCCACCCAAGCCTATGCGAACGTCTACGACCAGCAGGGCAATGAAATCGAAGGCACCCGCCTCGACGCCTTCGGCGCGGCCGGTTTCGACAACGACTACGCCAGCCTGCACGTCGACGCCAGCCAGGACCTGGCCGGCGTGCTGCTGACCCTCCACAGCGGCTATGGCTACGCCGCCGCCGACCGCGCCTTCCGCTTCACCCTGTCGCCGGGCACCCAGGTGCATTTTTATGTGGACGCCGACATGTGGGCGGTGGCGGAAGCGCCGGGCCAGTCCTGGCCGACGGCGCTGGCCGAGCTGTATGGTTCGCTGCCGGGCTTTAACGACGACGAACAGTTCCTGTCCCGCTTCCGGCTCGAGGACGGCAGGCAGCGCGGCACCTTGTCGGTGACGGCGCAATCGCAGGGGGAATGGGTGACCGGGCGCCTGGCGTTTACGGCCTATGCGGTGGCGGAGTCGCATGCGGCGCCGGTGCCGGAACCGGGGACGTTTGCAATGATGTTGGCGGGCTTGGGGCTGGTGCTGGCCGGTCGGAGGCGCAAGGGCTAGCTGGACGCGTGGACGGACCAGCCGTCCACCCTAGCGCAACGCCTGCTCCTCGGGTAGCGT
>Ga0265798_10003528_pt1 | contig 22182 bp, 21 predicted proteins | sample P3T30metagenome_FD_192430 | JGI IMG/M metagenome (GOLD analysis project Ga0265798, IMG submission 192430) | Plant litter microbial communities from East Loma Ridge, Irvine, California - P3 T30 | ecosystem: Environmental > Terrestrial > Plant litter > Unclassified | place: USA: California... | reverse complement strand
GACCGGCGGCCCGGTACCCTCCCCTTCGCGGACCTGCGCCGCCTGGAACTCGCCAAGGCGATCGCCCGCGACCCGCGGGTGGTGCTGGTGGACGAGCCGTTCGCGGGCCTGACCGTGGGCGAGGTCGCGGCCTTCTCCGAGCTGATCCGGGGCTTCCGGGACGAGGGCAAGGCCGTGCTCCTCGTCGACCACAACGTGAAGAGCGTCGCGGCCCTCGTGGACCGGGTGTTCGCCATGTATCTCGGCGAACGCATCGCGGAGGGCTCGGCCGAGGCGGTGATGGCCGACCCGACGGTGCGCCGGGTCTATCTCGGCGGCAGCATCGAGACCGCCGCCAGGCCCGAGGCCGCGTTCAAGGCGGATTCGCTGCTCACCGTCGAGGGCGTCGACGTGCTCTACGGCAAGGCGCAGGCCCTGCGCGCCGCCTCGATCCACGTCCACGAGGGCGAGTTCGTCTCGGTGGTGGGCCTCAACGGCGCCGGCAAGACCACGCTGTTCAACGCCATCTCGGGCCTCGTCCCGCATTCCGGCACGATCCGGTTCGACGGCCAGGATCTCGGCCGCATGAAGCCGGCCGCGATCGCCCGGGCCGGGATCGTCCAGGTGCCCGAAACCCGCGAGCTGTTCGGCGACCTCAACGTGCGCGAGAACCTCGATCTCGGCGGCCAGCACGTCACCAAGGCCGAGAGCGTGCAGCGGCGCGAGTGGCTCTACGAGCTGTTCCCGATCCTGAAGGCCCGCGAAGGCCAAACCGCCCGCACGCTGTCGGGCGGCGAGCAGCAGATGCTGACCATTGCCCGCGCCTTGATGATGCGCACACGCCTCCTGATCCTCGACGAGCCGACGCTCGGCCTCGCCCCGGTGATCCTGGAACTGCTGTCGAAGGCCCTGGAGCGCCTGCGCCAGACCACGCCGATCACCGTCCTGCTCGGCGAGCAGAACGTCACCTTCGCGCTGCCCCATGCCGACCGGGTCTACGTGCTGGAACAGGCCCGCATCGTCTGGGAGGGCCCGCCGGACCGGTTCGCCGGCGAGATGGGATCGAAGTATCTGTGAGGGGGGAATCGGACCCGCTGCTCCCCCTCCCCCCTTTGCGGGGAAGGGTGGCCCTCGCGTCAGCGGGGGTCGGGAGAGGGGAACCCGGCATCAGAAAGGGGCGGAGCGGTGATGAAGGCCGCCAGCCTTCTTCGGCACCGTCGCTCCCCTCTCCCGACCCGGCCTGACGGCCGGCCCACCCTCCCCCGCAAAGGGGGGAGGGAGAGGCGCGGATCCCATCGGAACGAAACTCGGGAGCGGACACCGTGGATTTCAACCTCTCCCCGACTCAGACGCAGTGGCTGACCCGGGTCCGCGCCTTCATCGCCGACGCGATCCAGCCCGCCGCCGCCGCCGTGGCGGCCGAGCGGGCGGCAAGCCGCGCGCCCTCGCCCACCATGGAGCGGCTGAAGGGCCAGGCGCGGGCCGAGGGCCTGTGGAACCTGTTCCTGCCGCCCTCCCCCGAGCATGACACGGACGCCTACCGCGGCGCCGGCCTGACCAACCTCGATTACGCGCTCTGCGCCGAGGCGATGGGTCGGGTCGGCATCGCGTCGGAATGCTTCAACTGCGCGGCGCCCGACACCGGCAACATGGAGGTGCTGCACCGCTACGGCAGCCCGGCCCAGAAGGAGACGTGGCTGCGGCCGCTGATGGCCGGGGAGATCCGGTCGGCGTTCCTGATGACCGAGCCCGACGTCGCCTCCTCGGACGCCACCAACATCGAGACCGCGATCCGCCGCGACGGCGACCACTACGTCATCGACGGACGCAAATGGTGGTCCACCGGGGTCGGCGACCCGCGCTGCACCCTCGCGATCCTGATGGGCAAGACGGACCCGGAGGCGCCCCGCCACCGGCAGCAATCCCAGATCCTCGTGCCCATGGACACGCCCGGCCTGCGGGTCGCGCGCCTGCTGCCGGTCTTCGGCTACGAGGACGCGCCCAAGGGACACGGCGAGGTGGTGCTCGAGAACGTGCGCGTCCCGGCCGAGAACCTGATCCTCGGCGAGGGGCGCGGCTTCGAGATCGCGCAGGGGCGGCTCGGGCCGGGGCGCATCCACCATTGCATGCGCACCATCGGGGTCGCCGAGGCGGCGCTCGAGGCCATGGCCCGGCGCCTCGTCTCGCGGGTCGCCTTCGGCAAGCGCATCAGCGAGCAGTCGGTCTGGGAGCAGCGGGTCGCGGAGGCGCGGATCGACATCGAGATGACCCGGCTGCTCTGCCTGAAGGCCGCCGACATGATGGACAAGGTCGGCGCCAAGGGTGCGAAGCTCGAGATCGCCATGATCAAGGTCGCCGCCCCGCGGATCGCCCTCAAGGTGATCGACGACGCGATCCAGGCCCATGGCGGCGCCGGCGTGTCCGAGGATTTCGGACTGGCCAGGATGTACGCCCATATCCGCACCCTGCGGCTGGCCGACGGGCCGGACGAGGTGCACAACCGCTCCATCGCCCGGCTCGAATTCGGGCGCTACACCAACGCCCGGGAGGGTGCATGAGCGGCCCCGACGCCTTCTCCGGCGTGAAGCCGGTCGAGCCGCGCCATCGGATCGACGAGGCCCGGCTGGCCGCCTGGCTCGCAGAACACGTCCGCGACTATGCCGGGCCGCTCACCGTGCAGCAGTTCCGCGGCGGCCAGTAGAACCCGACCTACCGGCTGGAGACGCCCGGCCAGGCCTACGTGCTGCGGCGCAAGCCGTTCGGGCCGCTCCTGCCCTCCGCGCACGCGGTGGAGCGCGAGTTCCGGGTGATCGGCGCGCTCTACGGCGAGGGGTTTCCGGTTCCGAGGCCGTTCGCCCTCTGCGAGGACGAAACGATCATCGGCGCCGCCTTCTACGTGATGGAGGCGGTGGGCGGCAGCGTGCACTGGGACGGCACCCTGCCCGGCCTCGACCCCCATGCCCGGCACCGGCACTATGCCGGCATGATCGCGACGCTCGCGCGCCTCCACGCGATCGACCCGGAGGCGGCGGGCCTCGCCGATTACGGCAAGCCCGGCAACTACTTCGCCCGGCAGGTCGATCGCTGGACCCGCCAGTACCGGGCCGCCGAGGACGGCCGGCTCGCGGATGTGGAGCGCCTGATCGCCTGGCTGCCCCGCACCGTGCCCGAGCAGCAGGGCACGGCCATCGTCCACGGCGATTACCGCCTCGACAACCTGATCTTCTCGCCCGACGGCGGCGTCAGCGCGGTGCTCGACTGGGAGCTGTCGACCCTCGGCGATCCGCTCGCCGATTTCAGCTACCTGCTGATGCATTGGGCTTTGCCGGCGGACGGGCGCAGCGGCCTCGGCGGCCTCGACCTGCCGGCGCTGGGCATCCCGACCCGGGAGGAGGCGGTGGCGCTCTACTGCCGGGCCGCGGACCGGGCGGCCCTGCCCGACCTCGACTGGTACTTCGCCTACAACCTGTTCCGGCTGGTCGGCATCCTCCAGGGCGTGGCCGCGCGCGCCAAGGCCGGCAACGCCGCGAGCGAGCACGCCGCCGCCATGGCGGCGCGGGTGCCCGCTCTGGCCGCCGCGGCCTGGGCGTTCGCCGAGCGCGCGGGGGCCTGAGATGGATCTCGCCGGTCGCGTCGTCGCCGTCACCGGGGCCGCCCGGGGCATCGGCCGTGCGCTCGCCGAGGCCGCCCACGCGCGGGGCGCCTGCGTCGTCGCCCTGGACCGGGACGGCGCCGGGGCCCAGGCCGTCGCCGCCCGGCTCGGCGGCCGCGCCTGCGCGCTCGACGTGGCCGATCCCGATGCCGTGGCCGAGTCCATCGCGCGGATCGAGGCCGAGACCGGGCCGATCGCGCTGTACTGCTCCAATGCCGGCATCCTGGAGCGCGACCCGGATCCCGGGCTCGCGACCTCGGCCGATCCGGCGAGCTGGGAGCGCGCCTGGTCGGTGAACGTGATGGGCCACGTCCACGCGGCGCGGGTCCTGGTCCCGCTCTGGCTCGCCCGGGGCGAGGGGGCGTTCCTCGGCACCGTCTCGGCGGCCGGATTGCTGAGCCAGATCGGCAGCGCGACCTACTCGGCGACCAAGCACGCCGCCCTCGCCTTCCTGGAGCACCTCGCCATCGCGCATGCGGGGGACGGCATCCGGATCGCCGCCCTGTGCCCGCAGGGCGTCGACACCGCCATGCTCGGTGCCGCGAGCGCCGCCGCCCGCGACGGCGTGCTCGCGCCCGAAGCCGTGGCCGAGGCGGCCTTCGACGGGCTGGCCGCCGGCCGGTTCCTGATCCTGCCGCACCCGCAGGTCGCGGACTACGCACGCCGCCGGGCGGACGACCCCGAGCGCTGGCTCGCCGGCATGGCGCGCCTGCGCCGGTCGATGCTGGACGCCGGATGAACCCCGACCGGACCCAGGGAGGACGCGCCATGTCCCTGTTCGATCTGACCGACAAGGTCGCGCTGATCACCGGCTCGTCACGGGGCATCGGCCGGGCGATCGCCCTGCGGATGGCCGAGCACGGCGCGCGGGTGGTGATCTCGTCGCGCAAGCGCGAGGCCTGCGAGGCGGTGGTGGCCGAGATCGAGGCCGCCCACGGCCCGGGCCGCGCGGTGGCGATTCCCGCAAGCATCTCGGTAAAGGCGGAGCTGGAGGATCTGGTCGCCCGGACCGAGGCCCGGTTGGGTCCGGTGGACGTGCTGGTCTGCAACGCCGCCAGCAACCCGTATTACGGGCCGCTCGCCGGCATCTCGGACGCCCAGTTCCGCAAGATCCTGGAGAACAACGTCCTGTCGAACCACTGGCTGATCCAGATGGTCGCCCCCGGGATGGTCGCGCGGCGGGACGGGGCGATCGTCATCGTCTCGTCCATCGGGGCGCTGAAGGGGTCGCCGGTGATCGGCGCCTACAACGTCTCCAAGGCCGCCGACCTTCAGCTCGCCCGCAACTACGCGGTCGAGTACGGCCCGGCCAACGTGCGGGTGAACTGCCTGTGCCCGGGGCTGATCCGCACCGATTTCGCCCGGGCCCTGTGGGAGGATCCCGAGATGCTGGCATCCACCACCGAGGCCGCGCCGCTCCGCCGGATCGGCGAGCCTGACGAGATCGCGGGCGCGGCCGTGTTCCTGGCCTCGCCGGCCGGCCGGTTCGTCACCGGCCAGGCGCTGGTCGTCGACGGCGGCGTGACGATCGCGCGATGACGAGCCCCGATCCCCGCCTTCCCGCCGGCTGGCCGGCCCTCTCCTTCCGCGAGGCGGAAGCGCGCCTCAACGCACCAGGGGCGCCGTTCGCGATCGCCACCCTGCCGATCCGGGGCGTCCCGACCCGGATCTGGACGAGCGCGCCGCCGACGCTGCGCGACCTGTTCCGCATCGCCCGAGGGCACGGGGACCGGACCTTCGTGGTCTACCGGGACGAGCGCGTCACCTTCACCGGCTTCACCCGGGCCGCGACCGCCCTGGCCCACGCCCTGGTGGCCGCCGGGATCGGCAAGGGCGACCGCGTCGCCATCGCGCTGCGCAATCTGCCGGAATGGCCGGTCTGCTATTACGGTGCCCTGCTGGCCGGGGCGATCGCGACGCCGCTGAACGCGTGGTGGACCGGGCCGGAACTCGCCTACGCGCTCCGGCATTCCGGCGCCCGGGTGCTGATCGCCGACGGCGCCCGGTTCGAGCGGATCGCCCCCCACCGCACGGAATGCCCGGCCCTGGAGCAGGTTTTCGTCACGCGGATGGAGCCCGACGACCGAATGACGCCACTCTCCGCGGTGATCGGCCCGGTGGCGGACTGGGCCGCTCTGCCCGAGCGGGCCCCGCCCGACATCGCCCTCGACCCGGAGGACGACGCGACCCTGTTCTACACCTCGGGCACCACCGGCCGGCCCAAGGGTGCGGTCGGCACCCACCGGGCTGCGGCCACCACCGTGATGGCCTACCCCTATTCGGCGTCGCGCAGTGCGCTGCGCCGGGGCGAGACGCCGCCGAAGCCCGATCCGTCCGCACCGCAGCGGGCCTCGCTGCTGGTGATCCCGCTGTTCCACGTCACCGGCTGCCACGCGAGCCTCGGGGCGGCGCTCTACGGCGGCCACCGCCTGGTGATGATGCATCGCTGGGACGCCCATGAGGCCCTCGACCTCATCGACCGGGAGGGCTGCACCGGAGCCGGCGGCGTCCCGACCATCGCTTGGCAGCTCGCGACAGCCGCCCGGGAGGCGGGCCGGCCGCTGCCGAGCCTCGAATCGGTGACCTATGGCGGCGCGCCCGCGGCCGGCGACCTGGTGCGCGCGCTCGGCGAGGCGTTCCCGAAGGCGGCCCCCGCCACCGGCTGGGGCATGACCGAGACCTCGGCGACCTTCACCCACCACCAGGCCGAGGACTATCTCGCCCATCCCGAATCCTGCGGCCCGCCCCTGCCGGTCTGCGAGGTGCGGATCCTCGATCCGCTCGGGCAGGACCTGCCGCCCGGCAGCGTCGGGGAGCTGTGCGTGAAGGGCCCCAACGTGGTCCGCGGCTACTGGGACGACCCGGACGCCACCGCCGAAATCCTGTCCGACGGCTGGCTGCGCACCGGCGATCTCGCGCGCGCCGACGACGAGGGGTTCCTGACCATCGTCGACCGGATCAAGGACATGCTGATCCGCGGCGGCGAGAACATCTATTGCTGCGAGGTCGAGAACGTCCTCTACGCGCATCCGGACGTGATCGACGCGGTGGTGCTGGCGGTGCCCCACCCGACGCTGGGCGAGGAGCCCGGCGCGATCGTGGCCCTGGCCGAGGGGGCCCGGACCGGACCCGAGGAGATCCGGGCCTTCGCGGCCGAGCGGCTCGCGGCGTTCAAGGTTCCGGTGCGCGTGGTGGTCTGGGACGGGCTCCTGCCCCGCAACCCCGCCGGCAAGATCCTGCGGGCGCCCCTGCGGTCGGTGTTCGCGGTCGGATCAGCTCAGAACGGCTCGCCCTCGTCGTCCGGCCGGTAGACGCGCAGCGACCGGCCGTCCGGGAACTCCACCGTGCGGCGGCGTACCACCATGTAGCCGGCGGCCTCCGCGGCACGCAGGCGCTCCAGCCGCTCGTCGGCATAGCCGGGGCCGTAATTGTAGGCCCGATAGCGCGGATAGCCGTCCGGCAGCGGCGGCGGTGGGGGCGGTGCGACCGCGACCATCCGGTGCGGACGCATGGGCCGGGCCGCCGCTGCGGCGACACGCGACCGGTGCGCCGTCGTGGCGCCCCGCGTCGTAGCGACCCGCTTGGCCTCCGGGGCGGGGCGGCGCGTCGCGACGCGCTTCTGAGTGGGCCGTGCGGCGACCGCCTTGCGGGCCGGTGCCGCGGCAGCAGGAGTCGATGCGGGCGGCGGATCGGCTTTCTGAGCCTCGGCCGGGCTCGCGGCCGGGGCCACCTTGCGGGCTGGCGGGTCGGTCCAGCCCGAGGCCGGCTCGGCGCGCGCGCCGGTCGCGCCCAGGGCGAGGGCGAGGACGAGCGCGGCGAGACTCGTTCGTGCACCGTACGGCATGGTGCCCTCCTGAGATCGCGGTGTTTCGGATCGGTCCGCTGGGCCGCACGACAATAGAGCGAACCGTCGCGCAGGGGAATTCCGCAGCATCATTTCGACGGCGATCCCCCAGGACATTTTTAGATCAGTGAATCGTTCCCGATGATCCGAGCTGCGAAGCTGGAGATCGGCTGGCTTGAGAGGAGCGCGTGCCCGTTGCTTCAAACCGGTGTCCGGCTCGGCTGGACGGGCCTGCCGCGGCGCGAGCCCCTGAACCGAACCGCGGGCTCCGTACCCGTCGCGTCGGCAATCCGGCGCAGCGTCTCCACAGTGGAGCTCGAAGGCCCCGATTGCCATCGCGGGTCCCGGCCCGATCCGTTCCCATCGTCTCAGCCCGTTGCGTCTGCGACGGCGGGGACGGCGTTTTGCGCGGAACTCGCCGCCCCCGCCGTGGTTGCACCGCCATGTCCACCCCCGCCGATGCGTCCTCCGGCTCACCACCCGGCCTGCGGGTGTGCGTCGATCTGAACCTCTGCCAGGCCTACGCCCAGTGCTGTTACGCGGCGCCGCGGCACTTCCGCATCGAGGGACACGAGGCGCTGTTCTACGATCCCGCCCCGGCCGCGCACGACCGCGCCGACATCGAGCGGGCGCGCGTCGCCTGCCCGGTCCAGGCGATCCGGGTCGAGGATCCGGGGCAGGCTGCCTGAGATGGCGTCGGGATCGACCACCGAGCGCGCGATCGTGGTGGGCGCCGGCCTGGCGGCTTTGCGCGGCGCCGAGGCGATGCGGGAGGCCGGGTTCGCCGGTCCGCTGACCATCGTCGGCGCCGAGCCGTACCGGCCCTATGACCGTCCGCCATTCTCGAAGCACGTTCTCACCGGCGAGACCGGACCGGACGCGACCGCCCTGCCGAGCAGCCTCGGCGCGGATGTGGAATGGCGTCTCGGAAGCCCGGCCGAGCGCCTCGACCGGGGGGCGCGCACCCTCCACCTCGCGGACGGGCGCGCCCTGCCCTACGACCGCTTGCTGATCGCCACCGGCACCCGCGCCCGGGCGTGGCCCAACCCCCATGAGGGCCGGCTGGCCGGCGTCTTCACCCTGCGCGGGCGGGACGATGCCGCCGCCCTGCGGACCGCGCTGGCCGCGGCTCCCCGCCGGGTGTTGGTGATCGGCGGCGGCTTCATCGGCTGCGAGGTCGCCAGCGTGTGCCGGCAGCTCGGCCTGCCGGTGACCTTGGTCGAGCCCGGGCCGACGCCCCTGGCCCGCGTCCTCGGAGGCACGGTCGGGGCGTTCATCGGGGCGATCCACGAGGGGCGGGGCGTCGATCTGCGCTGCGGCAGCGAGGTCGAGTGGCTCGAAGAGGCGGACGGCCGGTTCGTGCGCGCACACCTCACGGACGGCACCCGCATCGACGCGGACGTCGCGGTGATCGCCCTCGGGGCCGTCCGCAACACCGAATGGCTCGACGGCTCCGGCCTGTCGGCGGATCCGGGCGGCGTCGATTGCGACGCGGCGGGCTACGTCCTCGACACCGACGGGGCGGCCGACCCGCGCATCGCCGCCGCCGGCGACGTGGCCCGGTTCCCCCATCCGCTCTACGGCGGGCGGCGCGTGGCGCTGGAGCATTGGAGCCAGGCGGTGGCGCAGGGCATCCATGCCGGGCGGCTGCTGGCCGGGGCGAAGCCCGAGGGCCCCTACGGCGCGTTGCCGACCTTCTGGTCCGCGCAGGGCAACGTGGTGGTCAAGTCCGTCGGGCTGACCGAGGGCGCGGACGCCCTGGCGATCACCCATGGCGAGCCCGGCACCGGCCGCTTCCTCGCCGTCTACGGACGGGCGGGGCGGTGCATCGCGGCCGTCTCGGTGGACAGCGCCCGCTGGTTGCCGGCCCATGCCGAGCGGGTCGCCGCCGGCGCGCCGTTCCCGCCGGACGGGACCGCCGCCGATCGCCCGGCGAAAGGGATCACCCTCCTCACCCCCGGCTTTCCCTGACCGCTCCGGCGCCCCGCCCGGGATCCCGGGCGGCGCGCCGAGGTTTCGATTTGGATCGGCCCGGACGTCTCCGTCCGGACGATGCGCAACTTGGACACCGCATGCCCGACGCCACCCTCCTCGATCAGGTCAAGGATTTCGCCAACCGCGCGGACCCCTATCCGATCTACGCCAAGCTGCGGGAGCATCCGGTCTCGCGCCAGGACGACGGGACCGAGGAAGGGACCTGGGTGGCCGCGACCCACGGCGCCATCTCGAGCTTGCTGCACGACCCGCGGGTCAGCTCCGAGACCCTGCCCCCGGCCGACCGGCCGCGCACCGGCAACCCCCTCACCGACCTCATCGTCAAGCCGCTCAAGGACTGGATGATGGACCGGCACCGGGTCTTCATCTTCCGCGACCCGCCGGACCACGACGTCCTGCGGGCGTCCGTGATGCACCAGTTCTCCCGTGCGCGCGTCCAGGCGATGCGGGCCCGCTCCGACCGGCTGGTGGCCGACCTGCTGAACGAGAAGTGCGGCGCCCGGGAGATCGACGCGGTCGACGACCTCGCCTACCCGCTGCCGGTGACGGTGATCTGCGAGTTGTTCGGCGTCCCCCGGGAAGACGAGCCGAAGTTCCACGGCTGGGCGACCCAGCTCGCCACCGCCCTCGAGCCGGACAGCCTGTCGGATCGGGAGATCCGCGATGCGAACAGCCGGACCTTCGACGCGATCGGCGGCTACATGGCCGACCTGATCAAGGAGAAGCGCCGCCATCCGCAGGACGACATGCTCTCGGGGCTCGCCAACGAGGCGACGCCGGAGGGCGCCAAGATGGGCGATTACGACCTGATCGCCACCTCGATCCTGATGCTGGTGGCAGGCCACGAGACCACCGTGAACCTCATCACCAACGGGCTGCTGACCCTGCTGCGCCACCCCGACGAGCTGGAGCGCCTGCGGCAGGATCCCGGCCGCGCCCCGCGCCTCATCGAGGAACTGCTGCGCTACGAGCCGCCCGTGCAGTTCCGGACCCGAAAGACGCTGTCGGCCATCGAGATCGCCGGCGTCACGATCCCCGAGGGCGCCGACCTCGTCCTGCTGCTCGCCTCCGGCAACCGCGACGGCGCCGTCTTCCCGGATCCCGACCGCTTCGATCCCGACCGCGCCGGCATCCGCCACCTCGGCTTCGGCGGCAGCCTCCATTACTGCGTCGGCGCCCCGCTCGCCCGGTTCGAGGCCGAGGCGGCGCTCACCGCCCTGGCGAGCCGGCTCAAGGCCCCCCGGCTGATCGAAAACCCGCCGCCCTACCGCTCCGGGGCCGCCCTGCGCGGGCCGGAACATCTCCGGGTGGCGATCGACGGGATTGCCTGACCGTATCAGCCCACCCTCCGCGGCTCAGTCGGTGATCTCGATCGGCGTACCGTCCGGAATGGCGATCACCGCCTCATAGAAGCCGTCGCCGGTCCGGCGCGGGGGGGCCGTAAGGCAGCCATCCGCAGCGCATCGGGCGGCAAGGGCATCGACGGCCTCGATGCTACCGAGGGCGATCGCGACATGCGCCCAGCCCACACGCTCATCGTGTTTTCCGTCTGCGACCCCCGGCGCTGTCATGAGTTCGATTTGCGCGCCGTCGCTGGGCAGCGTCACGAACCGCGATACGAATCCCCTCTGCCGCTGGCTGTGGTACGGCGCGCCGACCTCGGCCCGGAAATAGCGGCGCCAGAAGGCTGCGGCGGCGTTAAGATCGCGAGTCCACAGGGCGACATGGGCGATGCGCATCGTACGGCCCCTTGCGCCAGTGAGTCCGGCGAGGAACCGCACGGTCGCCGAAGCAGCCCAGTGCCGTCTACCACTCCATGGTTGAAGTGGCCCTCGCGGGTCCGCCCTCTCAGGCGGCTTTGACCGCGGCGAGGAACGTGGTCACCTCCTGTCCCAGCCCGGAGGCGTAGCGCGCCAGATCCTGCGCGGCGCTCAGCACCTGGCTGGCGGCGGCGCCGGTCTCGCCGGCGGCTTCCCGGACCTCGGCGATGTCGGCGCTGACGGCCTGCGTCCCCTGCGCGGCCTGGGTGACGTTGCGCACGATCTCGCTCGTGGCGGCGCCCTGCTCCTCCATGGCGGCGGCCACGCTCAGGGCGACCGTGCGCATGGCATCGATCGTGCCCCCGATCGTCCGGATCGACTCGACGGCGTGCCGGGTCTCGTTCTGGATCGCGGCGATCTGATGGGCGATCGTGTCGGTGGCCTTGGCGGTCTGGGCCGCCAGGGCCTTCACCTCGCCGGCCACGACGGCGAAGCCTTTGCCGGCCTCCCCGGCCCGGGCGGCCTCGATGGTGGCGTTGAGCGCCAGCAGGTTGGTCTGTCCGGCGATGCCGGCGATCAGGCCCATCACCTCGCTGATCTGGTCCGTGCCCCGGGACAGGACCTGCATCAGGTCGTTCGTGCGGGCGGCGTCGACGCTGGCCTGGTCGGCCATCGTGGAGGACTGGGCGACGCGGGACGCGATCTCCTGGATCGAGGCGGACATCTCCTCGCTGGCGGCGGCCACGGTCTCGACGTTGGACGACGTCTGCTCCGAGGCGGCCGCGACACGCCCGGACTGGTCGGTGGTGCGGGCGGCCGTGCGGGTCATCTCCCGGGCGGTGGCCTCCATCTCCACGGCGGCCGCCGACAGGCTCTGGGTCAGCGCGCCGACATGGGCGTCGAACCGGCCGGTGAGTTCGTCGAGGGCCTGGGCGCGGCGCATCTTGGCGGCGTTCTCGGCGGCGGCGACGGTCTCGGCGTCCCGCTTGGCGATCAGCGCGTCCTTGAAGACCTGTACGGCCCGGGCCATCGCGCCGACCTCGTCGCCGCGCCGCTGGTCCGCCACCGGCACCGCGAGGTCGCCGCCGGCGAGCCCCCGCATCGCCGCGGTCAGGCGCACGATCGGCCGCGACAGGCCGTTGCCGATGAGTACGAGCAGGGCGAGCACGGGAAGCACCAGGCCGGCGGACCAGAGGGCATTGGTCAGCGCGCGGTGGCGTACGGCCGCGTAGACGTCGTCGCGATAGAGCCCGGCGGCGACGACCCAGCCCCAGGGCTTGAACATCTGGACGCTGGCGACCTTCTCGACCGGCTCGCTCCCGCCCGCACGCGGCTTCATGTAGTCGACGAAGCCGGCACCGTCGCGCTTGGCGACGTCCACCATCTCGGCGAAGTAGCGTTTCCCGCCCGGGACGTCGGTCTGCTCCAGAACCACCTTGCCGACGTTCTTGGCGTTGAACGCGTTGGCGATCAGCCGTCCGTCGGTATCCAGGACGAAGAAATAGTCGGCGTTGCCGAAGCGCAGGGCGCTCACCGCGTCGAGGGCGGCCTTCTGGGCCTGATCGAGCGGCATCCGGCCGGCGGAGGCCAGTGCCTCGTAATGGGCGAGCAGGCTCTGGGCGACGTCGCCGAGGTTTCTTGTCATCAACGCCCGGTCCTCGAGCGCTGAGGAGCGGGTGTCGACGTAGTTCAACCCACTGAGGGCGCCGACCGCCGCCAGTACCAGGGCCATCACCGCCGCCAGCTTGTGGCGCAGCGTGACGTTCGAGAGGCTCCACCGGGGCACGGCGTTGCCCTCGGACGAGCGGTCGGTCTGCGAGCGTATCATTGAGGCACCGGAAACGGGACGGGCGAAGGCCGTCGAGGGCTGCCGGTGCCGGGGGGCGGCACCGCCCACGGCGGCCCGGACCCCACGGCACCGTTCCGGGGCGAAGGTGTGACACGGGATTGGTAAAGATTCGGTCCACACCGGGTATCGACAGCGTATTGGATACGCTTTCCGGTCTCGATAAGTCTCTGGACACATATTCGATGGCCACATCGCGCGACGAGCGCGGGGGATCAAGAGGTTTCCAAGAAAAAACTACGAACCTCTTCGCGGAACAACCGCCCGCCCCGGCGGGATTGTGTGGCCTAAGCCTCGATCCGATAGTGAATCGGCTTGAAGCTTCCGTTGTTCGATTGCAGCGCCGAGCAGGCTGTCAATCCGATGATCAGGTCGGTCTCGGCGGTGAACACGATCCGGTCGCCCGCCCGGCTCAGCGGCGGCTCGACCGTGAGCGCCCCGGTCGTTCCATCGATCGGCACGTTCATGAAGCAGTTGAACGCCACCGGGATCGCGTCGGGTGCGATGCCGTAGGGGGCGAGCGCCGCGGCGAGGTTGCCGAAGCAGCCCCGGTGCGGGTCCGTGTCGCCGTAGATGATCCGGAACGTGTCGGCCGAGCACGGCGTCAGCAGGAAGTCGTGGCGGCCGACCGTGTCCTCGACGATGCGCAGCAGCACGTTCGAGCGGTTCGAGTAGAGCGGGTCGCCGGTGGTCAGGTAGATCCGGCTGGCATAGTCGAGGGTCCGTCCGGACGAGATCACCTCACCCGTGTCGTGACGATTGTAGGCGACCAGATCGGCCACCTGCTCCCCGCGCGGGTCGATCACCGTCAGCCGCTGGCCGCGGTCCAGGGTGAAGGCGACGCCTGAGCGCGGCTCGATCTGCTGCACATCCGCCCGGTCCATGGTGTCTTTGCTCCCGCTCCGCTCCGGCCGGCAACGCGGCAGGCGCCGCCGCGATCCAGCGGCGCCTCAGGCGCCGCTGGTCGGGAAGGTGAGGTCGCGCGGGGAAGCCAGCGGATGCCAGTCGTCTACGACCGGTGTGGCGGGCGCCGCCGGACGGCCCTGCATCGGGCAGCGCCATTCGTCGCCGACGACGCGGCCGCTGTACTGGCGCGCCTCCGAGGACTCGCCGTGACGCGCCAGCATCGGATTGAGGCTGCCGGCCAGGGCCTCGTCGCGCTCCAGGATCGAGGCGCGGAGCTTCTCGTAGCGGCCCTCGGCCCGCAGCCGCTCGAACTGGGCGTGCAGGTTGAACACCAGAACCGGCGAGGAGAACCGCCGCGCCGGCCGGCTCGCGTTCGGATGCAGGCCGACCACGAAGAACGCCTCGCCGCCGAAGCTCAACGAGAAGTGCGGGTTGTCCGGATCGTCCGCTACCCGGGCGTCGTGGGGCTGGCCGAGCCAGGCATCCTTGTCGGTCAGGGATTGCGCCCGCGCCCAGAGATTCTGCTCGAACGCTTCCTCTGACAGGTCGCCCGGCCCCTCGAACACCACCGCGAAGCTCTGGAACAGGTCGGGAGCCTCCCGGTAGCGCGCCACGAAGGCGAGCAGAGCCGGGTAGATGCGCATGTCGTCCCAGCCCGAGGTGATGTCCCGGGCCACGACGATCTTCATGCGCCCGCGCGACAGCGCCGACTTGGCGCCGACGCAGGGGAACGGGGGATTTCGAATGAAGTCGCGGAAGGCCTGGGCACGCGGATGCTCTTGGTCGTCGCGGGGAAACTGCATGCGCTCCGTAGCCCGTATCTGCGCAGGTCCGCCCCGGAGGGGGCAACCGCTGGTCGGGACTCGGGCAACTGCGGTTTCAGGTCACTGTTCCCGCCTGCGACAGGTCGTCCGGGGAGAAGGTGAATCGAAAGCCGTCACGCGAAGGATCGAGGACGGTGTTCGAAAGAACTGTCGCAATGTTCGCCTACGGCACAAACATAGATTAAGGTCGGATAGACTCGCTCCACCCCCGCGCGAATGTTGCGGGACTCGTGCCGTGACTTCTCCGCATGGTCTGCCGGCCCGATCCAGATCGGGGCCCGTCTGGCTCGTCTTTCCCATCCTCGCCCGCGTCCTGAGGCGACGGACCGAGACTCGGATGGCTTACGCCTGAGGATCTGGGGGCGGGTTGGAGGGGCGCTGATCTAGAGCGGACGCGTGCCTGTCGGACGCCGTGCATGTCGGGCAAGCCGACCCGGCCCTGCGGGAGAGCCGGGTCGGCATGGCGTCCTCAGGCAGGCCGCCGAAGTCGCCCCGGGCTCGGCGGCGCGCTGCGGCTCCGGACGCGGTTGGTCCTAATGGTCGTGGTTGCAGCCCGGACCGTGCACGTGCCCCGGATGCGCATGGTCATGCGTCCCGGCCTGGTCGTGCGCGTGAGGGTCGTGATCAGGACCATGGCCGTGCCCCTGATCATGCGCGTGCCCGTGATCATGCGCATGTGCGTGATCGTCGGCGTGCGCGTGGGTGTGCCCGTCGGTGTGCCCGTGGGCGTGTTCGTGGGCGTGTTCGTGATCATGCCCGTGGTCGTGATGGTCATGCCCGTGATCGTGCCCGCAGGTGCTGTGGTCGTGCGCGGCATGCTCGGGCCGGAACGGACGCGAGACCGGGCTCGCGGTGCAGCCCTGCCCGCGCACCAGCTCGGCATTGGCCGGCGAGGCCGGGACGTAGAGCACGTCCGCGGCGATCTCGGCGGGGACGTGGTTGCCGCCGAGCTGCCAGGCCAGCCGGGTCAGCCGGGCCGGGTTCCCGGCGCGCACCTCCAGCAGCGCCTCCGCGGCGGCCCGCACCGCGACGAGGCGGCCGTCCTCCAGGCGCAGGGCGTCGCCGTCCTCCAGCGCCGCCGCCTTGGCGAGCGCCACCTCGAACCCGAGGCCGCCCTCCGCGACGATGGATCCGGAGGCCGCCGCCCGGCCCGCGTGGTCGAGGCTCACCGTGTCGACGACGCGGTCGGGGCGAACCGCGGCCCGGCGGACGATCGTGGTGGCTCTCGACATGGGACCCTCGGGGATGGCGCCGCGGCGCCCCGGCCGGAGCGCCGCCTCAGGCCGGTGGCATAGGGCGAGACGGGAAGCGGGCGCAACTCCGGCCGCCGCCGGTGGGAGGCGCCGGCGCGGCATTCGGGACCCGCGCGCGATCGACGGCTCCGGGCAGGGAACCTTAGCCGTAGGGAGCGCATTGCTTTACTGCTAAGCTCACCGCGATCCGCCACGACGACGGCCGGACCGGATGCACAAGGGAGATCAGGGGACCATGAAGAAGCTGACCGCAGCCGCCCTCGCCACCATCGCAGCCCTGTCGCTGGGCGCCTGCAACACGCCGGAGGACCGGGCTCTCGGCGGTGCCGGCCTCGGCGCGCTCACCGGCGCGGCCATCGGCGCTGCCGCCACGGGCCGCGCTGGCGGCGCCCTGGCGGGTGCCGCGATCGGCGGCGCCGGCGGCGCCATCGTGGGCGCCTCCACGGCGCCGCGCTGCCCCTACGGCACCTACCGGGACGCCTACGGCAACATCTACTGCCGCTAAAGCCGGGGGGCCGGGCGCGTCCCGGCCCTTCCGCACCGCCCGAGGAGCGGTTATCCCGGCCTTGGCCGGGGCGTCCCCGGTGCCGGACCTGAAGCCGCCGACCATGACCGCATCGCGTCCGCGTTTCCCCTCGGGAACGCCCAGTCCATGAGCCAGGGGGCCAAGCTCCAAGGCCCCTGGGGCAAGCTCGGCGGTGCCGGGCTCGGCCTCGCCGTGGGCGGTCCGCTCGGGGCGCTGATCGGCGGCGTCGCGGGCCACTTCCTGGTGGACCGGATCGGCGCGCCCTTCGGCCCGACGCCGCGCGACGTGGTGTTCACCACCGGACTGGTGGCGCTGGCGGCCAAGATGGCCAAGTCCGACGGCGTCGTGCTGCCCTCCGAGGTCGAGGCGTTCGGCCGGGTCGTCCGCGTCGACGAATCCGCGCGGTCCGGCGTCGAGCGGCTGTTCGACCTGGCCAAAAAGACCACGAACGGCTTCGAAGCCTACGCGCGTCAGCTCGCGACGACCTTCGGTGACGAGCCGGCCCTTCTCGAGGACGTGCTCGACGGCCTGTTCCAGATCGCGGGCGCCGACGGCGCGCTGCACGAGGCCGAGGAGCGCTACCTGCGCGCCGTCTCGGAGATCTTCGGTTTTGACGATGCCGCCTTCCGGCGGATCGCGGCCCGGCACGTGCGGCTGCCGGACGATCCCTACGCGGTCCTCGGCCTCGACTCGGAGGCCGACGAGGCCACCGTCAAGGCCCGTCACCGGGCGCTGGTCGCCGAGCATCATCCCGACCGCGCGCTGGCCCGGGGCCTGCCCGCCGAGGCCGTGACCATCGCGACCCGGCGGCTCGCCGCCATCAACGCCGCCTACGACCGGATCGTGCAGGAGCGCGGAGCGCGGTGAGCCTCGATCCGGACAGCCCCCTCGCCCGCCGCGTGGCGCCCTCGCCGAACCACGGCGAGCGCCGCGGAGCGAAGCCCGACATGCTGCTCCTGCACTATACCGGCATGGCGGGCGGCGCCGCCGCGCTGGCACGGCTGCGGGACCCGCTGAGCGAGGTCTCGGCCCACTACCTCGTGTTCGAGGATGGCGGCATCGTCCAGATGGTGCCGGAGGCTCGGCGCGCCTGGCACGCGGGCCGGGGTGCCTGGAAGGGCGTGACCGACCTGAATTCCCGCTCGGTCGGGATCGAGATCGTTCATCCGGGCCATGCCGGCGGGCTGCCGCCCTACCCGGAGGTGCAGATCGACGCCGTGATCGCTCTGGCCCTGGACATCCTGGGGCGCTGGCCGATCCCGCCGGAGCGGGTGCTCGGCCATTCCGACATCGCCCCGGAGCGCAAGGAGGATCCGGGCGAGACCTTTCCGTGGGATCGCCTCGCGGCGGCCGGCATCGGCCACCGGGTGCCGCCGGCCCGCCTCCGGGATGGGCGGTTCTTCGCGCAGGGCGATGCCGGCCAGCCCGTGGAGGCGCTGCAGGCGATGTTCGCCCTCTACGGCTACGACGTGGCGGTAACCGGGACGTTCGATGCGCGCACGCATGCGGTCGTCACGGCCTTCCAGCGCCATTTCCGCCAGGAGCGCGTGGACGGCGTGGCCGACGCCTCGACCATCACCACCCTGCGCGACCTGATCGCCGCGCTACCAGCCTAGCACGGGGAAATCCCGGGCTTCCAAAGAGCTCGGCCCTTTGGCGCGGTGTCGGGGCGGAGCCCCGATGAACCAGGGCCCCGCCCTGGTCCCGCACAAGGTCCCGGACCTTTTGAAACCAGGACTTCAGGCCCGATGGGCCGGCGCCTCGTGGCCGTGGGCCGGGCCGGAGACCGCCGGGGCCGGCGCGTCGGTGCGGGTGCGCCACAGGCTGTAGAGCACGCCGATCGTCAGCAGCGACAGGGTCACCACCAGGGACACCCACGGCTGGACGTGGATCAGCCCGAACGTGTCGGCGATGACGATCTTGGCGCCGATGAAGATCAGGATGAAGGCGAGCGCGGTCTTGAGATAGGCGAACCGGTCGACCATCGCGGCGAGGGCGAAGTAGAGGGCGCGCAGTCCCAGGATCGCGAAGATGTTGGAGGTGTAGACCACGAACGTGTCGGTGGTGATCGCGAAGATCGCCGGCACGCTGTCGACCGCGAAGATCACGTCGGCGCCGTTGACCAGCACCAGCGCCAGGGCGAGCGGGGTGAACCACAGGGCCTTCTTGCCGGTGGCCGGGTCCGGCCGGCGCACCGCGAAGTGCTGGCCGTGCAGCTCGGGCGTGACCCGGAAGGTCTTCTTGATCCAGCGCACGATGGCGCTGTTCTGGAAGTCGCCCTCTTCCTCGGGGCCCGAGAACAGGATCTTGAGGCCGGCGAAGATCAGGAAGGCGGCAAACAGCGACAGCACCCAGTGGACCTGGTGCACCAGCGCCGCGCCGAGCCCGATCATCAGGCCGCGCAACAGCACGGCGGCCAGGATGCCCCAGAGCAGGACCCGGTGCTGGGCGGCGCGCGGGATGCCGAGGGCGGCCAGGATCATGGCGATGACGAAGACGTTGTCCATCGACAGCGACTTCTCGACCACGAGGCCGGTGACGTATTCCTCGCCCGCCTGCGGCCCGAGATACCACCAGATCCAGCCGCCGAAGGCGAGCCCGAGCGCGAGGTAGAAGCCGGTCAGCAGCAGGCTCTCGCGGACCCCGATCTCGTGGTCCTTGTCCCGGTGCAGCAGCCCGAGATCGAAGGCGAGCAGACAGGCGATCAGGACGTGGAAGCCGAGCCACATCCACAACGGCTTGCCGAGCCATTCGACGGTTAGAACGTCCATCATGTGCGGGACCTGATGCTGATTCCGGAAGGAAAGCATCGGCTCCGACATCACGGGCGCTGAAAAGCGCCCGCCAGAGGGGCCCGCAGCCGATAGGGGCGAGTTAAGCGGGCGAACCGGGCGAATCAAGGGCACGGTGGCGGCGCGCGGGTGACTCGCGCGTCGGACCGCGTCCGCGGCCGGTGCTCAGGCCTCCCCGGAGAGCTTCATCAGCACCAGGCCCGAGACGATCAGCGCCGCCGCGGCGATCCGCAACGGGCTCGCGCTCTCGCCGAGCATCAGGATGCCGAGCAGGAAGGCGCCCACCGCCCCGATGCCGGTCCAGACCGTGTAGGCGGTGCCCAGCGGCAGGCTGCGCATCGCGAAGGCCAGCAGGACGAAGCTGCCGAGCGCGGCCGCCACCGTCACGGCGCTCGGGATGGGCTGGGTGAAGCCGTCCGAGCGCTTCATCGCGTAGGCCCAGACCACCTCCAGCAGGCCGGCCGCGAGCAGGATCAGCCAAGCCAAGGTCGTGTCCTCATGTCGGGGTGTCGGCGGCCGGCGCTGCGCCGGGCTTTGCCGCGGGACGTTCACCGAGCGGGCGCTCCTCCATGTAGGCGAGGAACCCGAGGGCCGCCACCAGGCCGACGCAGGCGGCCAGGAACACGGAGCGGAAGGTCTCGGCCAGATGCGCGGGATCGCCGCCGCGGATCAGGCTTTCCACGTCGTGCCCGGTCCCGGCGGCCCCCCCGAGCACGATCGTCCCGAAGGCGGCCACGATCAGGGCGCCGCCGAGCGAGCGGAAGAAGTTCATCGCTGCCGTGGCGATGCCGAGCTGGTGCGGCTCCACGGCGTTCTGGATCGCGATGGTGGAGAGCGGCAGGATCGTCCCGATCCCCATGGAGAGCAGCGCCAGCATCACCTCCATCAGCCAGAACGGCAGCGCCCGTCCCTCCAGGGCGATGATGGCGCAGCAGGCGATGCTGACGCTCATCATGGCCAGCGGCACGCGCTTGTAGTGCCGGAACAGCAGCATCGACCGGCCCGACAGCGTCGCCCCGGTGACGGTGCCGACCATCAGGGGCACCAGGGCCACGCCGGATTCGCTGGCGGTGAGCCCGAGCACGCCTTCGAGGAAGATCGGCACGTAGATGGTCAGGCCGATGAAGGTGCCCATGGCAAAGCAGGCCGACAGCGTGGCGCTGTAGACCACCCGGTCCTTCAGCACCTGCGTGGGGATCAGCGGCTCGGCTGCCGTGGCGAGCCGGGCCGCGAAGCCGCACCCGAGCACGGCCGCAACGGCGAGCAGGCCGAGCACCGGCGCGGAGCCCCAAGGGTAGCGCACGCCGCCCCAGCTCAGGGCCAGCATCAGGGTGGTCGAGCTCAGCACCAGCAGGATGGCGCCGGGATAATCCAGCGTGTGGCGGCGCTCGTTGCGCGGCAGCAGCTTCAGCTTGGCGTTGGTCAGCGCGAAGGCGAGGAAGCCGATCGGCAGGTTGATCCAGAAGATCAGCGACCAGTGCAGGTGCTGGGCGAAGAAGCCCCCGAGCAGGGGCCCCGCCACCGAGGCCGCCACGAACACGCCCGCGATCACCACCTGGTAGCGCGCCCGCTCCTTGGGCGCCATGATGTCGGCCAGGATGGTCTGCGACAGGGCGATCAGCCCGCCGCCGCCGATGCCCTGGAGGCCCCGGGCCAGCGCCAGGGTCACCATGGTGGGCGCCACCGCGCAGGCGAGCGACCCGAGCACGAAGGTCGCGATGGCGATCAGCAGCATGATCCGCCGGCCGTGGATGTCGGAGAGCTTGCCGTAGAGCGGCGTGACCGCCGTGGAGGCGAGCAGGTAGGCGGTGACGATCCAGGGCAGGTTGGCGGCGTCGCCGAGATCGAGCCCGATGGTCGGCATCGCGGTCGCCACGATGGTCTGATCGAGGGCCGCGAGCAGCATCGCGGTCATCAGGCCGAAGACGATCGACCGGATCTCGAGCGGGCTGAGGCGGCCTTTCGAGGGCACGGCGGGGGCCGGCGTGGACGGATCGGTCGCGGTGACGGCGGTGGAGAGCGTCACGGGCGGGAAGCCTCTTCTGGGTTTGCGCCGGATCGGCAGGCTGGACGGGAACGAGGCTGCAGCATCACGGTTGCGCGCAGAGGACGGCATTAACGTCGGGCCGCGCCGGATCCTACGCGTTCCGCGGTCGTCTGCCGTGTGCGTGACACGGGGTGAATTGCCCGCAGGCGGTGCCCCACGGATAATGTGCGGATGGCCGACATCATCTACCGGGCCGCGCGGGCGACGGACGCGCAGACCATCGCTGCGATCCACGTAGCGAGTTGGCGCGATGCCTATCGGTCGATCCTCGATCCCGCGTTTCTGGCCGAGCCCGTCGAGGAGGATCGCCTTTCGCACTGGCTCGGAAAGCTCGACACGCCGGCCTTGAATTTCATGGTCGAGATCGCCTCGACGTCCGATGAAGGACTTGTCGGCTTCGTAGCGACGCATCGTGATCTTGATCGGCGATGGGGCAGCTTGGTCGATAACCTGCACGTCCGTCCAGAGATGCGGGGCAGGAAGATCGGGGAGGCACTGCTGCGCTCGGCTGCGCGAAAGCTCGCCGCCCAGCAGGCGGGAAATGGCCTGTACCTATGGGTTTTCGAGGCCAATGAGGCTGCGCTTCGCTTCTATGAGCGTATGGGCGGCCAGGTTGTCGAACAAGCCATCTCGCAGATCCCGGCCGCGAACGGCAGGACAATTCTGCGGGTCCATTGGCCGACACTGTCGGATTTGTGTTAGAATCTGTTGTTCGATCTTTCCCATCCTCCCCCCCCCTCATCCTGAGGCGCCGGAGC
>Ga0265798_10003527_pt1 | contig 22184 bp, 22 predicted proteins | sample P3T30metagenome_FD_192430 | JGI IMG/M metagenome (GOLD analysis project Ga0265798, IMG submission 192430) | Plant litter microbial communities from East Loma Ridge, Irvine, California - P3 T30 | ecosystem: Environmental > Terrestrial > Plant litter > Unclassified | place: USA: California... | reverse complement strand
ATCCTACCACGGGGGGGTGCTTGTCATAGCTAGGCGCTTCTCCATTAGATTCTGGAGCGATCTCTGCGGCGGCATTGTTGCTGGTCTCAGAGTCTTGCGCGACGGAAGTATATGCGCCTAGACGATTCAGTTGTGTTCCTGTCTGTGGGTTGTTGGCATGGCTTCTCGCGTTGCGAGGCTGTGACGTTGACGACTCCGAGGTGCGGTTGCTTGCGGCCGGCTGGGTAATCGGATCGTCTTGGGTGGCCATCCAGTGTGGCAGTGGGCCGGAAGGTGGCTGTAGAATCCGTGGCGCACCTTCATTCTCACACAGGTATGTTGCAAATTTGGCACCCATGTTCACCTTGACTTGCTCTTCATTGAGACCGAGAAGTGTTGGTTATTTGGAACGCGTGGATTGATCCAAAGCTCGCGTCGCATCCTCTGCCAACGCCGATTTGGTTTCGTACTGAGAGGCAAGAACGATATAATTCTTCATGCAGATCTCCATGTACTCGAATTGCATTTGATACTGGACTATATGAGGTGAGTGTAATGTCTCAATCCATACGCATCTAATACATACCCCGATGTATCGGAAACTTGAAGTGCGGCATGGCTGGCGCAATTAACGACATTCGCAGCGTTTTGTAGCCAGCGGTACGGCGCTCTATCGGAATGTGATGTAGTGAATGCAGAGAGGTGCAAGCCCGCGTGAGCTTATGGCGGGCGTGGAGGCGCATATGTACCTGAATCTTGATGGGTTCAACCCAACGCACTTGCGGGTAAAAGACAGCCTCGAGTGCGAAGTGAGAGACTCGCGTAACTGGCAGTCAAGCATAGCCGATGGGCTGGCATGTGTCGCGAGTGTGGGGTGTGCGGTTGTTGGGCAGAGTCGAACTCGAGTAAGCTGCCGGTCTTGATGTGAAGCAGGAAGGGGCGGTGTGAGTTGCGCTTTGTTACAGTATCGTTTATTCGCGTCTATGCTATCCTATACAAACCTCTTGAAGTTCGAACGCCAGAGAGATGTGAAAGGAAAAGTCTCCTCCCAACTCATACAAAGACCTAACAACTATGCCGAATGGAAAACATGGTATCCCGAGCGCCGTGCTACAATATCGCAGAATTTTCCGATGAAGATAGAACATGATGGAAAGAAGTAGAAACCCGACTTCTACTGACCAGGTGTCTGCGCCGTCGGGGTATTTTCCTCGGTGCTTGCGATCGCACTGTCGTTGTCTGTTGCTAGCGAGACTGGTATCGGCGCAATGCGCCTCTTCTTGCTATCCCTTCCCTCTTCCACTTCAGGCACAGGGTGCAGCTCTCGCTTCTTCGAGGTGGACAGAGCATCCTCTCGATCAGATTCGCTTCTCTCGCTTTCTCTCCGTCCGACGTAGCCCATGTTCGGAATGTTACTGACAGAGCTGCTGGCGCTATGACTCCCACCGTGCCCATGAGCAGGCGTGAGCGGCGGTGTCCACATGGGCACAGGGCCCGAATTGGCTGCTGCTAAGCTGGGCACAGACGACATCGCTGGGGTTGGCGCGTTCATTGAAATTGGGTCGCCTGCACTTGGAGCGAACGAGGCAGCTGTGGCAATGCTGGACACAGAGTTGCTTCGAGTGGGGCTGCCTGGCCGTACAGGAACGAAGGACCTGGGTGAGGCAGGAAACCCTGCAGAAGGCTGCCTCTGCATTGGTGGCGCCGTGGCAGTGGCAGTTGCTGACATGCTTCCACTGGTTGGTGTTGGTGTAGGTGTCGAGTGGTTCGATTGCGACGCGGTAGTATTGATAGCAGCGGGCGTGTGCTGTGGTCGGCTATGTGTTGCTAGTGGGCCAGTGTACTTCTCTCCTAGCTCACCTGGTGCGAACGTTACCGCTGAGCAGAAGCCATCTGAGGATGTCATCAGTAGTGTAGAGCCATCATTGGACCTGTGAGTGCGTTAGTGCTGATTTTCATCGTGTTGTTGGGGGAGACGAACCAAGTAATGTCAGTGAAAGTGGCGAAGTGCAGGTTGCTAACGATGCACAACGGCTTCTGCTGCTGCGTGTCGTAGACGTGGATGGCGTCCTGCGTGGCAACCGCATAGATCATTCGGTATGGGAGACTGAAGGCAGGTGTTGGGCCTGCTGGCGGCACTGCAGGAGTGCCATTTTCGGTGTCCGTGGGCCTCGGGGAAGGCGCTGACATACTTGGCGACGGCGACGGCGCACTCGTGGGTGGAGGCGGGTCCATTGAGGCGTGTGATGTTGGAGCTTTCGAAGGCATTGCAGGTTCAGGTAATGACGGTATATCATCATCGTGTGATGTGTCGATCGTGATGTTCCTCGTGGGAGGTGCATGTTGTCGGATCGTGTAGTAAACTGGTGAGCATCTAACAGCCACCGATGGTTTCTTGTGGCCAGGCAGGAACGCAACCGGAGGCTTGTTGAGCCCAGCTCGAGTGTAGATGTAGACGGTGTTGGTGATATCTTCAGTCGGCTTTTGCTCGTTGATGGCTGGATGAAGGGCTTTGTACTGGCCAGCCGGAGTGAAGAGGAGGCTACCGTCTGGGGCGAACGCTAACCGTCTGAAGAAGGATGTGAGCGTCTCGTTGAAGTATATTGGCGCGTTCCGAGCACCCAGTGTACCGATGCTGTTCATGCTGGGAGAGTTTGGCATGACTGCTGGCAGGGGCATGGAAGGAGCAGGCGAAGCGGAACGGCGCATGGACGGTGACGAGCCGAAAGACGAGCGGCGGCTGTGGGATGTTGGCGGAGGATGCATCGTGGGCAGTGCCAGCGACTGTGGAGTACCGGGCATCGAAGGGACTGGAGATCCGACGGCCAGATTGCCGTCCGCCACGAACGATGCTCGACCGCCAAAGTCTGGAGGTGCAGGACTGTTCGAGGATATGCGTCGTGCAGGCAGATCCATCTTGCTGACTTTGCTATGCTGTGCAAGCGAGAACTGGCCGTCTTTGGTCTTCAGCGTGTAGATGTGAACTGAGCGGTCAGACGACTGCGTTGCAATGTACTCGTTCAACGGGTCCCATGCCACGCCTTGAACATAGTGGTTATGCTCGGCAATCTGCCGGACGATGCTTCCTGGAACACGTTGAGTAAGAGCTGGGAAGAAGCGCCTAGTATGGGGTGGTACCTGTCTGGGCGTTGTATATGCGAGCAATGTTGTCCATGCTGCCCGTTATGAAGAAGACGCCGTCTGGTGACCACGCCAGATCGTAGATTTCGGAGCCTATGGACCGACACATGGTCCTCACTCGCCATGTCTCCTTATCTTCGAGCCCCTCCTCGAAGTTGTGTGCGGTGTGGCTGTCTGCTGGCACCCAGATCAGGACGTTGCCGTCGTCTCCCGCCGTAGCCAGCATTTCGCCTGTACCAGTTAGCAATAGTTCACTCGAACATCTTAAAGTGCTACACACCCCGTGGACACCACCTCACTACATTGACAGCTTGGGTATGCTTCACCAATGTCGAGAGGTATGTGACCTTCCGCTCCTCGCCGTTGTTCTCGACGTTCCAGAGCTATTGCATGTCAGCATCGTGCAAGGCAAACAGTGCTGCTATCCTTACCCGGACATTGTTGTCACCACCTGCAGTAGCCAGTCGTCCCTTACCGTGGGGCTCAAAGTGGGCTGAATATATGGGAGCGTTCTCGTTGTGCCATGACACCAGCAGCGGAGCAGCCTTCATCGTGCCGGGTGTTTGGCCCACCAGCCGCTTGAAATATTGAGTGGTATGGTGTTGAGGTATTCAAGGGAGGCGTGTGTTTTCGGTGACAGTGAAGACGCGGGGGATCGGGCGATTGAAGCCAAGCGGGCTGCGGAGCGTTGCTGGGGAGCGGTTCGGCGTGCTATGCGGAGTGGTTGCGATGTCAGAGCTCAAGCTTCACGTAAACTATGCGTAGAGGCTGGATAGCTTCGGTGGCAGTATCGCGGGGTGTTTGAAGGGCGCCCAGGCGGTGTTTGAGGCGATTGAGCAGACCTGGATCGTGTGGGAGGTTGGCGCTCACTGATTATGCACCTGGATGTGAACGCCAGGCGCGCCCACTTCAGTTAGCGCGTCGCTCGATCGGGGAGAAGTATGAGTTTCACGCGGTGCACACCAACACGACCGTCTATCTCCAGTTACGCCGGGCTGCCTACGTGTTTTATTGTCTGTTTAGTTCGATGCAGGCCTTGGAAAGCATGCTCAACAATATGCCTGCCTCACCATCCTCGTGTAAGCACAGGTCGTCTTCCAACATTTAGAGTCACCTAAGAGACATGACATCTCTCGTCGACAACATTAACGTTTGCCACGGGTCCTACTCCGCATCCATAGCTCAACAGGATTTCCGCCCCTCATGTTTCATGCCTTGAAGTTTCCACTTTCGAGGAGTTTACCTGCATGTCATGACACTTCGGGCAATATGTGAGAAACAGCTCGCGCACGGCCCCCTCGTCATCCTCGTTTGACATCGAGTTTGCGGGCATCAGCAACCAAACCGACGCGACACGCCGACCGGAGACTTCATGGTAAAACATCTGGCTAATTGTTATATGCACAATGGCAGAGTCCGAACCGTCGCGTCTTGACATGGAGCTAGAGCTCGTGGAAGCTATGTACCCCGAGCAAGCAAGCTACGCCTCCAAAGCACGCGAGCTCAGATTCACGCACCTAGGTGCTCTGCTACAGCTGCGTTTGCCGGATTCATACCCAGAAACAGGGCTACCCGATGTGATCGCAGCGAATGACGCGTCGAAAAACGACTTACGTGCAGATACCAAGGCAGCAATCAGCGAGCTCAGCCTGTCTGGGGGGGAAGAGGCTCTTGATGCCATCATTGCAGCATTTCAGCAAGTTCTCGAGAGAAGCCAGAGTGCACATGTTGCGACAAAGGGCGCCGTGGATGTCCACAAAGATCCTTCCAATGCACCAAAGACGGTTATCATCTGGCTCCACCATCTTCTGGCCCTCACCAAACGCAAACTTGCACTGTCACCGAACAAACTCTCCGGGATCACCAAACCAGGGTATCCAGGCATCATGATTTTCAGTGGCCCTGGCTCAGCCGTCACTGAGCATGTCAACACGCTCAAAGCGGAGAACTGGCAGGCCTTCCAGGTGCGGTACGAAGAAGAGGTATTGTGGCAATTTGCACATGGGAACGGAGTGAAAGAGGTAGAGACGATGGCTGAGGTGGTGAAAGAACTTCAGCAGCTTGATGGCAAGAAGGAGGACGTTGAGAGGGGCGAAAAACAAAAGCGAGAGTTTCTGCAAGCTGCTGGTATCAAGTAACAGTGGCAGCGAACACGATCGCCAGCAGACAATTTGCATTGCAGCATCACTCATCTTGAGACCACCAAGCTGGCCGCTGGAAAGTAGCATCATTGCATCGACGATCGGCTACAGCATCCTTCACGGTATCTCTACACGATTCTGTTACAAGCCTCAGGCCTTATTTCGACCAAGATACTCTTCCAAACCATCCCCTCACGTTGGCGGACGAAATAGATGGCAGTCATCAGGCCGGGGACGTTGGAGAAGTCACGATTGCTATTTCCATCAACTTCATTGGTCGAACCCATCATCGATTCGAGCTAGTGTGCGTGTCTATGGCGGGAGCGGTCGATCGGAGGAACATCCGACCTCAGCTTCGTAGATCCAGCTTCAAGAACTGGAATTATCGATGCGCTACCCCGCAATATCTTCCCCGCGCTAGACTTGTACTCCACGGGAATGTCATGAAGCGGTGCATGACTGTCGGCAAGACGGAGACTAGAGTCTATGATGAGGACATACTAAAAGCGTTCAGTATCCCTCGCGGAAGTTCAAGGTAGCCGGGCGATTCTCAGCAGTTTCCAAACCCATGTCAACATTCCTCACGATGAACGGTTCCAAGATTGCAACTTGCCCAATGGGCCATCACAGAATCCAGAACATCCACAACGGCAATGTCCCGAGTGGCACGGTCAAAGCTGGTGGCCAAGACAAGAAGGCCCCAGGCACATACATCAAATGGGACGCTGAGGGAGTGGAAGTACAGCAGCCTGGTGAGAAGGAGAAAATCCAAGAGGTTTCAGACCAGTTCAACCGCTTCCAAATGATGAACTTTAACGAACATATGCACTGTCTCCGAGGTACCCATCTGAAGACACAAGGCGTACGTAGTTGCGCGATGTACAGGTTGATTACAATCTGACAGTGCGATAGTGCGTTATGGGCAAATTTATCGTTCATGACAACCTTCCTGAGCATCTCGCCCAAGGAATGTTCAAGAAGCCAGGCTCGTACGACGTAATCATGCGCTACTCCTCCCTCACGCCCAAGATTGTGCCCGACAACGCCCCCGCACCTCGCGGCATCGGCATGAAGATCTTCGGCATCGAGGGCGAGAAGCTCTGGGGCGAGGATAAGAAGACCCAGGACTGGACCTTCAACAACTACCCAGTTCTCGAGCTTCGCGACCCGCAAACCACCTACGATATCGCGGACTCCCTGGAGCGCAACTGGGACAATCTACCCAAATTTGCCGAGGAGCAGTCCCAGCGCGTTGATGCTGATGTAGCTACCCTTGGGGGCCAGCTTCCCAAGCAGCACAGTACGTCAACCCCTAAATGTGTCCCATTTGCCCTCTAACAAATCCCTCAGTGGTCGCCATGCCTGAGTACTCTCAATCAGCTTACCGCCATGGACCTTACGTCGCCAAATACGGCGTCTTCCCCGCCAGCAAAGAGCAAGCCGCCCTAGTCGACACTGAGATCGGCGACAACGACCCCATCAACGCCATCTCGCAAAACGTGCGCAAGTACCATCTCACCAACAAAGCGACATACACGTTCTGCGCACAGATGCTCCAGGACATCACCGAACAGCCTGTCGACGACATCGGCATCGAGTGGGACCCCAAGAAGTACCCCTTCGAGTCCATCGCGACGCTCGAATTCGAGCCGCAGGACTCATGGCTGCCGGAATTCCGTACCTGGTGGGACGACCGCATCACGGTGAACAGCTGGCACGGACTCAAGGAGCACCAGCCGTTGGGCAGCACGAACCGCATGAGGCGCGTTGTGTATGCAGAGAGCAGGAAGCTGAGGCTGCGAGTCAACGGGTATAGGGACTACGTCGAGCCGGGCAGTGTGGGTGAGGTTCCTGCACCGTTGCCCGCGCCACAGTTGAAGATGAAGTATCAGGATGCCGTGCAGACGATTGAGGTTGCATAGGTGGGAGGGTGTTGAAGCGCTTGATATGTGCGATCGTCATGCTAGTATATATTGAATTTACGCGCCCGCGCTGCGCTCGAATCTACATGATCTTCGCCGACCCGCACAGCAACCCCACATTTATGTACTGGCATTCACGCGATAGGTAGTCTCAACGATAAGCGCGAGCATCAAGCACACAGAACTCTGCAAGCACAGATACTGTATAGATACTGCATCTCATCCCAGCACCATCCCAACTGCTGTGCGACCACTCCAACAACAATCTGCATAATCGCCCCTCCCAAATCGTCCAAATCCCAATATCGACTTTCCGTTTCCAGAGCATTTAGCTACCAATTCGCTTACATGCAACTAGGATGCGAGCAAGGAACGTCCCGTGCCCTGCAACGCTGATTCGCCAGCACACTTTACACGCCGTGTGATGGCGCGGGATAGCGTGTGCCACTCAGCGGCTGGGATGGCTCTTTCGCCCCTCAGTCGCTGGCTTTAGTGCGCGAGTTTAATGGCTGTTAAGAGCGAGGTAAGCCCCCGGGTGGGAAGAGCTTCGCTTCGAGTAAAAGACTTCGAACGACTGCCGATGCGACGGGCGTACGCTGTGCTTCCATTCCATCTCGTCGAGCTCCGGATCATTGCGCAGAGCGACTGGATTATCGGCATCGGGCTTGCGCATACACGCCTACATACTTTGAGGGTCCCCGCATATTCCTGGCTGTCAGGGCTAGTCTGACAGCAAGCTCCCGACCATGGCACGATTCTTCGTCTCGCGACAATGGCGACTGCGCAACGTCTTCTTCTTCCTCATACTGCTGGAATTGCCATTTACCGTTGCGAATCTTGCGCTTTTCGGCATCGCGGCGCCGAATTTATATCGCACGATATTATGGCGGATAGGCGGAGAGATGGGCTTCAATTCGGACCCCAAGTTTGTGCTGTATGCGTATGCGAATTATCGCCCGGTCACGATTCCGCTGGTATGGAGTGGGTTGTAAGTACCACCTCCAACCTTTGTGCATAGCAAAGAGGTCATAGTCGAACGTCCATATTAACATCTCATAGTAACACCCAATACCACCTCGTCATCGGCGTCCTGTGCACGTTCTTCTGGCTCATCAAATCCTGCATGTGGCTCCTCAAAGTCTTCTACCCCATCTTCTCGTTCGTCCTGCACTCTGGCCTACTCGCGCTCTGGGCATACGGGATATACATCCAGACCTCGCCCGACACCATCGATCCCGCGCACCAGAACAAGGGCGCGCCGTGGTACATTACCAAGAGCTGCAATATTGTGGAAAGCAAGACCAACAGGGCATACTGCATGCAAGCAAAGAGCTCGTTTGTCGTCAGTGTCATAATGCTGTAAGTCCCAGACACACTCCCTGATTCCCAATTCCAAGACCACGCACCTAATGCTCAATCTCAAACAGCTCAATCTACGCAATAATGCTCCTCCTAACAATCTACTCCCTCGTCCCCACCGCCGCTGCAAAAGAAGCCCACGCAACCAAACGCGCCGAAAAGCAAGCCGAAAAGGAAAAATGGGCGCACTCTCCCACCGCAGACGACAACGAAATGTCCCCCGAGCAGCAGTGGCAGCACATGTGGGAACTGCAGCAATTACCTCGAACACCGGGAATGAGCGGAGGCATGAAGAGCCCCATGACGCCGCGCACACGCACGTTCGAGGAACTGAATGGCGGAGGCGGGTACCAGCAAGTGGAGCCGCAACAGGCAGTGTATGGCGGTGCGGGCGGCCATTACAGTGGCATGCAGCCTGCGCATGGAGGGTACTTTGGTGGTGCGCCGGTCCAGCAGGCTACACCGCTCGCGGAGCATGAACAGTTTATCTCGCATGATGCGAGCCAAGGGAAGGCTCATCACGGTCATGCATACTGAATTGCGGGATTGAGTTTGGTTGGATGGCGTTTTAGCGATTTGAGATACCAGGGCCGTTTTTGTACGACGCTCATTACCATTTTTCTTGAACGATTTGACTTCTGATCTTGCAAGATGTAGCGCTGTTCCATGAAGTATGATTGTTTGAGAAGGATGTTGTAGAAGTGTGTTCAAGTACTTTATTGGAGGCACTACCGTGAAGTGTCACTTTGTACACAAAGAACATGTGTTGAACACACCGTCCCAAAGATGCCAATTACCATTGGCCCCTTTCACTCTCCTCACCTTAAGGACCGACTCATCATCTCCGCTCCTAGACCCGCAAAACCATCCCGATACACCTTTGTGCCAGCCACATGCACCGCAAAGCTCAACTTGTCTTGAAGCGAGTCGTCGGCATGATTGGTGAGCTTGAAAAGCATTCCGGCGATGAAAGTGTCTCCCGCGCCGATGGAGTCGACAACACCGCGTGTCTGATCGTAGGGCACCCAAGCAGATACAGCAGCTTCCTCTCTGATTCGTGGCGGGTCGGCGGTGTCGACCAGCATGGCAGTGGCGCCATCAGCGCCCCAAGTACAGACGAGAAGTACTCTGAGGCAAGTCCGTTAGCTGTGGAGGTCTGAGGATGTAGGAAGATCGGTGCTCGGTCTGACTTACTGATCCCGGTCGAACATGTAGTTCTGTTGGCTCATAACATGCAGCAAGAATGTCCTGGCGTCTCTGAAGCCTTTTTTCTGCAGACGCGTCAGTCTATTTAGCCCTCTATCTGCGCCTACGAAAGTGTTCGTATCTATCATGTCGAGCCTTTGAACACACTGAACGCCAGATTTGGTGGCTCAACATATACGAACACCTTCGTACACAAGTAGATAACTCACTGTGGCCCATAGCTGAGAGAAGAACACCACGTCCGCCAACTGTGCAGCCTCCATCATACGTTCGCGTTCTGGATTCTCGCATTCGACGCTGATCTTGAAGTCGCCTTCCGTGCTGTGTAAGTTGCGCAAGTGCGATATGCAATCGGTCGTCGTCGCGGCATTGCGACCTTCGAAGTGTATCCACCTCGCCCGCGGCCCTCCATATGCAGCGTCGCCGTTCACAGCAGGGTTCCAGCGGTGCGTATTGGTTTTGAAATCCGAGGCGGTCATCTCAGGCAGGTCGCTGCCATGGCTGATGATTGTTCGTGTGCCTTTGTCTCTAGCCCGGATAATTGTGCTGTAGCGTAAGTGTATGAGTCAGTGGTTATCTCAGACATGCTTCGTACATGTGCACACGTACCTCGACGCCGCGTACTTGCAATTCGCAGTGGACGTGTTCAGTATGTTCACGTCCGGCAGGCTGTCTTGGACCATAGTGAAGTCTGCGGAGTCCGAAACTGGCAGTGAGGCAAGCAAGTACAACCGCGTACGCGGTAGCTTGGTTACGGCATCGACTGAAGGGTCCATTATGATGTGCTTGACGATGTCGGAGAGGACTTCGAGAGTATTACCAACGTTGCCTCCTCGTCGCTTTTGGACATTTTCAGCACGGGTTTTGGTGTGTTCATTGGGGAAATTTGCGACTCTGTATTGTGGTGAGTTGTGAGGCCTCTACGGGGGTTTGAGTACTCACGTCCATATCGTGTCGATATATACGGCACCGACACAGATGATGTGGACGGTCGATTGGGGTTGCATTGCGGCGTGTGGTTGGGTCCGGGACTGATTTCAATGCTCTAGCAAGTGATGGTAGAATAGAGGTTTCAGGCTGTGACAAGAACGCGTCGTGAGTGCTGAGGTCCGCGCGTAGAAATTCCGGCGATGTAGAGAGAGTGTAAAGCGTGACTTCCAAAGTACCTAAGTTAACTTATGCTACTTTACATGATTCGTGTTGATAAAGTGGAAGTCGCGATTGCGTGAAATCAAGTGCACCCCATAAAGTGGGGCGGACAGGAGTGACAGGAGTGACAGGAGTGTGATCAACGACATTAACGGTATGAGACCAAGAACTGACTTTCCTCGTGATATAGGAGTTGAAAAGAGTCGAAGGAATTGTTGACGAGGTATGTAACTCTAGTCCTGTTCATCTTCGGTAGTCCATCCGTGCCTACACAAATGTCTCTCCATGCTCTTTAGTATCGCACAACAGTGTGCTTTCGCAATTCAATCGCTCTTAATGCAACACCGCCATTTCTGAGGTATCCCGCTGTCATGCTGTGTAGACGTATGTAGAAAACACAACGCGACGTCATCCTGCAACGCCCAAGCTTCTTCCCAAGAAGATCAGCACCAGCAACGCTTCGGACCTTCCTACCCCACCGGTACCCGCTCTCACATTTTTCCTTTCTGTCAGAAGTCCGCCGAGTTGTGATGTGATGCTATCCAGTTCCCGGACTTTACTCCGCCAGCGGTCTCCATCGACATCTCTCTTTATGCGCCGAGCATCGCTGAGCGGCACGGCCACCAGGTCGGCCAAAGCAGCAAAGACAGCGCTGAGCCACCAGGAGCGGACTGCGACCGAACCCCGGGAGCAAGACCTTCATGTTGCTACCGTCGCGAAGATCACGCCTGTAAATGACCGGATCAAGCTCTTCAGATTCGATCTCAAGGATACCAAAGGCTTGAACGTATTGTCAGCACCCTCCGCGCTCTCAACACACGCTGATGGCTAAGCGTCATAGTTCCATCCAGGCCAATGGCTAGATGTCTTTGTTCCTGATGTCGAGAAGGCGGGCGGCTTCACCATTACGTCTTCGCCGCGCGATGCGCTTCCCCAATCGGATTCGAAGCATACTCCCTTCTTCGAGCTAGCGATACAAAAAAGTCCAAGCAATCCGCCTGCAGCATGGCTATGGAAACCAGAAGAGGAGATACAAGGCCAGGATGTAAACGTGCGCGTTGGCGGAAGCTTCGTCTGGCCACCACCAGGGCTTGACGTGAACAAGATCAAGCGCGTCATGTTTATTGCAGGCGGAGTAGGAATTAAGTACGACTGTCACGAGACACCAAGTTTACCGAATGCTGACGCGCGCGACAGCCCCATGATGTCCATGCTCACCTACATCAACCAAAACTACCCCAATCTCGAAGTTCGCCTCCTTTACTCCACAAAGGTCCCCTCCCACGAGACCGGCCCCTCTGAAGTCCTCTTTCTTACACGCATCCTCGACCTCTTCCGCATACCGCGCAGCGAGACCACAAAAGACCGCATTGAGCTGTTCTTCACTGGCACGTGGGACGGCACAGCAATCGGCACGAACGATGATACTGTCATACAGCCGCTCATGTCGCTCACGCTGCCGAACATCGATGCCGAGACGGAGGTGCCTGTTGTAGCGTGGACACATCGCATCGATGATCTGGCGCTGTCGAGTGCGGTGGGGAGCAAGGTAGAGGCCAAAAATACGGTGTTTTATATCTGTGGACCGCCGAGTATGACGGATGAGATGGTGGAGTTCTTGAAGGCGCAGGATAATGTCGATGCGGAAAAGGTGCTGTGCGAAAAGTGGTGGTAATGTTTGAATTATGAAGCGGCTCGAGTATACTTGATGTGCCGAAGAAAAGATTGATGCTTAGATCAGGTAGACGTAGCCATGCGCTCAAGCCCCTAACTCTTGGATGGCTACATTGACCATGTCGCGAATCTGCTTCCACCTCCGGACCACAACATCCTTGTGCTCTGCCTTGCTCACATCGCTCGCCTCCGACAGTCTCTCAGACTTCTTCCTTTCCCTCTTCTCCTCCCCCGCACCATCCGTCTCAAGCTGTTCCAACTCTTCCAGTATGTCGATAATTTGCCTCGAGTACTTGGTCAGGATCCCCACAAGGTAATCGTTCACCTTCCCCTGCTCCTTGCTCCCGTCATCATCTCCCCCGACGAACGCAGAATACCGCCTGTTATCCAGCACAAGCATGCGTAGCGCGACTTGTGTACGGTGGCATATCGTCGGATCCGTCTGGAACAGCGTGTAGTTGCCGTGGTACCCGTCTTCCTTCAGTGCCTCTGCCTGTTCCTTGCTGAGTAGTGGTAAGATCAGATGGTCTAGCGGCATAGAGTCGTTCCGATTGTCGTCGAGAATGAAGCCATATTCGACGAGGAGAAAGTCGTTCGCGTGCGAGCCATAGCTGATGAAGACTTCCTCGCCGGCCTTGTAGTCGCGATCTGCAGCGACGCTGTACCCGTTCTTGTCGGCCTGCGGGTCGCATCCTACGTCTGAGTGATTGAAGTAATCCATGAAAGGGCACATTGCGTAGCAGTCGTCGGACGTCAACTGTTTACGCTTCCTTGGTAGCCGTGGATGTGAGTTTGGGAGGTCTGGGTATTCCCAGTAGAATGTTCGCGTGTTGACGATGAGCCAGGTGTATGTGAACAGGCCCTTGGAGATGTTGGGAATATGCGTGCGCAAGTCGTTCCAGTCTTTCTCGAGCTTTGTGCGCTGTTTGGTCAATAGTAGAGTAGCTGCATGAGGGAGTAGGTCTTGCAGTGTTTTTGAGAAGTAGAAGGACATGGTGGATTTGAAGTCTGATTCGGTGGGCCAGACATCTTGCCAGAGTTGGTACTTCTGATGCTCTGGGTCGGAGTACCACAATGCCAGAGTCGCCGCCAGTCTGCCGTGTACTGGGACGTGATCTGGAAGTCCAATGTTTCGCACCTCAGGCAGTGCAGCGTGTACTAGTGAGGTGTTGCTGACATGTACTAAGCGGTCACCTTTCTTGAGAATTCAGCACACATACAAACGGTGTAGGAAACTGACGATGCAGAGTGGATCAGTACTGACCTTGACGTCTTTTGCGGCGACAATACCCATTCCTCTTCCAGTGAACTGAGCCGGAGCGAGACCATCAATGGTGACGCCGTTGTCTGTCGCCCATGCGACGAACTTGGTGTGCCGCTCACCAGGATTAAGCGCCATTGCCATGATAGGTCTGTCGATGTGAAAGTGAAAGTGTCAAACGTGAAATCTTAAGTCAGAAATGTCGAGATGAAGATGAAGAGAGAAGAACATTTGAGTCACAGTCAGCGAATGATGTGCTGTGGCTGAGGTGTGGCGTGTCGGCTTATCGATAGTACATGCACATGTCATTCCATGAACCGCATCGCCAACCTTCATGCTTTCTTCGATCATTGAAATTCTTCAATCGGAGCGAATCAATGGCGAAGCGTGTGCGAGCTTCTCAGCTTCAGCTGATAGCAGCATCTCTAACACACCCGAACTCCTTGAAGCCATTGTATGCGCGCAGTTTCTCTGCTCTTAACCGGCCGTCACCAAACTATGAAGGACATGTTCCTTTGACTGTGACAGAAAGGCTGGGGCTGGCGATAGGTTCTGGTCTCGGCAGCTTCCTAGATCCGCGACGAGCTGGTATGTAGAGTTCCACACTCCGCTGATCTGGACTGACCATCAGACCTCATTGCCTCATTCGGGGAAGCGACCGCGCAACCGCATTTCATCTACAATCTGCGCGATCGCATGCTCCTGGACGCGACAGGACGCCGGATACTGCGCGATCGACCCAGACTCACATCCACGTCCCTTGACATCCCACGCTTGCGCAACCTCCCGCCAAACACTCTGGCCTACGCTTATGCCGCATGGCTCGACGCCGAAGGGGTCTCGCCTGACACACGAGCAGCCGTCAAATACATCGACGACGAGGAATGTGCATACGTCATGCAGAGGTACCGCGAGTGTCATGACTTTTACCACGCGCTGGTAGGTTTGCCTGTCTTTCGTGAGGGCGAAGTGGCGCTCAAGGCCTTTGAGTTTGCCAACACCGGCCTACCGATGACTGGTCTCGCCGTATTTAGTGCTTTCACTTTGAAGAAGTCGGAGTGGAGGCGATTCTGGGATGTCTACGGCCCTTGGGCAACCAGAAACGGCGCGCAGAGTGACGATATCATCAATATATACTGGGAGGAAGAGCTGGAGACTGACATAGACGAGCTCAGGACACGATTGGGCATTGAGAAGCCGCCAGACCTGAGAGCAATGAGAAAAGCTCAAAGGGAAGCTCTGAAGAAGGAGAAGGAAGCTGCAGGTGCCATGGCTCGTGCCGCAGTATAGTTGCACGCCAAATGTCATGTAATATTTACAATCCAACCAAGCATTTTGGTCGCATCTGCATCCCTGAGAGACTGCAAGACGGGCGCCTTTCCCCATGCGGCCAGCTACCCAATTGCGGGGTCCCCGTGGAAGACGCAAGCCGAGCTTCCATACGTCGCGGATCCCCGGCATTCACACATCATCTTGCCTCACGTCGCGAGGGGCGGTCACGAGATCGAGGTCGCGCTACATCAATACCATGACTGAGAAGCGCAAACACGACCACCAATCGAGGCCAGACTTGCCAGGAGCCATTCCATCAAGTGTCGGTCCCTCATCCAACAGCCCACAAGAGGGCTCGGGTACGGTGGAGAGTTATCCTCGGAAGCGCATAGCGATTGCCGTAGGCTCCTTTTCACTCATCAGCGAGTGCGTCATGCTGATAGGTAGGTTCTCAGTGTAATGTCTGCCGCTTCCGAAAGACTCGATGCGACGCACAAAAGCCGGTCAGTCTCTCCAGAGCGCAAGTTTTCTCTTTCCACTGACTGTCGCAGTCTTGTGGCTTTTGCACGGACTTAAGCATTGAATGTACTTACCGCAAACCTATCGTCGGTGACCGGTCCAGACCGACAAGTACTCCCTCCGATGCAATTACCGACGTTCAGCGTCGCCTGTTGGAGCTCGAGGCAAAGCTCGAATCAATGCAACAGGCAATGCAAAGTCGCGCTGTCCCGTCGCCGGATGTGTCCCACCATAGCGAAACTCGGCCCTTTCAAAAGCATAGATCGCGTGGAATGAGCTTTCACAGCGTGACAGCTGACCACATCAACAACGCCAGGACGTTACTCCCCTCAACCGGCACGCCAGTCACTTATGATTTCGCGTACAGGCAGACAAGCACTGAAGGATTGACTCCAAGGCCCAGCTTGACTACCTTCAAAGCCCCGCCTTACATACATGTCGAATCTTGGGATTATACCGCTGATTTTTACGACGACGAAATAGCGGCAGGTGAGAATTTGGCCGACCAGTGCGATGCCATGATCAGTACACCCATCGACTTGTCGCGGCGGATATGCCGGCGGCTTCAACAGTCGTTTGTGGAGAACTTCTTGCGCTGGACACCCATCTTCGATCAAGCAACATGCGTGAGAGCACTAGACCAAGCGGCCAACGGAGCCTTCACATATTGGGATGCACCTACCTGTCTGGCTTACTTTGTACTTGCCCTAGGTGCGATATCTGAAGATCGCGACGAGGGCTCACACAACCTTACGCCAGGTCTGGAATACTTCGCACGAGGTAGCCAGATACTAGAGCGCTTGAGTCTCCGCACGGGCAGCCTCAACACGCTTCAATGCCGAGTATTACAGGCTTCTTACTTCAAGTTCGCGATCAGACCTCTACAAACTTGGAATTCGATATCGCAGGCTGCGAGAGACTGCATGCATATTCTCAGCTCGAAGAACATATTGCGCATGAGTCAGCTGGAGCAAGAAGCTTTCAATCGGGCCTTTTGGGCTTGCTCTATCATACTTCATGAGTAGGTCATTAAATGACCCTTCAAAGACGACTTCCTCACGATCCCACGTACTGATATGAACCAGGATAGAAGCAACGATCAAGATGCACCCGATTGGTCTCCGTCACTTCCACGACCTTGTTCCCCTTCCTCAATTCGACGAAGAAGACTCAGGATTCTACTTTTTCCTTGCGCAAATCAGTCTCCGCAAGTTTTTGACGCAAACACTGGAAGTCGTGGGGTACCTCGTTGGCCGCGTCGTCTTCGCGCCCGTCGTGACCGGCGAGCTTCGCAAACAGGTTCACGAGTGGTACGAGAATCTGCCGCAGGTGGTGAGGTTCCCGTTGGACTCCACACCGCTGTTTGAGTCGCGAAAGTCGTTCCTTAGGGGACAGTATATCGCCCTTCATGTTGTACTTGGGTGGCCGTCCGTGCTCGAGGTTATGAAGGTGGCGGAAAACGATATGGACCAGAATGTTACGCGAGGGCAGGCCCAAGACTGCTTAAGAAGCTCTGCGCTTTTCCTAAGCATAGCCGACGAGCAATTGATGGGGCGTAAGATGGGAACGCATTTTACACTATACGCGTGAGAAATCGGACCTCTCCACGGAACAATGACTGATCATCAAACTTAGCACCTTCGCCACATTCGCAACACTCATCATAACGTTCAAGAGCCCGTCTCTTGCTTTTGCGGAGGAGACTACACAAGAGCAGCACATACGGAATGGCTACGAGGCTTTGCGACCGTGGGCTCATCTTCCACTCGTCGCCCGTGGTTTAGAGAGAGCCCGCATTCTGATGCAGCAAGCCGGCCTTGCTCACATATACCAAGCCCATGCAGATGACTCCCCAGTGCCCACGACTGGTACCAGTCCAGCGACCTTATCCGGCCAAGATTGGAGATCGCCGGCTGATGGAAGGAGTGGCAGAACGTGAACGCTAGAATCTAGCTCCGTAACTGTAGTCAGTCGCTTCGCTTACAGGTTCATGCAGCACTGCTGTTTCTCGGTAGCGATTGACGTTGAGCAGTCAGGATACCCCAGCGGAGAGCTCCGATGAATTACTCCTCTCCCACGTGGGATGATAGCGCTAGTATCAGCCACAACAAGGTTGCGCACGTCTGAATGTCATCCGCTTCCAGAACGTTGTTATTCCCGGGGCTTTTCTGCATGTCAACGAGAGTTGCTGGACGTGCGATAATCAACGGAATGCCCACATCTCTGTGAGCACCAGGATTGCTCATTGAACTGGTTCGTCGGAACATTGCACATACCACCATTATTCCTGAATACCGTATAAAATGAGCCTTCACACCGATATGCAGGTACAAGACGACGCTAGACCAAATGAAACTCCTTGTGCAGGAATTACGGCTGCCATAGACCATGATTCTCAGGCGCTTTATCTTGCGTTATCTGAGAGCATGGGTTCTCATCCATCGTGGATTTATATGTCGCTTCAAACGTTCGAAGGCAGGTTCCATGCAGAAACCTGGCAAAAGAAAACATTGCCACTGTCTCGGCGCTTGGTCCTCTTTAGATAGACGTTACACGTATATCCGAAGCACTGGGTATTCACCTCCGCACGATCAATCGTTCCAAATCAAATTCCACTACGGCTTGAGATGTCTCCCAACCGGCAACCCGAGTTGTATGCCGCGGCAATCATCCCATACGTTGCGGCCACGGTGGCACTTGTGCTGAGAATGATTGCGCGAAGGACGACGAGGATGTCGCTCGTGTGGGAGGACCATCTTGCAGTTATTGCATTTGTGAGTATTTCATGCGGCTGTCTCTAGACACAAAGCCGCTGACGGGACTCCAGATTGTGGGAAGCGGCTTCACGATCCTAAGCATCTGCAGTGAGTTGGTCAGGCATCATGGTCTTAGAAGTTGTTGACAATGACCAGAAATGCGATGGGGACTTGGGAAGCATATGATTGGCCTCGAACTTCCCCGTGGGCAAATTGAGCGGAAATACTTCTTCGAACTCTGGATCGACATGTGGCTTTACACATTCTCGGTCGGTCTCTCCAAATTCGTAATATTGGGTCTCTACTGGCGGTTGTTCTCCAAGTCCTTCATCCGGCAGCCAATTCGAGTTCTCTTTGCCCTCTCGGCGTTGTGGATCATCGGACGAGTAAGACTACAGCCAATTCATTGGAAACAAAGCTTATGGTTGGGACAGGTCATTCTCATCCTTCTACAGTGCCGCCCAATCTATAAGTTCTGGGACGACTCAGTCCCTGGCACTTGTCCGCTGACGCCCATGATGTCCCTCTTCGCAGCAGGCATACCTCATTTCGTTCTCGAAGTCGCGATTCTGCTATGTCCACTCACCGAGATCTGGAAACTGCATCTCGCAACGCCGAAGAAGATAGCAGTCGCAGCCATGTTCACGTCTGGCTTCTTGGTCTGCGCTTCCGCGCTGGGCACGATCATCCACACCGTGATGCTAGATCAGAAAGACAGAGGCATTGACCATGATTTCACCTGGGATGGTCTTGACGATCAGATCTGGGCTGTTTGCGACGTCAATCTGGCATCATTTGCAAGTCAGTACCATCCTCGCGATCTGTAGTATTCTTAAACTGAGTTCTCGACAGCATCGCTTCCGCTTCTACGCCCTGTATTCCGCTCTTTTGGCGGCGTCTTCAGCGGCCTCAAATCGACTGCGACACCCGAGCTATCGGCCAGCATCAATGGCATCTTTCCGCGCACACGCTCGCGCATGCGGGGTCGTAAGAATGGCCATTCGGATTCCGTCATCGAGTTTGCCAATGAGGGTGATGGCTCCGACAAAGCATATGTGATGCGAAGTCTCACTCCTAGCGAGTTGCTTGTCGACAGACAGGGAGGCAGTCCAGTCGAGTGCTCGACGACTGTGCATTGTGGTAAAGTGGAAGAGTAGATATGGCTTACTTGTAGTAAAATCAGGGTATCACCGTATGTGACCTGACGTATTGGACTTAGCCTTACGTGACATGAGTTTCCCCAGCTGAACAATGAGGTTTAGGGTTTCATATCAGGGCACATTGTGGAGGCTCTCGACACGTTCCAGTAAAAGCCGAATACCAGCAATTTGTGGTTTGCTTGTAGAACTGTTAGTGGAAGACAAGAGTGCACCATTGAGGTGTCAAATCGAGGTCGGCCCGCGTGGTGAATCAATTCTCCGGTAGTCGTCTCAAGCGGGTATAGGGGCCGACGTTAATATTGAAAGTGGACAGCACCTGCGATCTCCGTCCTTGGTGTTTCTATTTACTCCTGCAGCCAGGACCAATTGAGCCACCCTGCCGTGCTATACGAAGTCGGCATGAATGTCGATATGAATCGATGGCTTCCAGCAGGGTTGCGCGCCGCAACGACCTTGGTACAAATATCGACGTCGCGGAAGCAACTTCACGCCCACGTCCTACCGTTCGCCAACATCTCTCGCCATGGGAAAGGTCTCTTGCGCCGTTGCGGCCCTGCTGCTGGGACAGGTCGCCGTTTCTACGCCAATACAACCAAACATTCACTCGACTACAATCACATCACGAGCAACGAATGACAATCCCGAGGCAAGCGACATCCTCCCCGGTGCATATATTGTCGAGTTTGCGAACGACAATGAGACACCATCGAACTTTTACGCGTCCCTCGCGGCCAGCAGTGTGGATGCTGAGCCCCGACTGGACCTGAGCTTTCGGTTCTTCAAGGGCGTCTCATTCCAGGGCGAGATGTCTAGCTCTAACTGGAGTGCGACGGATAATTCGGCCTTCATGCGCCAGATACAAGACAGCCCTTCGATCCGGAATATATGGCCGTCCCGCATCACGCATCGATCGAGCATTGTGGAAGGTGCAGTACCAGCGCAGAATGCACGCGTCAAGCGACAAACCCAGGAGGGACACACCTTTTCGCCACATGTCATGACTCAAGTTGACAAACTCCATGCGGAAGGAGTGACTGGCAAGGGATACCGCATCTCCATCATCGACAGCGGCATCGACTACACGCATCCGGCACTCGGAGGCTGTTTCGGGCCAGGCTGTAAAGTGGAGGTTGGTTACGACTTCACGGGCGACGACTATATTCCTGGAAATCCATCGAGACCCCTACAGCCGGATGATGACCCCATGGACGATTGTGCCGGGCATGGCACCCACGTTGCAGGCACCATTGCTGCTCAGCTCGAGGGCAACAGGTACGGCTTCACTGGGTCTGCTCCTGGTGCAAAGCTAGGGGCTTATCGCATGTGGGGATGTTCTTCGACGTCCACGACTGAGATTGAACTGCTAGCATTTGCTCGTGCTGTTGAAGACGGCACAGACATCATCTCGTACTCAAACGGTGACCAGTCTGGCTGGGCAGGAGGGGCATGCGCTGTCATCATATCGCGCATTGTAGAATCTGGTATTCCTGTCGTTGTTTCCGAGGGCAATGACGGAGGGCAGGGAATTTTCTACGCTTCTACACCAGCCACTGGTGGTAGTGTCACGGGCACGGGAGCCGTCTCGAACACGAAATTCCCGTCTTTCCTCAATCAAGGCTCATACAGGATCAGCACCAATTCTACGAGTGCCGATTCTGATTTTGGCTTCTTGATGGGCACACCCGCGTTTGCTACCGATACCACGCTGGAGCTATGGTCCGCAGTTGATGCAAACAATGCCTGTAACCCGTTGCCAGATGATACCCCAGATCTCAGCCAGCGGATCGTCCTTTTGCAATTTTTGGATTCGCGAGCTACGCAATGCTATCCGCAAGGTCAGGGCGACAACATTGCGGAAAAGGGTGGCAAGTACATGATTTACTACACCAAGAGCAACTCGACGATGCGTGAGGATCCCTTTGTGTACGCGGATGGAATCGTGGGTGTAGCCAAAGCTATACCACATGTTGCTGAAGAGTGGCTGTCATTACTCTCGCAAGGTACCACAATCACAGTCACCGTCCCTTCCAACACTTCCCATACCTATCTCGAGGAGCTCGAAAACCACGAGACCGGAGGATTCGTCGCAGGTCAATTGTCCAGCTGGGGCCCAAGTTGGGAGCTCGACATGACTCCCCAGGTTGTAGCCCCCGGAGAAAACATTCTGAGCACGTATCCAACTGCCCTAGGAAGCTACAGAGTCATGACTGGCACAAGTATGTCGACACCCTTGGTTGCAGGCATCTACGCAATGCTCGGTGAGGTGTATGGCAAGCTGGATCCGAAGCGTCTACGCCGTATTCTCACCCACACCTCTAAACCACTGGCCTGGCATGACGGCACGAAGGCGTACCCAGAGATCCTTGCCCCTGTGCCACAACAAGGCGCTGGAATCGTGCAAGCCTGGGACGCCGCTCACACGACCATCGAGCTCGACGTCGACAGTCTCACGCTCAACGATACGGAGCACTTTGCCGGCACTCGTACCTTCAGCATCACCAACACCGGCTCCAGCGAAGCGGTTCTTAAGATGGGGCACCACAAAGCAGTGACAATGTACGCCATGGATCCCACATCGAACCCTCTGCGTACAGGCACGTTCCCCAACGCCATCGCCACAGAATACGCTTCGGTCTCCTTTTTTG
>Ga0265798_10003526_pt1 | contig 22188 bp, 30 predicted proteins | sample P3T30metagenome_FD_192430 | JGI IMG/M metagenome (GOLD analysis project Ga0265798, IMG submission 192430) | Plant litter microbial communities from East Loma Ridge, Irvine, California - P3 T30 | ecosystem: Environmental > Terrestrial > Plant litter > Unclassified | place: USA: California... | reverse complement strand
ATCCATCGACCTAAACACTTTGACGGGAAGACCTTTACGTAGTACAGTCGGTGTGTCTCTGTTTAGTTTCTCCTCTGATTCAAGTAGTGCGTGTGGTAAAGAAGCGGAATGAGCGGGTTTGTTGGTGATAAGATTAGCGATTAACGCAGCGGGGGATCGATGCGAAACCACCAAACCGGATGCGTTTGGGGGCATGAAAGATAGACAAGCGTCGACTAGTTGAAGGTTGGCAAGCGCGGTCGGGTGGGTGTGGCGCCATTGAGGTCTGAATGTCGATGTAATGTATTCGTACTCGGAAGACAGATTGATGAGGAGATGAGGTAATCCGGACCGAGCGTAAGAAGGGACACCTCCTTCCCTGTTGATAATCAAGAGTCGGAGAGGTGTCAAGTCTATTCCTCGTCTCGAAGTATCGTTCGTAATGGAAGAAGAGGCGGCTCCACTACACATAGCTTCCGAGAGAGCGATTAGGACCTTGTCCGAACTGATCCGCCTAGACCGGCACCCTTCGTCCAATGCCACAGGTAATAGAACTGGTATCTCCCCTTCATCAACAGCTCTTCTCACATGATCTAATCCTTCCTCCTCCACATATACTTCTCCTTCTCCTCCAAGTCTCGCAACAGTACTCAGCACAGGCCTCGCCCCAGCCCTAGCTCGAGAGAGGTAATGGACAACCCGCTCCATATCCCTCATGACCAAAGTTCTCTGTTTCTGAGCAGCGACATTATCAGTAGGCTCAGAAGAAGGGATATCGTCTCGATCAACTACTATGACGGGAACAAGTCCCATTCTCTGAAGATAGGCCATGCCTCTAGAAATGGAGTTTAATTGAGTATCGGTAAATGGTCCTTGTATCTTGACGAGCGCAGGGCGACGGAGGATGGGATTCAAAATATCGGAAACGAGGGGATTCGCTTTGATTGCTGCTGCCGTTTGGGGTAGGGGATCTGGGGTTTTGACAGAGGTAGTCAAGGATTGAGGAGGTGGGGAAGGAGCGAAAGACGAGAGGTATGACCTGGAATCTCGAGCGGATGGGTGGGCCTGGAGAATGGATAAGATGAGGTCCTGCATGTCAGTGACAGATTCCATGTCTGGACCTACTGTATCATCTGGAAAATCCTCTGGTGGATCATGATAAGCTCTTCTTCCCTGTGGATCAGTACAGCCCCAAATACCAAATGAGATATCACGCACGGACGACGAGATAGCGGAGACGACCCTTCCCCCTGGCCTGGCCGCCCGTATAGCCCGACTGGCAATCTGAGCATGTAAGATTGGTCGCATTATTTTTGATGATTCTAATGATGACTATAAGAGTGTCGATGCTAGCGGAACATTAGGTGGATAAGAGGGACATGTAATATAGAATATGAGGACAGTAGTGGATGATTTTCTAGTCGCGTAGCCGAACCCGTTCCTGATTTTATACGAAGTGCCGATAAGGATACTGGTGCATGGACAGTGAGGTGAGGTCAGTCGTACTTCAGTGGGCCTCATTTCCCTCCCTCTAGACCAGCAGCTGCGAGATCTCTCTCTCTTGATATTGGGCTCTCTCTTGATATTGTACAGGTTGGTATATACATTTTGACTACCTGCGGTCTACCCACTATATCTTATGATCATCCGATTCTGACTCATGCAATGTCACATATCCATGTTCACTTCACATTCTACTAGTCCGATATCCTTCACTCCTCCGATGTTTGGTGATCATAATCATAATGATCCACCTCGTAGTGCCAATACCAAATGGATGACGGATCCTCCGACCAACTTGAATTCTTCAATCTTCTTGTCGTCACCCCTGTTTGTCAGCCATGCCCTTTCCAATCGAATTCCTCGTTCGGTCTCTTCCCACTCAAGCGAATGTAGAGAATTGGAAAAATATGAGGCGCTCAGATAGATCTGAACATATGACAACTGGGACTTACATGGCTTTACCTGAGAAGATCAAACGTTGCTGGACAGGTGGAATACCAGCTTTCTCCTCAACCTTCTCTTTGACTTTTGTGATCTGTTCATCAGCTCAGTCCGAGTCGTCCCATCGGCCGAGTCTGCTAGAAGCATTGAAGAGACCGGTATGATAAATGGATATAACTGGTGATATTCGGATATGATGACTCACTGTCCATTCTGGCTTGACATCGATCTCGACCTAGTTGTCAGCTGAGTCTCTGCGACGTTGATAGAGCTAGCTTACTTCCTTCCCCGTCAATGTCTATCTTGGTCAGCGATGAGCGAGGTAGAGAGTGGGGGGGACATACTCTGACTTTGATGATCATTTCGCCTTATGTGACTTTCTCCTTGGATTTTCACTTCTCCTTTCTAGTTCTCTATGCTCCCTTCTACTATCTATGATCTTGCCGAATAGCTCTGATGATTGATGTCTGTACTTGTAGAATGAATGTAAATGATCGAGTGTGGTCTCGTCACCACTTGACTTGACTTACCTCTGAATTTGATTCCGTCAAGAGTGGAGGGTGTCCACCTTCCTCTCATCCTGAAGTGTCTTCTCTTCCTTGCTTTTATACCATCACAAATCAGACTTGACTGGGGCAGCAGGAACTGTGAAATCAATGCCACTCTCATATTGTGAGCTCAATCGGCTGTTTGTCATGCTAGGCAGCTCATGCCGTAGTTCTCCAAGCAAGTATACCTCAAATGACCCCTTCCTGATCCGACCCACTGATCAGAACAATGTCAAGAAACAACTCCCAGACCCAGACTCAGTCTCAAAGCCAATTCACTGAAGCTCGTCGACGGACTCTAATCTCAAGCTCAAGACCTACATTTCCCGCAACAACTAACATTCCCCAATTCACCCTTTCCATTCCTCTTCCTCCATCTCCTAATCTCAAACCCTTACCTAAACCTAAACCCACCAAACCAATCAAGCTACCCAAGACTAGTCAAGAAAAGAAGAAAGATAAGAAAGAAGAGTATCGGAAAAGATTGGAGAAGGATAAAGCTTTGAGGTTGGAGAAGGGAAGAGGGCCTTTGCCCGAGATTGAAGAGGGGGAATATGATGAGTTTGGGTTTTGGATACCGTGTGAGAAGCAGGTCGTCGAGGATCGTGATGATGATGATGGTAATGGAGAGGCAGGTAGTAGTGATCAGCTGAGGTTAAGAGGTGGAGGTGAGGGTGGGGAAGGGAGTTCGTCGGGATTGGAGGAAAATCACGAAGTCGCCATGAAGCAGGTATTGGACGATCTACAAGCTATGCCATCGAATCAAACATTCACTCAACTATTCGAGGGAGATCAGAAAATCGTTCCAGCCGACATAGCACATCAGGTTCCAGCAGCATCTACCGCTCCTCGAGACCAAGGGGCACAAAAACGTAAACGACACGAAGATCCGATAACTCTCAACGATCTCAGTTCTGGGCCGTCCCGACCAGAAGGCCACAAACATCCAATGTTGGACGAGAGATCCCAAGCTCAATATCCCATCTCAGCTCTGAGGGGCGGTATTGAAGAAGAAGACGATCAGATGCCGGTAAGCGCCCAACCTCGCCGGAAATCGATTTATGAGACCGTATACGATAGTCAGGAAGAGGAAGTTCGACTAAGCCCTACCGAGCTCAACTCTTCTGCTATCCCCGAGCCAATGTCTCGATCACAGACTCGAAGAAGCAATGATCGATCACGAGTATATTCACTTCAACCCATCGCATCTTTTGAATGGGATACCCAACCAAATTTCAATCCACCTCCATCCTTCGCTGTATCCGATACACAACCTGATTCACCCGACTCGCCCGGCTCCCCTTGTTACGTCTCAGCACCTGGGCCGTCGAGGGTCAAGACCTATGCGAAAGGATCGAAGAGTGCTCCTACGCGATACAACACAACTATATCCCGAAATCCAGCTGAGAGGCTGGGGTTCAGGGATCGGTGCTCTCCCGAACCGGAATGGGAGCAGGAACACCTCACTGGCGTTTCGAATAAAGATCGATCAAAGCGGGCTGGGTCGACCAGCTTGTGGCCGGGACCCGATACTCCTGCTTTAGTGGATGATCAGGAAAGTGAGGAAGAGGAGGATGACGAGCAGCTGGGGGTCAAAGTAAGACATATATTGGGTGAGGTAGAGGTGAATGAACAAGGACATCGGGTAATCAGGGGAAGGAACAGGAATGGTCCATGGCCAAGTCAGAGGCTTAAAGGGTTGTTTGACGATGATTCCCAAGACTTCCACAGGCCCACCGAATACTACCGACCGGTCAGTGATCGATTGCACCTGGTCAAGGTCAAAGACGAACCTCAAAATACGTTGGTACAGAATACACCACCTTCACCTGATGAACCCAAGACTTCAAGATCTAGGAAACATAATACAAGAGCTAATTATGATCGACCGATCGTTCATCCTCCTCCGCAGTTGATCATGAGGAGAGAACAATCCGTGGCTGATAGACTCGATGAGTGAGTGACAGCTCCGTGTACTAATACCTGACGAGTACTTATGGTAGCTATACTCATAAAGTAAATGCAAGACAATCGAAACATCAAGCTCATCTACCTTATAATCCCGTCGTACATACCAATATCAATTCAAGGATTAAATCCATCAAGAAAAGACGAAGTCGATTCGATATTCCAAACCTCCCCGCCTCAGTCCTTAAGCCAATAACGACTATCTCAGCCGAAGAACATCGCAAGCAACTCAAGACACGGAACCCTGGAGATGGATTTCTCAATCCAGTACTCGTCAAAGCTGGAAGATTGGGTACAAGAGATGAGATAATCAAACGTCATCAGGTCAGAATCAGATCGACGGGAAGAAGAGGAGTCAAGACTCAAACTCCTATTTTCGATGAGAATGGCGAACCTGATCCGATCGAGGTCACCCAGACACAGGTGCCGAGAGATGAACAACCTGGATTTGCTATCAGGCAGTTAGAACGAGTAAAAGCGACTACCGCTCGGTATCAGAAACTAAGACCGAAATTACCATTCACCAGTAATTCACCTCCTCTCACCTCTGCCGATACCAGTCATATAGGAGGACTCGCTATGCGTTTCACTGCTAAATCACCACCTCGGCCTCGACGCAACATTGACAACTTCGAGATTGAATTGGAGATGGATGATGAGGAGAATACGCCTACTGCTCGACCGGCGCTTGATGTTCCTGGTATGGTAGCCCCCAAAGTAGGCTTCGGAACCCGATACAGGAAGGTAGTCAGTTCCGATAGTAATAAAACGGTCGAGACGCCAACAACCACATCCGGCGGTCAAGGATACATCAGAAGGTGGGACCCCTCCTCCGGTGTGGACAGGGGTGAACCGATTTATCAAGAAGGTGATGAACACGAGATCGAGGAGGCGATGCCGCCAAGCACGTTACCTATTCAGATGGGTCAATACAGGGACGAGAGCAACAAGGATCAAGAACCGTTGTTCCTTTCGCATGACGATATCGACAATCACGTTGAGATGGACGATGATCGAGACCTGGAATCTGATCCTTCGAAACATCCTCCATCTAGTCCCCATCCCAAAGTGAAAGCGAATGACGACGCCAACACAGGCCTATCAGGTGCTCAACTATGTAACAACCTCCTCCAATCTGCCGCTAAACTCCCTCTTCCACTCAAACGAGTATCGAAATCAAGAAGGGAAGAAAAGAGGGAAGAAATGGCTAGAAGGATAAATGAACGTGATTCCAAAACCCCTAGGCCAGAGGTGATGAGATTATCAGATAAAGTACAGGGGTACGGACCTTTGTTTGATGAACTCGAACTTGATCTGGACGAGGAAGGGGAGATTCAACCCACGACGAGTCAATTAAAGAGAAGGGCGGAATTCGGCTTCAAAGTTGGTTCAGGGGAAGAAGATATGATAGGGACTCAGGTTGGAGAAGAAGAGATTGAAGGCGGTCAGTCGTCTGCCTTAGGTTATGACTGTTGACTGATGTGATAGATCCTACCGTACCGGGCACACAAATCCATTGGACAACTCAAGTATCATCATTCCACCCGGATATCGGCCCACCAGCTCGTAATCCCGGTAGATCAGATCCTACCCCCGACACCCCAGCTGTCTCGACCGCGAAAGCCACTGCGCCTTTGAAATTGAGAAAGACAACTTCGAAGTTCTTCCAACCACCTAGAACCATCACTAAGCCCACGGCTAGTAACAAGACCTCGGTCTCCAAGACAAGGTCCGGACCTCAGTGGGCAACGGAGCAAGATGTAGAATAGTTTCCAATTGTGCATTCAAAAGTTCGAAGGCCGTATTGAGTGAAGAAAGATGTAATCGTGTATATGCATTATGAGTACATGTGATTGATATGCCGACATGCAACGAACATCAACGACGAAATGCCTACAAGCCAACCCAAGACGACTGCCCTCCGGCATTATGTAAAGTGCTTTGGGCAATTTTTATCCTCCCTTCTCCACCTCCCCCGACCTGCTGGTAGCCAGGTGAGAACGGCGCATCCATCATAGGACTAGGCTGCCCACCAGCAATACTACCGCTCATACTAGCACTTGCGCTCCTCGCGAATCCTGGAGTCTGAGGACTCTCACCCACACCTCCACCACTTCCAGTAGAAGAGGTAGGAAGGTAGACTTCACAACACCATTCGTACCATATTTTTGTTTTTGAAGTGAGACGCCAGATATTGATCTCCAGTTCAGAGCCGCCAGGGAGGTAGATAGGTTGTTTGAATGGGAAGAATATTGGGAACCAAGAAAACATTTCGGGTGAGACTCGGTGCATATTTTCTGGGTGGATCGAAAGGCCGATATTGGAATAGAGGTGACATTCGAAATATCCTGCTAGACCGTGTAGTTGACCTGCGTGGGGGATGGAGAATGTGTTGGTAGATGAACGGGTATTGTGCGAGTTAGTCAACGGTGCGCCTGCTGATTGTCAGCTACAGGACGAGCTATAGCGGTCAAGTGAGCCAGCGAGCGGTGATCACAGTGGAATGGAACGCTGAATAAGAGACGAGACACTCACCTGCAGTATCTAGAATCAAATCACGCCTAGGATGCTCAAATTGCCAACATTGTTGAACCCTATCTCCGCATCTTCCAGCTATACCACCTCCTTCCCCACTCAAGATGTTCACAGCAGACATCATGACCACATAAGGTGTTTCCGCACTTTCCTTATCACGACCTGGAGCGATCACGGCGGAATGTAGAGCAGATGATGAAATCGGTGCTAAGTGGGCTGTATACGATGCTGGGATCGAGATACCGGTCGCTGTTTGTCAGCTTGTTTATCTAGAGCGATACGCAGCTTACGCTTCAAGAACCTCATGGCGCCATCTAGGCATTCTGGACTCAACTCATTGTCCCCGAAACTTCCCAGTAGTTCCGAAACAAGGATATCGGCATGAGCAGGGACGGCAAGTTCTCGCATGTCGCCAAATAGGATCTCGACCTGATCACGCCATTCCAATGCCTTCTTCTCTTGCAGTCTGACGATTAGCATTCAATCGATACAGTGACGAGGGTACAACTTACGTGACATAGGCGCTAACGTTCTTCTCGACTGCGAATACGCGTGCTCGTCTGCCGGATCGCTTCATTGCGCGTAACGTGCAATCTACTAATGGTCCCCTGCCCGCACCGACTACCGTCACCACGCTACCAATCAGCTATGAACCGGTACGCCAACATATGCACTCACTGAGTCTCTCCCTCCGGTAGATCTTGTAGCGCCAGGGTGATTGCCTATCATCAGTATTGCGACTATCCGATACCAAGGAGTAGAACGTACCTCCTCATACTGATTATACTTGACAGGATCCCTCTCAAACACCTCATAAGTCATACTACCCAGATCATCCATCAAAGGCTGTAGAGGAGCCTGTAGGAAATCCGCATATCCCTGTGTGAACTCGACAGCAGCATCAGGGACTTTACCCATATAACTTGGTGGGTTGAAGCCTGGTGTTGCTGGGGTATTTGGTGATGGGGAGGCGGTGTTGGTAACATGACGGACGTATTGGAGGTATGCGTTTGCTCCGCCTGCCGTGTGTCGAGTTAGGTCGGTGTCGCATAGGATGAATGTTGGTCTTTGCTGTTTATCAGCTCAATGCACATATTGTATTGAGAATGACGGACCTTGGTCATTGCTCGTAGGAAGGCTTGGCATGCTTTTGACAGGACGGGATAGCCCTTTGCATTTGGGATGAAAGCGGTTGCGGGTAGCCAAACGTTCTTGACTGGTTCGGCGGTCCACCTGGATAGAGCACCAATTGAAGGTGGCAGAGGATTTGTGAGATCAAGCGCTTGTGCGTCAGCTCGCACGACCAATATTACAAGGTTGGTGGTAACTCACTGATAGAGAGTCGAGGATGATAACCACATAGAGATCTAATTGTATCCCACATTTCCCACGTACTACTGGGATCACCACCTGACGAAGGAGGCATAGCTGACTGGGCACTCATCGTCGAGCTTGCCGCAGATGCTCCGGATGGTACTCGCATATTCTGCATTGTAACCGGTAGATTCTGGTGCATAGACGTCGGCCTCGTACTGAGCGATCCGATCCGCTTGTGTTTCCCGGCGGCACCTGCGGCTGTGGTAGTCTCTCCAGAAATGCTAGGCTGTGTACTATGTTGAGATTGAGAATTTGAATTTCGGTTGATTTGTGGATTTGCTGGACCTTGGCCTATGATTTCGAATGGGTCGGATATGGGGATTCGGATAGAGATGTTGGTATGTGCTGCAGCCCCTCCCATTTGGAGAAGATTCGAGATTACTCGAGCATAAGAAGGGAGGTAGGCCCTATTTGCCAGGATTGGGGAGGGAATGACGAGGGTTCCTAGGCTGAGGTAGATGGCGTGTGCCATTTCTGCTCGTAATGCCTGAATGTTAGCTAAGCTCCACGAGGAGACAGTTCACTGACCAGCTCGGCGTCAAACCTGATACCCTCATCTGGACTATCAAGTTCTAGCCACTCTGCAGCACAAGCTACAACCCTCTGTCCATCTACCAATCTCGTAATATTACATTCCTCCCTCAGCAATCCACCATCTTTACGCCATAAATCAGCTTCACGATCAACGACCTCCCTCTCTCTTTCCCTAGCAGCAACGACCTCAGGTTTCTGCTCCTCTTCATCATCCTCATCTTCCATTGGCCTTAGACATAATCGCTCCCATCTGTTCTGCCAATGTTCATTGGTTAAGGGTATGACTACCGCGTCATAATCTGTAGCCTGGACTGTATGTTGTATAGCATTTTGAAGAGGCGATGGAGCGGGAAGTGGTTCTGTCGGGGCTGGAGGTAGTGGGAATGGTAGGGCTAGAGCTACTGGGACCCTTGGCATGGTGTAGATAGTGGTATATGTATACCTTGGAGCTACACAGGTTGATTTAACTTTTGGTCTTGGCCTCGGACGCGTCTGTCACGTGAGTGAATAGGCATGAGATCTAGTCAGGGTAGAAGATAGGTACGCAACTTCGGCTTTACCCGAAGTATATCGAGCTCGCCATTCAATGACCAACCAAAAATATTAACCATATATCGCAGACATCCAAACGAGTCCATTTGTTTGTACAGCTCCGCCTCGAGATCGACAAATCGGAACACGCCAGAACTATCTCTGGATAGTACGTTCGACTCCGCGAGAAAGATCCTTTTATATCGAGAAGGACATAAGTGGCCACTTCCGGAACCGACCTCCCTTCGGCCGACCTTAAATCTCTCACAACTTCGTCCTTCCCTACCATCTACTTCAATCAGTCATCATGCCTATCTCAAGACAGGCTAGGATCATTACCCTCCTCGTCATCGATACTGTATTCTTCTTTGTCGTGAGTTGGCTAATACGTCACTGAATATTCAACTAACTCCACTAGGAGCTCATTGCTGGGTATGCCGTTGGTTCTCTGGCTCTAGTGGCCGACTCGTTCCACATGCTCAAGTGAGTATCATTCTATAATCTAAACTGATCACGTGCTGACCTGACAGCGACGTTCTCTCGCTCATTGTCGCTCTATACACAATCAAACTGGCTCGATCACCTTCGTCATCGGCGAATTCATACGGATGGCAACGTGCCGAGATCCTCGGTGCCCTCATCAATGGTGTCTTCCTAGTGGCTCTCTGCATGTCCATTGCCCTAGAGGCACTCGGGCGTGTCATTGCTCCCCCTGAAATCTCAAACCCCAAGATCATCGTCATTGTAGGAAGTCTTGGGTTGTTGAGTAACATTGTCGGGTTGTTCCTCTTCCACGGTACGCTTCATTCTGATAGAGTGGTAGAATCAGCTGATTCATAGAACATGGACATTCTCATGGTCACTCTCACGGTGGTGGAGCTATCAAGTTACCGGATGACGAGATCACCGCCGAAACCGACGTAGCTGTTCGAAGACGATCAGACTCCATGTCTTCCCTATACCAACACCCTGCTCAAACTCGAGCTCAAGTTATTGAGACAGCTCAAGAATTCGGATATGGTCAGCACGTTGATTTCGGACAATCACCACCTTCCTCAAGCCAAACGAGGCGTCATGCCCGATCTCAATCTGGTCGATCTCGACATGGACCTCACCTCAAACCACATACTGAAGTCAACTCCACCTCTGGATCAAGCGCTACGGCAGTGGATGAACATGATCATAGTCATGCCGATGGTCATTCTCATGCCAAGTCTGCTAGTGATGCAGAGGAAGGACATGGGCATTCTCACGGTGAGGAGGAGCATGGACATGATCATGGATCTTCAGGAGGTGATGATCATGGACACTCGCATGGTGGTGGTGGTCACTCTCATGGATCGATGAACATGCAGGGTGTCTTCCTGCACGTGCTTGGTGATGCGTAAGTCCGATTATATGGTAGCCTGAAGTCTAGGCTAATCTTCCAGCCTTGGAAACGTTGGAGTTATCGCTGCTGGTCTTGTCATCTGGTTGTAAGTCTGCCGACCTTCTTCCAGGTAAATGCTCATAATCAGCTGCGAGGGTCGATGGACCTTGTACTTTGACCCAGGAATCTCCCTCGTCATCACCTGCATCATCCTCTCCTCTGCCTTCCCCCTTGGTAAGCTTCCAGCTCTCATTATTACAGAAGAGAAGCTGATGAACAGTCAAATCCGCCTCCTATATCCTCATGCAGGCCGTCCCATCACACGTCTCTCTCGACGCAGTTCGAGAGTCGGTATACGAAGTCGATGGTGTGGTTTCGGTCCACGAATTGCACGTTTGGCAATTATCCGAATCGACGATCGTGGCTAGTGTCCATGTGTTAGTAAAGCCAGGAAAGGACTACATGTCTGTTGCCAATGGTATTCGAGGTGCTTTGCACGGACACGGTATTCACAGCGTTACCATCCAACCAGAGTAAGCTCATCTGCTCGCAACGCAAAGATATAACCTGATGTTTAGATTCTTCCGTGAAGAGGACGCAGCTTCTGTTGCCGAGGTAAGCTAATGCCGTTGAACGATGCAGCCACTAGAGCTGATAAAACAGGAACAATGCCTCATTCGATGTCCCCCTGAACAGTGCGGAACAGACACATGTTGCCCACCAGCCCGACCAGGATCATCAGTCTTGATTGATGCGGAAGATGGAGAAGGCAGCGGGCACGTCAGCCCTGCACGATGATGCGGTAGGAACTAGCTGAGGGTGAATCTTGGCAATATAATACATGTAGTAACACGGTCGCATGTGACCAATGGATGATGGTGTAGGGTAGATGGAGATAGCTAGAAAGAATACCGGACTTTTGGAAGAGCCCGGTTTGTGGATATGTATCAATCTGATAACGAATCTACTCTCTTCCCATTCTGCATGCTCTAATCTACCCTCCTAAATCAGCCGCGTCTACAGAGGCAGGTGACGTCTAGGGCCAGAAGTGCCACATTCATGCCTACCAGTCGGTGTTTATCGGAGTTTCCCATTTTCGCCTTACCACTCGCGTGGCATTGACCCTATTCACCAAATCAGCTAATTCACGCATCTTAACCGTTCATCCATCGTCAATCCTCGTAAGTATCTCCCTACCACTGTTAGTACAACAAGATACATACAGCAGAGATATAGGGCAGAGGAGCTGACAGAACAGAAAACCTATTTCGAGTCCGACATCTCGAAATATCGATAACCTAGTTCAGCAATATGTTAGTCTATTTCTTTGATGCGATTCGAGTCATGACTGATGAACAGGGCTCACTCTAACGTTTGGTTCTCCCAGTAAGTCGGTGCTCTGGTATTATATTACGGATTTTGTCTCGGTTTCGAAGGAGGAAAAGGGGAATATGAAAGGGAACGGTCCAGGAGGATCTTTGGGGAATGTGAAGGATTTTATAATCGAGCAGATGGGACTGTCAGCCTGCGACTGGGACCGACTCGAAGACATCGACACGCGGCGAGAGAATGATGGCGAACGGGGCATTGGCTGGACTGTTCATAAAACCAGTCTGTCTGTCAGATGGAGGATGCTTTGAGGGGAGAGAACACGGGAGCGCGATCAACCACGCCGTCAAACCCCCAGCAGGTCCAGACTCCTGCTTTCGCCTGCCGTGTCGCTGTGCGGTCGCTTCGATCCTGCATCCTCGTCGCCTGCTCCCCTGGAAATCACCCGTCACCCTCAATCGCCTCTCGCCGAACAAATTGTCCTTTCTTGATCTCTATTCTCGGACGCGTGTATGCTCAGGAGACCAGAACTGATATACAGCCCCCGTACCTACGGTAAGGGATCTCGACAGTGTCGAGTCTGTGCCCACCAGGCCGGTCTCATCCGGTATGTCCTTTTCACCTTTTGATATATGATCAAAGCTGACAATTTCTAGAAAGTGGTATGTCCTCCTATGCTCGCGTTGATCCTGCTCTTTATGAACATCGGATATGCACGAGATGAGTAGCTGCTAACGTTCCAGGGGATTGGACATGTGCCGACAGTGCTTCCGCGAGAAGGTCAGTTGCTTTATCTTTCGTATTGAACCCACACTGATGATCCAGTCCAAGGCCATCGGTTTCGTCAAGGTTCGTTGACGAATGGATAACATATGTGGGACTAAGCTGACAATGACAGAACAACTAGAATCGCATTCTTGTAGTTTTAGAAGGGCGGATCGAGGGTTTTGGCTTGTATAGCGATGCCACATTACTTCCACTGAATACTGTTCTTCCTGTTTCTCGTTCTTGTCTCCGCTTCTGCAGAGCTGGTACTCACTACGATCTGCATGCACAACCCGCCCAGCTACTTCAGCAGTGAGCTGGTACGCCACGATGTACCCTGCTATTCGGCGTTTTCCCCTTCTTAGCGTATAGAACATAGTCTTAGTCTGCACTGTTAAATCCTGTTAAAAAAACACCCTTACACGGTACCACGTGCTGCCACCAAAATTCAACAATTCAACAAATCCAAAACCGAAATTCAGACTAACACCTTTAGCATCTATTTTATCTATCCATAACCACCGACTTCTCACTTCTTTAGGTAGTCCAATACCAATAGAACAATAGAAGGTGGATCAGTGTTGTACCAACGTATCTCGGATCAGTTTTATCGATACCCCACAAAATCAAAAGGATTCATTTTCTTGCAATTTAGCTTGATTCGGGTAAGTCCAATTTGCTTGATTACGGGACGGAATGGGGACTGCATGGACATGAGGACGTTGCAGGAGCGATAAGCTAGGCTGGGTCAGCTCCATGACTGCGTTGTGTTGGACTTCAGGCAAGGACCAAGCGCTGACTTAGGCTTCCTTTGGTCCTTTCATCACTACGCTCAATTTGCTACTCTTTACACGACTTCCATTCCAAATTTCAGATTCACTATACACGCCTGTACTCTACACTTGTCAGTGTAATTGATCTCGAGTGGTATGTCTATGATCCATGATGTCCGTGGACCATTGGCTGATAATCAGTACTCGCTCGTGATCTATAATTTGAAATGACTACCGAAACTTTGAAGAATGAGGGGGAGATTGTAAATGGACAGGAGGAGACTGTGCGTATCAAATCCTATGGTACTGAGGCAAATGACTGATAAATAGGGAGACAAGCAGAATGCTGATGTACGCGCCCCCGGCCCCGTTTTGTATATAGCTAACCAACAGTTCCTCGAGGCCAAGCGAGTCGAACATGAACGAGCCCGACTCGCTCATCAGGCTAAATTCGATGCCGACATGCGACAGCTCGAAGCGGACCAGCAAGCTGAAGTATCCCGACTTTCTGGAAAAGGACAAGCGGATGGAAAAGCTGCGAATGCCAATGGCGACAATAGCTCTGACCCCTCTACCCCTGCCTTGGAGGAAGACTTGGAAGTCAACGGGTCTGGCAATGGATCTGCTGGAGCTATTGGACAAGGCAGGGAGGCTGCCAATGGAGCCAAGAGCATGCCTGCTAGCAGGAGGGCTAGCGGTTATGGGACTTTCGGAATGGAGAAATTGAGCTTGAGCGTCATGGACGAGGGAACTGGACGAAACAAGTGGGACGAGGAGGTTGATGATCAGGTCGCTCACAGTGAGTACACTGTCGGAGTAATGTGGAGAGGGGCTGATTTTAGACTCGGTCAAATACGTTGTTGGTGACGATGATTCCTTCCCCGCTCCTAAGGAAGGAAGCAAGCGACTCTCAGCCGCTTCTGCCGCCCTCGACCTCGCTCCTTTGGCTCAAACTCAGCACCGAGCAGTCGGCCAACGACCCTTCGAGACTGGACTCAAGACCTCTGATTGGCCCAACTTCCAATCAGGCCCCAACAGAGGAATGACTTCCCCTCTACCTGGTCAACTTGGTCTAGACCCCCAATCAGCCAACACCAACGGATTGGCTTCTTTGGATAGCCGTAAAACCTCGCCCACTGGAATGGCTGATTCCATCGCCAGTCTCCCCGCTCTTCCCAGCAAATCTGTTCCTGGAACTCCATTCGGTTTCGGAATGGGTGGTGGACCAAGGACGAGGACACCGAATGCTCAGGACGGTCTCTCCCAGGCTCAGAGGGGTTACTCGAATCCTGATCTAGCTCGATCATTTGGAAAAGCTGGAGGATTCTCTGCTCTCGACAATGGTGCACCCAGGGTATGTCCACTACCTTCCTGGGCTGCGACGGTATGCTGATATGTAGCCATACAACCCTGATCCCGTCTACAACGTCTACTCTCCTAACGGAGCTCCCATGCCACCCAACGCCTCCGCCCCTGCCTTTGCTCCCGGTGGATTCGACCCATACGGCTTTGACGATGATGGATACGGCTCAGGTGCTCTGTACCCCGGCGGTGCTGTCGGTCTCAAGAACAAGCGAGCCGAAGCCGACCGTGAATGTACGTACAGCCTGTGTTATCAAGGCTTCGAAGCTGATTAGTAGTCAACCGATTCACTGGCGTCCGAATCGAAGATCTCCAAGGCGAGCTACTTAACCTCTGTAAGGATCAACACGGATGTCGATACCTCCAAAAGAAGCTAGAAGACGGCGAGCCAGCTCACCGAGATATGATTTTCCGAGAAACCTACGGTCACTTCCCCGAACTCATGACGGATCCATTCGGAAACTACTTGTGCCAAAAGCTACTTGAATACTCTACCGACGAACAGAGGACTGCCATCATTGAATCTGTCGCTAGCGATTTGGTTGGTATCTCGCTCAACATGCACGGTACCCGTGCTGTTCAGAAGATGGTCGATTTCCTCGCTTCTCCCAGGCAGCCCAAGCAGATCAGGACATTGATCTACGCTTTGTCCATGAATGTCGTCGCCTTGATCAAGGATCTCAACGGTAACCACGTAAGTCTACCCGTCATGACCGGGAGGCATCAACTCACTCTGTAGGTTATCCAGAAATGCTTGAACAAGCTTGTACCTGAAGACAACCAATTCATCTACAATGCCATTGCTGCCAACTTGATCGAAGTCGCAACCCATCGACATGGATGTTGTGTCTTGCAGCGATCCATCGATCACGCCTCCCCCTCTCAACGACTCCAATTAGTAACTGAAATCATCTTCAACTCGCTCTACCTTGTTCAGGATCCTTTCGGAAATTACGTGATCCAGTACATCCTCGATTTGAACGATGCTAGGTTCTCTGAACCTTTGATCAGGACTTTCGTTGGAAACGTCTGCAGTCTTTCTGTCCAGAAGTATGTTCTCCCCTCTCCCAAAGCGTCTGAGGTAGAGCGCAAACTAATGGTAGATTCTCTTCCAACGTCGTCGAAAAATGTATCCGAGTTGCCGATTCCGAGGTCAGAAAGAACCTTGTTGGAGAAGTTTTGAACCGATCTCGATTGGAGAAACTTCTCCGTGACAGCTACGGAAATTATGTCATTCAGACTATTCTCGATTACTGTGACCCTGCTCAGCGAATGATTGTAAGTCAACTCATCCGAAGTATCGGGTTGACGCTAATATCCAGCTCATCGAATGTATTCGACCTATCCTCCCTTCCATCCGAAACACGCCTTACGGAAAGCGAATTCAGTCCAAGCTCGCCCGTGAAGACTCCTCATTCGGTTATGGTGGTGGATACGAAGGTGGTGGCCGAGGCGGTGGTGGTGGAGGTGGTGGACGAGGTGGTTTCCGAGATGATCGAGGTCGAGGAGGTGGATACCACCGACACCTCGGACGACCTCAGCTTCAACACGTCAACGCATTGACTGAAGTCTACGGATCTCAAGGTGGTCCATACATGGGTCCACCTCAATATGGTATGCCTCAAGGACATCACCCTCATCCATCCCAACATCAGCACAACGGACATGGTGGTCACATGAACCCAACCCACACTGGAATGTCGTACCATGCCCCTGGGCCTGATGGTCAACCATGGCTCCACCTCCGAGGTCCTGGAGGACAGCCAGCCCCCAACTGGCCAGTCCATGAAGGCGCCAACATTGGTCAATTGCCTTCTTCCAACGAAGGTACACCCGCTCCATCCGTTCACGGCGATCAATTCGACAATGGAGTCATGTGGGATCAACAATTCATGCAATTCAACAACGGACAACTCCCCCCTCCCAACGGTCACCCCCACCATCTCCATCACCAGATGATGTAATCCACCCACGCCTCCCATCTTCAATCAAACAATTCTTTTCCATTCTCTCTTCAAATTCAATGTTTCCAAAAAAAGTAGTAGTAGAGTCGTTGTCGCATAAATCAAGGAAGAATTAGGATCAAAAAATTCCTATTTTGTAACCCAGCATTAATTTGGCTTGTTGGACTGGTATTGGGATCTAACTTTACTACACGAGAATATAGATTGTAGCCTCGTGTAAGTATGGGGATTCTTCGGGTGTGTTTTGAATAGGTGCGGATTGGATTGAAATTTTTAGTCTGTAATGCATTTTGCCTCTTCTCCTTCTGTTTGCGACTCAATGTTTGGCACTATAACAAATCTCCAAGTCTACTACATCGACCAGACCTATAACAGAGACCTTGCAACATCGGAGTAACCTCGGCTTGGGTATTCCGTGGCTAGATTCAATTTACCCGTGGAATACCTCCACCTATGTCCTCCACCCTCCGCCTTCCTCCACTTATAAGTATATAGCCGCCATGGATGATTTACCTACGCCGTCTATTCCCCAAAGAAAACGAGAATGGCAGGATTCAACGCATTACAGTCAAAACCACCCGCACCACCCACAGCACTGGGTAGATTGAGGCTATTATCCCCAAATGCTGCTATTCGGTGTTCACCGCTCTTGTTTGGCGGTATCTCCTTAGGTTGGTTGGTATTTTCAGGGTTGGAAGCGTGCTGATGGTAGGTACTGCGTGGCACGAGTATCAACCTCCAACCGACAAAGAGAAGTCGTTCAAGTTATTGGATGCTTTTGTCGCTGCCGGTGGAAATTTCTTCGATACAGCCAATGGCTACAGCGTGAGCATTCGGAGTGTCAGGCAAGAGAGCCGCTGATGAGTAGGACGAAGAAAGCGAGACTATCCTCGGAGAATGGATGGCTGAGCGTGGGAACCGGGATAGATTGATCGTAGCTACTAAATACACCAGCGAGTATGCCCCTCTTTCATTCCGGGACCCCAATACTGATGAGTAGCTATCAGAGCCACAAATACGGTAAAAATGAGGTCACGAACCTTTGTGGAAATTCAAAGAAGTCTATGCACGTCTCCATCAGAGATTCTTTGCGGAAGCTGCAGACCGATTATGTCGATATCTTCTATGTCCATTTCGTCAGTACACCGCTCAACTTCTTGAAAACGCTGATTTAGCAGTGGGACCATTCCACCTCGATTCCAGAATTGATGGATTCCCTCGATATTTTGGTGAAACAGGGGAGAGTCCTATACCTGGGTGCGTCCGATATGCCAGCCTGGATCGTTTCTGCCTGTAACGAATACGCAAAGTATGTTCTTTCAGAGGATCTTACAATCTACTGACAAAATAAAGGGCGCATAACAAAGCTCAGTTTGTGGTACTTCAGACGATGTGGAACGCTATGGAGTACGTCGCCTTCGACTGTCTCAAGGGATGAGCTGATCCGTAGCCGCACAATCGAAAGAGACCTCCTCCCAATGGCAAGACACTACAATATGGCAGTAATCCCTTGGTCGGCAGTCGGTTCTGGCCGGTTCCGCAATCCGCCCCAGCTCCAGGAAGCGATCGATAATGGCACCTTCAAGGAAGAGGACGATAATGTCAAATACTCTAGGAAGCTGTTCGAGATCGGGAAGCGAAGGGGAATCGAGAGTTTTGCTCCTATTGCTCTTGCTTACCTGTTTGCCAAGTATCCATTAGTGTTCCCCATTGTTGGGTTTCAGACTCCTGAGGTGAGCTCTTCCAATCATCAAGTGGACGGTGCTGATTCGAAGATGCTGCACCAGAACATCAAGGCGCTAGAGATGAGACTTACACCTGAAGAGATCAAGGAGATTGACGGTACGAGACAGGAAGGTGGCTGCCAGCTGATAGTAGACCTCAAACCGCTTGAACACTCTTTCCCTCATGATATGACGGGCGATGATCCCCGCTTGACAGGTCAGCCTGGTGGAAACATTGATTTGCAGATGGGAACGATTGACTGGCTGGTCGATCAGAGGGTGTATGCTTCTCAGCTCAATCTGTGATGTAATGCGTTTCATTCAATAAGTTCATTAAGTGTATGTATTATGATATTCTATGTTGTCTATTGATGTCTATGATTCACGTTGCGCCTACTGAGCCTTCTTGGCCTTGGCATACTCGAACTTCTTGTGTAGCTCTTCCAACCTCAACTTCTCCTCATCTCCCATATCCCACATATCCCGATCAGCGAGGATAGTGTACTCGTTCCATTCCTTCTCGTGATGAGGCTCCTTGATCTTTTCCCCTTCAACATGGGCATTTCCCTGCCCACCCTCAATCTCGGCAGGTCGTACTTCAGGTTCAACACCGGCTTCACCGTTGTTCTCGAGTGCGGTTTCCTCATCTTTTTGCTGTTTCATACTTGCCATTTTCGCTGCGATGATGGCGTTCATGGCTCGTTCGGCTTCAGCAGAGTATTTGCACTTGGCTCGAATCTGAGCTCCGTATTTGTAAAAGAGTACTGTGAAGGGAATGCAAGCGAGAGCGAGGAAGCCAGGTAGAGCAGAAGCCCAATGGATACCTAGTCGCTCGTACCTATAATCAGCATCGTTCTTCATGATGGCTCTACCGTAGATAGACTCACATGTAAGGAGTGAACAGAGGGAAAGCGGCACCGAACAGAGATCGCAATACCGAGTTGGCGGCTAGGACGGAAGCGGCGTAGATGGTATAAGACTCGATCAAGTACCCAAGACAAGCGAGGAAGACAACGACCATACCCAGACCGAAGGGTACACCGAAGATGATTGGAGCAATCCAGTGGATATCGGGACCGTTTGTGGCGGCGAACCCGGCTAGACCAATAACTAGTAAAACACCTCCCCAGATAGCAGGGGGTAGTCGGTCCTCGGGCATAGGTCTTCCTCGCTTGTGAACTGTCTTGAGGTATGTAGGGTTGATGTATACCTGCTCATTAGCTCATGAACTAGCACAACGATTTAGGACATACGAGATTAACAACAACGGAAAGAACGACACCGACGAGAAGACCAAGGAAAGCAAGACCTCCCTCACCAGAATTCCAGCCTCGTAATTGCTGGAAAACGATGGGGTAAGCCTCGAATTCAAGGTAGAGAACACCATAAATGATGGCAGTGTACAGCGTGAGGCAAATGACGATAGGCTCCGTAACGAGGAACTTCCAGGGTCGGACCAAAGAGACTTTGAGAACTTGTTTGACGTTGATGACTCCCTTGGCGTCTGCTCGGAATCGGTAGACCTTACCAGTTGCTCTCTCTAGTCGAAGGGCTCGATCACGGAGAATCTTGGGGGCGTAGGTCTCGGGTGCGAAGAAAAAGAGCACAAGAGTCTAGTGGTCAGGATACCACACAACATCAAGCTTTTTGCACCACTCACCAGAATACCACAGAAAATGGCCAAAAATCCTTCTACCCATCTCCATCCACTTGTCAGACCGATGAATCCACCGCTGATGGGTCCTAGGGCAGGACCAAGGAAGGGTGCGGCAGCGAAAAATGCCATTCCGATACCTCGTTGCTTCTGGTCAAGGACGTCCGCGATAGTACCTCCAGCATTCGAAAGTGGCGAAGATCCGAATAAACCGGAAAGACACCTGAAGACGAGGACTTGAGCGATATTCTGAGAAGCACAAGTGACGGCAGTCCACATAGTGAGCATCACGTAGGTAGTCCAGTAAATCACCCGACGTCCGTAAACTTCGGAAAGTGGTGCCCAGAGCCTGAATATCAGCTATCATTACCCTGATTAAGCGAGGTCGGGCTCACAAAGGACCGAATGCGAAACCAACAACAAACTGCTGGATCAGCTGGGCTTTGGTGAGCTTATGGGAAGACTCACAAGACTCAGACCAGCAGTGAGAAGTTCCGAAGAAGTTCCAAACTCTTCAGCCAGACTCTTGACGCCTCCACTATAAGCTGAACTGCTCAAGGCAACCGCAAGCGTAGCGAAACTGGCGACGGCGATGGTGAACCACTTATAGGTAGATCCCCATTGCTGAGGGTCCTCAGGATCATCAGATAACCAATCGACTAGATATGGGCTCTCTTCTGTTCCTTGTCCTTGGTATTTGTGGTTTAGGATTCGCTCGAATGGCGTGACGTACATCCGCCATGGTCGTTTACTGAGGGTATAGCTCTCGGGGGCGGAAGATGTGATGGGAGGGTATTTAAGTGAGTCTCGTCGAGATGGGCCCACACGAGTGGTTCCCGATGATATTGAAGTCTACCATTTTAGCAGTCGATCGAGCACGAGAGAGCTCAGTGACTTACAGCTCGAGTGTTTGACATCGTGAGCGGCTAGGTGGTTGATAGTGACTTGATCTCGCCTTCCTGTGTCTATTATATGGTATGCTTGTGAATGTATTAGTAAGAACAAATTTTGGAACGCGTCCATATAACGCATCGATAACGATTCATAATAGCTGTTAGTCAAGCCCGAATCATCATGTGAAGTTAGAGATTACGGCCGGGATGGAAAGTCAAAAGATATGCTTGTAAAATCAACTTCGTAATCCAAATCACGTTATAACGGTCATAGCCGACCGTCGATCCTACCCAAAATAGAAATTTCGTCTCGATGGAAGAACAACAGGCCACTTAAACACCATACGCCATGCATTCACAAGCGATTATTTCTACCAAGCTTCCGCCCCTGCGTCTCCTGTATCGGGGAAGGAGAATGGGTAATTGGCATTCGATTGCGTTCCAGATGGCAAGAACATGTTGGCGAGCCTAAAATTGTCAGCCCGAGATGCCCGTTGCCCGAATAATCTTTGATCCGGGACATTACGTACTCTAGAGGTAAGAATAGAGAATCGGAGCCATCTTGAGGAAGGCCGAGATCTGTGAAATTGCCATCTTGAAGCCATACCGGTAAATTACTCGGGCTGAACTCGGTCGGCCAGGCAAATCCATCATTGAGCGGTGCACCCCAGTCGCCCATACCCTCGAATCCGTTTTCTCCGGTTTGTGGTAAGCTGAGTAAGCTCTGCAGGCCGCCATCCAAATCATTCGAGAATGAGGCGAGCATCTCGTCACTGGCGTTTCCGGTAATCCGCGGGGTACCGGGCATGGTTGACATGGCACCGGTCTTTCTGCGGAAGTTCGCCAGCATCAAGCGGAGTGTGAGGGCGTAGCGCTCTGCACAGCACTCGGCAGACAGTAAGTGGGCGACTTCCGAAACCTGGGTGATCAGGTGGGCCA
>Ga0265798_10003524_pt1 | contig 22189 bp, 20 predicted proteins | sample P3T30metagenome_FD_192430 | JGI IMG/M metagenome (GOLD analysis project Ga0265798, IMG submission 192430) | Plant litter microbial communities from East Loma Ridge, Irvine, California - P3 T30 | ecosystem: Environmental > Terrestrial > Plant litter > Unclassified | place: USA: California... | reverse complement strand
AAACCGGTGATGTCCTCGTCGGGCAAGGGCCAGTCGAAGCTGGACGGCGCCGCCGACGTGGAGACCGCCTGGCATGCCGCGGCGGCGGGCGGGCGCGTGGACGCGGGTCGCGTGATCGTCGAGGGCTTCATCGACTTCGACTACGAAATCACGCTGCTCACCGTGCGCGCGGTGGGCGCCGGCGGGCAGGTGGAAACCCGGTTCTGCGAGCCGATCGGCCACAAGCAGGTGCATGGCGACTACGTCGAATCCTGGCAGCCGCAGCCGATGACGCCAGGCGCGCTGGCGAATGCGCGCCACATCGCAGAACGCGTGACGGCCAACCTGGGCGGCCAGGGCGTGTTCGGCGTGGAGCTGTTCGTCAAGGGCGACATGGTGTGGTTCTCGGAGGTGTCGCCGCGCCCGCACGATACCGGCATGGTCACCATGGCGACGCAGGACCAGAGCGAATTCGAACTGCACGCGAAGGCGATTCTGGGCTTGCCGGTGAATGTGGCGCTGCGCTCGCCGGGTGCGTCGGCGGTGATTTATGGACAGCTGGACGAAGCGGGCATCGCCTTCGAAGGCGTGGCGGAGGCGCTGCGCGTGCCGGGGTCGGATATTCGCTTGTTCGGCAAGCCGGAGTCGTTCGCGCGGCGTCGCATGGGCGTGGCGCTGGCAATCGCGGATGATGTGGACACCGCACGCCAGCGCGCGCTGGAGGCCGCATCCAAGGTAAAGCCCGTATCCCGCAAGTAGCCCATAGGGTGGACAGCGGAGCTGTCCACCCTGCCCGTCACGCGCGATGCCTCACGTGCGATGCGCGGCGAGGAAACGAAAAAGGGGCACCGATTTCTCGATGCCCCTTCCAAATTCTGGCTCCCCGACCTGGACTCGAACCAGGGACCTGCGGATTAACAGTCCGTCGCTCTACCAACTGAGCTATCAGGGAAAAGATGTTGCTATTATAGCTGCCCCATCGCGACTTGCACAGATCAAATTATCAATCGTGCATGCCTTGCCGAGGCTGGTAATTCTGGCTCCCCGACCTGGACTCGAACCAGGGACCTGCGGATTAACAGTCCGTCGCTCTACCAACTGAGCTATCAGGGAATCGTCTTCCAGCTCAGCCATTGCCAAACCGGAAGAGCCAAGAGTTTAGAGAACTTTCGCGATGGCGTCAACGACGCGATCGATGTTTTTCGAGTTCAGCGCGGCCACGCAGATGCGGCCGGTGTCCACCGCGTAGATCGATTCGGCGCGCAGCGACTCCACCTGCTGCTTGGAGAGGCCCGAGTACGAGAACATGCCGACCTGCTTGCGCACGAAATCGAAGTCCTTGCCCGGTGCTTTCTCGGCCAGCTTCTTCACCAGTTCTTCGCGCATTTCCTTGATGCGCACGCGCATGCCGGCCAGCTCGTCTTCCCAGGTCTGGCGCAGTTCCGGCGTCGACAGCACGGTGGCCACCACCTTGCCGCCGTGGGTCGGCGGGTTCGAGTAGTTGGTGCGCACGATGCGCTTCAGTTGCGACAGCAGGCGGGCCGCCTCTTCCGACGACGAGGCCACCACGGACAGCGCGCCGACGCGCTCGCCGTACAGCGAGAACGATTTCGAGAACGAGTTCGACACCAGCAGCGGACCGCCGGCTTCGGTGAAGCGGCGCACCACGGCGCCATCTTCCGCGATGCCCGAGCCGAAGCCCTGGTAAGCCATGTCCAGGAACGGGATCAGGCCGCCTTCAGTGACGGCGGAAATCACCTGACCCCATTGCTCGGCGGTGAGGTCGGCGCCGGTCGGGTTGTGGCAGCAGGCGTGCAGCACGACGATCGCGCCTTCCGGCATCGCTTTCAGCGCGGCCAGCATGCCCTCGAAATTGACGCCGTGGGTGGCCGCGTCGTAGTAGGCATAGTTGTTGACGGTGAAGCCGGCGGTCTCGAACAGGGCGCGGTGGTTTTCCCAGCTCGGGTCGCTGATGTAGACATCCGAACCCGGCGCGAAGCGCTTGAGGAAATCGGCGCCGATCTTGAGCGCGCCGGTGCCGCCCAGGGCTTGCACGGTAATCGCACGTTTCTCTTGAATTACCGGGCTGTCGGCCCCAAATACGAGTTCTTGCACAGCCTTGTCGTACGCACCCAGGCCTTCGATCGGCAGATAGGTGCGCGGGGCCGGTTGCTCCATCAATTTTGCTTCGGCCTTGCGTACGCAATCCAGCAGAGGCACCTTTCCGTTGTCATCGTAGTAGACGCCGACGCCGAGGTTGATCTTGGCCGGATTGGTATCTGCATTGAAGGCCTCGGTAATGCCCAGGATGGGGTCGCGCGGGGCCATGGCGATGGCGCCGAAGATGCTTGCAGGAGCTGTGGAATTCATCGTGATAAACTGAGTTTGTCGGCTGGGTTCGCAGCGGTTGTATAGACAGCGGCCAAGAGTCATGCTAGGCCGCAGGCGGATTCTCATTCTAGCAAAGGTCTGATCCAATGGCAGATTTATCGGTCGCAAATTCTCCCGAGCCCAGCGTTATCACTTTCCCAGACTCCCCGTTCAAGCTGCACCAGCCCTTCCCGCCCGCCGGCGACCAGCCGACGGCGATCAAGGGACTGCTCGAAGGCATCGACGACGGCCTGATGTACCAGACCCTGCTCGGCGTGACGGGCTCGGGCAAGACCTACACGATGGCGAACGTGATTGCCCAGGCCGGCCGTCCGGCGATCGTGTTTGCCCCGAACAAGACCCTCGCGGCCCAGCTGTATGCGGAGTTCCGCGAATTCTTCCCGCAGAACGCGGTCGAGTACTTCGTCTCCTACTACGACTATTACCAGCCGGAAGCCTATGTGCCGCAGCGCGACCTGTTCATCGAAAAGGACTCGTCGATCAACGAGCACATCGAGCAGATGCGCCTGTCGTGCACCAAGTCGCTGATGGAGCGGCGCGACGTGATCATCGTCGCCACCGTGTCGGCCATCTACGGTATCGGTAATCCGAACGAATACCACAAGATGATCCTGACGCTGCGTACCGGCGACAAGGTGGCGCAGCGCGACGTCATCGCGCGCCTGATCCAGATGCAGTACACCCGCAACGAAATGGACTTTTCGCGCGGCGCCTTCCGCGTGCGCGGCGATACCATCGACATCTTCCCGGCGGAGCACGCGGAACTCGCGATCCGCGTCGAGATGTTCGACGACCAGATCGACTCGCTGCAGCTGTTCGATCCGCTGACCGGCAAGGTGCGCCAGAAGATTCCGCGCTTCACCGTCTACCCGGGTTCGCACTACGTGACCGGCCGCGCCACCGTGCTGAAAGCCGTCGATTCGATCAAGGCCGAGCTGCGCGACCGCCTCGAACAGTTCCGCGAACAGGGCAAGCTGCTGGAAGAGCAGCGCCTCGAGCAGCGCACCCGTTTCGACCTCGAGATGCTGGCCGAAGTCGGCTTCACGAAGGGCATCGAGAACTACTCGCGCCACCTGTCCGGCTCGATGCCGGGCGAGCCGCCGCCGACGCTGATCGACTACCTGCCCAAGGACGCGCTGATGTTCATGGACGAGTCGCACGTGATGATCGGCCAGCTCAACGCGATGTACAACGGCGACCGCTCGCGCAAGGTGAACCTGGTCGACTACGGCTTCCGCCTGCCCTCGGCGCTGGACAACCGCCCGCTCAAGTTCGAGGAATTCGAGAACAAGATGCGCCAGTGTATCTTCGTCTCGGCCACGCCGGCCGAGTACGAAAAGCAGCACGCCGACAACGTGGTCGAGCAGGTGGTGCGTCCGACCGGCCTGGTCGACCCGCGCATCTTCGTCAAGCCGGCGCGCACCCAGGTCGACGACCTGATGGGCGAGATCACCGAGCGCATCGCCAAGGACGAGCGCGTGCTCGTCACCACGCTGACCAAGCGCATGGCCGAGCAGCTGACGGAATACCTGGGCGACCACGGCATCAAGGTGCGTTACCTGCACAGCGATATCGACACGGTGGAACGCGTCGAGATCCTGCGCGACCTGCGCCTGGGCACCTTCGATGTGCTGGTCGGCATCAACCTGCTGCGCGAGGGCCTGGACTTGCCCGAAGTGTCGCTGGTGGCCGTGCTGGACGCCGACAAGGAAGGCTTCCTGCGGTCGGAGCGCTCGCTGATCCAGACCATCGGCCGCGCAGCGCGCAACCTGAACGGCGTCGCGATCCTGTACGCCGACAACATGACCGATTCCATGAAGCGCGCGATCGACGAGACCGAACGCCGCCGCGCCAAGCAGATCGCCTTCAACGAAGCCAACGGCATCGTGCCGAAGGGCGTGCAGAAGAAGATCAAGGAGCTGATCGACGGCGTCTACAGCGCGGCCGCGGCCAAGCAGATGCTGGAAGGTGCGCAGGAAACCGCGCGCGTCGAGGGCCTGAGCGAGAAGCAGATCGGCAAGGAGATCAAGCGCCTCGAGAAGCTCATGGTCGACCACGCCAAGAACCTCGAGTTCGAGAAGGCGGCGCAGGTGCGCGACCAGCTGCACGTCCTCAAGCAGCAGGCTTTCGGTGCGCCGGGGGCGGACAATGTGGTGTCGATCCTGGGCAAGTAGGCAGCCCGCATCGCCAGCCAACGACGGCCGGGTCTTCCCGGCCGTTTTTCATGGGCGCGCGGGGAGAGACGCACCCGGCCGACGCATGCTAATGTCGGCTTCGGATCATATCAAGGAGACCTCCATGCGCCACCCGCTCATCCTCGCCGCCCTCGCGGCCCTGCAGCTGCTCGCCGCCCCGGCCTTCGCCGCCGACGACATCACCTACTTGCAGAACGCCCTGGACGGCCGCGGCCGCTGCCTGGGCAGCAGCGAGGGCGCGGTGGCGATGCAAGCCTGCGACAAGTCGTCGTCCCAGCAATGGCTGCTGACGCTCGGCGACCTGCCCGGCTACGTGAAATTCCATACGGTGGGGGCTGGCGCCGGGGCGTGCCTGGAGGCGGATCCGAACGAGCGCAAGAACGTGCTGCACATGGCCGCCTGCAACAAGGGCGATGCGCAGCAGTGGTATGTCGGCGGCCAGAACCACGTGCCGCGGCGCCTGCAGCTGAGCAACCGCGCCGCCGGCCCGGTGCGCTGCCTGGAGGCGCAGCAGACCGGCATCAAGCTCACGCCCTGCAGCCGGCGCCAGCCGGGCCACCAGTGGCGCAGCGACTACATCCCGACGATGTAAGGCGCGTCTTGCGCACCGTGGTAAGGCATGCAATCGACGCACGTCGCCCCTGCGAAGGCAGGGGCCCAAGTCTTGCGCTCCGTGGTAACGCGTGCAAATTGGGCCCCTGCCTTCGCAGGGGCGACGTAACGATGCGACTGATCCCTGCCTTCGCAGGGCCGACGTGACGATGCGATCGGCTCCCTGCCTTCGCAGGGACGACGTCCGGTGCGCTCAGTGCACCTCGACCAGCTCGATCTCGAACACCAGGTTCGCATTCGCTGGAATCGGCCCCGCCCCCTCCTTGCCGTAACCCAGCGCCGACGGCACCACCAGCGTGCGCTTGCCGCCGACGCGCATGCCGGCCACGCCCTGGTCCCAGGCCTTGTAGACGGCTGCGCCGCCGATGCGGAAGCTGTAGGGCGCGCGCTGGCGCGAGCTGTCGAACTCCTGGCCGCGCTGGCCCGGCGCCTTGGGGTCGTACATCCAGCCGGTGAAGTGGACGGTGACGCGGTCGCCCAGCTTGGCTTCCTTGCCGGTGCCGACCACCGTGTCGATCTTCTGGAACTGGATCGACGAGGTGTCGGCCGCCAGCGGCGCGGGCGGCGCTTCTTCCTTGCGGCGTTCGCAGCCGGACAGCGTGGCTGCCAGTGCGAGCCCGAGGAGGCAGGCGGTGAGCGTGGTTTTCATGGCAGTAGGCCCGCTTACTGGACGTCGAGCAGTTCGACGTCGAAGATCAGGTTGGCGTTCGGCGGGATCGGGCCGATGCCGTCTTCGCCATAGCCCAGCGCGGCCGGAATCACGAGGGTGCGCTTGCCGCCGACCTTCATGCCTTCGACGCCCTGGTCCCAGCCCTTGATGACGTTGCCGGCGCCGAGCCGGAAGCTGAACGGCGCGCGCCCGACCGAGCTGTCGAACTTGGCGCCCTTCTGCTGCGCTTCCTTCGGTGCGAACAGCCAGCCGGTGTAGTTGACGCTGACCGTGGCGCCGGCGGTGGCGACCTTGCCGGTGCCTTCGACGGTGTCGATCTTCCTGAATTCCTGCGCCGAGGTATCGGCGGCGACGGCCGGGGCGGCGGCCTGCTTGGGACGGTCGCAGCCGGCCAGGGTGAAGGTGAGTGCGAGGCCGAGGGCGCAGGCGGTGAGCGTGGATTTCATGTGGATCTGGTCTGTGTGTTGAACGATGAGCGCAGGCGGCGCGCCGCGGCCCGGGCATTCCCCGGGGGTACGCTATTGTACAAGTCGCACGGCCTCGCGCGGGGCCGAGACCCTAGGCCGGCGCGGACGCCGGCTGCGCCGGCGCGATGGCCAGCGAGCCGCGCGCCAGGTAGGCGTCGTCGAGCCGGTAGCTCTTGATCTTCGGGTGGTTCAGGAAGAAGTCCCAGAACTCGTCGTCGGTGCGGAAGGGCTGGAAGGCATAGATGCGGTCCAGCTTGACCAGCGTGTCCTTCAGGGTCATCGGCGTGGCGTACTGGCGCACGACCGGATGGGCGTCGTAATGGTCTTGCTGGCCCTTGGCGATCAGCCACAGCAGCGGCCGCCACCAGGAGTAGGACACGTCGCAGCGCGCGACGATGTCGCCGGCATTGCTGCGGCCCACCAGCAGGGTGAAGAAGTTGATCAGTTCGTCGAGCTTGTAGCGGTAGCGCTGTTCCTGCTGCTTGAACTCTTCCCAGGTCTTGCAGTAGGACGCCCGCGACACCTTTTCCCACACCTCGGGAGGAAGCTGGACCTGGCCCGCGACGAAGAAGCGCGTGGCCACGAACTCGCAGTACCGGCGGCTGGCGACGCAGGGAATCAGCACGCTCATGGACGAATCCTTGACGGTCTGGAAGTAGTCGCTGCAATAGGTCTGGAACATCTCGAGCACGGCCCGCTCGTCGGCGCCGCGCGCCATCGCGGTGTTGGCCTCGGCCATGGCCGCGCTGGCCTCGGCCGTCTTCTTGAGCTCTTCCTTGGTTTCGTCCAGGTCGCGCGTCTGCAGCCAGATCGTGAAGATCACACCGCCGAACGCCAGCCCTGCGAACAGGGCATTGATGCCGCTGAAGGCATCGGCGATCGGCTGCGAGGTGTAGGGCTTGAGCTCGGGACGCAGGCCGAACAGGATCGCCAGCCCCCAGATCGTGACCACCGAAAAGCCGATCAGGCCCATCACGACCACCGTGATCATCCGCCTTTTTGCTGCCTCCATAAGCCTGCCCCTTGAGATTGCCGTTCAATGCATGTTTATTGAACAGACAATTCTACGCAGTGGCGCAAGTTGGCAAAACAGAAATTAGCGGGTTCTGTGGCGTGGCGGAAACATATTCCGCCGCGCCGGCGATTACAGGGTCTTGACGAAGGCGCGCACGCCGCCCAGCAGCATCTCGATCGACATCGCCGTCAGGATCAGGCCCATCAGGCGCTCGAAGGCCGTCATGACCTGCGGCCCGAGGACCTTCAGCAGGCGTTCGGCGCCCAGGAACACGGCCAGCCAGACCACGCCGACGGCGGCCAGCGCGGCCACGTGCACCATCACCTCTTCCAGGTTTTGCGAGGTGAACAGCAGCACCGTCGCCAGCGCCGACGGGCCGGCCAGCGCGGGAATCGCCAGCGGCACGATGAAGGGCTCGCCATGCTCGTTCTTGCCCAGCACGCCATCCGGGTGCGGGAAGATCATGCGGATCGCGATGAGCAGCAGGATCACGCTGCCGCCGATGCGCAGCGAGATATCGGTGAGCTGCAGCGCGTTCAGGAAATGGCGCCCGAAGAACATGAACAGCAGCAACAGCAGGAAGGCGATCGCGCATTCGCGGATCACGATGCGCGGCCGGCGCGCCGGCGGCGTGTCCTTCAGCGCGGCGACGAACAGGGGGACGTTGCCGAAGGGGTCGGTGACCAGCAGCAGCAGGATGAAGTTCTGGAAAAAGCTTTGGGTCATGGCGTGTTGTTCTTGTTGTACGGGGCAGACGGATCTTAACCCATCTATACAACTGTCTGCCAGCGCTCGCGCCGTCTGGCGCATCGAGCAAGGGTTGACTGGACAGTCAAACCCCGGCGGCGCCGAACGATTCGGGCCGCCGCGCCAGCAGATGCGACAGCCGTTGAAGACCCGCCTGCAAGCGCCCACGGTCCTTGATGCTGCCCAAAGAGATCCGGATGGCATTCACGGATGCGCTGCCGGTCGCGAACGCCTCCGCCGGCGTGACGGCGATGCCCTCGCTGTCGGCGGCACGCGCAAGCTGCGCGGAATGCCAGTACGCCGGCAATTCGAGCCAGACATGCAGGCCGTCGCCAAGGCCGCCGTAGCGCCCTGCCAGGATATCCCGGGCCATCCGGTGGCGCAGGCGCGCCTCCTTGCGGATGCCTTCCATCAGTCCGCCAGCCGAACCGTCGAGTATCCACTGCGTGGCCAGCGCGGCCGTCAGCGGCGCGACCATCAGCGCAAACGACCTGAGCGCGACCAGGAAACGCTCGCGTTCCTGCCGGTCGGGTACCAACACGAAGGCGACCCGCAAGCCGGGCGTCAGGCATTTCGACAGGGTGGAGATGTAGAGCGCCTGTTCCGGGGCAAACGTGGCGATGGGCGGCGGCGCGGCATCGGCAAGGAGCCAGTAGGGATCGTCCTCGACGATGCGTACGTTGCAGCGCCGCGCGATGCCGGCGAGCTCCTTGCGCCGGCGTTCCGGCATGGTGACGGCGGTTGGATTCTGCAGGGTCGGATTCAGGTAGACCAGTCCGGGCCGGTGCTGGCGGCACGCTTGCTCGAATTGTTCGGGCGCCATTCCGTGCTCGTCCGCGTCCACCGCGACGATGTGCCGGCCGAACTGGCTTGCCGCGGCACGCAAGCCGGGATACGTCATCGGCTCGGCCAGGATGATATCGCCAGGCTTCGTCAGCGCAAGGATCAATCCGGCGATCGCCGCCTGCGCGCCCGGACAGACCACCAGCTGCCGGGGATCCAGCGATCCGAACATCGGTTCGAGCCAGCTGGCGCCGGCCTTGCGGTCGGAATCGCTTCCCCCGCCCAGGTGGTAATTCATCAGCAATTCGGTATCTGTCCTCATCAGCACCTGGGACAAGCCCTGTTTCAACATGTCGTCGAAGTCCACGCCGTCCGGCGGTGGCGGGGTATTCATGCTCAGGTCGAGGACCGGGTTCGATTCGACTTTCGGCGCCGCGACATAGGTGCCGCGCGCGCCGCGGCCCTCCAGCAGCTTGCGGCGCCTGGCTTCGTCGTAGGCGCGCGTGACCGTGGTCAGGTCGACGTCCAGCTGCGCCGCCAACTGGCGCTGCGGAGGCAGGCGGTCACCCGGTTTCAGCAATCCATCCACCACCGCCGCCTGCAGGGCGTCCGCAATCTGCAAGAAACGCGGCCCGCCCTGCCCGCTCAGTCGCGGCGGCCAGCTTGGCGGATGTTCATCTTGTATGGTTCTCAACTGGGACATTTTGTCTCGATGTATGGAAATTGCTTTTAAGTAGAATGCCTTAGAACCCGCAGTAATGAAACTGCTGAAGCAGCATGTTGAGGTGATGCTCCTCACGACAGTGTCAAGCAATAGCCTGGAAGGACTTACATCATGGACTGGATCCCGATCGTCTTCGTAATATTCAAGGGGCTCGTGTTAGCCACGGGCATGTTCTTCGCGATCAAGTGGCACTACGATCAAGGGAAGAAGGGCAAGCAGCAAGAAGCGCGCGCGGTGCTGCGCGCGGGTGCCAAGGTGGCCGCGATCTTCGCACTGCTGCTGCTGGGCCTGGGCTTCCTTACCCTGGAACTGACCAGGGTGCTCGGCATGTAGGCGGATGGCCTGGCGACCGGGATAAAAAAAGGGCGGCGCCATCGGCGCCGCCCTTTTTCGTTCACGCCGCACCAGCTGCGGCGCAAGCCATTACTTCTGCTCGCCCTTTTTCAACCAGGCCGACAACTGGTGCGGACGCAGGCCGTCGTAATCCTCGAACGGCTGGTGGATCCACGGATTGTGCGGCAGGTCGTCCATATGGTAGTCCGGCACGAAGGCCGAGGTGCCCTTCACCCAGATGACCGCCGAGCGCACTTCGGTGACGTCCGGGTAGTTGTTCTGCAGGTGCTCGCGCACCTTCTGCAGGGTCACGCCGGAATCGGCCAGGTCGTCGACCAGCAGGATACGGCCGGCCAGCGGGCCCTTGGTCATCGTCATGTACTTGGCGATGTCCAGGTTGCCCTGCTTGGTGCCGGCTTCTTCGCGGTAGGAGCTGGTCGACAGGATCGCCAGCGGCACGTCGAAGATGCGCGAGATCACGTCGCCGGGACGCACGCCGCCGCGCGCCAGGCACAGCACCATGTCGAACTTCCAGTTCGATTCATAGACCTTCAGGGCCAGGCGCTCGACCAGGCGGTTGTACTCGGCCCAGGAGACCCACAGGTCCTTGTCGGTCGATGCAGGAGTATTCATGTCAAACAATCTCTCTTCTTGTTAAGCCGCGAACGGGTGACGCAGCACGATGGTTTCAACGCGGTCCGGACCGGTCGAGACCATGTCCACCGGCACGCCGACCAGTTCTTCGATGCGCTTGATGTAGGCGCGGGCGTTGGCCGGCAGCTCTTCCATCGTCTTGGCGCCGACGGTCGTTTCGGTCCAGCCCGGCATTTCTTCGTAGACCGGCACGCAGGCGGCAGCCTCTTCCGCGCCGACCGGGAAGATGTCGACTTCGCGGCCGTCGATCTTGTAGCCGGTGCACAGCTTCAGCGACTCGATGCCGTCCAGCACGTCCAGCTTGGTCAGGCACATGCCCGACACGCCGTTGATCTGCACCGAGCGGCGCAGCAGGGCCGCGTCGAACCAGCCGCAGCGGCGCGCACGGCCGGTCACGGTGCCGAACTCGTGGCCCACGCGCGACAGGTGCTCGCCGACGCCGGCATCGGTCGGCAGTTCCGACGGGAACGGACCCGAACCGACGCGGGTGGTGTAGGCCTTGGTGATGCCCATGATGTAGTGCAGCATGCCCGGACCGACGCCCGAACCGGCGGCGGCGTTGCCGGCCACGCAGTTCGACGAGGTGACGAAGGGGTAGGTGCCGTGGTCGACGTCGAGCAGCGAACCTTGCGCGCCTTCGAACAGCAGGCTGCCGCCGGCATTGTGGGCGGCGTACAGGCTTGAGCTGACATCGCCGACCATCGGACGCAGGCGCGGCACCAGTGCCATCGCGTCGTCGAAGGTCTTCTGGAAGTCCACGGCCTGGGCACCCAGGTAGCCGGTCAGCACGAAGTTATGGTAGTCCAGGTTCTCGCGCAGCTTCTCGGCGAAGCGGGTTTCGTTGAGCATGTCCGCAATGCGGATGGCACGGCGCGCGACCTTGTCTTCGTAGGCCGGGCCGATGCCCTTGCCGGTGGTGCCGATCTTGTTCACGCCGCGCTTGGCTTCGCGGGCGACGTCGATGGCGACGTGGTAAGGCAGGATCGCCGGGCAGGCTTCCGAGATCTTCAGGCGCGAGGCGACTTCGATGCCGGCGGCTTGCAGCTTGTCGATCTCGCGCATCACGTCCGGCACCGAGACCACGACGCCGTTGCCGATGTAGCAGGCCACGCCTGCGCGCATGATGCCCGAGGGGATCAGTTGCAAAGCGGTTTTCTGGCCGTTGATGACCAGGGTGTGGCCCGCATTGTGGCCACCCTGGAAACGCACCACGCCGGCGGCATGGTCGGTCAGCCAGTCGACGATCTTACCCTTGCCCTCATCGCCCCATTGGGTGCCGATGACAACGACGTTCTTAGCAGTATTTGACATCACTTAACCTAAGTTTTTGAGAATCCAATTTCCTTGTTCGAGGACGAGTACGCGGTCGCACTCGAACTCGTCCTGTACATTGTCGTGTCCCGGCATGGACTGGATCACGACTTCGCCTGCCTTGCGCAGTTCAGCGATTTTTTCGCGCAGTTCGGGCGTATTGCCCCACGGCGCACGAATGGAGTGCTTGCGCTCGGCGACCGGCAGCAGCCGCGCCAGTTCGCGCAGGTCGAGCGAGAAGCCGGTGGCCGGACGCGCGCGTCCGAAAGCCTCGCCGACGTGGTCGTAGCGCCCGCCCCTGGCCACCGCGTTCGGCAGGCCCGGCACATACAGCGCGAACATCGCGCCGCTTTCGTATTGGTAGCCGCGCAGGTCGGCCAGGTCGATCGCGACCTTGGCGCGGCCGATGGCCGATGCGGCCAGCGCGGCCAGTTCCGCCAGCGCGCGCGTGATGCCGGGCATGGCCGGCAGCAGTTCCTTGGCCCAGGCCAGCACCTCGATGTCGCCGTACAGGTTGGGCAGCGCCAGCAGCGCGTCGCGGGTGGCCGGCGCGTAGTCGCGCGTGGCTTCTTCCAGGCCCGGGATGTCCTTCGAGCGCAGCAGGCCGTACAGCAGTTGTTCGTCGCGGCGGGCGTTGGCGTCGTCGTCCAGCAGCGCGCGCAGCACGCCGACGTGGGACAGGTCCAGGCGCGGCTCGTCGAAGCCGGCCAGGCGCAGCGATGCGAGGGCCAGTTCCTGGATCTCGGCGTCGGCCTCGAGGCCGGCATGGCCGTAGATCTCGGCGCCGATCTGCAGCGGTTCGCGGGTGGCGTGCAGGCCGGACGGACGGGTATGCAGCACGCTGCCGGCATAGCACAGGCGCGTGACGGTCTCGCGGTTGAGCAGGTGGGCGTCGATGCGTGCGACCTGGGTCGTCATGTCGGCGCGCAGGCCGAGCAGGCGGCCGCTCATGGCGTCGACCAGCTTGAAGGTACGCGAATCGGTATCCGCGCCGGCGCCGGCCAGCAGCGAGTCGACGTATTCGAGCATGGGGGGCATCACCAGCTCGTAGCCGTAGGTACGGAAGGTGTCGAGCATCAGGCGACGCAGCTCTTCGATCTTGCGCGCTTCGGACGGCAGGACGTCGGCGATATTCTCGGGCAGAAGCCAGGTGGGCATGGACAAAGCGGTGGAAGTTGTTAAACGTTCGGGCACATCGCGCGCGGCTTTGCACGCGTTCTCAGCGCCGAATCGACGATTTTAACCGAAAACGGGCCGCGATAGGCAGCGAAGATGGATGGAGCGAATGATAACGTTGTCGATGTCCCACGAGAAATCGCGGAATGCATGACCGTCGGATGCGTCACGGGTGGGGTGAGGTCTCGCCGTCCACGCGTTCAAACGGTGCATGGACGGCTGTTCACACGTCCATTGAACGCGTGGACGGGAAACCCGTCCACCCTACTTGCCGGCGCCCGGGCTGTTGAAGTACTTGAAGAAGTCCGAGTTCGCATCCAGCACCAGGATATCGTTACGTCCCTTGAAGCTGGCCTTGTACGCTTCCATCGAGCGATAGAAACGGTAGAACTCCGGATTCTTGCCGAACGACTGCGCATAGATCTGCGAGGCCCTGGCATCGCCCTCCCCGCGCATGGTCTCGGCGTCGCGCTGGCCCTCGGCCAGGATGGTGGCGCGCTGGCGTTCGGCGTCGCCGCGGATCTGGTCGGCCTCGGCGGTGCCGGTGGCGCGCAGCTCGGCCGCCAGGCGGGTGCGTTCGGTCTTCATGCGGTCGATCACGGCGGCGCTCATCTGCTCGGCGAAATCGACGCGCTTCAGGCGCACGTCGACCACCTCGATGCCGAGTGCGCGCGCATCCTTGGCGATGCGCTCGCGCACCGCGCCGGCCAGCGCGCCGCGCTGGTTCGTGACCACGTCGCCGAGCTGGCGCGCTGCCGTCTCGGCGGACAGCGCATTGCGCACGAGCTGGGTCAGCTTTTCGTTGCCGCGCTCGTTGTTGCGGTCGGCCCCGCCGCCGGTCTCGATCAGGTACTGGCGCGGTGCGACGATCTTCCATTTGACGAAAGCGTCGAGCAGCAGGTCCTTCTTGTCGGCTGTGACATAGCGCTCGCCGTCCGGGGTGTCCAGGGTCTGCAGGCGTTTATCCAGGTAGACCACGCTCTGGAACGGCGGCGGCGCCTTGAAGTGCAGGCCCGGATCGGCGATCACTTCGCGCAGCTCGCCCATCGCGTAGACGACGGCGTAGCGGTGCTGGTCGACCGAGAACATGGTCGAGGACAGCAGCATGACGGCCACGACCAGCGCGACGAGTATCGATAGCAGGCGGCTCATCAGCGGCTCTCCCGTTCACGCGAATGTTCGCGGCTGCGCAGGTCGCGGTGCTGCGGCTGGGCCGGCGCGGCCTCTTGCTGCGGCTGTGCCTGCTGTTGTTGTTGCGGCTGCGCCTGGGCGCCCTGCTGCTGCGGCCCCGGCTGCACCGGCGCCTGCGCCTGGCCCTGCTGTTGCGCGGGCTGTCCCGGCTGTCCCGGCTGCTGCTGGGGCGGCGCCATCATCGGGCCGGAACGGCTGCCGATGGCGGCTTCGTTGGCGGTCGACTGGGCCAGCATGCGGTCGAGCGGCAGATACAGCTGGTTGGTGCCGGTCTTGGCATCGATCAGGATCTTGCTGGTGCTCGAGAAGATCTGCTGCATGGTGTCGAGGTACATGCGGTCGCGCGTGACTTGCGGCGCCTTGGCGTACTCGGCCACGATCCGGTCGAAGCGCGCGGCGTTGCCGGCGGCCGTGTTCTCGACCTGGGCGCGGTAGGCCTGGGCGTCTTCCATCAGGCGCGCGGCGCGGGCCTTCGCTTGCGGCAGGATATCGTCGGCATAGCCTTGCGCTTCGCCGCGGGCGCGTTCGCGTTCCTGCTGGGCCTTGGCGACTTCCTGGAAGGCCGGTGCGACCTGGTCGGGCGGCTGCACCGACTGCATCGTCACGCCGACGATCTCGGCGCCCAGGCCATAGCCGTTGGCCAGCTGCTGGATCGCGCGACGCGCGTCGCCGGCGAGCTGGTCGCGGTTTTCCTGCAGCACCGCGTCGAGCCTGGCCTTGCCGACCAGTTCCCGCACCACGGTTTCTGCGGCGTCGCGCACGGTCTCGACCTGGTCGCGGTTGTTGAACACCCAGGCGACCGGGTTGGTGATCTTGTACTGCACCGAGAACTGCACGTCGACGATGTTCTGGTCGCCGGTCAGCATCAGCGCTTCGTTCGGCTGCTTGTTGCGCAGGTTGGAGCGGTAGCCGATCTCGGTGGTCTGCACTTGCGCCACGTTGACGGTCTCGTGGGCCTGGAACGGCGCCGGCCAGCGCCAGTTGAAGCCGGCGGCAGTAGTGTGCGACAGCTTGCCGAAGGTGGTCACGATGCCGACCTGGCCATCCTGCACGATGAAGGCGCCGCTGGCCAGCCAGATCAGGGCGGCGATGGCGCCGACCACGGTGGCGGTCAGGCCCACGCCGCGGGCGTCGGGACGGAAACCGTCGCCGCCGCCGTTTCCATTTCCGCGCTTGTTGCCGAGCAAGCGGTTCAGGCGCTGGTTGAAGTCGCGCCAGAGCTGGTCGAGGTCGGGCGGGCCGTCGTTATTGTTCTGGTTGCCGGGACGGCGGCTTTCCTGGGTCTTGCGTTCGTCTTCGGGTTTGTTGCCCCAGCGCGGATCGTTCAGCGACAGCTTGACGCCGGCCGCGATGGCGGACAGCGTCAAGCGGGCGCGCCCGCCCGCAGGAACCCGGCGCCGGCTGGTATGCAGTCCGGCGCCAAGACGTTTGATCAAAGAAACAAGCATAGGCTAGTGTGGTCGGGCGTGGGGAGGTGCGGACGTTCCATCCGCCGGGCCCGGTTGCGCCTCGCGCCCCAGGCCACGCTCGTCGTCGTCAATGTCCAGTACGCCATCATTGCGCGCGCCGGCACCGGCAGTGGCCGCCTCGACGATCGCTTCGCGCAGCAGGTCGAGGCCGGCGCCGCTGTGGGCGCTGATGAAAACGCGGCTGATTTTATCATATTCATCACGTTCCACCCCTGGCTCGAGGCCCGCGGCGTCGATCTTGTTCCAGACCAGGATCTGCGGAACATGGTCGGCGCCGATCTCGCGCAATACCTCGTTGACCTGCTCGATCTGCTCCATGCGCACCGGCGATGCGCCGTCGACCACGTGCAGCAGCAGGTCGGCGTGGATGGTTTCCTCGAGCGTCGCGCGGAAGGCCGCCACCAGTTGGTGCGGCAGTTCGCGCACGAAACCGACGGTGTCGGAGACGACGACGTTGCCGACGTCCTCGCCCAGGTACAGGCGGCGCGAGGTCGTGTCGAGGGTCGCGAACAGCTGGTTCGCCACATACACCCCGGCCTTGGTCAGGGTATTGAACAGGGTCGATTTGCCGGCATTGGTATAGCCGACCAGCGACACCGAAAACGTTTTATTGCGTCCGCGCGAGCGGCGCTGGGTCTCGTGCTGCTTGCGCAGCTTGGACAGGCGGATGCGCAGCATCTTGACGCGCTCGCCGATCAGGCGGCGGTCGGTCTCGAGCTGGGTTTCGCCGGGGCCGCGCAGGCCGATACCGCCCTTCTGGCGTTCCAGGTGGGTCCAGCCGCGGATCAGGCGCGTGGACAGGTGCTGCAACTGCGCCAGCTCGACCTGCAGCTTGCCCTCGTGGCTCTGGGCGCGCTGGGCGAAGATGTCGAGGATCAGGCTGGTGCGGTCGACCACGCGCACGTTCAGCTTGCGCTCGAGATTGCGCTGCTGGGCGGGCGACAGGGCGTGATTGAAGATGACGATCTCGATCTTGTCGGCCAGGCAGGCCTGGCCGATCTCGTCGGCCTTGCCGCTGCCGACGAAATAGGCCGGATCGGGACTGTTGCGCTTGGCGGTGATGGTGGTGACCGGATCCGCTCCGGCCGAACGCGCCAGCAAGGCCAGTTCTTCGAGGCTGGCCTTGAAGTCGCCAGTCCCGAAATCGATGCCGACCAGAGCGGCGCGCATGGAGGCCTCAGCCATCGACCTCACTCGGCGTCTTGCTCGAGGTTGAGGTTGACGGCGCGTGCCGGAACGACGGTGGAGATGGCATGCTTGTACACCATCTGGGTGACGGTGTTGCGCAGCAGGACCACGTACTGGTCGAAGGATTCGATATGGCCCTGGAGCTTGATGCCGTTGACCAGGTAAATCGAGACAGGGACATGCTCCTTGCGCAAGGCATTGAGGAATGGGTCTTGTAACAGTTGCCCTTTGTTGCTCATAACAGCTCCGTAATGTTGTTGTAGTTTAAAAATTGTGGCGAGATGCCGGTTTTCAAGTGGGTGGGTCAACATTCTCACGTTGTGAATGTCCGCCCGAGCCTACTGTAACCTGTTTTACCGTTCTTTGTCGTACTGCTATGGTTAGACCTGGCTTAAAACGGGCGGCCCTGGAGGGCATGAAACGGCATGCAGCACAAGCACGTCGCCCCTGCGCAGGCAGGGGCCTGATTTGCGCGCGCTGCGGCAACGCATGCACATTGGCCTTCCGCCTTTGCGGGGACGACGCCGGAGGCGGCGCGGCCGTTCCGGCGGTTTATTCCTTGCCGCCCTTGGCGAAAGGATTTTTCCCGCTGCGCAGCTCGATCCGCAGTGGCGTGCCGATCAGGTTGAAGGTGTCGCGGAAGTGCTTTTCCAGGTAGCGCTTGTACGGCTCCGTCACGCCATCGAGGGCATTGCCGTGGATGACGATGATCGGCGGGTTCTGGCCGCCCTGGTGGGCGTAGCGCATCTTCGGACGGGTGCTGCCCTTGCGTTTCGGCTCCTGCTTTTCCACCGCTTCCTCGAGCGCGCGCGTCAGGCGCGGGGTCGAGAGCTTGGCGGTGGCCGCCGCGTAGGCGGTGTCCACCGATTTCATCAGGTGGTTGATGCCGCTGCCCTTCAGCGCCGAGATGAACTTGGTTTCCGCAAAGCCCAGGAAGTCGAGCTTGCGGTCCATATCGTTCTTGACCTGGTCGCGCTGGTCGGAGGTCAGGCCGTCCCACTTGTTGACGGCGATGACCAGCGCGCGGCCGCTTTCCAGGATGAAGCCGGCGATGTGGGCGTCCGATTCGGAAATATCGGCCTGGGCGTCGAGCATCAGCACGACCACGTTGGCTTCCGAGATCGACTGCAGGGTCTTCACGACCGAGAACTTCTCGACCGCCTCGAAGATCTTGCCGCGGCGGCGGATGCCGGCGGTGTCGATCAGGGTGTAATGCTTGCCGCCCTTCTCGAACGGCACTTCGATCGAGTCGCGCGTGGTGCCCGGCATGTCGAAGGCGATCACGCGCTGCTCGCCGACCAGGGTGTTGATCAGGGTGGACTTGCCGACGTTCGGACGGCCGACCAGCGCGATCTTGACGCCGTAGTCGGCCGATTCCGGCTCCTCGTCTTCCTCGGGGCGCGACGACTGCACCTGGTCGATGGCTTCGTTGACCAGGTCGAGCGTGCCGTCGCCGTGGGCGGCGGAAATGACGTAGGGGTCGCCAAGGCCGAGTTCATAGAATTCGGCGGTGACCGAGGTGTACTTCATGCCTTCGCTCTTGTTCACCACCAGCATGACCTTGCGGCCCGACTTGCGCAGGAAGTCGGTAATGGTCTTGTCGTGCGGCGTGAGGCCCTGGCGGCCGTCGACGATGAACATGACCACGTCGGCCTCGGCCACGGCCTGGCGCGTCTGCAGCGCCATTTCGTGCATGATGCCTTCCTTGGCCACCGGCTCGAAACCGCCGGTATCGATGACCAGGAAGGGGCGTTCGCCCATCCGGCCCTCGCCGTAGTGACGGTCACGTGTCAGGCCCGGCAGATCCGCCACGAGCGCGTCGCGCGAGCGGGTCATGCGATTGAAAAGGGTCGACTTCCCGACGTTCGGGCGACCTACGAGTGCGATTACCGGCTTCATTGAAATATTATTCGACCGCGATGGCGGTCACTGTTCCGTTTTGTGTTTGAAAAATCAGGTTCGAACCGGCCACCAGCGGGCTGGCCGTGATGGCGCTGCCGTCGGTGGCGGCGCGGGCCAGGAAGGCGCCGTCCTCGCGCGACAGGAAGTGCACATAACCCTGGTAGTCGCCGACTGCGACCGCGCGGCCGTACGAGACCGGGGTCGAGAGGCGGCGGAAGGCCAGCTTGTCGTTCTTCCAGGCGCTGGTGCCGGTGTCGCGGGTGTAGGCGAGCAAGGCGCCCTTGTCGTCCGGGACGAAGATGAAGCGCTGGTCGGCGCCGACGCCGACTTCCGACGAGATGTCGCGGGTCCAGCGCGCGCTGCCGGTGGCCAGATCGAAGCAGCCGACGCGGCCCTGGTAGGTCACCGCGCAGACGTCGCCGTCGATGATGATCGGGGCGCCGCCGATGTCGGTCACGCGTTCCAGCTCGGTGGCGCCGCGCGCCACGCCGACTTCGATCTCCCAGCGCGGCGCGCCGGTGGCCAGCACCAGCGACAGCAGCTTGCCGCCCGGCTGGGCGATGATCACGTCCTTGTCATGCACCACCATGCCCGGCGCCAGGCGCAGGGTCAGCGGCGGCGCGGTGCGCTGCACGGTCCATTTCTTGTCGCCGGTCCTGGCGTCGAAGCCGATGATGCGGTTGTCGATGCTGCGCGCCACCACGATGCCCTGGCCGACGGCAGGCGCCGACAGGATTTCGCTCGAGAGCTGGGCTTTCCACAGCGGCTTGCCGTCCATGTCGAAGGCCAGCAGCATGCCCTTGGCGCCGCCCACGGCGATCACGCTGCCGTCGGTGCCGACGCCGGCGGTCAGGTCCATGCCGGCCTTGACGCGCCACAACTGGCGGCCGTTGCCCGCTTCGGCGCGCACGATCTCGCCGCCCGCCCCTGCCGCGATCACGGTGTTCTCGGCCAGCGCCGGCGCGAACTGGTAGTTCTGCGACTTGCCGACATCCAGCTTCCATGCGGTGCGCACGGCCATCGAGCCCTTCAGGTCGACCAGCTTGGCCGGCTGGTTGCCTTTCGCCTTGGAGGCGAAAGGATTGAGCGAACTAATGGTCGAGCAGCCCGTCATCAGGGCAAGGACACCGACACCGACCAGCTTCCGGGAAATACGCATGTTCTTTTTACCTTGTTCTTGAAAAATACGTTGTGCGCGAAGGCGGCAACTTAAATCAACGTCGTTCCTGCGAAGGCAGGAACGACGTGGTTCATCAAGCCGGCTTGACGGTCACCGGCGTACCGCCGATCGCATCCAGCTTGACCTGGACGATCTGGCGGCCCGGATGGTTCTTGGCCATCTTGTCGAGCGCCGCCTGGTAGGCGCTGCGGGCTTCGGCGATCTTGTTCTGGGCCACCAGCACATCGCCCTTGCGGTCCTGCACCTCGGAGGCGAACTGCGGCAGGAAGCTGGCGTTCAGCAAGGCCAGCGCCTGGTCGTAGGCCTTTTCGTCGAGCAGCACGCCGGACAGGCGCAGGCGCGCGACCGACTGGTATTCGTCGTTGCCATGGTCGATCACCCACTGCAGGCGCGCCTTGGCGGTCTTCAGGTCGTTGGCGTCGAAGGCGGACTTGGCGGCGGCCAGCGCCGCCATCTGCGCGTAGGCGGTGCTGCCGAACTTGCTCTCGACGTCGGCGGCGATGCGCTGCACCTTGGCGTTGTCGTGGGCCTGGGAGGAAATCACCAGCTCGTCGTACAGGCCCGAGGCTTCGCCGGTCTGCTTGCGCTGGTGCGACTGCCAGAAGTTCCAGCCGGCGTAGCTGGCCAGCGCGATGATCAGCACCCAGCTGATCAGGTTACCGAAACGGCTCCAGAAAGCCTTGAAATTGGCTATCTGTTCCTGTTCTTCGAGATCGTATGCCATTGTCGTTCTTGTCTAGTGAATGTTATAGGGCCGGAACTGCGGAATTACGGGTGGTAATGCACGTGCTCGTGGTCGTGATCGTGGTCGTGGCCGCTGACGATCTGGTCCACCAGATAGTCGACCGCCTGGTCGAAGGCCACGCTCTCCTGCTGCGCCTCACCTTCGGCCGCGCGCATCGCCTTGATGGCGACGGTGCCCTTGGCGACTTCGTCCTCGCCCAGGATCACGGCGAACGAAGCGCCCGAACCGTCGGCCTTCTTCATCTGGCTCTTGAAGCTGCCGGCGCCGGCCGGGGTCGCGCAGTGCAGCACCACGTCGAGGCCGGCGTCGCGGATGCGCTCGGCCAGGATGAAGGCCTTCAGGCGCGCTTCATCGCCCTGGTGCACCATGTAGACGTCGCACTGGCTCGGCTCCGCCGGTTCGCCCTGCGCCTTCATGAGTTCGATCAGGCGCTCGATGCCCATGGCAAAACCGATGCCCGGGGTCGGCTTGCCGCCGAAGGTCTCGATCAGCGGATCGTAGCGGCCGCCGGCGCACACGGTGCCCTGGGCGCCGAGCTTGTCGGTGACCCATTCGAACACGGTGCGGTTGTAGTAATCGAGGCCGCGCACCAGGCGCGGGTTGACCGTGTACTGGACGTTATTGGCATCCAGGATGGCTTTCAGGCCATTGAAGTGGGCCAGCGATTCCTCGCCCAGGTAGGCCAGCAGCTGCGGCGCGGCATTCACCAGGTCCTGCATCGCAGGATTCTTGGTGTCCAGGATGCGCAGCGGGTTGGCGTGCAGGCGGCGCTGGGCTTCGGCGTCGAGCACGGCGATGTTCGCTTCGAAATAGGCGATCAGGTCGGCGCGGTGGCGCTGGCGCTCCTCGGCATTGCCGATGGAGTTCAGTTCCAGGCGGATCTCGTCCAGGCCCAGGTCGTCCCACAGGCGGCGGCACAGCATGATCAGCTCGGCGTCGATGTCCGGACCCGAGAAGCCGATCGCTTCGGCGCCGAACTGGAAGAACTGGCGATAGCGGCCGCGCTGCGGACGCTCGTGGCGGAACATCGGGCCCTTGTACCACAGGCGTTTCGGACCGTCGTAGGCCATATTGTGCTCGACCACGGCGCGCACCACGCCGGCCGTGCCTTCCGGACGCAGGGTCAGCAGGTCGCCGTTCATCGAATCGGTGAAGGAATACATTTCCTTTTCGACGATGTCGGTAACGGCGCCGATGGCGCGTGCGAACAGGCCGGTTTCCTCGACGATCGGGGTGACGATCTTCTGGTAGCCGTAGCTTTTCAGGACCGATTCCGCGGTGTTTTCGAACAGCTCCCACAGCGGCGCGTCGGCCGGGAGGATATCGTTCATGCCTTTGATGGCGTTGATTTTTTCTTTTTTGTCGGACATTCTATTTTTCCTTCCGCCATGAAAACGTCGCCCCTGCGAAGGCAGGGGTCCAAGTTCTATGCGTCGCGGCAGTTCGTGCAAATTGGG
>Ga0265798_10003523_pt1 | contig 22190 bp, 20 predicted proteins | sample P3T30metagenome_FD_192430 | JGI IMG/M metagenome (GOLD analysis project Ga0265798, IMG submission 192430) | Plant litter microbial communities from East Loma Ridge, Irvine, California - P3 T30 | ecosystem: Environmental > Terrestrial > Plant litter > Unclassified | place: USA: California... | reverse complement strand
GTTGGTTGGTTGGTGGCTGGTAAGAAGGGCCTGGGGGACGCTGGCGCAAGGCGGGGTACTGCTAGGTGGTACGTTGCTAGCTGCTACGCTACTCTACGCACCACTGCTGCTGGTTTCTGGGGTTGAGACCCTAAGACACAATCGCTATGTGCGGCCCGCCTCTGATGTGGCAGCCTATTGGCGCCGCTTGCCGGCGGAGCTGTGGGTAATGGAAGGGCGGCTGACTGTCGAAAAGCACGTAGGGGGAGTGCTGGTGCTCCTGGTAATTGCACTAGTGCTTTTCAAGCGAAACTGGCGCGCGGCCGGCCGCCGGCTAGCGCTACCTTCGGCACTACCCTTGCTGTCGCTCTGGTGCACTGTTTCACCTTATCTGTTGATGGTGGCGCAGCGAGTGCGCGCTCCCGAGCGAACGCTGCTTTATAAGTCACAAATTTTCTTTTTGCTGCTGGCGCTGGTTATCGAGCAGTTGCTGCTGCGGCGCGAGGCAGCGGGGGCGCGTAGGCAAGTACACTGGCTGTGGCTGCTGTTGAGTGCATGGTTGCTGCTGCAGTTTATGTTACTCTACCGTCTGAATGAGTCTGTGCGAGCTTATGGTGAGCCGCCGGGCTTGGCCGCTACGCACTTGCCGAGTACCGCTGTTTTTTTACTTCATCCTAACTTGTAAGTCTTATGTCCACCTTAGTGCAGGCCACTGCCACTTTCATTGAAGAGAAATTTCAGGCCGAAGGCTCGGGCCACGACTGGCCGCACATTCGGCGGGTGTGGCACGTGTCCCGGGCCCTAGGTGCCCAAACGCCGGGCATCGACCTCGAAGTAGTCGAACTGGCTGCGCTGCTACATGATATCGCCGACTGGAAGTTTCATGGTGGCGACTACGAGGCCGGCCCCCGCGCGGCTCGCGCCTGGCTGCTGAGCCAGCAGGTACCCGAGGTCACGGTAGCCCGCGTCGAGCAGGTGATTCGTGAAGTAAGCTTTAAAGGGCTAGGGGTCGAAACGCCCGTGAGTAGCCCCGAAGCCGCTGTGGTGCAGGATGCCGACCGCCTCGACGCCATTGGGGCTATCGGCGTGGGCCGGGCTTTCGCCTACGGCGGGCACAAGGGGCGCCCTATGCACGACCCGGCCACGCCACCCGTGTCGCACGCCGATTTCGAGCAGTACAAGCAAAGCACCGCGCCCACCCTTAATCACTTCTACGAGAAGCTGCTGCACCTCAAAGACCGCCTGCACACGCCGGCCGCCCGGCAACTGGCCGCGCGTCGGCACCAGTTTATGGAGGAGTTCGTGGCGCAGTTCCTGGCCGAGTGGGATAGTACGGACGTGAAGTAGACCTACTAAAACGATAAAAAGTCAGTGGATTATATATTGTTCTCCTTCCTAGCCGTAGTGAGCGCGGTTGGTACCTGGTTTTTAGCTGCTCACCTGGTAGCCTCTCTTGGCTGGCAGCGGCTGGCGGCCGCCTTTCAGGTGGATCGCCTGCCTCGTGGGCCTGTGTGTTGGCTAGCTTACCTAGGGATTGATTCGATGCAGTATTCGGGGATAGGGGTGGTGCAGGCTACGGTAGTTGCTGAAGGTTTGGGCCTGCGAGTACTGTTTTTATTTCGGGTGGGCCACCCACCACTGGTGGTGCCGTGGTCGGCGCTGGGGCCGCTGGTAGCTACAAAGTCATGGTGGCGTACCATGTATGCGGTTACTATTCGAGTGAGCGAGCAGCGCAGTGTGCGGTTGCGGTTTCGCGACCAACGCCTAGCAGCAACGATGCAGCCCTATTTGCGGCTTTCGAGTCACCGAAGCGGCTAGTGGCTCCCCGTCCTATCTTTACCCGCATGAATATGGGTGCGCTTTTTACCGCCGGCCGCCGCCGGAATTTTCTGTATCTACTGCCGGTGCTCGTGGCTAGCCTGTTGCTTGGTAGTTGCCGCACATGTCCCATCGACGCGTGCCATGCGCGCAAGGCGCATCTGCACAACGGGGTAAAGTACCGAGCCCGCCCCATTTGGAAGATGCAGTATCCCGCCGTGGGCGAGCGCATCAAGCTCAATTCGGAAGGTAAAAACCGCCGCCGGGCCAGTGACCACAGTAAGTCGCTGAGATAAGCGCTGGTATAAGGCCCCAAAAATCGAATTACGGATTTTCAAGGGGGTAGAGGAGGCGCAAGGCCCTAGGCCGTGGGGAGGACGAGTGAGGTGCTAAGGTGTCCCAGAAGCTAGGAAAACTGCGTTTTTTGCCGTAACTTGCGCGCATATATAAGCAGTCGGCGAGTGGGTGCGTTACTTTCCGTTTGGGAAACCGGACCGCTACCGACTGCTTTTTTCCGAACCGCGCTGGCAGCTAGCTGCTGTCAGCTAACAGCTTAGATTAAGCATGGCCGAAGGCGAAAAAATCATCCCGATTAATATCGAAGACGAGATGCGCGGGGCCTACATCGACTACTCGATGTCGGTTATCATCTCGCGGGCACTGCCCGACGTGCGCGACGGCCTCAAGCCCGTGCACCGGCGCGTGCTCTACGGCATGAGCGAGCTGGGCGTGAGCTACACCAAGAGCCACAAGAAATCGGCTCGTATCGTGGGCGAGGTACTGGGTAAGTATCACCCACACGGCGACAGCTCGGTGTATGACACCATGGTGCGCATGGCCCAGGACTGGAGCCTGCGTTATCCTCTGGTAGATGGCCAGGGTAACTTTGGCTCGGTCGACGGCGACTCGCCGGCTGCCATGCGCTACACCGAGGCCCGCCTCAAGCGCATTGCCGACGAGCTGCTGGGTGACCTAGACAAGGATACGGTCGACTTCCAGCCTAACTTCGACGACTCGCTCGAAGAGCCGAGCGTGCTGCCCGCCAAGTTTCCGAACCTGCTGGTAAACGGTACCAGCGGCATTGCCGTGGGCATGGCCACCAACATGGCCCCCCACAACCTGACCGAAGTAGTAAACGGCATCGTGGCATACCTCGACAACGAGGATATCACGGTGACGGAACTCATGGAGTATATCACGGCCCCCGACTTCCCGACCGGCGGCATCATCTACGGCTACGAGGGCGTGAAACAGGCCTTCGAAACCGGCCGGGGCCGCATCGTGATGCGGGCCAAGCACCACTTCGAAACCTTGCCCAGCGGCAAGGAGCAGATTATCGTGACCGAGATACCTTACCAGGTAAACAAGGCCTCGATGATTGAGAAGACGGCCGCGCTCATCAACGATAAGAAGATTGAGGGCATTGCCGCCCTGCGCGACGAAAGCGACCGCGATGGCATGCGCATCGTGTACGAGCTCAAGCGCGATGCCCTGAACACGGTGGTACTCAATAACCTGTTTAAGTACACCCAACTGCAGTCGTCGTTTGGCGTCAACAACGTGGCCTTGGTGAAAGGCCGCCCCATGACCCTAGGGCTGCGCGACCTCATCAAGTACTTCGTCGAGCACCGCGAGGAAGTCATTGTGCGTCGTACCAAGTTTGAGTTGGCCGAGGCGCAGAAGCGGGCGCACATCTTGGAAGGTCTGCTCATCGCTCTTGACCACCTAGACGAGGTGATTAAGCTCATCCGCGATTCGCGCGACCCTGAGGTGGCCCGCACTGGCCTCATCGAGCGCTTTGCTCTGAGTGAAGTGCAGGCCCGCGCCATTCTGGATATGCGCTTGCAGCGCCTGACCGGCCTCGAGCGCGATAAGCTGGTGGCCGAGTACGAGGACTTGATGCGTCTCGTAGACCGCCTGAACACCATTCTGGCTTCGCCAGAAGAGCAGCGCGCGCTTATCAAGAGCGAGTTGTTGGAAATGCGGGAGCGCTACGGCGACGCGCGCCGCACCAGTATCAACCACACCGGGGGTGACTTCTCGATGGAGGACATGATTGCCGACGAGGCGATGGTGATTACCGTCAGCCGCGAGGGCTATATCAAGCGCACCAGCCTCGATGAGTACCGCACGCAAGGGCGGGGTGGGGTAGGTGCCCGCGGGGCTGGGTCCAAGCAAGACGACTTTACCGAGCACTTGTTCGTGGCTACTACCCACGAGTACCTGCTTATCTTCACCGAGCAGGGCCGTATGTTCTGGCTGCGGGCTTACGAAGTGCCCGAAACGGCCAAGACCAGCAAAGGCACGCCGTTGCAGAACCTTATCGACAAGCCCAAGGAAGACGCCGTACGCTCGGTGCTCAACGTGCGCAACCTGCGTTCGGCCGACTACCTGGAGAATACCTTCCTCATGTTCTGCACCGAGCAGGGCACGGTGAAAAAGACTCCGCTAGAAGCCTATTCGCGTCCGCGGGCGGCGGGTATTAACGCCATCACCATCAACGAAGGCGACCGCCTGCTCGATGTGCAGCTGCTTACCGGCAATTCGCAGGTGATTCTGGCGTCGCGCTCAGGTCGGGCTGTGCGTTTCCCCGAAGAGAAAGTGCGTCCTATGGGCCGCACGGCGGCCGGGGTGCGTGGCATCTCGCTGAGTGAAGAAGCTGCCGATAACGATAAAGTAGTGGGCATGGTGTGTGTGGCCGAAGGCAGCGGCGAAGAGTTGCTGGTGGTGAGTGACCATGGCTACGGCAAGCGCTCGGCGCTGGAAGAATACCGCATTACCAACCGTGGCGGCAAGGGCGTGAAAGCTATGCAGGTAACCGACAAAACCGGTAAGCTGGTGAGCATTCAGGCCGTAACCGATGCCGACGATTTGATGATAATCAACCGTTCGGGCCTTACCATTCGCTTGAGTATGAGCGAGCTGCGTACCATTGGGCGGGCCACGCAGGGTGTGCGTCTGTTCAAGGTGGCGGCTAATGACGAGATTTCATCGGTGGCCAAAGTGGCCGCGGCCGAAGTCGAAGAGTTAGATTCCTTGGCTGACGCTGCCGGCAATGGCGAGCTGGCAGCTGGTGATGGCGCGGTGGCGGCTGATGTGGCCGACGCCGCACTGGAGACCGGCGATACCGATGAGCTAGCAGAAGAATAGGCATAAAGTTTGCCTAGGTACTAGGGGAGGGGCAGCCAGTTGACACGGGTTGCCCCTCTCTTTGGTCCAGCTTGTCAAACAGGATTTTAAGTAGATTTTTCTGGTAACTGCCCAGGCAATGCTTCGTAGACAGGCCGTATTCGTTTGTCAGATGGGTGTAGTTTTGTCCCGTCATCATTTTTTTCTTTCCTCCTTCCAATGAAAAAATCATTTCTGACGCTGGCCGCCTCGGCTGCGCTTATGGTAGCTGTCGGGGTAGCTACTCCGGCCCAGGCCCAGAGTTCGGCCATCACCAACGCTATGCTCAGCCAAAAGTCTGGTCAGCTAGATAAGGCGCTGGAAAGCATCAACCAAGCCGTAGCCAGCGATAAAACTAAGGATAAGGACAAGCCCAAGGCGTGGTTTACGCGGGGCGAAATCTACGCGCAGCTGCTCAATCCGGCTACGCAGGCGTTGTATGCCAAGTACACCAAGGACATGCAGCCCGGCGAGGCACTGCAAAAAGCGGTAGAATCGTATAACAAAGCTCTAGAGCTCGACGGCCCGACAGGGGAGTACGGCAAGCAGGTGCCCGGTCAGCTGAATAACCTGTACGGGATTGCGTTCAATGCGGGCGTTGCCGGCTACCAGGCCAAGGACTACGACAAAGCACTGTCTAACTTTCAGTTAGCCTCCAAAATCAATCCGCAGGATACGACGGCTGTGCTTTACAGTGCCTACACGCAGGATGCCAAGCAGGACTATGCTGGGGCAAAAGCCAGCTACAACCAGTTGCTGGGCCTGGACGTCTACAAAAGCAAGCCCGCCCCGGTAACTGTTTATACGCGTTTGCTCTCGATTGCCCGCGAAGAAAAGAACGAAGCTGACGCCAAGAAAATCGTGCAGCAGGGCTTGACGGCGTACCCCACCAACAAGACGTTCCTGATTGAGGACCTCAACATGTCGATGGGGACCAACGGCGGTGCTGGCGCGCTGGAAAAAATTAATAAAGCCATTGCCGCTGACCCCTCCAATGCTAACCTGTACGCAGTGCGGGCCGGTATTTACGATGCGCAGAAGAAGTCGGACCTGGCGCAGGAGGACTACAAGAAGTCTATTTCGCTGGACCCAAATAATTTCGATTCCCAGTTCAACATGGGCATCTACAACTATAACAAGGCCGCGGGGCTCTTTACAAAAGCCAGCAAAATGGACCTGAAAACATATCAGGTGCAAGGCAAGAAAATAGAGGCCGAAGCTAAAAAGTATTTTGAGGCATCGGTGCCTTATTTCGAGAAGGCATTAGAGCTTCAGCCCAATGACCGTAACTCGGCGAGCGCTCTGCAGAAAGTGTACGCTCGCATTGGTCGCCCGGCTGATGCTGAGCGGATGAATACGAAGATTCAAGCAATGAAGTAAGGTCGTGTTATTTCTTCTTTTGTGATAAAAGGCCCGGCTAAGAATAGCTGGGCCTTTTTGTGCTTTGAGGGTTTTAGTTCTGTAGAGTAGGGAAGTTGTTTGGCCAGGCACAGACCTTTATCAAAACTCAACTTAACATAATATATATTATAAGACAAATGATGAGCTCGCTTGGTGCGTTAGAAAATAGTTACTATAAGCATACTCTTATGTGTGGGTTGTGGGATATTGCTTGGCGGGAAATAGTCGAGTAATTGTTAATAGGAATTAATACTAGACTAGTGTCATTGTATCATATAGTATTTTGAGTCGATAACAGAAATCTTCTGCAGCAACTAGAGAATCCACAGTGCCAGTCAGCAGCTGTTAGTTAAGAAAACTAAACAATGGGTTGTGCTTACTTAATCCGCATTCCTTACCTCAAGCTAGGCTAGACCAGGCCGTACTCACCATTCTAGAAACCCAATCGTTGTTAACCTGAGTGGACATAAGAAACCAAGTGTCCTGAGTGCCCGCTGCAGATGAGCCTTGCGAATAGCTACGGCGCGTCGGGCACCTAAGTCACCATAGAAGTTTTTTTTGAAACTGTAGTGGTTCAAGAGTTTTAGAGTGTCCTGGTTTTTGTAGCGTGTGCTTTGGGTATGCTCTGGTTCCTAAGATTCAGTCAGTCTTTTGTGTCTGATGCTTCTAATAAAACTCAGGTGTAATATTTTGGATAGTCTAGTGATTAGGATAGCATAGCTGGGGGAGTAATATGGAATAACTCCTACCCTCTCAGGGCTGATTTAAGCATGATAGCATAAAGTATTAAATCAGTCACTAACTGGTTAAACTAACCTTTAGTACTATAAAGTATAAAAAAGTAAAAAATAAACTTATTAATTTATACTTTTTTATACTTTATAGTACTAATATGGAATAACTTTTGTTTATTTACTGCGTTTATTTTACTCCGACCACTACACCTTTTTTTATGCCGAAGCTTATAGACTATCCCCGCACCAGCTACACAGGAGCCTGGGAAGTTGCTGAAGTAGTTGATGATACCGGAGGCAAATGCGCCCTCGAAACTTGTGCTCGCAAGCTTAATCGCAAGGTAAGCGGCTCTTTTAAAGCTATCATAGGCTCCGCCGTGAAGTTTGGGCTACTGACCAGCAAGCGGGAAATGCTAACGACTACAACTTTATTCCGGCGGATTAAGCATGCCTATGATAAGCAAGAAGAACTGGTCTTTCACCGCGAAGCCTTCCTGACGCCGCCCTTGTTTACACAGCTTTGCCGCAAGTTTCGCTCACGCGAGCTACCAGTTGCGATGCTTGATGTACTCCTTATCCGGGAGTTTGATGTAGAAGAAATAAATGCACAAAGCGTGGCCAAAGCTTTTATTGATGGTGCCCGCATGGTTGGTGTTCTCGATGAAAACAATATTGTGGCAGACATTGACCAACTCGCCGCCCAACAACCACCCCGACGCGAACTAGCTAGTCCGCCGCCTGCAGGTAATATCTTCCGACAGTCACCAGCCCCGGCATTGCCCAACACCGACGACAGGGAGGAGGATGCAACAGAAACTGATGATTCCTCTGACGAGCCCGAAGCCACGAGCAACACCGCAACCGCCCCAGCACATAATCTCCCGAAGCCAGCTACACCCTCCCGGACGCCCTTGCCTGCATCACGCCCGGCTCCCGCAGCAACTACGGACGCTATTGCTCATTTATTCGGCTTTAATACGCCCTCTAGCGCCCCGGCAACACCCTTACCGGCCCCAACACCCCAACCAACGCCAGCAGCGACACCTAACCCACACTCATTACCCACACCCGATGCCCCTAAACCAACTACCGCCTCGCCCCTAACCCAGCCGGATACGAGTAGTTTATTATTCAGTATTCAGCTCGTGGGGCCAGGACTCAATACCCAGCTAGACGTGGTTGATGTAGAAGACCTAGCCTTGGTACGGGCGCTACTTGACAAGATAGAACGCCGTCTTAAACGGTAAGCTGAAATAACACTATGCTGTTAGCCAAATACTTCACATTCTATTTTTATATTATGTTAAGTTAGATTAGCTGGGTGATTGAGCCCACAAGTACGGGCCACTCTCTACTATAGCATAGTAAGAGTGACCTAACTGAGTCAGTCACTATCCCCACGTCAAGCACCCTGACCTAGCAGAACTTGAGCGAAAAGCTAGCAGCTAAAAGCCCCGTTCCTATCTATTAAGTGAATAGATAGGAACGGGGCTAGCCATTTAATAATCAAGGTCCCTTTTCCTAATCAGGTAACGGGCGGCGCTGCCCCGCCCCGATGGTCTGATGGCGCTGACGAAGCACAGCCAGCATTTCCTCGAGCGACGACCCACTAGCTCGCAACAACACCAGCAAATGGTACACTAGGTCGGCGGCCTCGCCAGCCAGGCCAACTTTGTTGCCAACCATCGCATCTATAACAGTTTCAACGGCCTCCTCTCCCACCTTTTGGGCAATGCGCGCCAAGCCTTTCTCAAACAGACGCACCGTATACGAGCCCGGCTCCTCGGCCGGGAACTGCCGCCGCCGCTCAATAAGCTGGTCCAACTCGGCCAGAAAGCCCACGGCCGGGAACGGCAGCCCCGCTCCTACTACCACTCCGGCACTTGCAATGGCGGGCGCAGCGACATCTGCTGGCACCTCCATATCGAAGCAGCTGGTGGTACCCCGGTGGCAGGTAGGGCCGGCTGGCTGGGCACGCACCAGCACGGTGTCCTGGTCGCAGTCGACGTGCAGGCTTACCACTTGCAGGTAGTGGCCGCTGGTTTCGCCCTTGGTCCAGAGGCGCTGCTTGGAGCGCGAAAAGAACGTAACGCGGCCCTCGGCCTGCGTTTTTTGCCAGGCCTCGGCGTTGAAGTAGCCTAGCATAAGCACTTGACCGGTGGCGGCATCCTGCACAATGGCGGGGATGAGTTGGTCGGGCATCTTTTGAAAATCTAAGTCCATAGGTAACTGGTAGCGGGCTAGGCCGGCTGGGGTTTGGGTTGCAGCAGGTCCCAGAGGTTGCCGTAGAGGTCGGCAAACACGGCAACCGTAGCGTAAGCTTCTTCACGGGGCGCTTCCTGAAAAGCTACCCCGCGGGCAACGAACTGGTGGTAGTCGCGCCAAAAATCGTCGGTGTTGAGAAATAAGAACACCCGGCCACCAGTCTGGTTGCCCACACGGCTTTGCTGCTCGGCTCCGTCGGCCTTGGCTAGCAGCAGCGCGGGGCTGGGGCTACCTCCAGGGGTCACCAGCACCCAGCGCTTGCCGGGCCCCAAGGGCGTATCCGTTACGAGCTGGAAACCGAGTTTTTCGGTATAAAAGGCAATGGCCTCATCGTAGTCGTGCACCAACAGGGCTACATGGGCGAGTTGTTGAGTCATATAGTATGCAACGGGAAAAGCGTCTAAAAGCCGACTTAGGACTCTCTCCTACGGAGCCACGGCCTAGCGCAACCACCCTACCCTACTGGGCGCATGGCCACCCCCTCAGCCAGCAGGTAGTTTTTGAGGCCGGCCACCGACAAGTCGCCAAAGTGAAACACACTAGCCGCCAGCGCAGCATCAGCCCCGCCGGGCAGCAGCACATCACGGAAGTGCGGCGCGGTGCCGGCCCCACCCGAGGCGATAACCGGCACGCCCACGGCCGCCGCCACGCCCCGCGTGAGACCTAGGGCATAACCATCACGGGTGCCGTCGTGGCTCATGCTCGTGAGCAGGATTTCGCCCGCCCCGCGCTCGGCGGCCTCGCGGCACCAGGCCACGGCTTCGCGGCCGGCGGGGCGGCGGCCACCGTGGGTGAATACCTCCCAGGCCTCATCGGCGAGGCTGGCGGCGGCTTCGTTGGTTTGGCGGGCATCCACAGCCACCACGATGGCCTGCGAGCCGAAGCGGCGGGCTAGCTCGTCAATGAGGACTGGCTCACGCAAGACCGACGAGTTGAGGCTGACCTTATCGGCCCCGCTCAGCAGCAAGGCTTCCACATCGGCCACCGCCCCGATGCCCCCGCCCACGGTGAAGGGTATGTTGACCTCGCGGGCCACATTGCGCACCAACTCGATAAGAGTGCGGCGCTTTTCTACTGTGGCCGTGATGTCGAGCAGCACCAGCTCGTCGATGCCCTCCTGGGCATAGCGGGCGGCCAGGGCCACGGGGTCGCCGGCATCGCGGAGGTTCACAAAGTTGGTACCCTTCACAGTGCGGCCATTCTGCACGTCGAGGCAGGCAATGAGGCGTTTGGTTAGCATTGGAGTTTCAAATAAAGCTAGTGTAAGTGTTGTAGCACCTCGGCCAGCGGCTCTAAGCTGGTGAGTTCGGCCACGTGTAACAGCGGGCGCACCGCGCCGGTGCGGTTGAGCCACAGTGGCCGGATGCCCACGGCCAGTGCGCCCACCACATCAGCCTGCCAGTTGTCGCCCACCATGACGGTTTGGGCAGGGCTGGCTCCCAGGCGCTCCAGCGCCACCTCGTAGATACGCGCGTCGGGCTTGAGCACCCCTACTTCTTCCGACGTAACCAGGGCATCTACCAGCGCGCTCATGCCTAGGTGCCGTAGCTTCTCCTGCTGCTCGGCGAGGCGGTTGTTGGTTACGACACCAATGTTATACGCTGGTTTCAGGGTTTGCAGCAAGGCTAGCGCCCCGGCTACCGGCCGTCGTAGCTGCTGATAGTGCCCGTAGTACTGCTGGGCGAACTCGCGGGTCGCCTCGGCGGAAGTGTTGGGCTCATAGGGCGCCAGTAGCCGCGCAAACCGCTGCTGCCGCGCTTCCAGGTAGGAGATGCGCCCAGTCATCACCTGCGGGTGCAACTCTTCCAACAGCTCGCTGTAGCGGCCGTAGAGGTCTTCCAGGGGCACCCCGCGCAGTGTAGCGCGGCCAGCAGCAGTGGCCGCCAGGGTCGCTCGTGCCGTACCTATATGGTCGAACAGGGTATCGTCGAGGTCAAAAAGGATGGTCGTAATGGAAGTGGCAGCGGACATGGGCTAAGGATGCTAATTCAACGCATTTTCTTGTAAAGCTGCCCGCAACTTCTTCAGAAGCCGGTTACCTACGTAGTGCCGGAATTGAGAGGAGCCCCGGCGGCCAGTGCGATAGTAAATATCCCAGTAACTCGCTACGCGGCCCTGCGTCTGCGACCAGTGGCGGGGATTTCCCCCTATCAGCCTGACATAACTGGGCAATAGCACCTAGGCTACCGCGCCAGTTCCGCCCGCAACTCGTCCTCCGTAATGGTACCCTCGTAAATGGCCTTGCCAATGATGGCCCCGCTCATACCCAGCGCCCGCATGGCTGCTACGTCGGCTACCGTCGTGACGCCGCCGCTGGCCACAAACTGCGCCGCCGGAAACTGCTGCCGCAGCGCCGTGTAGGTGTCGGTGGCGGGGCCTTGCAGCTGGCCGTCGCGGCTCACGTCGGTGCAGATGAAGGTGATGGCCCCGGCTCCTAGGTAGGCCCCGATGAAGCCTGTTAGGGTATCGTCCGACTGCTCGGTCCAGGCGCTCACGGCGATGTACTCCCCCTTAAAGTCGGCCCCGATAATGATGCGCTCGGCCCCGAAGCGGCTTAGCCACTCCCCCACCAACGCGGGCTCGCGGGCCGCGATGCTGCCGGCCGTGAGCTGCGCCGCTCCGGCCGCAAAGGCCTGCTCGGCCGCCTGCGTGGTTTGGATGCCGCCCCCGAAATCGATGTGCAGCTTGGTGTGGCGGGCAATGCGCTCGAGCACCGCCAACTGGCGCGGCTCGCGGGCGCGGGCCCCGTCAAGGTCTACCAAGTGTAAGCGGGTAGCCCCGAGCTGCTCGAAATACTGAGCCTGCGCCAGCGGGTCGGCAGAATAGGTGGTCTGGCGAGCAAAATCGCCGCCGGTCAGACGCACGCACGAACCGTTGATGAGGTCGATGGCAGGTATTATATTCATTTGAATAATATGGAGCACGACTCCAAAAACAATCGCGCTTATAACATTTGAGTAAACAAGCTAACCTAGGTCGCCGGTCAGGAAATTACGCAGAATGTGCTCGCCTACCGGGCCACTTTTCTCGACGTGGAACTGCACGCCGTAGAAGTTGCGGTGGCGCACACCCGCACTGAACGGCACACCCGCCGGGTAGCTGGCCTGGGCAATGGTGTAGTCGCCCACCGGTGCGTAGTAGCTGTGCACAAAGTACACGTAGTCGGCGGCGACGGGTTGGCCGGACGGGGCATTGACAGACTGGCCAACTACCCGCGACTGGTTCGAGTCTGACTGGAGGCAACGCTCATCGCCCGGCAAAGTCCGGCCGCCCAGCCCCGCGAAAAGCGGCGTTTGCAGGTCGTGCAGGTTGTTCCAGCCCATATGAGGCACCTTGTGCGCGGCATCGGGTGGCGTGAAACGGACTACGTCAAAGGGCAGCATCCCGAGTAGCTCGGTACCGCCCGCCGGGCCTTCTTCACTGCGGCGGCCCAGCAACTGCATACCTAGGCAGATGCCCAGAAAAGGCTGCGTGAGGGTGGGCAATACTTTATCAAGACCGGCGGCCCGCAAAGCCCGCATGGCCGAGCTGGCCTCGCCCTCACCCGGAAATAGCACCCGGTCGGCCTGCCGAATTACAGCGGGGTCCGAGGTGAGCACAGCATTGGTGACGCCCAGCCGCTCTAAAGCGAAGAGTACCGACTGCACGTTGCCTCCCTGGTAATCGATGACGGCAATATTCATTTGTTAAATCCTTAAATGTGTCAGCAAACTCATTTGGTTTAAACAAATGAATAAGCACTAATTTGATGATTTATAGAATGCCTTTTGTGCTGGGAATCACGTGCTGGCCGGTGGGGTCCCGCTGCACGGCCTGCTTGATAGACTTTGCTACGGCTTTAAAAATCGCCTCGATTTTGTGGTGCTCGTTGTCGCCTTCACATTTGATGTTAAGGTTGCACCGTGCCGCATCGGAGAAACTTTTAAAGAAATGGTAAAACAGCTCGGTCGGTACGTCGCCCACCCGCTCGCGGCGGAAGTCAGCGGCCCAGACCAGCCACGGCCGGCCCGAGAAGTCGATGGCCGCCTGGGCCAGCGCATCGTCCATGGGCAGCAGAAAGCCGTAGCGGTTTACGCCGCGTTTGTCGCCGAGGGCTTCGTTGTATGCCGCGCCGATAGCGATAGCCGTGTCTTCTACCGTGTGGTGCTCGTCGATGTGCAGGTCACCGTGGGTGCGCACGTAGAGGTCGCAGCCGCTGTGCTTGCCTAGCTGGTCGAGCATGTGGTCGAAAAACCCGAGGCCGGTTTGGCAATCGGTGTGGCCGGTGCCGTCGAGGTTGAGGATAATCTCGATACGCGTCTCGTTGGTGTTGCGCATCACGTGGGCCCGGCGCGGCGGGCGGCGCAAGTGCTCGTAGATGTCAGCCCAGCTGGTAGTGCTGAGGGCGGCTCGCTCGTCGGCTTCGGCGTGCAGCAAGATGGCGCGGCACCCTAGGTTCTCGGCCAGCTGCACATCGGTCAGGCGGTCGCCGATAACATAGGAGTGCGGTAGGTCGTAGCCGTTGGCCGGGTCGAGGTAGCGCGTGAGCAGACCGGTGCCGGGCTTGCGCGTTGGAGCCGGGTCGTGGGCGAAGCTGCGGTCGATGAGAATTTCGCTGAACTCGACCCCCTCCCCTTTCAGGATGTCCAGCATTTTTTGCTGGTAGGGCCAGAAGGTGGCTTCGGGGTAGCTGTCGGTGCCAAGGCCATCCTGGTTGGTAACCATCACCAGCTCGTACTCGCCGTCGCGGGCCAATTGGGCCAGGGCCGTGATGGCCCCCGGCACGAAGTCAAACTTATGCCAGGCATCAATCTGGTAATCGGTCGGCGGCTCGATGAGGATGGTGCCGTCGCGGTCAATGAAGAGGACTCTTTTCATGGATAATTAAGAAGTAAGGGCTAGTCACCCTCCGATACGATAGCAGTAGTAAGTTGAAAGTCTTTACAGATAATAAAGCCATCCAATCCCCCACTAGTAGAGATGAAGAAATACCGCCACGAACCACCTCGTGCAATCTCAGCAAGTTGCCTTGTCACGTGCTTTTGCCATTTAGCCAAGTAGGCTTGCCAATAAGGCTGAAACTCTACTGAATCTGACGTTTCGCCAATATCTGAGATGCAGTTAAAGTCGCTGAAATACTCAAAATCCTGCAACACTACTCCCGTAAAAAGCAGTGTAATTCGCTCTAGATTATCGTATTCCCAGCGCTCCAAGACAAAACTAGTTTTCTGCTCTTTGAAGGAAATAGAGAAGTCCCGGATAATTCCATCGCCAGTTTCTACGCTATAAGACTTTATCAGTAGCCTAGGTTACTATATAAACGCCCGCAGCGCCGCCACCAGCGTATCATTCTCGGCGGCCGTGCCTACGGTCAGGCGCAGGGTGCCGGCGCAGGCGGCCTGGGTGGGGCGGCGCACCACGATACCCTGGCTCAGCAGGTGCTGGTACACGGCACCCACGTCGGGACGGAAGCGAGTGAGCAGGAAATTGGCGTCGGACGGAAAAATGTGGTCGATGATGGGCAACTCTGCCAAGGCAGCTTGTAAAGTAGCGCGGCCTTGCAGCAGTTCCTGGCGCATGGCTTCGAAGCGGTTGGTGTCGGCGAGCGCGGCCAGGGCTACGCGCTGAGTATTTTCCGACACGTTGTAAGGCATCTTGATGCGGTTGAGGTAGGCAATAACCTCCGCCGACCCAAAAGCCATACCTAGGCGGATGCCCGCCAGACCCCAGGCTTTGGAGAAGGTTTGCAGCACCACCAGGTTCGCAAACTCAGGCAGGCGCGTGAGCCAACTGGGCTGGTCGGCAAAGTCGGCGTAGGCCTCATCTACCACTACCAGGCCGGGGAAGCCGCGCAGAATTTGCTCGATGTCGGCCGTGCGCAGCAAATTACCAGTCGGGTTATTGGGCGAGCACAAAAACATAATCTTGGCTTGGGAAGCCAGAATCTGCGCCAAGGCTTCCGGGCTAAGCTGATAATCGGCGTCGAGTGGCACGCGCTCCAGGGTTACGTCGTTGAGGGCGGCGGCCACTTCGTACATGCCGAAGGTGGGCGGCGTACTCAGGATGCTGTCTTGGCCGGGCCGGGCCACCAGGCGCACCAGCAGGTCGATAACCTCGTCGGAGCCGTTGCTGAGAAACACCTGCTCGGGCGCCACACCCTTCAGCGGACCTAGGGCCTGCTTGAGGGCGCGCTGCTGTGGGTCGGGGTAGCGGTTGAACTCGGCCGGGCCGGCGCTGCCCAGGCTGTTCTCATTGGCGTCGAGCATCACGCGGGCCTCGCCCTGAAACTCATCGCGAGCCGATGAATAAGGCTTCATCGTTCGCACGTTGGGGCGAATAAGGGATTCTAAATCAAAGGACATAACCGCAGATTCAAACGAATTAAACGAATTTCGCAGCTACGCCCGGCTACGCGCCGGGCTGGCTAAGCGAATAAAAGGTGAGTGGCAGCGCCTAGGCTACTACTTAGCCGCCAAATACTCGCGGCGCAGCGCCACAGCCTGAGCGTGGGCGCGCAGGCCTTCGGCCTCGGCCATCGGCTCTACCACAGGGGCTAGGGCGAGCAGGCCATGAGGAGCGAGCTGTTGGAAGGTAATTTTCTTGTAAAACGAATCGAGCGACACTCCGCTGTAAGCGCGGGCGTAGCCGCCCGTGGGCAGCGTGTGGTTGGTGCCCGAGGCGTAGTCGCCCACGGCTTCGGGCGTGAGGTGGCCCATGAACACCGAGCCCGCGTTGTAGATGTCGGCCGCTAGGTCTTCGGGCGCAGCCACGGCCAAAATGAGGTGCTCGGGGGCGTACTGGTTGCTGAATTCCAGCATTGTTTTCGTGTCCGGCAGCAGAATAGCGCGGCTCTCGGTCAGGGCCTGGCGGGCAATGTCGGCCCGGGGCAGCAGCGGCAGCTGGCGCTCCAATTCGGCTACTACTCCTTGTAATATAGGTTCCGAATCAGTCAGCAGCACTACCTGCGAATCGGGGCCGTGCTCGGCTTGCGACAATAAATCGGCCGCCACGAAGGCTGCGTTGGCGCTGCTATCGGCAATGACCAGCACCTCGCTCGGGCCAGCGGGCATGTCGATAGCTACCCCGCGCTGGGCAGCCAACTGCTTGGCGGCGGTGACGTAGCGGTTACCGGGACCAAAAATCTTGTCTACGGCCGGCACCGAGGCGGTGCCCACAGTGAGCGCTGCCACGGCCTGCGCCCCCCCGGCTTTAATAATAGTAGTGAGGCCCAGCTCTTGCGCGGCGAACAGGATGGCGGGCGCGATGCGCCCGTCGCCCCGGCCGGGCGGGGTGCACAGCACAATCTCGCGGCAGCCCGCCAGCTTGGCCGGCATGCCCAACATTAATAAGGTAGAAAACAGCGGCGCCGAGCCCCCCGGAATGTAAAGCCCCACCCGCGGCACGGCCACGCTGCGCCGCCAGCAGCGCACGCCCAGCATGGTTTCGACCTCGGCCTCCACGGCAGCAGGGCGCTGGGCGGCGTGAAATTTCTCGATGTTCTGACGCGCCTGCCGAATGGCGGCCTGCAGCTCGGCGGGCACCTGGGCCGCGCCGGCGGCCAGCTCCTCGGGGCTCACGCGCAGGCTATCTAGGTCGGGGGCCCCGTCAAATTGGGCGGCGTAGTGGCGCAGGGCCTCGTCGCCGCGCTGAGCTACGTCGTCAAAAATCTCGGCGGCGCGGGCCAGTACGGCGGCATTGCTGTCGGCCAGGGGGCGCTGCTGAAGCGCGGCCCACTCGGCCGGCGCGGGGTTACGGAAAATCTGCATCGTTGGAATTGCTGAACTGGTGGATTGCTGGATGGTTGAATGGGTGATTGCCAAATGGCTGGCTTCTTATGTTTTGGCTATTTAGCCATCCGACAATTCGCCAGTTCAGCAATTCGACCATTTATCCCACCCACTTCTCAATCGGCAGTACCAGAATGCCCTCGGCCCCAATGGCGCGTAGCTCGCCAGCGATGTGCCAGAACTTGTCTTCCTCCACTACCGACTGCACCGACACCCAGCCTTCTTCGGCTAGCGGCGTCACGGTGGGCGACTTGATGCCCGGCAGCAGCGCCTTCACAGCATCGAGGGCGGCCAGCGGGGCATTGAGCACAATGTACTTGGAACGCTGGGCGCGGCGCACGGCCTGCATCCGGAAGCGCAGCTGGTCGAGCAGCTCCTGCTTTTCGGCGCTCAGGTTGGGCGCGGCAATGAGCACAGCCTCCGAGCGGAAAATGGTTTCCACCTCACGCAGACCGTTGCCGAGCAAGGTGGAGCCGCTGCTCACGATGTCGCAGATGGCTTCGGCCAGCCCGATACTGGGCGCAATTTCGACCGAGCCGCTGATGGTGTGCAAGTGCGCCTGCACGCCCTGGCCCGCCAGGTAGTCGCCGAGCAACCGAGGGTACGAGGTGGCGATGTTTTTACCCTGCAAGTCGGCTACCGAATTGTACTCGGCACCCCGCGGCACGGCCAGGCTCAGGCGGCACTTGCTAAAGCCAAGGGCTTCTACTTCGAGGGCGGCGCCACCGGCTTCGACCAGCACGTTCTGGCCCACGATACCTAGGTCGGCCACACCGTCTTGCACGTAGCCCGGAATATCGTCGTCGCGCAGGTAGAGAATCTCGAGCGGAAAATTGCTGGCCTCTACCTTCAGTTTATAAGAAGAAGAAACGAAGCTGATGCCGCACTCGCGAATGAGTTGCAGCGAATCGTCCGACAAGCGGCCGGACTTTTGAATGGCTAAGCGTAGCATTAGAAAAGAAACCACCCGCGCAGCGAGCAGCAATAACAAATTCGCCCCCAGCGGCACCTAGCCAGCCGAACGACGCATTAGAAAACCCGAACGAAAAACAGACGGCCCAGTGGCCCAAGGGCGGTGGCGGAGACGCGAGCGGCTGGCGGGGCTACGAAGCGGCGGCCAGCCCGGTTGCCCGGTCCCCTACAGATGGTGGTGGTGATGCACCGCTACGCCCCAGCCCGCAAGCGGGGCTGGTTGGGCAGCAGTAAGCACGGGCGTAGCGCGACGGGCGTTGAACATCATAACGGGGCAAAGGTAAGCGGCCGCTGCTAGTTGGCAACCCCAGCAACGAAGTAGCCGAGAATATTTTTATTATTGCATGCCACATCACCCTAGCTTTCAGCCTATTATTTGTGTTGTTAATAATACTAGCGAGCTGGCCGTCTCCCTAGGGTACTATAAATGGCCTCAGCAGTCAAAGCCTGTTAGTGAGGGTTAGCAAACCTAAAGAATATTTTCTCGGTTTAAAGGAAAAAGTTCCGCTATTTTTACTGTCCCTTATCAGCCCCACTGCCATGCAAGTTGTTCCCTTCGCCTTCGAAACCAGAAAACAGGAAGCTGTTTCGGCGCTCATCCTAGAAGTATTTGGGTCGCCGGAAGCCTCGCACGATGCCTTGCGCCTCGTGCTGCTGGCGCAGCAGGGGCTGCCCGCCGTAAAGGCGCAAAGCATTAGCAGCAGCCTGGGCCTAGATGCTACCCAAATGGCCGATATTCTGGGTATTACGACCAAGACTTTTCGCCACTATCAGCAAGAAGACAAGCTGCTCGATGCCCCTAAAAGCGAGCAACTGCTCAAGCTGGCGCAGGTGGCTGAGCTAGGGCGGGAGGTATTCGGCGATGCCGAGTCCTTTACGCGCTGGCTACAAAAACCTGCCTATGGGCTGGCCGGCAAGCTGCCCATCGACTTGTTTTACACCGGTGGCGGCATCGACCTGGTGGCCGACGAGCTAACCCGCATTGCGTACGGCGACCTGGCGTAGCGGTGGAAGTATTTCGCATTTCGGCCCCTAGGTATGCCCAGCGCCTCACGGCCTCGGGGGTGGCCAACCGCTGGAATACGGCGGGGCAATACATTATCTATACGGCGGCCACAGCCTCGCTGGCCTGCCTCGAAAACGTGGTGCACCGGGGCGCCGAGGGCTTGCAGGCCCCATTCAAGCTGATGCGGCTTGATATTCCCGACCAGGTGCTCATTGAGGAAGTACCTACCGCGCTGCTACCCGCCGACTGGCAACTGGTGACGAGCTACCCACAGTGCCAGGAAATAGGCAGTGCGTGGTATCAGCTGCGCCGGAGCGCGGTGCTCAAAGTACCCTCGGCTATTATCACCTCGGAAGCTAATTATTTAATCAATACCAGCCACCCCGACTTCGAGCAGATTACGCTGCTAAGCACCTCAGATTTCATCTTCGACCCGCGTATTAAGCAAGAGCCTTTATAACGAGCGGCGCAGTTTTGCGCTGGGCCACTTGCTCAACTCAGCAACGGCCGGATGGCCGCAGCTACCAATTCAGGATAATAGTAATGGGCAAAGTGGTCGCCCGGAATTTCCAAGAACGGCTCATCAGGCGGCAGCACCACATTGTCGGCCAGGGCGTGCACGCGTAGCTCGGGCCGGATGGCCAAGGGTGGCACCGAGGCAAACAGCACTTGTAGCTGCCGATGCACATAACGGCGCGGAATTCGGACCAAGCCATCGGCCAACTGCCCGTAGAGCGCCCGCGACTCGTCGAACTGATACTGGCGCTTGGCGCGCTCGCGCAGCCACCGGTTGCGCCCGAGCCCTAGGTAGGCATAAAGCCGCAGCAACATCGGGTTGCGCGAGGCGGCCACCACCTTATACTGGTCGGTGAAAGAGCTAAGTAGGATAGCCGTAGCGCCGGTTTCGACCTTAATATGGGCCGCAATCCAGCCGCCCATCGAGTGGCCCACTACCACGTCGGCGGGGCCGATATTATAGCGCTCAGCCAGGTAGCGCGCCAGTGTCACGGCGCTCACCGGGCCCCTAGGTTGCCACTGCGCCAGCGCGGGCTCTAGCTCGATAACTTCTACCTGGGCGGGCGGCAGCAAGGGCCGCAGGGTATCGAAGATAGTACCGTCTTCGAGGTAGCCAGGCAGTAATAATAGGCGTTTCACAAGTATAACAAGACAGGCTGCTACCAGTATGATTTAGCTCTTAGGTATTGTATCTGCTGGAGAAGGAAGTGAGATATCACCACTGCATTTTATCTCAAACTTGATATTGAACTGTTTTTTCTTCAGCAAAAAATAAGGTTTTGACTTAAACTTTACTAATGTATCACCAACGTTTACGTATTTTCTTATAGTTATATAAAGCCCTCCCGTGTCTTCAAATACCACCTTTCTTTTATCAGTTGGATTATATCCCTCAACAGCATACTCTCTCCCAAAACGATTTTGCTTGAGTATTACTAAAGAGCAAGTTAAACCCTCAATATAAGGTTTATAAGCAGCACAACCATCTCCTGATTGACATCCGCTCATAGCTAATGTGAGTAATAACAAGCAACTCCTTGAGCAATCATGCTGCATCATCACGCTTTTATAACTTGAGGACACGAAAATTACTTGGTACGCTACCCTAGAACCGTGCTATCGCCCGGATATTCAGCACGCGCTGCGAGAGGTAGCTGGGCACGGCGTAGGTCGTGCCATTCACATCTTGCAAATAGCTGTAGCCGGCCACGTTGTTGGCTCCTAGGATGTTGAGAATCTCCAAGCCTAGCCACAGGCTTTCGAGGGAATACACGTGTGGCTTGGGCGTGTTGCGCAGGCTCACTACCTTGGAGAAGCCAATATCGACGCGCTGGTAGGCCCGGGTGATGGCTTGGTCGCCGCGATACTGCGGCTGACCAGGCGGGCTGAAAGGCAGACCAGTACCAAACACCAGGTTGACGTAGCCACGCACCGAGGGGTTGTCGGGCAGGTGGTCTTGGAAGAAAATGCTGGCCGTGAGGCGCTGGTCCTGGGGCCGGCGGATGTAGCCCAGGTCTGTGTAGCCGGTGCGCTTGTTTTTGTTGTCGAACGTGGTGATGGTGTCGCCCGCTATGTCTTCCTTGGTCGTGAGCAAGCCCAGACTCAGCCACGACTCTACCCCTTTCACAAACTCGCCGCTGAGACGGGCTTCGAGGCCAGCGGCGTAGGCACGGGCGTTGTTTTTGGCCGAGTAGCGCAGCCGCACGTTATCGACCTCGTAGGGAATGACGTCAGTGAGGTGCTTGTAGTACGCCTCGGTACTAAAGCGGAACGGCCGGTTCATTAGGTGCAGTTCGGTCTGGCGGCCCACTACCAGGTGCAGCGAGCGCTGCGCCCGTAGCTCGGGGTTGAGCACGCCCTGGAAGTTGCGCAGTTCGCGGTAGAAGGGCGGCTGGGCGTAGAGGCCGGCCGCCAGCTTCCAGCTGCGCTCGGGGTGGCGGCGGCTACGGGCCGCAAACTGCACCCTAGGGCTGAGCACAACCTGCTGATTGACGGACCAGTAGTGCCCGCGCAGGCCGTAGGTCAGGGTCTTGAGCGAATCTATCTGCCAGGTGTGCTGCACGTAGCCCTGGGTGCGCTGGCTCTCGAGCGTGAGGTCGGCGGTGAGGCGGGTGCGGCGGGCATCGGGCACGTAGTCGGCCGAGTCGGCAAAGCTGTATTCGTCGAGCTGGTCGTGAATGCTTTCGTGCCCCGTTTTCAGCCCCCAGCGGATGGTGTGGGCACCTAGGGGGTCGCCGCCGGGGTTCCAGCGGCCGCGCAGCTCGGCCGTGAAGATGCGGGCCGTGAGGTCGTTGCGCGAGTGGTTGAACGATGAGCCAATGTCGCGGGTGCGCACCGGCTGGTTGTAGTCGGGGCTGGTGGGGTCGTTGTTGACTTCCGAAAAGCGGTAGGACGCTTCCACGTCGCGAAACTCAGACTCACGCGTGAGCAGCGCCGAGCCCAGCAATTCGACTTGCAAGCCGGGGTGGAAGTTGTGCCGCAAGCTCAGCCCGCCCTGGTAGGTGTCGTACTGCATGCGCTCGCGGCCATCATAGTAGATGTTGACGCGGGTAAATTGCGCGCCGC
>Ga0265798_10003521_pt1 | contig 22196 bp, 20 predicted proteins | sample P3T30metagenome_FD_192430 | JGI IMG/M metagenome (GOLD analysis project Ga0265798, IMG submission 192430) | Plant litter microbial communities from East Loma Ridge, Irvine, California - P3 T30 | ecosystem: Environmental > Terrestrial > Plant litter > Unclassified | place: USA: California... | reverse complement strand
TTTTTTCCTGGTATTTTAGGCTTTGGGTATTTAAAACAGCAGAATTGAAGCGAATAGGATTGATATCAGATACCCACGGGTACCTTGATGAAGCAGTATTTAAACATTTTGAGGCATGTGATGAAGTGTGGCATGCCGGCGATTTTGGTGCAGATGTAGCTGCCCCATTAGCGGCTTTTAAACCGTTAATAGGTGTATGGGGGAATATTGATGATAAGGACATCCGCTTGGAATTCCCGGAGCATAACCGCTTCATGTGTGAAGATATGGATATCTGGATGACGCATATTGGTGGTTATCCGGGAAAATATGCGCAACAGGTAAGGCCAGAAATATACACTAACCCACCAAAGCTATTCATCAGCGGGCACTCGCACATTTTGAAGGTAATGTTTGACCCAAAAATCAACTGTCTGCACATAAATCCCGGAGCAGCAGGCAAATCCGGCTGGCATAATGTAAGAACATTAATTCGTTTTAGCATTTCTTTCGACAAAATTGATAACTTAGAAGTAATAGAGTTAGGTAAAAGATAACGTACACTTTACACTAAGTAATCATGGCAGGCATTAAAACATTGGGCCAATTCATTCTTGAAAAACAGGCCGACTTCCCTTATGCAAAAGGGGAATTATCCAGGTTGCTGCGCGACATTGGAATTGCAGCTAAAATCGTAAACCGGGAGGTGAATAAGGCGGGACTGGTGGATATTCTAGGCGACGTCGGGTCTGTAAACATCCAGGGGGAGGAGCAGAAGAAGCTGGATGTGTTTGCGAATACCCAGTTCATTGCGGCCCTGACCTGCGGTGGCGAATGCTGCATTGTTGGCTCCGAAGAAGAGGATGAGTTTATTGCTATTGATTCACCGGTGTCGGTTGATGCTAAATACATTGTTTGTATCGACCCACTTGATGGTTCCTCGAACATCGACTGTAACGTGGGTGTGGGTACGGTCTTTTCTGTGCTTAGGCGCAAATCTGTTGACGGTAAGGCCACGCTTGCGGACGTACTACAAAGGGGTACGGAGCAGGTTGCTGCGGGGTATATTGTTTACGGATCATCAACGATGCTGGTGTACACCACCGGTAAGGGGGTAAACGGCTTTACGCTGGACCCTTCCATCGGGGAATTTTGCCTGTCGCACCCGGACATGAAGATACCTGCCAATGGTAAGATCTACTCCATCAATGAAGGGAACTATATGAACTTCCCTGAGGGTGTAAAGAAATACCTGCATTATGCACAAAGTACAGATCAGGCAACCAACCGGCCTTATTCTGCAAGATACATCGGGTCTATGGTGGCCGACATCCACCGGAATCTGATCAAAGGTGGTATCTACATTTATCCAACGACGACCTGTTCGCAGGACGGCAAGCTGCGCTTGATGTACGAATGCAATCCGATGGCGTTCATTGTGGAGCAGGCTGGTGGGAAGGCCTCAGACGGTTTCCGCCGGATCGTGGACATTGAACCGAAGGATCTGCACCAGCGAACGTCCATTTACATCGGCTCTAAAGAAATGGTGGAGAAGGTTGAAGGATTCCTTGCTGAGGAAAACGCAGCAAGCGGCCTTAAAGTCAAAGTAGGTTAAGCATATTTAAAGTAGGGTAGAGGCGTTGCGCTCCGATTCGAAGGCGGCGTCTATCTGCCATGCTGCACGGTTTTTAGATGCTGCGACTGCCAGCTGGTCGCAGCGTTCATTTTCCGGGTGCAGATTATGCCCTTTAATCCAGGTAAAGGCAACCTGATGAAGCTTGTAGATGTTGAGGAACTGCATCCAAAGGTCTTTGTTCTTTTTGCCTTTGAAGCCGGTTTTTGCCCAGCCGAACACCCATTTCTTTTCTATTGAATCAATTACGTACTTGGAATCGGAGGTGACCATCACTTGTGCGCCTGGTGTTTTGATGGCTTTTAATCCTTCGATTACGGCGAGTAGTTCCATGCGGTTGTTGGTGGTCATGCGGAAGCCCCCGCTAAGTTCCTTGTAGTGTTTCCCGAAGCGCAGGATGACGCCGTAACCACCTGGGCCCGGGTTTCCACTTGCTGCGCCGTCTGTGAAGATTTCGATCATAGAAGTGGCAAAGGTAGATTTTTAAGTTTGAAAACGTATATTGGTGTGGATTAATGGTGGTATTAGTCATTATCGATGTTTTTTGTTTTGGGTTCGAGCCCCATATTCCACCCCATTACTGAAAATTAATTGTTTGATGTTGATAGGGTTATCAGAAAGTTCAGGGAGAAAGTTTAAATAAATTTGCTTGGAATATTATAAATCGTACTTTTGTCATCGTAAAACATGGTGGTTTTAGCTCAGTTGGTTAGAGCATCGGTTTGTGGTACCGAGGGTCGTGGGTTCGAGCCCCATATTCCACCCCAGTTTTTGAAAGCAGTCCAGATGGGCTGCTTTTTTTGTTTTGATAGTATTTGTTTGTAGGCAGGCGGGGTCATCTCTACACCTAATTCTACCTCAAAGCACAGTTTGACGGTCCGTTTTTAGAACTCTATAAAGGTTAGGCAAGCTTACCAAGCTCTTTGACCCGAAACATGATCAGGGATTTTTGATTGAACATGAAGTTAATTGGCGAACTTTATTTGCGTATAAGGACCTGGAAAGGTTAGCACACTTATATTCTATTAAAAACATTCCACTTTCGTTACTATTTTATCCTGATGGTCGAATTCAAGTGATGGACGTTCAAAACAAAGTAAGTCAAAAGAAACTATCTGATCTCAAATAAAGAATTTTCTGCTCTCCAGGACAGGGGAATTTTCAAAGTATACCCATAGCTTGGTTTGTAGTTTGTGCTATGGAATGAGCGTCAAAGTCCTTTTTGGATTGAGTCGTCCTTAGCATACACGAAAACCGTGGTATAATGGACGATCCAAAATTTTTTTCGCAAGCCAGATTTATCGCAGAAGCCGAATTTCTCTTTTGCCGTCTAACTGATAACACGAACAGGCAGTGTCTACCTAGAGCTTCCGTTAGCGCTTCGCTGTGTCGGTATTCCTCGTCCTAAGTAAGGATAAGATAATACTGATGGCGATGATAAGCCCGATCGTAATCAAAGAAACGAACGTAGGAATTTTGAATATATCAACCAGGACCATTTTCAAGCCCACGAATAGCAGTATGGCGGCCAATCCGGTAGAAAGATATATAAAACGGTGAATGACATGAGCAAGGGCGAAATAAAGTGATCGAAGGCCCAGAATAGCAAAAACGTTTGAAGTATAAACAATAAAGTGATCTTGTGTTATGGCCAATATCGCTGGAATACTGTCAACGGCAAAAATCAGGTCCGTAGTCTCAATAACGATCAGTACAAGAAAGAGCGGAGTAGCAGACCGCTTTCCATTTTTCCTAACGAAAAACTTGCCACCCTCCATATCATTCGTTATGGGCATAACCTTCCGAACATATTTTATCAATGGATTATTTTCCGGCTCCAATTGTTTGTCCTTTTCTGTCAACATTTTGTAGCCTGTGAAAATTAGAAAAGCACCAAAAACATAAATTGTCCAATGAAACTTCTCGATCATTGCCACTCCGGCAAAAATGAAAATGACGCGCATGACCAGGGCTCCCAGAATACCCCAGAATAGAACTTTATGCTGGTATATTGACGGCACTTTAAAGTAGCCAAACACCAGTACGAAGACAAAAATGTTATCTACACTTAGTGATTTTTCTATAACGTAGCCAGTCAGGAATTCTATTGCTTTAGTTTCACCAAACCAGTAATAAATAAGGCAATTGAAAATAAGTGCAAGACAAATCCAAACACCTGACCATGTTAATGCCTCTTTGACGGACACTTCATGCGCCTTCCGGTTGAAAACACCTAAGTCTAGGGCTAACATGAGGAAAACGAATACATTAAAACCTATCCAAAATGTGATGCTAACTTCCATAGTTACTGTGTATACAGAAAAACAATGCCGTGTTTTTTTTATGCAATACTTATATTGCAAAGTATTAATTTAATGCGGCACATTCACCAAGCACTTCTGACTTATCCTTTGAGCAAGTATTTAAATTACCAAATATGTACTATGATACCTCAAATTAAGAAGAATTTCTATTTGAGGGGGTGTTTATTGTAATGCCAGTATCTCCTAAAAAGTATTCTGTGCGACAAGTCATTACTTACGTTGATTCAGAATAATCAATCATGCGTTACATCAATATGTTAAGAGAAAAAGAGTTTAGGGTATATCCATCTGTGTGCTTGCAATCGCTTCGGCGCTGTCTGTGTGTTAAAAGTTAGGCCTTTCAACAAAGAAATTTGGTCCTTTCAACAAAACACACCCCTCCAGAACGCGATAGCTTTGTAATACAAAATTCGCAAAGATGAAAAAGACAGTGTTAATTACAGGTGCTTCGGCCGGAATTGGTAAAGCAACCGCGATTTATTTAGCAGAAAATGGCTACAATGTTTATGGTGCTGCCCGCCGGGTCGAGAAAATGGCGGAGCTTAAAGCTCACGGCATTAAACCAATTGCATTAGATGTTACAGAAGACAAAAGTATTGAGGCTTGTGTCGAACAGATTTTCAAAGAGGCCGGCAGCATTGACATCCTGGTAAACAATGCAGGCTTCGGTTCCGAAGGCGCCATTGAAGATGTAAGCAAGCAAGATGCAAAATACCAAATGGAAGTAAACGTGTTTGGAGCAATGCATTTGACGCAATTGGTTTTACCAAAGATGCGACAAAACAGATACGGCAAGATCATCAACATTTCTTCAATAGGTGGGAAGATAGCTTTGCCGCTGGGTGGTTGGTACCATGCCAGCAAGTTTGCTATTGAAGGTTTAAGTGACTCCCTCCGGATGGAAGTAAAGCCATTTGGTATAGATGTAATCGTTATCGAACCGGGTGGTGTAAAATCAGAATGGGGCGACATTGCTATAGAAAGCCTGGTTCGTGTTTCGGGAAATGCTGCCTACAAAGACATGGCTAAAGGAGCGGAAAAGAGCTTTAGACGGGCAGAAGCCAATAATTCCGAACCCATCATAATTGCAAGACTGATTAAAAAAGCGATTGAAGTAAGCAGGCCGAGCGCTCGATATGCTGGTGGCTCAATGGCGAAACCATTGTTGTTTTTACGGAGCATTTTGTCTGACAAGGTCCTTGATCGATTGATCATGAGCCAAACCAAATAGTAAATAGGAACAATATATCTTGATCCCTGTCCTGGCTGCTTAGAACTGTGTGGGGCAAGGACATATTCAGAATATTTTATTAAGTTCATTCGACCATTCAAATCAAAAAGTCCTTTGGAAAATTTCATCAATCTTCAGCATAATATCGTGTATTCTAGTAGTGATCAGCATATTATGAGTACGGAACATTACTTCCCTGAGCATGCCTTAGGAATTATGCTCTCCGGGGACGCACAGTATTTTACAAATGAAGGGACATTTGTAATGAAAGCAGGTAGTATTTGTTTGATGCGGAGAAATCATCTGTTTAGAAAGATGAAAACTTTAGGCGAAAACGGAGCGCCAATTAAGTTAATTAGCCTGTTTCTTGATCAGGAATCACTACATGAATACGCCAGGGATAATAATATCTTAAAACAAGATGCTTATCAAGGTCAACCCATGATCAACCTGTCCGGAAGTGTGTTTCTAAAAGGCTTTTTTGACTCCTTAGGTCCCTACATTGATCATCCGGGAAAACTCAGTGCTAAACTTGCCGAGCTAAAGACTTCTGAAGCTATTGAGTTGCTGCTTCAAATTGGTGGTGACCTGAACAATTTCTTGTTTGATTTTCAAGAACCGCATAAGATTGACCTGCAGGCGTACATGAACCATAACTACAAATTCAATATTCCGGTGTCGTCCTTTGCCAAGCTCACCGGACGTAGTCTTTCGACCTTTAAACGGGATTTCACCAGGATATTCGGAACAACACCTGAGAAATGGTTGCAGCAGAAGCGCTTGGAGCAAGCCCACTATCTAATTTTAAAGAAAAACCAACGTCCTTCAGAGGTTTATCTTGAAGTTGGATTTGAAAATCTTTCTCATTTTTCTTTCGCATTCAAAAAGTTATTTGGACATGCGCCAACCAAACTAGCAGCACAATAGTTGTAACGGAGGTTTTGGGTGTGATTCGAAAGCGAATTTTAGATATGATTTTTGAAGGAATGGAATACTTAAAGAACGGAACTGCGAAACAGCTGCGTGTGCACCAAGTACTATCAACCAATGGTATATTCGATAAACTTGATGCATTTGATCCGGTTGTTGTTGGAACAATTCCCATTGGAATAGATTTACCGGACAGCGACATTGATATTTGCTGCTCCTTTGAGGATGAGGAAAGCTTTGTAAATTCGGTTACCTCTTGCTTTGGGGACCAGCAAGGCTTTAGCATTCGTCCATCCCGTAAATCAAAAGATCATGCCCTTGTGGTAAGATTCATGATCGCGGATCTCGACTTTGAAATTTTTGCACAAAGGGTGCCTACACGTCAGCAACTTGCATATCGCCACATGATAGTTGAGTACAAACTGCTGAAGGAGAAAGGAGCGGTTTTCCGTGAGCAAGTACTTGACCTAAAACGTGAAGGTTTAAAAACGGAACCCGCCTTTGCAATATTGCTTGGCTTGGCGGGTGACCCATATACTGCATTACTCAGTTTGGAGTAGATATCGCTTGCGATTCTTTACCACGCTTAGCGCGAAGAACGACCTCATGATTGGTTTACCGGTCTTGCTTTTTAACTCTGAATATCCGAATGGCCAAAATGCCACCAAGCAATACTAAGATTGCAATTACAACTACACCGGTTAACTGCAGCTTGAATTCAGCGTATGTTGCGTAATCCTCATTTTGCAGACTATTGGGTTTGAGATAAATTACAGCATTGTGGTTATCCATCACCAGGTTAAATTGGTTGAGTATCTCGTTTCCCAATAGGCTTTGTTTAGGGTTTGGGTATTTAGGGTTGTTAGCATTAGTTACAATATTCCGGAAGATCCGGTTGCCGATCTTAACTTCAGGAACTACCACAATTTTCTTCTTCCCTAGAGGTATAACGGAGCTGTACTTATCCCAAAGGTTGTACTGATTGGTGAAATCGTCGCCTATGAGCATGGTTCCATCGCGACCAGTGTCAAAAAGGAAATGAAAAGGATAGTAGCGGCTGCCTACTTTCACCTCTACTTCGAAACGTGGACGATCCTGGTAGTAAATAACATCATGCGCAGTGTAGCCGGAAAGATCCTTTGTTATGCGGTCACTAATGATCATGATCTTCTTTTCGTAGTCAATTTCTACGATTTTGTCTCGGAAAAGGGCATTGCCGATGATCATGTCTTCAGCATCGTCAAGGTTGGCCACTTGTACCAATGGCACTTGCGCCCAACGTAAGCCTGCGATCTCCAGCAGGTTTTTGCTTGAGGAGGGTTGGTTATGCGTGCCATCGCTGTTCTGCACGCTGATGCTGCCGTCGAACTTCAGGCCTGAGCGGGCTGGAGATTGCTTGCTTAGACAGGTCATACCCGCACCAAAGTCGAACATCATCACGACATCCTTATGGCCATTTAGTTTACCTTTGAAGTACAGCCGACTATTTTTCATGAAAAAAAGTAGGGTATCCACCAGCTGCTTAGGACTTTTTGTGATGCGAATGGGATTTAATACCGCTTCGTAGTTTGCGGAAACTCGTGTCCGGCAGCTGTCCTTTCCATTCAAAAGGATGATGAAATCGTAAACCCTGCCATATTCGGGTAAAAAGGAAATAGAGTCTTGATCGGTGATGAAAGTAATTCTACGACCAGACCTGGGTGCCTGGGTAAAGTAGGTGTCCGGTCTTAGCGCCGGATTTAAGGTCCAGCTGCCATTGTTCAGATCTTTGCCATCCCGAATACTGATCGTCGACTTGCCGGAACGGATGACCGGTAGCTTTTCTTGTGCCAGTGAAACGATATTCATAGGCAATAACATGCCTAGCGTCAGTAGGACGCGTAAATATTTTGGCTTCATAATCGTGTTTTATTCAGATTGTTTTCCTGGTTTGCTGATGAGGTAAAATCCGAGTAGTCCCAAAGCCAGACAGAAGCTCAGGATAATTGCAGAATGCAGACCTAAGGGTTGGCTGATGTAGCAAATGCTCAGTCCGACACCGAAAGACGCTAATATAAAACACCATTTCAGAGCTGCGGCCGCCAGGTTTTGGGATTTCGGGAGTAATTGCGTGACAATGTCTAAAGGTGTGTTGCGCTCAATCATGCTGCGGCGAAGTCGGTCATTCAAAAACATCCGGATTAATGTAAGCAGAAAAGATGTCGCTATCCAGATGGAAAGCAGGATGGCGATTGCATTCAGCGAGAAGAGCAATACTTCCTGATTTGCAGGGTTTGCTTGATGAGGTAGTATCACCATCGCTGGCGACATTGTTGCGGCTGGTAAAAGCATGGTCAGTATTAAAGAGGTTTTCATGATTTCATTTATACAAGATCAGACCGGTGATTTAGAATTCGGTTGCAATTCTTTCCTGCTTTTTTTATAAGCTATTCAACTTTTGCTGATAACGGAAAAACTGGACAGCACATTGGGTTAGAAAAAATGCGATCAAAGGCAAACTCAGGATATAGGATTGAACAGGCGACAGCGCTGCAAAAAGGGTTAGGAGTTGCATACCATAGTACCCCATGGCAAGTACAACCAAACATGCACCAAAGCTTGCTGCTGCAATTGCAATCCAATGAAGCGGCACCTTCTTTTTGTTGTATTCCGCTGGAATAAGTTCAGCAAGGTTAAATTGAAATGTGGGACCAGACATGTCGCTTAGTGCATCAACCACTAGCCGGTAGTTACCTACTTGCGATTGGCAGAACCTGCATTTGGAAAGGTGCTGGCTGGCGGAGGCTTCCAGAATTTCTGAGCCATCAGCATGATTTTGTAACTGTGCTTCTGTTAGATGTGCTGTCTTCATAATTGTTGCCTTTTCTGTAGTTTAAGCAAGATCACCTTTAGTTGCTTACGTGCCCGGAACAAATAGGCTTTCACCGTACCCTCAGGAAGACTGGTGATCTCGCAGATTTCCGAAAGGGATAATTCCTGCTGGTAGTACAATCCAATGAGTGTCTGGTACAACGGTGGTAGTTGGCTAACTGCTCCATCAATGGTTCCTTTCAGTTCCCGTTCATTCAACTTGTTTTCTGTCTCATTTTCTCCTGATTCGCTCTGATAAGCTATACGATCTCCCGGTTCCATATCCGGATCATCAAAAAATTGTTCCAGGAGGACCGGTCGCTTTTTTTCAAGGTAGTGCAGACAGGTATTGTAGGTGATCTGACCAATCCAGGTGGATAGTTTACTTTGAAACCGAAATCCGGGCAGATTTTGATGTACCTTCAAATAGACATCTTGTGCAATGTCCTTGCGGTCTGCTGCTATCGGAATCATTTTAAATACGAATTGTGCAACCAGCTTTTCCGTATTCGCGATGAGTTCCCGGAATGCCTCGGGTTGCCCCGCAAGTATCCTGGAAACCAAGATGCGATCTGCTTCAGTAACTTCAGCTGCTTTGGTGTTCACTTTTGATGAGACCGGAAGAATTCGTCGAGGTTACATTTTTTTGAATATTCTTCCGGCTTCTTGATGTTTAAATACAATGTGCTGTTGTGTATGGACGAAAACGTAATCAGAAAATGATTGTACCTACCCAAGGAAAGCGCTTACTTACAGGAAAGTACGTAGCTTTGTGCAGCCATTAAGTTGGAGCAGGAATAAATTATATGAGGAGAACAGCACCAGGAAATGATCAGGAGCATACCTTTGACATCAAATTTATCGATCCGGAACATTCACTGGGCCCCTTTGTGGAAAACATTGGCATGTTCCATAACCGATCGGACAATGCCAAAGCGATCACCTTATTGCCTGATGGACGCATCGATCTGTTCTTCTGGAAATCGGCAAATCAGCCTTTTCAGATCGTGCTTAATGCATTGGAAACTGCTCCTGAACAAACAAGTATCAGCCCGCACACCCTGGCATTTGTAATCAGCTTCAAACCACTTGCATTGGAGTATATTCTTGATGCGTGGCAGGCTGATTATCTGAACCATTCCAGAGTTATGCCTCCAGACTTTTGGGGTTTTAGCCTGGATGACCTTGCAAATTTCGATGCTTTTTACCAAAAGATATCCCTTAAGGTGCAAAGCTTATTGCCTGCCAAAATGGATGAAAGGAAGCGTAAACTCTTCGACTTGATCTACGAATCAAAGGGTGGCCTAAGCGTGCATGACTTGTCAGCACAATCCTGCTGGAGCAGTCGTCAGATTAACCGCTACTTCAACCAGCGAATGGGGCTTTCCCTGAAGTCTTACTGCAGTATCCTTCGTTTTCGCGAATCACTGCAGCACATCGCTAAAGGCAAGCTCTTTCCGGAACTCAACTTCAGCGATCAGACACACTTCATTAAAGAGATCAAGCGCTTATCGGGAGCGCTGCCTAAAACGTTATCCAAAAATGAGAATGACCGATTTGTACTATTATCGGTGCTGAAGCAACAATAGTTTTGTGCAAAATCTATTATGATGTTGTTAGAAAACAAGACAGTAGCCATTGTGGGCGGTGGACCAGGGGGCCTGACATTGACAAGGCTATTACAACTTAAAGGTGTAAAAGTAAAATTGTATGAGCGAGACCTGGATCGGAATGCACGTGTGCAGGGCGGTCCGCTCGACATGCATGAAGGTTCCGGACTGGCGGCCTTAACGGCGGCAGGTCTGTTAGAGCAGTTTTGTACCCATTTTTTACCTGGTGCAGACCGCACGCTCATCGTAAATGAGCAAGCAGCAGTGTTCTTCAGCGACCACCATGATAAACAAGCGAAGGATCTTGGGGAGCTGGGATTCCGGCCTGAGATAGACCGTGGCGCACTGCGAAAAATATTGCTGGACGAACTGGAACCCGGAACAGTTGTTTGGGACAGTCATTTCATTTCCATGAAAGCGCAGGGTGACGGCTGGTCGCTGGATTTTGCTAATGGTACCAGGGTTTATGCGGATCTGGTTATTGGATCGGATGGCGCAAACTCCAAAATCAGGCCGTATGTCACCGATATCAAGCCATTGTATTCTGGGATTACGATGATCGAAGGTAATGTAAATGATTCAGAATCATTCACGCCTGAGGTTCACGCATTACTTAAGGGTGGAAAGATAATGGCCTTTGGTAAGGAGCAGGATCTCTTAATGGGGCAAAAAGGTGGAGGCGATCTCGGGTTCTATGCTAGCTTTAAGGCCGAGAAGGATTGGCATAAGAACAATGGTTTGGATTATTCGAGCAATGCAGCTATGCTCGACTGGTTTAATAGCACCTATGTGGGCTGGAGTAAGGTCTGGCAGAAGCTTTTCGAGCAAGCAGTTGTGCCATTTATTCCTCGTGCGATCAATTACATGCCTCTGGATCAATGCTGGCAGGCCCTGCCTAATCTTACAATCGTTGGCGATGCTGCACATCTTATGCCGCCATTTGCCGGAGAAGGGGCAAACATGGCAATGCTGGATGCACTGGAGTTATCTGCATGTTTAACTGCTAACGATTACAGCAGCATGCAGCTGGCAATTGCGGCATATGAGTCGGCTATGTTAAAAAGAGCAGCTGCAGCAACGCGTGAATCGCTGCTCAATGGAGAAAGGATGCATACTGTGACTGCGCTGCAGGAAATGACTGAAATATTTAGCCGGCACAAAAAAGGTTAACAACGAGTTTCGGGAAGATTTCTTCCATGATCACTTCCTGAGAAAAAAAAGAGGTCAATATGGTTGACCTCTTTTTTTTATAACTTTAATCTTAGCTTCAGTCCTGGATGAATGCTAGAATGTCGTTGTTGATGGTATCTGCTTCTGTTGTAGGCATTCCATGAGGAAAGCCAGGGTAGGTGATTAATTTCGAATTGCTGAGCAGTGCCGCTGCTTTAGGTGCCTGATTGGAAGGTACAATCTGATCATCCTCACCGTGCAACACAAGTACAGGGATCTCTACGCTTTTCAGGTCTTCCGTAAAATCGCTTTCCGAGAAGGCTTTGATCCCTTCGTAGTGTGCCAGGACTGAACCCATCATCCCTTGGCGCCACCAATTATGTTTTATGCCCTCATTAACTTCCTGGCCTTCGCGGTTCCATCCATAAAATGGAACTGGAAAATCGTAAAAGTATGCTGCCCTGTTAAAACCTGTGCCCTGACGAATTTCGTCAAACACTGAAATTGGCACCCCCTCGGGGTTGTTATCATTCTGGATCATGATGGGCGTCACAGCACTGATCAGGACGGCCTTCGCCACCCGGTCTTTACCATGTTTTGCAACGTAACGGATGACTTCGCCGCCTCCCGTAGAGTGGCCGATATGTATCGCATCTTTTAAATCCAGTGCTGCCGTTAGTTCAGCCACATCAGCCGCGTAGGTTTCCATGTCATTGCCGGTTCCACTTTGTCCGGAACGGCCATGACCACGGCGATCGTGCGCGATCACGCGGTAGCCCTTCTGCAGAAAAAACGTCATTTGATTATCCCAGTCGTCTGCTGACAATGGCCATCCATGATGAAAAACAATTGGTTGCCCGGTTCCCCAATCTTTGTAGTAGATTTCGGTTCCATCTTTTACTTTAATGATGCTCATAGGTTCTAATTTTGAGTTTAAATTTTTATTTTAGGTCATTCAGGTAATTACTCTTGCAATTTGTGGAACAAAATAATTGTTTATTTAATGGTTTTATTATTGTTCTGTTAAATTATTGATCTTACTTATATAAATTACATTTTTTTCTTCTACTTAAAGCAATGAAGTAGAAGAAAACAGCATTTACAATATAGATTAGCGATCTTGCTGATATTAGATTACAAGCAGTTTACATAAATTGCATTTTTGAAATAACTTAACACTACATGAAAAAAGGTTTTTGGATTTTATTAATGATCGTATTAGCAAATATTACCTCTAGAGCGGCAGATTTGGTTTCTCCTAATGGATCAGTGAAGGTAAATATATCGGTATCCGATCGGATCTATTATAGTATTTACCGGGATAAGACGCCGCTTATTGAAAATTGCAACCTGGGCATAAACCTAGATGGTTCGTCTACTGATAAAAATCTAAAATTGCTTAGTATAAAATCATCAAGTATATCCCGGGAACTAAATCCAGTTGTGCCTCTTAAATTCTCCAAAATTGATGATCGCTGCAACACAATGCTGCTCAACTTCAAAAATGGGTTTTCTGTAGAGTTCCGCGCCTATAATGATGGAGCTGCATATCGCATCATAACAAACTTTAATGGTGACAAAGATGGGAAGGTGAAGATAAGCGATGAAGATGTGACATTGAATTTGCCAGATGAATACATGCTGCATTTGCAACCGGCGAAAGATTTCACCTCTAACTACGAAACCAATTATATACACCTTGATGCTAAGAAATGGAAGGCATCAAATCAAATGGCTACTTTACCTGCACTTATCGATACGAAAAAAGGGTTCAAGATACTTTTTGGTGAAACAGATCTTACAGATTATCCTTGTTTGTTTTTGAAAGGGAATGGTGGTACCGGGATAAAATCAACATTCTCAAAGGTTGCTCTTGAAGAGAAACAGGAAGGAGACAGGTTTATCCGAATTACTAAAGAAGCTGATTTTATCGCTCAAACGAGTGCTAAAAGGACATACCCTTGGAGGTATTTCATAATTTCAAAGGATGATGGAGAATTATTGGAAAGCACCCTTCCCGTCAAACTTGCACCTAAGTCCGAGATCAAAAACACCAGTTGGATTAAACCGGGACAGGTTAGCTGGGAGTGGTGGAATGCTGCATCTCCCTACGGCGAGGACGTCGACTTTGTAGCCGGCTTTAATTTAGAGACTTATAAGTACTACATTGATTTTGCATCCAAGAGTGGACTTTCTTATATCATAATGGATGAGGGCTGGGCCGAAAGCGTGCACGATCCATATATCCCTAATAAGAAAGTAGACCTTCATGAGCTTATTCGGTATGGTAAAGAAAAGAAAGTAGATATCATACTATGGCTTACCTGGCTTACCGTCGAAAAGAACATGGATCTATTTAAAAAGTTCGCCGAGTGGGGGATAAAAGGTGTAAAGATCGATTTCATGGATAGAAATGATCAATGGATGGTCAACTATTATGAACGTGTAGCTAAAGAAGCTGCTAAATATAACATTCTTGTTGATTTTCATGGATCATTTACACCGAAAGGATTGGAACATAAATACCCTAACGTGATCTCCTATGAAGGCGTAAGAGGCATGGAACAAATGGAGGGTTGTCAGCCAGACAATACCATCTTTTTACCCTTCATCAGAAATATAGCTGGTCCGATGGATTTTACACCTGGAGCAATGATTAATATGCAACCGGAAGTTTATGGCGGCAGGCGTCCGAATTCTGCTAGCGTAGGCACTCGGGCATATCAACTGGCACTCTTTGTTCTTTTTGAGAGTGGCGTGCAAATGCTTTGTGACAATCCAACGCTATACTATAGAAATCAGGATTGTACAGATTTCATTACTCAAGTGCCAGTCACCTGGGATGAGACTAAGGCGCTGCAGGCAGAAATTGGCGAGCTCGCTGTAGTTGCCAAACGCAAAGGCAATAAATGGTTTATAGGCGGGATTACTAATGGGAAAGAAAGGCAATTAAGTTTGAATTTAGATTTCCTGATTAAAGGCAAATCTTATAAAATCACTTCGTACGCAGATGGAATTAATGCCAATCGACAGGCCATGGACTATAAGAAGGTTGTTCAAACCGTAAATTCAGACTCGCAGATTCCTGTTAAATTAAGTAAGAATGGGGGCTATGCAGCTGTTCTTACTGAAATGTAGCTGAATTTAATCGAAAGGATTTGATACCTGGGCAATCTTAGGCCAGTTAAACAGATCAATCCGCCTTGAACTCCATTTTTATGGTAATTGATCCTGTTTTATACTTATTGGAGGTGTTAAATGCACCTCCATAACTATAAGCTTCATTGCTATTCTTGCCCGTGATCTGGAACACTCCCATTGTTGCTTTCTTCAGTTCACCCAATGAGCTGCCAGCATTTTTTGCAATTGTTTCCGCACGGGCACGCGCATCGGCACTTGCCTTACCGAGCAATTCCATCTTCACCTGGTTTAGCTTAGTGTTATAAAACATTGGCGGAAAAGAATTGAACTCAATACCACTTTGTATTAGCTCCGCAACTTCACGGGAAATTTTATCCACCTTATCCACCGCATTAGATTCTACTGTAACCGTCTGTGTTAAGTTATATCCTGAAAATTCCTGCGAAAGTTATTGTCCGTTGGAGTTCGTTTGCTGACTGAATTCTTTATTTATCATCACTGATGAAAACAGCATATTGCTGGCAGGAATCCCTTTTTTAAGGAGGTAACCGCGAATGGCGTTTTCATCTGCTTTCAATGTACTGTAGGCTTCTTTTAGATCGAACGATTTCCGGGAATAGGAGCCATTCCATACAATCAGGTCACTATTGAAATCTTTTTCCGCTAACCCGGTAACTACTATGGTCTCCATTGTTTTTGAACGATACTTATAGGCGTTGCTAATCAGGGCAAAAGCGATGATTGCACAAAGCCCAATGATAACAGCGGTGATGATTGTTGATCTCATATGATTTGATTTACGATTTCAAGATACAAAACCTTTTTTGAGAAGGAAATCACACACCGATTTCCAAAAGCTAAAATCTTGTACTGGACCTAAACTTAGTTTTTTGGAAGATTTAGAATAAAGGTACAGCCCTTGTCAATTAGAGAATTTAGCTTGATGTTACCTTTTAATGAATCAACCAAATTCTTGACTGTTGACAGGCCTATGCCATTACTAGGCGTACCTGATCGGTCTTTGTCTTGCAGGGTAAAGTTTGCATTGAATATTTTCTCATGATATTCGGCTGCTATCCCCTTACCGTTATCTTCCACTTTAAGTATGTAGTGAAGGGCGTCTTCTGCTATTTCAATATTTACAATTCCAGTGGCTTTGTTGTTATACCGGATTGCATTTGAGAGGAGGTTTAGTAAGATTTGCTCAACTGCAATACTAGGAAAGTGTATTTCAACCAGGTTTGAACTAAATTCTACTTGAAAGTTCTCAGGAATAACCGACAGTTTCCTGATACGTTCGAAAAGTTCGGACACAGTTACTTTCTGTTTTCGAGCAAATAGCAACTCTGGCGATCGGGAATATTCCAACATATCATCCACTAGCAATAGCAGCGCTTTTGACGATGCAATATTCATCTCCAGCAACTTGACTGCGCGCTCGTCTTTATTTGTCAATGCACTTTTGCTAAGTAACTGTGAGGTTAATAGAATACTGCTCAACGGGTTTTTGATATCATGCGCTGCCATTGAGGCAAATTTTTGAATTAAGATATTTGCCTTCGCCAACTCGTCATTCTTATGCTCTAAGCGGGTTACCTTTCGCTTTAACTCGATCTTATCTACGACCTGCTTAGCCAAAGATTTTAATGCCTGTAATTGTGGGTCTGTAAGGTGGTGGCTTTTTTGATCAAGAACGCATATGGTGCCTAAAGCAAAACCGTCCTCATTGATTAGTGGAACTCCAGCATAGAACACCAGTTTTGTTGGCCCTGTAACCATTGGATTATTGGCGAACCTTTCATCCAGACGGGCATCTTTCACCACCATTATCTCTTCACTTGAGGCAATGGCATGAGTGCAAAAAGAGCGTTCACGGGCGTTCTCGGTAAAATCTGTTCCAAGATGCGATTTGAAGTACTGTCTTTTCTCGTCAATAAAAGTTATCAACGAAATTGGTATGTCACAAATAGTTGAGGCAATTTCTGCAATCGCATCAAAATCCCGATCATAACCGCTATCCATTAGCTCGTATCCCGCCAGGATATTTAGCCGTTGTGCTTCATTGTGTGGGTAGGGAAAATTGGACATATAACTTGTTTATAAAGGTAACATAAAAATCCAGGGTAAGTCACCTTGATATTGGTAAGAAAGTATTTGATGCCAGCTGATTAATTAAGCAAGAGCGTAACCTGATATTTAATACATTTGCCACAACATAAAAATTCACATGAGTCAGCATAGACACGTTCAGAAACTTAGTGCCGCAGGATTGTTAATTAGTTTAGGTATCATTTACGGTGATATTGGCACATCTCCACTCTACGTATTTAAGGCCATCATAGGGGAAAGATTAATAACTAAAGATCTGATCTTAGGCGGCCTTTCTTGTATTTTCTGGACATTAACGCTTCAAACCACCATCAAATACGTGGTTATAACCCTGCAAGCTGATAATAAAGGTGAAGGTGGGATATTTTCACTATTCTCCCTGGTAAAACGAAAAGCAAAGTGGTTGATCATACCGGCAATGATTGGCGGTGCGGCCTTGCTTGCAGACGGCATTATGACTCCAGCTGTAACAGTTTCTGCAGCAATTGAGGGACTGGAACTGATCTACCATGATTTGCCCACAGTACCAATTGTGCTGTCGATCATTACGCTGCTTTTTGTACTACAGCAATTTGGAACATCCCTTGTCGGGAAGGCTTTTGGGCCAGTGATGTGGCTCTGGTTTACAATGATCGCGGTTTTAGGTTTTATACACATCATGGACCTGCCTGAGATTTTAAACGCTGTTAATCCCTATTATGCATATCACATTTTAACAACGAATCCGGAGGCTTTTCTTATCATCGGAGCGGTCTTCCTATGTACCACCGGGGCAGAAGCACTCTACTCGGATTTAGGGCATTGCGGAAGGTCAAATATCAGGATCAGCTGGATATACGTGAAAATTTGCTTAGTACTTAACTACTTGGGTCAGGGCGTTTGGTTATGGAAGTTGCAAGGAACATACCTGGGAGATGTTAATCCATTCTACCATCTCATGCCAAGCTGGTTCCTTATTTACGGGATCGGAATCGCTACAGTTGCGGCAGCAATTGCGAGCCAAGCGCTAATTTCTGGTTCCTTCACCTTAATTGCTGAAGCCGTTAGATTGAACCTTTGGCCGAAGGTGAGGATTAATTATCCAAGCGAACAAAAAGGACAATTGTATGTGCCCTCGATGAATTGGATTCTCTGGGCCGGTTGTATTATCGTTGTCTTGATCTTTAAAAAATCGGTCAATATGGAAGCCGCCTATGGTTTATCCATAACGGTGGCCATGCTGATGACGACCATTCTTGTTACGGTGTTTTTAATGCGTAAACGTGTGCCGTTGATATGGATCATTCTTTTTACGACAATATATGCCATTATTGAACTAACCTTCCTAGCTGGAAATGCAGCAAAGATCGCTCATGGGGGCTGGTTTACCTTAATTCTGGGAACCGTACTTTTCACCGTGATGTGGGCCTGGCATAATGGCCGCAGAATCAGAAACAGATACATGAAGTTTGTTGATATCGAGGAATTTTATCCATTAATCACCAGCATTAGCGCAGATCAGAGCATATCTAAATATGCCTCAAATCTGGTTTACCTGACCAGTGCTAATTTCAACACGGAAATTGAATCATCTGTTATTTACTCCATTATACAAAAGCAACCAAAAAGAGCAGATGTGTATTGGATCTTGCATGTAGATGTGGCGGATGAGCCATACACTATGGAATACGAGGTCGATCATATGATTCCTGGAAAGCTAATTAGAATAGATTTCAGGCTAGGATTCCGGGTGGAACAACGCATTAACCTTCTGTTCAGAAAGGTGGTGGAAGAATTAGTTGCAGGTGGCGAGATCGACATCACTAGTAAATATGAGTCCTTGCAAGCTAACAAGATCCCTGGTGACTTTCGCTTTGTCGTAATTGAGAAAATTTTATCAAACTCAAGCAGTCTAAGTTTGAAAGAACGCATTACAATATCTTACCATAGACTCCTTAAGATGCTCAGCATTTCAGAAAGACGTGGCTTTGGATTAGACTCTAGTTTTGTTAGTATAGAACAGGTGCCGCTTATTGTAGATATTCCTGAACCCATACAAATGAGGCGGGTTAAATAGGGAAATAACAGCGCCTTGAGACCATTGATATTTCAGGTGTGGTTTATAAATACTACAGCAGTTCATCCGCTGTAGTATTTACAGCAGGTAGGATGATATGAAAGGTTGACCCCTGGTTAAGATTGCTTTGCACTTGAATAATACCATTATGCTCTTTAACAATCTCTTTACTGATGTAAAGTCCCATGCCTAATCCGCCCACGGTGTGATTATTATTATTTACGCGATAGAAACGATCGAATATTTTCTCCTGCTGGTCCTCATTCATGCCAATTCCATGATCCAGCACCGAAATCCGAATAAATTTTCCTTCAGATTTGGCTGATACAGATATTTTCTTGTTTACAGGGGAATATTTTACAGCATTGTTTATTAAGTTCATCACCACCTGTTCCAGACGTTCTAAGTTGCCTAAAACCTGAAGGTTATTAGTGTAAGAGCAACCTATCTCATAGTTTTGGAAGATGTGTGAAGCATTTTCTGTGCAATTTTCAATGAGTTTGTTTATGTCTACTATTGTACGATGAAAATTTAATTTTCCTGCCTGAATTTTGCTGGCATCCAGGAGGTCATCAACAAGCGTATGTAACCTGTTTAATGCTAATTCAGCCTTTCCCATAAAATTTTTAAAAGTTAGGGGTAAGTCATAATTGTTGTCCCGAGACATCAGCTGGAGGTACGCTTTTAAACTTGTCAGGGGCGTTTTAAGCTCATGACTTGCAATGCTCATGAACTCGTCCTTCTGCTTGATCACCCTTTTCTGGGCATTTATGTCTGCTTCTTTTTGCTGTGCAGCTTTTTGCGTTGTTAAGTCTGTACAAATAATACTCAACGCTGTTCCGTCTTCAAGGTCAAGATTAGTAAAGGAAAGTAAGACGGGGATCTGGGTACCATCAAGAGCCAGGAGTATATCCTCCATTTTGTAATCGTTAAGCTTGCCATTGATGGTCATGCTCGCAAGTCTATCCTGAGTGTAACCTTTTATGAAGTAATCGAAAGGCTTTCCGATTATTTTATCTATCGAGACTTTAGTCAGATCCGCAAAACAAGGATTGCAGTAAAGAATCAGGCCATCTTTATTTAGCGTAATGGCACCTTCCTGCATTTTTTCAACTAAGATCCTGAAAGTATGATCAGTGCTTTTTAATGTATAAAGCTGGTGTCCTTCTTCTCCATGAACAACAAAGGCATCCACCATGCCCGTTCTAATAGCATTTAGAGTGTCATTTGCTTCTTCCAGCTCTCTGCGAAGCTCGCTCAATTCATTAGATTGTGCTTGTAAATCCAGGTCCTTACTCATTCGTAGAATTGAAATTGCTAATACCTAATCCTTTTACAACCTTCAATTCATCCGACATGTCGCCAACCAGTCTCCTCACAGGATAGGGCTGTTTCTTGATCAATGTTGGAAGTGCAATGATTTGCTCCTTTTTAGCTAATTCCGGATTTTGGTAAACGTCTATTACCTCTAGCTCATAGCGTCCGCTCAGAAATCTTTCACAGATGCCCTTCAAATTGGAAATCGCGCGTACAGAATTGGGAGAAGCACCTGTTACAAATAGTACAAGTTGATATTCAGGCGGGCTACTCAATTGCTTTAGGCTTTAAGGGTATGATGTTGAGTCCAACGAGCACTTTTTCTTCATTACTAAGATCACCAATTATTTTGCGAATTGGAACAGGAACTTTTCTAACCAAGGTTGGCACTGCAAAAATTTGATCCCCTTCAGCCAGCTGCGGCTGCAGTAAAAGATCAATTACTTCAATTTTATACTTTCCGTGAAGATGTTCCTCACAATATTTGTAAAGGTTGTTGAGTGCTGTTACAGATTTCGGTGTTGTTCCGGCAACATAAAGCCTCAATTCCCAGTATTGCTCCAATGTAGCCATCTATTTTTTTCCTTTAATACCTTTACGCTTCTCAATCATTTCCAGTCGTGTTTGCTCTTGGATTCTATTTTTGAGTTCTTCCTCTTGGTATATTTTATTTAATTCTTCTTCTACCGATTCAAACTCTGTCTGCAACCCCGCTATTTTAGATTCAAGAACTTTCCGTTTTCTTGTTACCTCTCGATCTTTCCTGCTTATTGCATGTCCATGTAGTGCGATCCCTGTCTGCTCACGAAGAATATGCGTTTCCCTGGCAGAACCAGTTAGCACGCCTTCTGGACCGAGGTAAACATCCACAAGATCAAGACCACTATCTGTAATTATGAATTCTCGTACTTGATTCGAATGGCTTTTACCTCTTGCTTTCATAACATACAAGCCCCTGTTGCGTTCGCCATTGGACTCAATGTCACGAATTAATAACCAAGAATCTACAAGTGATGAAATCCCTTCATCAGTTTGCTCGTTCAAGGTGTTGTTTAATGCTAAGGCAGTGAACATTACAGTAATTTGTTCATTTTGCAGATAATCCACTAATCTGATTAGCATGGACTTTACCTCACTTACAGATCCAACAGTAATTAAATTCGTGATTGGGTCTAGAATTACAACGTCGGGTTTAAACTTCTTTATCTTCTTGTGTATGGCTACCAAATGCATCTCCAGGCCGTAAAGCGTTGGTCTAGAAGAATGAAATTCTAGTAAGCCAGTATTAAGGTGCTGATTCAGATCTATACCAATGGACAGCATATTCCGACGAATTTGTACAGGAGATTCTTCAAAAGCAAAATAAATACATTTTCTACCTTCAAGGCAGGTCGCATTCGCGAATGTAGCTGCAATGCTTGTCTTACCTGTTCCTGCAGTGCCGGAAACCAATATGCTGCTGCCTTTATAAAATCCATCTCCACCAAGCATATTATCCAGATTTTCGATGCCGGATGTTACATTATCTGTTGATATGGGTGCGTTTAACTTCAGGGATGTAACTGGTAACACAGAAATTCCTTCTTCATCGATTAAGAAAGGATACTCGTTGGTTCCATGCATGGAACCACGATATTTAACAATCCTCAATAAACGGGTGGAGATCTGATTTGAAATCCGGTTTTCTAGTAAGATTACGCAGTCTGAAACATATTCTTCCAAACCTTGTCGAGTTAATGAACTTTCACCTCGCTCACCGGTGATGATTGTCGTAACACCTTTCTCTTTTAACCAGTGAAACAATCTTCTGAGTTCAGATCGTAAAATGGTTTGGTTATCTAATCCT
>Ga0265798_10003520_pt1 | contig 22198 bp, 15 predicted proteins | sample P3T30metagenome_FD_192430 | JGI IMG/M metagenome (GOLD analysis project Ga0265798, IMG submission 192430) | Plant litter microbial communities from East Loma Ridge, Irvine, California - P3 T30 | ecosystem: Environmental > Terrestrial > Plant litter > Unclassified | place: USA: California... | reverse complement strand
TTGCTGGGCAGTTGGTCGGCCGGCAGAATGGCTTGCTGGTCGAGGATTTTGTAAATCAAATCCTGTTTGCTCAGGCGTTTGAAATTGCCGACGTGCAATTGCTCAGCAATTTCCTTGAGGTCGGACAGCAGCCGGTCCTTCAGCTCGTTAAGGGTATACATAGGGGGAATTAGGAGAATCTGCGCAAGGGGCTCGGCCGCCTGGCGGCCGCTGGCCCGGGTTCCCGGCCGCGAGCAATTTGTCCCAAGCCAATGGCCCGGCCCAACTTCCAAAAAGCAGCAATGCGCGACACAACCAGCAAAGCGGCGGGCAACAACAAGAAACAGTGAGGTATAAGAGGGGCGTCCGGCAGCTCCACCAAGGCAAAAATGTCGGTCCGGCAACGCAACGGGTGGACCCAGGGCCTCCCCTACCAGCCCCACGGGCCAGCTTGCAGTTGCAATATTAACGCATTACGGACAAACTGCCAACTTGGGTGCATTGGCAGCGGTCGATTGCGTAAATTTTAAAGAAAACTGAATTGCAGGAGCGCTCTAGGCCGCCCTAGGTCTTCGTTGGCTGCTCAACGCGTGCCGAGGGCCGGCTGGTTCCGCGCTGGCGACTGCCGCAATACCTTTGCGCCTACTATGCTACAACTTTCTGTACTTAAAGAGCAAACAGACCGCGTGCTGGCCGGCCTGGCCAAGCGCAACTTTAAAACCGCTGAGGCTGATGTGGCGGCTGTGCTCGACCTCGACCAGCGGCGCCGGGCGCTGCAAACGCAGCACGACACCGCCCAGGCTGAAGCCAATGAGCTGGCCCGCCAGATTGGGGGCCTCATGAAAAGCGGCGACAAAGCCGGTGCCGAAACACTCAAAGCCCGCACCTCGGAGCTAAAAATTCAGATTAAGACGCACGCCGACGAGTTGGCGGCCCTCGAAAAGCAGCAAACTGAGCTGCTCTATAAAATCCCGAACGTGCCGCACGAGAGCGTGCCCGCCGGACGCTCGGCCGACGACAACGAGGTAGTGCGCGAAGGCGGCACCAAACCCGACCTAGGGGCCGGCGCACAGCCCCATTGGGAGCTTATTAAGAAATATGATATCATTGATTTTGAACTGGGTATCAAAATCACGGGCGCCGGCTTTCCAGTGTACAAGGGCCAGGGCGCGCGCTTGCAGCGGGCGCTGATTAACTTCTTCCTCGACCAGGCGCGCGAGGCGGGCTACGTAGAGGTGCAGCCGCCCATCCTGGTAAATGAGGCCAGCGGCTACGGCACGGGCCAGCTGCCCGACAAGGAGGGCCAGATGTACCACGACGCGGCTGATAATCTGTATCTGATTCCGACCTCGGAGGTGCCGATTACCAACCTTTACCGCGACGAGATTATTGCCACCGACAAGCTGCCCGTGCGCAACACTGGCTACACACCCTGCTTCCGGCGCGAGGCCGGCTCGTGGGGTGCCGACGTACGCGGCCTGAACCGCCTGCACCAGTTCGACAAGGTGGAAATTGTACAGATTACCCAGCCTGAGCACTCTTACGCCGCCCACGAGCAAATGGTGGCCCACGTTGAAAAGCTACTGCAACTGCTGGAATTGCCCTACCGCGTGCTGCGCCTCTGCGGCGGCGACATGGGCTTCACCTCGGCCCTCACCTACGACCTAGAAGTGTGGAGCGCCGCCCAGGGCCGCTGGCTCGAAGTATCGTCGGTAAGCAATTTTGAGACCTTCCAGGCCAATCGCCTTAAGTGCCGCTACCGCGGCGAGGGCGGCAAAACCCAGCTGCTGCACACCCTCAACGGCTCGGCCTTGGCCCTGCCCCGCATTGTAGCCGCGCTGCTGGAAAACAACCAAACGCCAGAGGGTATCAACCTGCCCAGCGTGCTTCACTCCTACTGCGGGTTCGCACAGATTAAGTAAGCTTCCGCCTACAAACATCACTCGTTAACCGAGAATGCCCGGCTAGCCAGCGCTAGTCGGGCATTCAACTTTTAGTACTATTCTTATTGCTAATTATCTGCTTACTGCGTACACTTTAGGCTTAATTACGAAGAAATATAAACTTTATCCTTTATTCAAATTAAGCGCTACCATCCCTGTTGTTTGTTTCTAGCTTGGCAGTGTCGATTTAATTCTTTTACTGCTATGTCAAAATTTACTTTAAACCTTTTTACTGGTATTACCTTGTTGGTCTTTATGCTAGCAGCTTCCGCCACCCAGGCTCAAACCGCCGATTTTGCGTCGGCATCGCTGGCTAGCAACTCGCCCATTGAGGCTAGCAGCCCCTCACCCGCTCCGCTCCCCGACGAGGAGCCAGTGCGGCGTCTCAGCACCTTACCAGCCCTTGAGGCACACGCAGCCTATTATAACGATTCTCATAAAGACTTGCAGCAGTCTCTAGCTTGGATTCAGGAAACCAACGCCATGCACCCTGAGTACTGGAACGTTTACGCTGAAGCGCGTATCCGCCTGCAAATCAAAGATTACGCTGGCGCCTACGCCACGGCCCAAGAGGCAAAGAAGATGGCCCTGGCAGCTTCGCCGCCTAACAACGACTACGCTCGCAGCAGCGAGGAAGTAGCCACCCAGGCCAAAGCCAAACTGAAGTAAGCCGCTCGGTTGCACCAGCCTAAAGTGGCCCAGCAGACCTTTGCCCGGCCCCGCAAAGCCCGCCCACCCGGCGGGCTTCGCTATTTTTGGTCTTTCAACTTCTTTTTCTCCCCGCTGAAATGACCACAATTGCCATGCACCTGACCACCGCCGTGGCCCTTACGGCTACCGTTCTCACGGCTTCCGTAGCACAGGCGCAGATTACGACCCCGCAGCCCAGCCCCAAAGGCACCGTAATGCAGCGCGTGGGCCTCACCGACGTAACCATTATCTACAGCCGCCCCTCGCTGAAAAACCGCGAAGCCTTCGGAGCCAACTCCCCGCTGGCGCCCTACGGGAAGCGCTGGCGCACAGGCGCCAACGCTACTACCAGCATCAAGTTTTCGGACGATGTGACGATTGAGGGCAAGAAAGTACCGGCCGGCGAATACGGCCTCTACACCGTGCCTAATGCAAACGAGTGGACGGTAGTGCTTAACAAAAGCCTCAAGCAAGGCGCTGATGTTGATGGCTTTAAGGACGACCAAGACGTGGCGCGCTTTACCATCAAGCCCTACAAGCTGGCCAGCAAAGTCGAGACCTTCACTATCAGTTTCGCCGAGTTGACCCCCGCTACAGCCAGCGTGGACATGCTGTGGGGCCTCACGGGCGCCAAGTTTAAAATTGTGTCTGACGTAGATGCCAAGGTGATGGCTCAGATTGACGAGAAGGTCATGAAGAATGCTACCCCCTCGGCCAATGACCTGGCCGCGGCTGCGGTGTACTACAACGACAATAACAAGGATTTGAAGCAGGCTCTGGCTTGGATTCAGAAGGCCAACGCCACCGACCCCAAGTTCTGGAATGTGAACACGGAAGCTAAAATCCGCCTGAAAATGAAGGATTACAAAGGCGCCGTGGCTGCTGCCGAGCGGTCGAAAAAGCTCGCGTTGGCTTCTACCCCGCCTAACAATGAGTACGCCAAGATGAACGACGACCTCATGGCTGAGGCTAAAAAAGGCGGTAAATAGTCCCCTAGGTCTTAAGACCGTGCCCAAACATAGCAAGGCCGCGCAACTAGTTCGTTGCGCGGCCTTTTTGTATACTGTCCTGCTTCGGCAGGCTCAGCAGGACAGGCGTTTTAAATCTTGTATTACTGCGCGGCGGCCGGCAACACCTTCACTACCAGCTGCGAGGCATGCGCCGGATTGTGGTACAGCTGGTGCGTCTGGGCTTTAAAGTCCGATTCGCTGGCCTCGTAGATATTGGGCACGTAGGTCTGCGGGTTGCGGTCGACGAGCGGGAACCACGTGCTTTGCACCTGCACCATCAGGCGGTGGCCCTTTTTGAAGGTGTGCAGCACGTCTTGCACCGTGAAGGGCACGACCGTTACCTCATTGGCCACAAATGGCTTAGGCGTGGTAAAGCTCTCGCGAAAGCGGCCGCGCATCACTTCGGAGCGCACCATCTGCTGGTAGCCACCTAGGTGCACGCTGGGGGCAGTGCGGGGGTTGTCGGGCGTGTCGTCGGGGTACACGTCGATGATTTTCACGACCCAGTCGGCATCGGTGCCGGTGGTAACCACTTGCAGCTTGGCCAAGATGGGGCCGGCCAGGGTGAGGTCCTCGTCGAGCGGTGGGGTTTGGTAGGTAAGCACATCGGGGCGGCGGCTGGCAAAGCGCTGGTCGTCGGTCATGTACTCGCGGGTCATGCCCACGGCGGTGGCCTCCGTAAATGGCACTGGGTGGGCGGGGTCACTCACAAACTGGTCAAACTCGAAATTGACCTCGGGACGACGGCGCTCGTTGCTACCATCGGTGGGCGGGCTAAAGCTAAGGCCACCCGCTTGGCGGAAGTACAGCGTTTTTTCCTGGGCTGGCTTAGGCGGCCAAGCATCGAAGGTGCGCCAGCGGTTGGTACCGCCCTCAAACATAATGGCTTCAGGCAGGTTCGAGCCAGGCTTGGCGGCTTTCAGATAAGACTTGAAAAAGGGCGCCTCCACGTTTTCTTGGTACCAGAGCGAGGGCGAAGGGCCATAATTGATGTTGCCCACCATTTCGCCGGTGCCGCGGGCCCAGCCGCCATGCACCCAGGGCCCCATCACGATACGGTTGGGGAGGCCAGGATTTTTCTGCTCAATAGTTTGGTAGGTATTCAGGGCGCCAAACAAGTCTTCGGCATCGTTGAAGCCGCCCACCGTGAGCACGGCTGTGTTAAGATTGTGCAAGTGCGGGCGCAGGTTGCGCGCTTGCCAAAAGGCATCGTAATCAGGGTGCTGCATCAGCTCATTCCAGAACGCGACCTTGCCTTGGTAGTACCGCTCGTTGGAGTTCTTGAGCGGACCTAGGCGCAGAAAGAAGTCGTAGCCATCGGGGGTGCCGTGCTTGATGCCGGGGTTGCCAGTTGGCGTGGGCTGGGGCCGCGCCTGCCCAAAGCTGTATAAGAAGTTGAAGGCATGCGGCAGGAAAAACGCGCCGTTGTGGTGAAAATCGTCCCAAAACCAATCGGCAATGGGCGCTTGCGGCGAAGCGGCTTTCAGGGCGGGGTGCCGGCTCAGCAGGCCCGCCGACGTGTAAAAGCCGGGGTAAGAAATGCCCCACTGGCCCACGCGGCCGTTGTTTTTCGGCCCCTTCTTCAGCAAGTACTCAATGGTGTCGAAGGTATCGGTGCCCTCGTCGGTATCCTTCTTAGTGGCGTGCTTTTCGAGTTCGGGGCGCATATCCAGAAACTCGCCTTCCGACATGTAGCGCCCCCGCACATCTTGGTAAGCAAAGATGTATCCCTCACGCATCATGCCGCTGCTGGGGCCTAGGCTATACTTATACTTCTTGCCGTAGGGGCCCACCGAATAAGGCGTGCGGTTGAGCAAGATGGGGTAGCGCACCTTATCCGCATCCTTGGGCGCGTACACAATGGTGTAGAGCTTCACCCCGTCGCGCATCGGTATTTGCAACTCCGTTTTGGTGTAGTGCTGCTGAATGTACAGGGTGTCGGCCAGCACCTTAGCTTGGGCTTGAGCATCGGTGATGGACTGCGTGGCTGGGGGCAGCGCCAGCGTTTGGGCTCGGGCAGTGGTGGCAGCCATACCTAGGGCGAGCAGGAAGGCAGAGTACGTTTTTTTCATGAGCAAATAGGAGGTGTCCTAGCCACAAAAGAACGCCAGGCGGGCCATTCTGCTGGTCATGCAGAACGGCCCGCCTGACGGACGTACTTTTCCTAGGTCTAGCGGATACTAGCTCGGCAACTTAAAGCTGCTGTTCAGCGCGATAATTGCGTTCTTATAGTCGTCGCGCCCAATCACAAACTGAATGTTGACCTTGCGCAGCGCAAAGCCCGCGCTGCTAATATTAATGCCCGCGTCGGCCAGCGCACCGGCTGCCTGGGCCAGTAGACCAGCCCGGTCGATGTTAGAGCCAATGAGGCAGACCAGCGCCACGTTCTCGACGGTCACTTTTTCGTAGCGCGCCTCCAGGGTGGCGAGCAGCTGTGGCTTCAAGTCCTTCTGCCAGATAACCAGCGAGATGCTGTTGGCGCTGGTGGCTTTGAAGATATAGCTGACATCGAGGTCATTAAAAGCTTGCATCAGGTGCAGGTCGAAGCCAGCGGTCCCCACCATCTGCGGGTCGTAGATGTCAATAATAACCACCTTCTCGGTGCCCGTAATGACCTCGATGTGGCTAGAAGAGGCCACGTAGTCGCGGGTGATGAGCGTGCCAGGATGCTCGGGCTCGAACGTATTCTTAATACGCAAGTCAATGGCATTGATTTCCAGCGGCTTCGATGCCTTGGGGTGGATGGCCTCCATGCCCACGTCGGCGAGCTGGTCGGCTACGTCGTAATTGGTGAAGCCCACCGGGCGGCAGTGGTCAATGCCCACCATCATGGGGTCGGCCGAGCAGAGGTGGTACTCTTTGTGAATAATGGCCTCCTGGGGCTTCACAGCTACGGCTATCTTGCTGAACGTCACTTCCGAATAGCCACGGTCAAACTCGCGCATAATGCCCTCCGTGCCCTTGGTATAGCCGGTGGCAATGCAGATGGTATTGGCGAAGTCAATACCCGAAAACGCCTGCTGAATACGCTCGTCGATGGTGAGGGCCCGCGCATCATCGAAGCCACTCAGGTCCACTAGCGTGGCGTGCACACCTCTGTTTTGCAAGATGTTGACGGAGTTGAACGCCGAGTGCGCCTCCCCTATCGAAGCCAGAATCTCGCGGGCTGCCTGCAAGATGTTGTAGCTATTGACATAGCCCGAGGCCAGCACGTTGGTGAGGCTTTCGAGGTAGGTTTGGGCCTGGTCGATGCGTTGCTGGATAAAGGCATCGGCCACGGCCAAATCGAGCCCTAGGGGCGCGTAGTGCGTGTTCAGCTCCTTAAGCTTGGCTGCCACTTCTTGCAGCGCCGCCCGAAACTCCTGGTTTTGGGTGATGTGGTGGTACACGCCGGGGGCGCCGGTCTTCTTATTCTCTAGCAGCCAGTTGGTAACGTTGGCGTAGGCCGACACCACAAAAATGCGGTTGTACAGCGCCTGGCCCTCGCGGCCGTGGAAGATGATGTTCTGCAGAACATCGGCGAAGGCGGTCATGGAAGTACCGCCGATTTTTTCTACTGTAAGCACGATGGGAGAGAGCGGAGGTCCGCCGTAGTGGCGCCTCGCCCTAGGCTGGCCGCGCCATGCCCAGGGGCAGTGCACAGCAGGCCTAGGGCGAGGCGGAGTAAGCTAAAGCAACTAAACAGGCCGCCTGCCCAGAAAGCAAGCGACCTGCAAGGTAAAATTAATGTGATAAACTATGCATAGATGAGACATACTATTTCCTGTCCCTCTCACCTCGTCTAACATTAACCTAGCTGATTAGCAAGTCTATATCCCCTGCCCTACTTACCGTGGGCAACTGGCGCTGGCCGGCGCCGCACCGCGGGCTGCGGTAGCAGGGGGCAGTCGGGCGGGGGCTGCGGCGTAGCCACCGAAAAAGCGGCGCAGTACTTGGCGGCCCAGCAAGTAGCACAGCCCACAGCTGGCGCCGCCGGGGCGGGCTTGGCTGCTAGCAAGTAGCTGGTAATAGTAGGTAACATAATGGAAGGGGCCGACAAGGTGAAAGCTAGCCAAAGAGAGAACAGCAGAATAGGAGTAGCTAGCAGGCACCCTTATGGGATAGCTACTGTTTCAAAGTTCCTACCGGCTTATAGTACTTTTCCAGCCTTTAGGCCTGAACTGCTCTTTTTGAGCTTCAAACGCCGTTTCTCATTACCTGAATCAAAAGCAGCTGCGTAAATCAATATACAGCATTGATAATCTTACCTTAAAATAATAATAGCAAGCTGGGATTAAGTCGAACAGCGGGCGCGTGGCAGCGACTAGCGGAGGCCTACCACTCTCTTGCTATATAGCACCTGCCCTAGGTGGCGTATTCGGCGCCCTGGCCCTGTGTGGCACTTGTATCTTTGTATATGCTACCCTCTCCTCTAGTAGCCGCGCCGGTGTCGGCGCCGGTTTCTACCCGCACTTTCCTGGCTGAGGTGGCCCACGAGCTGCTGGCCACCTACGACGACGATACCCTGGCCGACCTGGTGGTCATCGTGCCCACGCGCCGTGCCGTGGTGTACCTCAAAAACGAGCTGGCCCTGGCCACGCCCGACGGGCAAGCCCTATGGGCACCGCGCATTGCGGCCATGGAAGACTACATGGTGGAGCGCGCCGGTGTGCAGGTAGAGGAGCCTATCGCCTTGCAGCTCTTACTGTTTGACATCTTTCGAGGTATCGACCCTGACCTCAGCTTCGACCGCTTTGTGGGCTGGAGCGGGCTGCTGCTGCAAGACTTTTCGAACCTCGACCAAAACCTGGCCGATACCAAGGAGGTGTTTCAGTACCTCTCCGAGGCTAAGGCCCTGGAGCGCTGGGACCTCGACCCCGAGCGTGCTAAAACCGACGGGCTGGTACGGTATTTCGGCTTTTGGGGCCAGCTGGCCCGCGTGTACCGCGAGCTTAAGCGGCGGCTAAAAGCCGACCACCTCGCCTACCCCGGCCTGGCCTACCGCGAGGCCACCAAGCGCCTGCAAGCCGAGCTGCGCGACCCCGCCCGGCCGCTGCCCGCGCACCACGTATTTGTGGGCCTAGGTGGGCTTAGCAAGGCTGAGGAGAAGTTTATCAACCTGCTGCACAAAGCCGGCAGGGCCGAACTGCGTTTCGACGCCGACCCGTTTTACCTGGAGCAAGACTCGCCCAACCGAGCCGGCCAGCACCTGCGCCGCTACTGGCAGAAGTGGGACTTGCCCCGCGACAGCTTCACGTTGCAAGAGCACTTGCGCGGCCGGCCCCACCACGTGCGCCTGCTAGGGGTAGCCAATGCCAGCATGCAGGGCAAGCTGGCCGGCCAGCTGCTGGCCGAAGCCCGCCAGCGCAACCCCGACGCCACCGTGGCCGTGGTGCTGCCCGACGAAACCTTGCTGCTGCCGGTGCTGCATGGCCTGCCGCCCGCCGAGGTAGTGCCCGATTTTAACGTAACGATGGGCTTGAGTTTCCAGAGCACGGCCTTGTTCAACCTCGTCGATTTGCTGTTTGAGGTGCACCTTACGGGCATTCGGGAGGGCGAGCCGGGCCGCGACTACGGCGTGCCTAAGTACCACCACTTGGCCGTGAGCAAGCTGCTGGCGCACCCGTTTTTGCGCCGCTACCAGCAGTACTTGAATGACCAGCCGGAGGAGCCGCAGTACCACGGCCTGCTCGACCACATCTGCCATCAGATTGTGAAGAAGCACCTCGTGCTGCTGCCCGCCACCGAACTGCTGCGGCTGGGCGAAGGGCACCCACTCATCAAGGCGCTGTTTCAGACCTGGGATAACTGCGATAATATTATTGACGCCTGCTACACCATTATCAACCTGCTCAAGCAGGTGTATGAGCACGAGCACACCGCCATCGAGGCCGAGTACTTGTACTTGTTCTACACGATGATACGGCAGCTGCACTCGGCCTTCGACTGCCAGGAGCAGCGCCTGAGTGTGCGCTCGTTTCGGCGCTTTCTCTACGAGCAGATGCGCAACACGCGCCTGCCCTTCGCGGGCGAGCCGCTGGCCCAGGTGCAGGTGATGGGCTTGCTCGAAACGCGCGCGCTGGACTTCGACCATGTCATTATCTTGAGCTGCAACGAGAACTCGCTGCCAGCCCCTAAACGGCAAAATTCGCTGTTCCCTTACGACGTGCTCACCGAGTTTAAGCTGCCTACCTACGCCGACGCCGAGGCTACGGCGGCCTACAACTTCTGGCGGTTGCTGCAGCGCGCCGGGCGCGTAGACCTGGTGCACGTACTGCCCGGCGCCGAGGGCGTGCGCACCGGCGAGCGCAGTCGCTTTTTGCGGCAGCTCGAGTTTGACCTGGCCGCCCAAAACCCGATGCTGACGCTGGAAGACCAGGTAGTGGAGGTAGAGCCTGCAACGAGTGCTTCCCCTACTAGTTCTTCTGCTTTGGAAGAAGGCAGCATACCCACCAGCGAGCTGTCCAATGACTTAGTGCTGCACAAAGACCCGGCGATGCTCGCCGCCTTGCGCGGCGTGCTTGAGCGTGGCCTGTCGCCCTCGGCCCTCAACGAGTACCTGGCCTGCACGCTGAAATTTTACTTCTCGCGCTTGGCCCGCTTTCAGGAAAACGAAGAAGTGGAAGAGGCCCTAGGGGCCGATGGCTTTGGCACGGTGGTGCACGATGCGTTGGAGCACCTGCTGAAGCCGTTTGAGTTGCTGGGCCGCGAGCTCACAGCCGACGACCTGCCCGACCTGCTGCGGAAAGTGCCCGCTGAAGTAAATCGCCAGCTGCGCCAGGAAGAGGCCGACCGCCAGGCCCGCCCCGACGATGGCCTCAACCACGTGCTGGGCCAGGTAGCGGTGCGCCTCATCCGCAAGTACCTAGAGAGCCTGCCGGGCCAGCCGGGCGTGCTGCCGCTGCGCATTGTGGCCCAGGAAACGGAGATGGCAGCCACAGTCTTTGCCGACATTCCGGGCGAGGCCGAGCCGCTGCCCGTGCGCCTCTTTGGCCGGGCCGACCGCATTGATGCGCTGCCCGACGGCCGCCGCCGGGTGGTAGACTACAAAACCGGCCTCGTAGAGCAGCGCGAGCTCAACCTGCGCGGCAAAGTGAAACCTCTCAGCGCCGCCGAAACCGTGGAGCGCCTGCTCACCGAAAGCTCGTCGGGCGCCGACAAGGTGCGCCAGCTCTGGCTCTACCGCTTTATGCTGGAAAGCGACGTGCGCCACCCCGCACCGCCCGGCTCGGAGGCGGCGATTATGTCGCTGCGCAAGATTGACGAGGGCTTGCTCACGGCGCCGCTCGACTTCATCACCGAAGGCACTGGCGAGCCCGACTTTTTGCGGGCTAGCGCCGGGCTGGTGGCGCGGCTAGCGCGGCGCGTACTCGACCCCACCGAGGCCATCCGCAAAACCGACGACCTAGCAAAATGTGACTACTGCCCATACAAGGGCATTTGCGCTCGGTAGGGTTTTTGTTAGCAGCTGCGCACCCTAAAGCAAGCCGTTAAACGTTTGCTATTGCCACAGGAACGCCGCAGTAACCTTTCCTTCGCGCCTTGCAAACGCTAGCGAGGTTCGGAGGATGGGTTGCTTTGTCATTTCTTTTCGCAATGACAGGTGGGTTTTGACCGATAATTTTTTAGCTACCTATGGCCCAGAAGCGCATCTATCGCCTGCTCAATCCTTTCTTGTTGTGGCGACTGCGCCACGTAAGCGAGCGGGTGTATGTGGTGTGGCTGGCGGTGCTGGTGGGTGTGCTGGCGGGCTTGGCGGCGGTACTGCTCAAAACCGTTATCCACTGGCAGCAGCACCGCCTGGCAGCGGCTGTGACCGAGCCCAACCGGGTATTTGCGCTGTCCATTTATCCGGTTATCGGCATTACGCTCACAGTGCTGGTAACCAAATACTTGCTGGGTGGCAACCTAGGGCGGGGTATAGGGCCCATTATCTACAGCGCGGCCCGCGAAAACGCCATTGTGCCGCGCTCCAAACTGTATTCGCAGCTCGTCACGGCCTTCCTGACGGTGTCGTTTGGGGGCTCGGCGGGCACCGAGGCGCCCATTTCAGTTACGGGTGCCGCCATCGGCTCCAATGCGGCGCGGGTGCTGCGGGCGGGGCGGCGGCGGCGGCGCCTGCTCACGGGCTGCGGCGCGGCGGCGGGTGTGGCAGCCATCTTCAACGCACCCATTGCAGGCGTGCTGTTCGCGGTTGAGGCCATTTTGCTGGAGCTGCCAGCACAGTATTTTATTCCGCTGCTCATTTCGTCGGCCACCGCCACGGTAGTGTCGAAAGGTCTCTACGCCGGGCAGCCGTTTACGCTGATTACCAACTCATGGGTGCTGAATACAGTGCCTTTCTATGCGGTCCTAGGTCCGATTACGGCGCTGTTTTCGGTGTATATGATTCGCACCTACCACTGGTTCGACCGCTTTGTAGAGCGCTGGCCGGGCCTGCGCTGGCAGAAGGTGCTAGCGGGTGGCGCAGCACTGGGGCTGCTCATTTTTCTGTTTCCGCCGCTCTACGGCGAGGGCTACACCACGGTGGTGCAAAAGCTGCTTGATGGCCACGCCCAGGATCTCACCGACGACAGCCTGTTTTCGGTGTACGGCGACAATAACGTGTGGTGGCTATTGGTACTCGTCTTCTTCACGATGATGATGAAAGTAGTGGCCACCAGCATCACGGTGGGCGCGGGCGGCAACGGTGGCATGTTTGGCTCGTCGCTGGTGGCGGGGGCGCTGTGCGGGTTCTTGTTTGCGCGGCTGGTCAATCTCACCGGGCTGGTGGCCCTGCCCGAGGTGCACTTTGTGGTGCTGGGCATGGCGGGCGTGTTGGCGGGCGTGGTACACGCGCCGCTCACGGCCATCTTCTTGATTGCCGAAATCACGGGCGGCTACGCGCTTTTTGTGCCGCTGATGCTCGTTACTAGCTTCTCCTACCTCATTACCAAGCATTTCGAGCCCTACTCGGTATACACGCGCAAGCTGACACTGAAAGGCGTGGATGTGTACGCCAATCGCGACCAGGACCTGCTCTCACGCCTCGACCTGCACCGCCTCATCGACACCAATTTTCAGCCCCTGCGCCCTGGTGCTACCCTAGGTGAGCTGGTCGAGGTGTTTCGCCACGCCCACCGCGATGTGTTTCCGGTAGTGGGCAAGAGCGGGCTACTGCGCGGCATCATTACCCTCGACATGGTGCGCGACACACTCTTCGACGGCGCGCACTACACTACCACCCGAGTTCGCGAACTGATGCAGCCGCCGCCCGCGCTTATCCACCCCGCCGACACCGCCGAACGCGCCTTAGAACAGCTAGAGCGCACTGGCACCTCTACCCTACCCGTGTGCGATACCGACGGCCTCTACCTAGGCTTCATCACCAAGAACGCCATCCTGGCCCGCTACCGCCGCGAGCTTATTGAGGAAGGGCAGGCATAGTTGTTAATTGTTAGTAGCTTACATTGGCGCGAGTTATGCTGCGCTAAACTCGCGCCAATGTAAGCTCGCATAACTACAGCATCATCAAAACTCTATCGCTGCCGTGGGGCGCTGGTGGCTGATGATGAGGCCCACCATCATCAGCAAGCTGGTGAGCAGGATGACAACAAACAAAATGCTTTCGCTGACATCGCCGAGCAGGTGGTGGGCCGGAATGCTGTAAAAAAGCAACACCGTAATCAGCCCCTTGGGCGCGATGAAGAGCTCAGGTATCAAATCGGTGTGGGCCACAAAGCGCAGGTAGAGATAGCGAATACCCGTGAGCACTGCTACTATCAGCACGCCCTGGCCCAGCAGCTGCCAGCTGATGAGGTTGGCCAGGGTGATGGAATAGCCGAAGAGCAGGAAAAAGAACGTGCGAATCAAAAACGCCGACTCGGCAGTAATGTTCTTGAGCTGGTGCAGGTCGGGGGCCAGCGCTTCGGTATTGATGCCCTGCCAGCCGGTGCGCCGGCGTACCCAGTTCACCAGCAGGTCGGCGTTGTTGACGGCCAGCCCGAAAGCTAACACGAGCAACAGCGACGACAGGTGCAGCTTTTTGGCGAGGCTGTAGATGAGAATCAAAAACGAGAACAGCAGGAAAAATTTGACGTGCTCACGCAACCGCGTCAGTAAGAAGCCTAGCACCAGCGTGCTCAGCACGGCCACTACCACTATCAGCACCACGCCACGCCCGAAGGTGAGCAGCGAGTGCCCCTGCGCAAAGTCTTCTTGGTCTACAAAATTGAAAAGCATGATACCTAGGATGTCCGAAAACGTGCTTTCGTACACGATAAACTCTTGCTTTTCGCCCGAAAGGTTGGCCACGCTCGGGATAGCAATGGCACTGCTGATAACTACCAGCGGCACGGCGTTGAGCAAGCAGGTTTGCCACGAGGCACCTAGCCACAGGTGCAGCAGCGTACCAATGACGGCGGCCTGCCCCATCAGCATTATGGCCGCCGCCAAAAAAGAGCGCCGAATGAGCGGCACCTTGTCGCGGCTCAGGCGCAGGTCGAGTGCGCCCTCCAGCACTATCATAATGAGGCCGATAATACCGAATATTTCAAGTAGTGTTTTGGGTACTAAAAAATTGATACCCTGGTAGTCGGCCCACTGCCGCAGCCCGATGCCCGTGAGCAACAGCAGCAGCACCGAGGGTACCCGCGTAGCCCGCGAAGCGAGGTTGAACACGTAGGAAAGAATAACGGCTAGGCTTAAGCCAATTAGGATGCTGTAAGAACTCATAGAGCCCAAAGTACGCGGCTAGCACTGCGCCGTTGCCCGACCTTTGCGAAGCGTGCTCGCTGGCGGGCTGCTAGCCACAGGTAGGCCATCGCAGGCACTTTGCGTCATTCCCTACACATTACTTATTAGTAACTAACACATTAAGCTATGCATACCCCCTCCGCTACGTCGGCACCACTGGTTGCTATTGTGGGGGGCGGGCCGGCGGGCCTGCTAGCCGCCCAGCACCTAGCCGAAGCTGGCCTACGTGTGCAGATATATGAGCAGAAGGCCACTGTGGGGCGCAAGTTCTTGGTGGCCGGTCACGGCGGCTTCAACCTCACCAATAGCGAGGATACGGCGCTTTTTGCGCAGCGCTACGGCGCAGCGGCGCCGTTTTTTGCGCAAGCATTGGCGCACTTCTCGCCCGGGGCCCTGCGCCAATGGGCCGCCGACCTAAGCATTGACACCTTCGTGGGCACCAGCGGGCGCGTGTTTCCTGATGCGCAGCACAAGCCCGCCGACCTGCTGCGCGCCTGGCTGCGTCGCCTACACGACCTAGGCGTGGAGCTACATACCCGCCACCGCTGGCTGGGCTTTGCGGGCGAGCGCGGGTTGCGCTTTCGCAATGAAGCAACCGGCGAGCTAGTCGAGCTTGCGCCAACTGCCACCCTACTGGCCCTAGGAGGCGCCAGTTGGCCCCAAACCGGCTCCGATGGCCATTGGACTCATTTTTTGCACGAGCTAGGCGTGCCTTACCAGCCCTTTGCGCCCGCCAACTGCGGGGCCGAAGTGGCGTGGTCGGCCTTTTTTAAGGAAAAGGTGGGGCGGGCGCCTCTCAAAAACATTGCCCTCAGCTGCGGCGGCCACACGGTGCGCGGCGAAATCATGCTCACCGACTACGGCCTGGAGGGCACGCCCGTATACGCACTCACGCCCCAGCTGCGGGCTGCGCTGGTAGTGGGCACCCCGGCCTGGCTGCACCTCAACCTAAAACCCGACCTAGGCCCGGCCGATATACAGCGCCGCCTGGCGCGCCGCCGGCCCGCCGAGTCGCTGGCTTCCTTCCTAGGTAGCGCATTTAGCCTGAAATCGCCGGTACCGACCCTGCTGCGCGAAGTGCAGGCCCCCGCTGACCTGGGCGTCGCGCTCACGGCGCTCCCCATTCCGGTGGTAGGCTTGCGCCCGCTGGCCGAGGCTATCTCATCGGCAGGCGGCGTACCATTTTCGGAAGTAGATGAAAACCTGATGCTACGCCGCCGCCCCGGCACCTATGTGGCCGGCGAAATGCTAGACTGGGAAGCGCCCACCGGCGGCTACCTGCTGCAAGGCTGCTTTAGCACCGGCGCCTGGGCCGCGAGGGCAATTATCAATCAATAGATTGAGTAAAAAGCCTGCTAACTGCTCACTGCTTTTTCCTCGGCTTCCTTCAGTATCTGGCGGGCCTCGCCGAGCAGGCGGCGGCCGGGGTCTAACTCATCGCGGGCAATGAGAGCAAATAATAGCAAGAAGGACACGATAGGCAGCAGCCAGCCCAGCGCAAACCACACCCAGAACGAGCGGCCCCGCGAAGCGGCGCAGTAGCCCGTCATGATTGGAATAAAAGAAATGGCCACCACCATGACCAGGAGCATGTCGACAAAGAGCATAAGCTGAGCAGGATGGGGAGGAGAAATCAGTTGCCCAACCCGGCAACTGCTAGCCCGAAGATACGCTTTTTTGCGCACTTTCTGCGCAAGAAGCCACGTGCGGATTACTGTTTAGTCCAATTTTACGTAAGCGTTCTACTTAGATGCTATTTGGTATCATGACTGCTTCTCCGCCAGCCTCGCCCTCGGTTCGCCCCACCGCTTCTTTTCTGCCCCCTATGTGGGAACACCAAAGCTTGTTTCGTGTTTCGGCTCAGCTCTTTGCCGAAGGTATTTTCAATTTGCTCGACCGCAACCTGCGGCCAGAAGTCTTTTTGCTGGGCTTGGCCTCGGGCCGCGAAGAAGACGACCCGCATAGCGTGGTAGTGGAGCCGCCCACGCTACGCTACGCGCCGCATGATTTTATGGGCATCAAAACGCTGGCCGCCTCATTTGAGGCCGATGCTGGCCCGCGCGACAATGTGTACCACCTGCACCCGCAAGACCATGACCGCATGGAAAAGCAGCACTGGTACGAGCTGGTGTGCCGCGCCACCGAGCAAACGCTGCTCGAGCTGGTAGATAGCCGCCAGGAAGACCGCCGCTCGTTTTGCTCCACGCCGCTCAGCCTCAATGGCTACCTAGTGGTGCTGGTGGTGCAGCTGGCCGCCGGGCCCTACAACGCCTATTACACGCTGCCGGGCAAGGCCACTTCTACGCGCCCGGGTTCGCTGCCCCACGCGGCCGTGCTAGAGTTTTTGCACGAGTGCACCCGCGCCCTACGTGAAGCCGACACGGCCGATAACGAGCAGCCGGTGCTGGACCGCGACTACAACGAGGTGCTGCGCGGAGCGGGCCGCCGCCTCATGCTGCGCATCTCGCCGGGCAGTGCCCACGGCCTCTACGATGCCTGCCTAGGTATTGCGGCACTGCGCCACGAGGGTGGCGAAGGCCAGGGCACCATGCTACTGGCTCGCCGCCAGCACGCGGCCATCGTGCCGGTGCTGACGCTCGAAGCTCCCGTGCCCCTGCGCGACCACCGCTCCATCCGCAAGCTGCTGGAGCTTACCGAGGGGCGCACTGGCTTAGTATCAGATGCGTCGCACGTATTTGGCCTAGGGTACATGGTGGAAGAAGACGATGACAAGTACGAGCCGCTGGCCACCATTCAGTTTACCAACCACTATGGCTGGGAGCTGCGCCACGGCGGCCACACCCTCATGCGGGTGGTCAGCAACACGCCGCGCTTGCCCCAGAGCAAGGTGCAGGCCGATAACTTCGCCCGCGTGGCCCACCAGGTATTTCCCGATTTATCGACGGAGGAAATTTCATTTCTGTGGGAGCTAGCTCTCGAAGCCTCCAACCAGAGCCACGGTACCATGCTCTGCATCAGCACCGGGGCCAAGCCCGAGGCCGAGCGCTTACGGCGCCAGTGCTTCCGGGTGGTACCTAGGGTGATGACCAGGCCCGTGCTGCGCCAGGCTAGCAGCATCGATGGGGCCGTGCTCATCGAGCCCAATGGCACGTGCTACGCCATTGGGGTAATTCTCGACGGGCAGGCCACCGAAAAGGGGGACAGCAGCCGCGGCGCCCGCTATAACTCGGCCGTGCGCTATACCAGCTCGTCGCCCTACCCCTGCCTGGCCGTGGTAGTGAGCGAAGATGGCTGGATTGACCTGCTGCCCTCGGCGCTGCACGCCTAGTTTTTTTGGGCTGCCAGCAAAGCGCTAGGTGTTAGCTGCTAGCGCTTTGCTGGCAGCTCTCTTTGTAAATAGCTAGTGTCAAGCAGCTAGCCGTTATTTTAGCGCCTTGTTCGCGCCGGCGTCTAGCTGGCTGCACGGCAGATTTCCCCTTCACCTAAAAGCTAACGGCCAACGGCTAGTAGCTAACAGCTCAAACACATGATACTAATTGCCGACGGCGGCTCTACCAAAACCAACTGGTGCCTACTCTCCGACGAGGGCCAGCGCGTGTACTTCAACACCCAGGGCTATAACCCTGATTTTGTGGACACGGCATTCATTACGGCTTCGCTCGACAAAGACCTGCCCGACGACATGAACCGCGCCGAGGTGCGCGAAATTTACTTCTACGGTGCCGGGGTATCGAGCGAGGCCAAGGCCGAAACCATCGCCGCCGCCATGCGCCACACCTTCCCCAACGCCAACCGCGTGGAGGTGACCGAAGACCTACTGGCCGCCGCCCGCGCCCTGCTGGGCCGCAAGCCGGGCTTTGCCGCCATCTTGGGCACGGGCACCAATTCGTGCATTTACGATGGCGATAAAATCACGTACAATGTGGATTCGCTGGGCTATTTCCTGGGCGACGAAGGCAGCGGCTCCTTCTTGGGTAAGCGCTTGCTGCGCGACTACCTGCGCGGCTCATTACCCGACGGCCTGGGCGAGGCATTGAAGGCGGAGTATAACCTAGGCTCGCGCAACGACATCATCGACCAGCTATACAACAAGCCGCTGCCCAACCGCTACCTGGCCAGCTTCGCTAAGTTTGCCTACGACCACAACAACGTAAGCTACTGCCGCCAAATCGTGGTGGAGGCCTTCGAGGCCTTCTTCCAGAACATTGTGCTGCACTACCCCAACTACCAGAACTATACTTTCAACTGCATCGGCTCGGTGGGCTACAACTTCCGCGATGCCCTCACGCAGGTGGCCAACAGCCACGGCATGCAGGTCGGCAAAATCATTCGCTCGCCCATCGACGACCTGGTGAGCTACCACGAAAGCTAGGCATCCTAGCCCTGACACTAAAAAGCCCGGCCGCTCACGCAGCCGGGCTTTTTAGTGTCAGGTTAAGTCCTTTACGCCTACCCTTTGTAAAACATCCACTTCGACAGTTCGCGGTAAGTCACTTTCTTGCCGTACATCAGAATGCCTACCCGATAGATGCGTGCGGCCACCCACACCGTGCCCACGAAGCCCACTATAAGCAGCCCAATGGAAACCGCCAGCTGCCAGGCCGGCACCCCAAACGGCAGCCGAATCACCATCGCCACCGGTGAGGTAAAGGGTATCATCGACATCCAGAAGGCCACCGGCCCGTCGGGGTTGCGCAAGATGACCGAGAAGCCCAGCACGTAGCTCAAAATGAGCGGCATCGTAATCGGAAACATGAACTGCTGCGTGTCGGTCTGGTCATCTACGGCCGCGCCTACTGCCCCAAAGAGCGCCCCGTAGAGCAGGTAGCCACCTAGGAAATAAGCGAGAAAGCCGAAGACGATAGTCCAGATAGGAATATTGAGCTCACTGGCCTTCTCGAAGGCCCCGCTTATCACATTGGCGCGCTTGGCGGGGTTCATCTGCTCGGCCGAAGCGGTGGCTTGGTCGGCTACGGTAGCAGAGGCGGCATCGGCACTTGGGTTAGTGGCGGCCACTTCCGTTTTGGCTTTGGCCAGTTCATCCTGCATCACCAGTGGCACTACTACCGCCGTAGCACCCCACGAGAGCAGCCCCCACAGCAAAAACTGCGTGAGGCCTACCGCCGCAATACCCACAATTTTACCCATCATCAGGTCAAACGGCTTCACGGCAGAGAGCATCACTTCCATTACCCGGCTCGATTTCTCCTCTCCTACCCCGCGCATAATCTGCACGCCGTAGAGGAAGATGAAAAAGTAGATGAGTACGGCTAGCACCGAGGCAATGCCTGTTGTCACGCCCGAATTACTACCCTTTTCTTTCCCAGTCTCGTCGAGGCTCACCGAGTTCAGGGGCACTTTGGCCCGCAGTTGGTCGAGCTGGGTTTGGGTAAGGCCCGACTTCTGCATTTTCAGCTCGGCGAAAGCATCGGTGAGGGCCTTTTTCACGCGGTCCTCTTTGCTGAGGCTGATATTGCCTTTCCCAAAAAACTGCGCTCCTTTGGGGTCCTGCACATCGAGCCCTTCAGGCAGGTAAAGCAGGCCGGCGTGCTTGTCCTTCTGAAAATTATGCTTGGCCTCGGCCAGCGAGCCCGTCACTGGCAAAAACTGGAGCTGTGGCGTTGACATCTGCGTGAGCCTTGTGGCAATACCTAGGCCGCTGGTGTCGCGCACATCCACGATTTCGGTACTATCGTCGGAGCTAGCCAGCTTGCCTATCAGCACCCCAAAGCCCGCAATAATGAAGGGTACCAGCAGCGTGAGCACTATAAACGCCTTCTTGCGCACTCGCGTCAGGTATTCGCGCTGGGCAACGAGTAAAAATTTAGAAGCCATAGGATTACAGGAGGGCATTAGCGGTTTCGTGTAGCGTTTCGGGCATGGTTTCGCACACGCGCCGGATAAATATTTCGTTGATGCTCGGCACCTGCTCGCGGAAGGCATGCACCTCAACCCGCCCAATGAGGTAGCGCAGCAGGTCATTGGGCGTGGTGCCGGCGTGCAGCTGAATGCGGGCGTAGAAATGGTCGTTTTCGCGCTCGCGCTGCTCTACCACCTCAAAATCGGGGTGCACTACCATCAGCTTGCCCTGCCCTTCTACCTCGTAGGTATTGTTTTTGAACTGGTTGCGAATGGCCATCACGGGTCCATCGAGCACCTTGCGCGAGCGGTTAATGAGGGCAATGCTGTCGCACATTTCCTCTACCGACTCCATGCGATGGGTTGAGAAAATGATGGCCGCGCCCTCTTGCTTCAGCCGCAAAATCTCATCTTTAATGAGGTTAGCATTGATGGGGTCGAAGCCCGAAAACGGCTCGTCCAGAATAATCAGCTTGGGCTCGTGCAGCACTGTGGCCACAAACTGTACCTTCTGCTGCATGCCTTTGCTGAGGTCCTCCACGTTTTTCTCGGCCCAGGCCTTGATGTCGAAGCGGTCGAGCCACTTCTTAATGCGCTGCACTGCGTCGGCTCGGCTCAGGCCCCGCAGCTGGGCCAGGTAAATGAGCTGCTCGCCCACTTTCATTTTCTTGTAGAGGCCGCGCTCTTCGGGCAGGTAGCCAATGTCAGCGATATGGCTCGGGTTGAGCTTTACGCCCCGAAAAAACACCTCGCCCGCATCGGCGCCAGTTATCTGGGTGATGATGCGGATAAGCGAAGTTTTGCCGGCGCCATTGGGCCCGAGCAGGCCAAAGATGCTTTGCTCGGGCACGGCCAGGCTTACGCCATCGAGAGCGGTGTGCGCGGCATACTGCTTGCGCACATTGCGCACCTCCAAGATGGGAGCAGCGGTAGAGTGTGGCATGAGAAAAAAGGAAATAAGAAAAACGTGGGGTAAAAGTAGCAACCTAGGGCAATGAGCCACAGCCCTAGGTCGCCAAGCGGAGCCGGGCGGCCCTCAACCAGCAAAAAACGCCTCTCAACAGTTAGCGGCTTTCCTCCGCCCTAGGGCCGGCGTCCTCTTCCAGCTCGTGCAGTTGGCCCTCTAGCCGGTCGAGGTGCTGGCCATAGAGACGCTGCATATACCAGCGCGTAAAGTGCACCACGCCCACTTGCACCACCGCCCCTAGTACTAGCAGTATGCCGCCCGCCAGCGCCCATGCTTGCCAGCTATACTTGGCCTTGCCCGCTAGCAGCTGCCCCGTAAAGAACCCGTAGATGAGAATCAACATCCAGGGCAACACCCATAGCGTAAGCTTATAATTGAAACGCAGCATCTGGCGCAATCCAGCGCATAGCTGCACCAAGTGGCGGCGCACACTGCTGCCGGGCTCATCCATTTGGCGTAGCATGGTCAGCAGGCGGTAATAATAGTAAACCAGCACAAGCATTAGCAACAGCGAGAAGCCCGTATAGAGCTTAAACACTGCTTTTTGCAACTGAAGTAGTCCGCCCAGCATCAACCCGGCCATGAGCACAGCCAGGGCCATTTCCCAGCGCGCATTACGGCGCATCTTGTCTACTAGGTTGCCCCGCTGCTGGGCCAGCAACTCGCGGAGCTGAGGGGCGCTAAGCGCTGCGGCGCTTGGCTCGGACTGCTGCCACTGGCGGCGCAGGTCATCAAGTTCCATAATAAAATCGCGGTTAGAAGATTAATGGGGCACTAGCAGCCTGCGTAGCTTCTCTTGCACGCGGTGCATTTTTACGCGCACATTGTTCTGGGTAATACCTAGGATATCAGCCATTTCGTCATAAGGCCGGTCTTCCAGATAAAGCAGTACAAAGGCTTTGTCCACATCAGAAAGCCGGTTGATGGCCGCATAGAGCGCGGCCATTTCCTCGGGCTCGTAGGCACTGCCTTCAGTGGCCTGAGCTAGGTACCGGGCCGCATCGTCTTCGAGCCCTACCACAGCGGGGCGGCGGGTGCGCTGCCGCAGGTTAGAAATAGCTACATTCAGAGCAATG
>Ga0265798_10003519_pt1 | contig 22200 bp, 15 predicted proteins | sample P3T30metagenome_FD_192430 | JGI IMG/M metagenome (GOLD analysis project Ga0265798, IMG submission 192430) | Plant litter microbial communities from East Loma Ridge, Irvine, California - P3 T30 | ecosystem: Environmental > Terrestrial > Plant litter > Unclassified | place: USA: California... | reverse complement strand
CGGCACGTCGGCGCCCGACTCGTGGACCGTCACCTCCGATGACCCGTCCCCGGACGACCTGGTCACCGTCCAGGTGATGGTCGACCCCACGCCGGCCGAGCTCGTGCTGGCGAACCGACGCGCGGCGATCTGGGTCGTGGTGCGGACGGACGACCCGACCGCCCCGTGGTCGTCGGCGCGGGTCCGCGCCGGCTCGGAGCGCGTCGCCGCACTCGTCCGGCCGTTCGCCGACGAGGTCACGCCCGACGAGCTGACGAGCGCCCGCGAGGGCGTCGAGGACAGCATGCTCGCCCCGCTCGCGGACACCTCGGCGTTCCTCGAACGTCGGTGGGCCGCGTTCCTGCAGCTCGACCTCGCCGCTGCCGAGGCAGGCGCCGTCGCGTCGGCCGACGAGGTCACGCGCCTGCGCCGCGAGCTCGACGACCTGCGAACGAGCCGCTCCTTCCGCACCGGCCAGGCGATCGCGAAGGTCGCCGCCAAGCTGCCGGGGCGCCGCTGATGGCCGAGCGAAGCGGGATCGGCCGCGTCGCCCGCCGACTCGCGCGCGGACTACGCGGACCGGAGAAGCCGCTGACCGTCGCCGACCGGCTCGACCGCTGGGCACGCCGCATCGCCGAGTTCGGCGTCCTCGACCGCGCGTACCTGGAGGCACAGACCGGCCGGGTGTTCGCCACCGACGACGAGGCGATCGCCTTCTACGTGCACCACGACGGCCAGCGCGGCCTCTCCCTCAGCCCCCTGGTCGAGCACGAGTGGATGCGCGAGCACCAGCCGGTGGCCGCGATGTCCTGGTACGACGCGCTGCACCAGGAGGGCCCGGAGCTCTTCCAGACCGGACCGCTGTTCGACGCCGGCGTCTACGCCGCCTCCCTGCCCGCGGACCGTCGCCCCGCGTCGACGCTCGATGCGCTCCGCCACTTCCTGCGGAACGCGACGGACGCGACCGCGCTCCCCGTGCCTCCAGGCCGACGCGGCACCGCACCCACCTGGGGCGCCGCCCGCCAGGCCGCGCTGGCGCACGCCCGCGCCGTCGCCGGGGCGCAGCACCGCTCCCGGCGTCGCTACCGCAGCTCCTGGGACGGGCCGGAGACCGCCGAGGCGCTCGGTCGGTACCCGCGCGGCGTCGCGCGTCGCGACGCCGAGCAGCCGCTCGTGTCCGTCGTGATGCCCGTGCACCGCCGGGCCGACGTCGTCGGCGCAGCCGTCGCGTCGGTGCTTGCCCAACAGCACGAAGCGTGGGAGCTGCTCGTCGTCGACGACGGGTCCGGCGACGACACGGTCGACGCCGTGCGGCGGGCCGCCGGCGACGACCAGCGGATCCGCGTGCTCGAACGCGAGAACGGCGGCGCCGGCGCCGCGCGCAACACCGGACTCGTCGCCGTCCGCGGCGACTTCGTCGCGTTCCTCGACGCCGACAACACCTGGCGGCCGGAACACCTGTCGGCCGCGCTCGCGGCCCTGCTCGAGACCGACGGGTCCGCCGTGCACACCGGCGTGCGGATGGTCGGAGCGAACAACGCCGACGACGCCTCCGGCCCGGTCGAGACGTACCGCGGCGAGGACGGGACGCTCGACGACCTGTTCGCCGGGAACTTCATCGACCTCAACGCCCTCGTCGTCCGGCGCGACGTCGCCGCCGCCGTCGGCCCGTTCGACGAGACGCTGCGCCGTTGGATCGACTGGGAGTGGCTCCTGCGCATCGGGAAGCGCTTCGGCGTCCCCGCGTACGTGCCGGTGCTCGGCGTCGACTACGACAACGTCCGCGACCCGCGCCGGGTGTCGTCGGCGCAGTCGGCGTCGTGGCAGGAGGTCGCGCTCGCCCGGCACCGCATCGACTGGGACGCCCTCGCCGCCGCAGCGCCGACCCGCGATGCCGCCCTGGTCTCCGTGGTCGTCCCCGTGTACCGCGACTGGACCATCACGCGCCGGGCCGTCGACGCCGTGCTCGGTGCCGCGGACCACGACGGCGACCGGGTCGAGGTCGTGCTGATCGACAACGGGTCGCCACGGTCGGTGTCCGCGGTCCTCGACGCCTGGTTCCGGGACGAGCCGCGCGTCGTGCTGCAGCGCGAGGACCGGAACCGGAACTTCGCACTCGGCAGCGACCTCGGCCTCGCACGCTCGAGCGGGGCGACCGTCGTCATGCTCAACAACGACACCGAGGTCACCTCCGGGTGGCTCCGGCCGCTGGTCTCGGCGCTGGAGGACCGCACGGTCCTCGGTGCCCAGCCCCTCCTCGTCTACCCCGACGGCGTCGTGCAGACGGCCGGCACCGTGTTCGGCGGCGACAAGGTCCTGCCGTGGCACTTCCTCGGGGACCACCCGCGGCACGACGCCGGGCGGTACTTCGCCGACCCCGCCCGCAGCACCACCCGCTTCTCCGCGATCACCGCCGCCGCCGTCGCGTTCCGGGCGGCGGACCTGATCCGGTGGCACGGGTTCGACCCGGTGTACGCGAACGGACTCGAGGACGTCGACCTCTGCCTCCGGGCGCTCGCGGCGTCGCCGGACGGGTCCGCGTTCGTCGTCGTGCCCTCCTCCGTGGTCGTCCACCACGAGAGCCGCACGCCCGGCCGCGACGACGCCCGGGTCGACAACCGCCGCCACTTCGACGAGCGGTGGCGCGGACGGTACCCCGCCGCCGACGCCGTCGACCGGTACGACGCCGCCGGGCTCCGCTACCTCGGCGTCCGACCGGGGCTGCCGAAGGGGCACGGCGTGATGGTCCGGTCGTCGCAGCCCGTCGTCGTGCAGGGCGAGGGCACCGCCGGCCTCCGTGTCGCGCTCAAGCACGACGGGACCCGGGTGGCGGACGTCGCCGCGCTCGTCGACGCGCTGGAGGCGGCCGGGCACGACGTGCAGGTGGACATGCCGTCGTCGTGGTACCGCGGGTCGAGCGGGCTCGACGACGTGACCGTGCTGGTGACCGGGCCGGACGGGGGACGCGCCTGGGTCCCGCAGCCGGGGGCGAGGAACGTCGTGTGGCTCGCCGACGGGCAGCGTGTCGAGGAGGGAGACTTCGCGGTCGTCGTCCCCGAACACGCCTCCCTGGCCACCGTCGTCGCCCTCTGAGCTGGTCCTCACCCCGCCCAGGCCGGACCGTCAGGGCCCTCCGAGCAGGACGCCGGGTACGCGAGCGTAGCGTGCATGCATGAGCATCGCCGGCCGCATCCGCTCCACGTTCGTCGCGCACTGTGTGGAGTGCGGTCAGACGGTTCGGCGCAGCGAGGCACTCGTGTTGGACGGAAGGACTTTCTGCTCCGTCCTGCACGAGGTCGAATTCGCCGGACGGTCCGTCGGCTAGGACGCGTCTCGACAGCTGTGCGGCTCCGTATGCGTCGAGTCGGACGGACGCGGGCGCGTCCGTCTCGTCACGCGCGACAGCTTCGGCTCATCGGGCGCGCCTCGGTCGGTCGCGGCGTCGTCGCACGCCGTTCTGCGTCAACCGGCGGCCGCGAGGATCCGGCACCGTAGCTCCTCGCCGAGCATCCGGTAGCCCGCGAACGTCGCCGGGTGTACGCCGTCCGCCGATGCCCCCGTCTTCCACCCGTTGCCGTTGCGCGCCCACTGCCAGGAATCCGACCAGGTCCATCCCCGCTCCTGCGAGTACTCGCGCAGGAGCCGGTTGTACCGGATCGCTCCGCCGGGGTTCGGGCCGTACGGCGGGATCGACGACACGATGACCACGCGCGGCGCGATGGTCGCCACGATGCGCTCGTACGAGATCCGCTCCTCCTCCAAGGATCTGCCCGTGCGGACGGCGTTCGTCCCTGCGAGCACGACCAGCACGTCCACCCGCCCGATCGGTCGTACCGCCGCGGCGATCTGCTCGGGGGTCGCGCCGGCCTGCGCCCACCCACCGACGTACCGGACGCGGCCGCCCTGGGCGTACGTCATCCAGCTGCCGGCATCGAGCCCGTTCCCGGAGAACCCCGAAGTCCCCGCGCTCAACGAATCACCCGCGATCGCGACGCGGATCGTGTCGCGCTCCGTGGACGCTGATGCCGATGCCGATGCCCGACCTGTCGGTTCCTCCGGCACCGTCACGAGCACGATCGGCACCGTGATCAGAGCCGCGATGCCGACCACGAGCGCGGAGAGCCCGGCGATGGCAGCACCGGCGCGCACTACCCCAGTTCCTTGCGCACGGCGGCGACGAGTTCGGGAGCAAGGGTCTTGCTGTACGTCGCCGTGATGTGGTGCACGTCCCGGTAGACGACCGTCCCGCCGACCACCACGGGGCACCGGTTGTCCGCGCAGAAGAAGCGGTGGAGGTCGACCGTCGGCAGGTCGGCGGACCGAGCGGCGAGCGCATTGTAGTCCGCTCCGCCGAGGCCCTCCTGCTCGGGCACGGCGCACGACCGGAAGGAGGTCTGTTCGGCGGGCGCATCGGTCACGCACGCCAGGGCTGCGGTGGTGATCTCCGGGTTGTCGAGGATCGGCACGACCTTCGTCCCGCGCTGCTCCGCCTCCTGCCAGGCAGACGAGATCGCCGGGACGATCGTCCGCTGCCGTGAGGGCGTCGTCGCCAGGTCCCGGTGCGCCGTGGTGAGCACGACGTCGTAGCCGCCGTCCGTCAGGGCCGAGCGCAGTGCGGTGAGGTACTCGCGGTCGGCGCCGGCCGGCACCGAGGCCGGGTCGCGCCAGACCCCGCCGTTGCCGACGAAGGTGTCGACGTGCCAGCCTGCCGACTCCGCCTGTGCCCGGAGACCGGGTATCAGCATGGCGGCATGGGAGTCGCCGACCAGGGCGACCTTCTCGGCGTCGGCGGCGTCCGTCCCGAACGAGCACTGCTTCAGGGTCGCCTGACCAGCTGGCCGGTAGCACGAGAAGGCCCCGTCGGTGTCGTCGAAGAGGGTCGCGCGGTCCGGCAGGAGCTCCGCCGCCGAGGGTGTGTCGTCGCACGCGCTGCCCGAGGCCATCGCGGGTGCGCCGAAGCAGTCCGCACCGCTCGCCGCCTTCTCCTCAGCCGCACGCGCGCTTTGCGCTTGCACGACACGGGTGTACTGAACGGTGCTGACGGGGACCGCCACGACGATCGCCATCGCCAGGGCCGCCGTACCGAAGGTGACGACGTCGCGCCGTCCGAACTTCGGCAGCGCGTTGCGGGTGGTGTCCTCGACGAATCGCTTGGTGAGCGCCGCGAGCAACACCGCCGCCACGAGGACGATGAGCTTGTCGACGGTGCCCAGCGCGTGTCCGGTCGCGAACGGGACGATGACGATGAGTGGCCAGTGCCAGAGGTACAGCGAGTACGAGACGTCGCCGAGCAGTTGAACGGGACGGAAGCCCATGAGCCCCGTCGGGGCCCAGCGGACCCGCTGCTCGGTGTCGGCGCCGGGGGCGCCAGCGACGATCACCGCGAGGGTGGCGGCGACCGGGAGCAGCGCAGTCGCGCTCGGGAACGGGGTGGTGCCGGTGAACAGCAGCAGGGTGACCGCCACGCCCGCCCAACCAGCCCACGAGACCACGGCGCGGACGGCGGGCGCCGCCCTGAGAACGCCCGGCTGCAGCGTCGCGACGAGACCGCCCGCCGCGAACTCCCACACACGGATGTGCGTACCGAAGTAGGCGAGGCTCGGGTTCGTCGCGGTCGTCCACACCGAGAGCGCCAGCGAGACGGCGAACAGCACCGCGAGCACGACCACCACGCCCGCTCGCTTGTGCCGTCGGGCGAGGAAGATCGTCGCGAGGAGGACAAGCGGCCACACCAGGTAGAACTGTTCCTCGACGCCCAGCGACCAGAAGTGCTGGACTGGGGTCGCGGCGTTGTCGGCAGCCAGGTAGTCGACGGCCTGTGTCGCGAGCACCCAGTTCTCGACGTACAGCGTGCTGCCGATGATGGCCTGCGAGAACTGCGCCCAGTACGTCCGCGGGACGAGGAGCAGCACGGCGACGGCGGTGACCGCGAGGACGAGCAGCGACGCCGGGAGGAGACGCCGAACCCGGCGTGCCCAGAAGGCGCCGACCGCGATGCGGCCCGTCCGCTCGACCTCACCGAGGATGTGCCCGGTGATCAGGAAGCCGGAGATGGCGAAGAACACGTCCACGCCGACGAAGCCGCCGGGCAGACGGTTGGGCCAGAGGTGGTAGAGGACGACCGAGAGGACCGCCGCTGCACGGAGGGCCTGGATCTCGATCCGCACAGAGCGACGACGCGACACCGGGTGAGGATAACCCATTCCTCGGCTCGACTCCGGCGGGACCCGATCGGTCGGCACTCCGGGACCGGGCCGCTCGATCGCGTCCGATCCCCCTCCCCCTAGGATCGACGGGTGTCGAGATACCTGATCGTCGTCCACGACGACTCCGCCGCTGGCACCCTGGACGCCTGGCTCGCGAGCCACTCGTCCGACCCGACGGAGCAGTGGACGACCCGGCTGAACGGCACCTACACCCTCCGCATCGTCAGCCCGGACGTCGCCGCGGGGGTGCGGGGACGCACCTTCTTCAGCGGCACCGCGTGGTCGGAGCAGGACGGCTTCGTGGCCTTCGACGCCGCCGGCTACGCCCGGGCGCCCCAGGCACGCAGCGGCGGTCGGAGCGCCGGCGCCTTCGTCCAGGCCGAGTGGTCGCGGTCGGAGGTGCGGATCGCCAACGACGTCCTCGGCACCGTGCCCGTCATGCAGGCGCACGGTCCGGGTTTCGTTGCGTTCTCGGACTCGCTCCTGGTGCTCGCCGACCTGCGCGGTCGCTTCGGTCTTGTGAACACCCCGAACGCGGAGGCGCTGCTCGCCAGGACCGGGCTGTCGTGGCGCACCGCGCAGATCGCCTCGCCGGAGACCGTCGTCTCGCAGATCACCATGCTGGCTCCGGGCAGCGGGCTGACCGTGCAGGCCACCCGCCCGTTGCTCGTGGACGCGGACCCCGCGCCGCTGGGAGCCCCGCTCCGGTCCGACGACGACGCCGTCACGGACCTGCGCTCCTCGGCGGGGTTCCTCGTCGGCACGATGCGGGCGCTCCCCGCGTCCGTGCCCTCCGCGGTGCAGCTCGGCTCGGAGCGCGACCAGGTCCTCGTCGACGCACTGCGACTGGCCGAGCCGTCGGGGGCACTCCCGACGCAGGTCGACGCCGTGGCCGCGGCGCGCGCGACCGACGCCGGTTCGGCGGCCGCCGCGGTCGTCCCCGACGCCGCTCCTCCGGCGTCGCTCGTCGCCTGGGCTGCGAGCGGGCTCGGCCTGCAGGACGTCGTCGTGCCGTCCGTGCTGCCGGACGACGTGGCCGGTGACGAGACCGTCGCCGTCGACCTCGTCGGCAACGCGCTCCTCCGGCGGGTCTGGGGCGAGGAGACCGTGGGCGGGATGCGCGAGAGCGCGGGCGTCCCGGACACGGCGGTCGACGCGTACGCGGCGCAGGTGGAGAAGGGCCTGCGCGCCGTGGGAGCCGACCCGTCCCTCCCGTCCGCCTCGCAGCGGCACTACGCCGCCTACCGCGCGCCCCGGTTCGCGGCGGCGGCCCGCAGCGGCCGGGCCGCCGTGCACCCGCTGCAGACCGCGACGAGCGTCGGCGCCGCGGCCGTGGGCGACCGGTTTCCCGGCGTCGACGCTCTCGACGCGCTCGCCACGCTCCTCCACACCGACGCCGGCACGACCGAAGGTGCCGCTGCGGCCGGACGCCGGACCCTGACGCTGGCGGAGATCGGCGGCGCCCTGCGGCCGACCGAGATCCCGGCGGTCGAGGTGCTCGGCGCTCCCGGCGGTACGAGCGTCCGCTCCACCCGCCTCGCGACGGGGATCGCCCGGGCGCGCGGCCTCGGCGGGGCGACGGCGGACCCCGCGGTCGCGATCGTGTTCATGGGCGACCTGCTCGACGTGCTCCCGGCCGACGTCCGCCCCGCCTACGAGTCCGTCCTCGGGAACGCGCGATGGCACCTCGTCGACCGCGGCGAGGGTCTGCGCGAGGCCGGACCCGCCGTCGGCAAGATCCTGTCCCTCGTCCTGTTCGCGGCCTGACCGAGACGGAGAGCACAGCGATGCGCAGCACGAACCGGATCGGTGTCTTCCCCGCGTGGGAGGACAACCCCTACCTCAACTACCTCTACCTCGCGACCCGGTCACGGGGGTCGGAACTACTGAATGCGACGACCTTCCGGAGCGGCGTGGCGCTCCTCGAACGGCTGGTCGAGGGCGACGTCTTCCACCTGCACTGGACCGCCCCGATCGTCCAGCGGGCGGACAGCGCCGAGGAGGCCACGGAGCGGGTCGAGCGCTTCCGCATCGCCGTGGACGCGGCCCGGCAGCGTGGAGTCCTGCTCGTCTGGACCATCCACAACGTCCTCCCCCACGACGGCCGCCACCTCGACGTCGAGGTGGCCCTGTGCCGGATGCTCGCCGACCGTGCCGACCTCGTGCACGTCCTCTCGCCGGCGACAGCGGCGATGACCGCGGAGCACTACGAGCTCCCCGCGGAGCGGACGGTACGGATCCCCCACCCCAGCTACCAGGGTGTCTACGCCAACTCCGCCCGGCGCCGCTCGGCACGCGAGTCCTTCGGCATCGGCGTGGACGACCGCGCGGTCCTGTTCTTCGGCCAGATGCGACCGTACAAGGGGCTCACCGACCTCTTCGCCGCGGTCGAGGGCCTCGGCGAAGACGACGCCCGCCGCACCGTCCTCCTCCTCGCCGGCCGTACACGCGACGAGGACCTCCCCGTCATCGAACAGCACCTGCCCACGAACGTCCGGGTGGTCCGTGACCACTCCTTCATCGCCGACGAGGACGTGGACCGCTGGTTCCGCGCTGCCGACATCGCGGTCTATCCGTACAAGGCGATCCTGAACTCTGGGAGTCTGCACCTCGCGGCGACGTTCGGCATCCGTGCTCTGCTACCGGATGAGCCGCACATCGTCGATGAGTTCGAGGGCGAGGACTGGGTGCGGCACTTCGATGCGTCCGACCCGCAGACCGGCATCCGGCAGGCACTCGTCGACCCGTCGTCGTTCGCTCCCACGATGACCAGCGCGCAGTTCTCCCGCCGGCTCTCGCCCTGGCGCGTCTCGGAGTGGTTCGCGGACGAGCTCTCCCGCGTGCTCGAGGACGCCGCCGCCCGGGACCACTCGCCCACTGCCCCGGCCTGAAGCACGACCGGGGCAGCGCCCCTCCCTCGCGTGCGGATGACCGTCGTCTACGTCGCGCGGACCGTCCGTCTACGTCGCGTGGACCGTCCGTCTACGTCGCGGACTGTCAACGCCGTCGGACGAGCCGCGCGACGGCGCGCCGCGCTGTCGAGGGTCGACGCTCCAGGAGCACGCGCCATCCCCGCTTGCGGTCCGCGAGCACCCGGAAACGGTCCGGCCGTGCGGCGATCGGCAGCGGCATGCGGGCGGTGACGACAGGAAACCTCACGACTGCGCCATCGCGGCTGAACTCGGCGGCGACTTCCCAGCGCCCGACGTCGACGGCGTTCGACGGGACGACTGCCGCCCATCGGTCGTCGGTCACGACGACGGCCACCCGAACCACGTCACCGGCGCCGGAGCGGAGGATCAGAACCGGTCGACTGTCCAGATCCGGTTCAGGGAGTGGCCCACCCAGGACCACTTCGACGCCGTCCAGCTCGGCACGGTCGACCACGAGACGGGCATCGCGGCTGACCGAGAGGAGTCGGATCGTCCCGCCGTCGCCGTCGCGGAGCGCACGGACCACAGGACGTACCGCCTCGGTCCGGACCTGGTCCGGGTCGATCCGGTCCGCCAGGCCCGCGAGGCGGATGCGGCTGACGACGGCGTCCGCCTCCGCGCCGCTGACATCACGGGCATGGTGCAGCAGGAGCGTCGCCAGCCCGTCGACGACGAGTCGGTCGCGACGTACCTCCCGGAGCACGTCCGGCTCTCGCAAGGCGAGCTGGAGCGCCTCGATCCACGCCGTGAACGTCTCGGCGTCGTACCGGTCGGCAGCCCGTGCCTGCTCCTCGAGACGGTTGAACCGCTCCGCCGTGTCGAGGTGCCCGGCGGTCACGAGGAACCAGAGCAGCTGCTTGTGCGGCGTGGCCCGGCCCAGCGCGCGTCGCGGTGCGTTCTCGACGAGGGCCGCGATGGACTCCAGAGCCCCGCTCCGTCGCACGTCCTCGACGGGCACCTCCCGCAGCAGTCTGCTGAGGTGGAGCCAGGAGTCGGCGTCGAAGACGAGCGCGGAGTACGTCGTCGACAGCCCGTCGTCCCCCCGCTCTGCGACCAATGCCGCACAGGCCGCCTCCTGTGTGAAGTAGCTGCGTGCCGCGGCGCTCGCGCCCGCCTGGGACGTCATCGATCCAGTCCCCGGTCGGTCACGGTACAGGTACACGCAATCGGCGAGGACGTCGATCGCGCGGGCTCCGAGGTACGCGCGCGTCATCGGCACGATGTCGTTCGAGCGCGGCACCTCGGGGAAGGCGATCCCTGCCTCCACGAGGAAGGAACGACGGAACACCTTGTTCCAGACCGCCCGCCCGCGCACGAGGGCAGGCGCGTCCGTCAGCTGGATGCCGATGCGGTCCTCGTCGAAGACCCGCCAGTTCCGGGACGGCTGCCAGGTGCGCGTCGAGGAGAACTTCAACCAATCACCGAATGCGATGTCGGAGCCGCTGCGCTGCAGGCTCGACACCAGACGCTCGTAGGAGCCGGGCGGAACGATGTCGTCCCCGTCAGCGAACGCCACGTACTCGCCGCGGGCCAGCGCGAGCCCGACGTTGCGCGCTCCGGCTCCTCCACGCTCGTGGGTGGAGACCACGTACACGCGCGGGTCCACCGCAGCGAGGTCCGCGAGGCGCTCGAGCGTGCCGTCCGTGGAGTGGTCGTCGACGACGATGACCTCCATCTCGGGGAAGGTCGTGGCGAGCACGCTGCCGAGGAGCTCGTCGATCCACGGTTCGACATCGTGCGTCGGGATGACCACCGACAGCAGCGGCTGGCCGCTCGCCCTGTAGCCGCGCGCCGGATCGATCTGGTGCGAGTGCATCACCGGTCTCCTGTTCCTTTGTGGAGGACGACCTTGCCTCGACCGGTACGGTCCACTCGGTACGGTATCCCGTCGGACCACCACCGCGGGAAGGCCACGGGCGGGGCCGACCCCACGACGACGTCGTGGGCCACCCCGGCGACGCTGATCGTGAAGACGAGGACGGTCGTACCCTCGCGCAGGTCCGCGACCGGGAGGCCGACCGACCAACGCGCGGTGCCCGTGGTGGGCTGCACCTCGTCGAGCACGGAGTCCACAGCGACGCGCGCACCCAGGTCATCGTCCGCCGACGACAGCACGACGTCGAGTTCGCGCGGCCGTCCGTCGGGGAGCTGGAGGGTACCGCCGAGCCGCAGGACGCCGTCAGCACCCGCGCGTTCGACGGTGTCCAGCGTGGCCTGGTGTCCACGGTCGTTCAGCAGGGCGGCGCGTCGCAGGTCCGGCCCGAGGCGGAGGTCCGCCAGCGTCCGTGTGCGTGCCCACCGTGGGTCGGTCGAGTCGAGCAGGCCGTGCTCGTCGAGCCGGCGGACAGCCGCCGCGACCGTGTCGAGCTGCTGGTCGTCGAGCACGGCGGCACGTTCCCGGAGGACGGGGACGACGAGGCGTCGGGCCAGCTCCTGCCAGCCTGGGTCACCGTCGACGGCACGCGCGGTCACGACGGCCACGACCGCATCGAGGGGACGCGGCCCGAGGGGCTCCCGCGCGGTCCGCCGACCCGTCCACAGGTCTTCGGGGAAGGCATCCGTCAGGGCGGCGGAATCGAAGACCGGAGCCGGTTCGACGCCGCCCAGTGCCACCGCCTGCTCGACCGACTCCGCGATCCTGACCCCCCGGCGTCCGGTGCCCTCGTAGTAGTCGACGTACTTGATGATGCTCTCACTCGCCGAACGCACGGCCCGTGCGGGCAGCCCGTAGGCCTCTGCCGTGATGATCGCATGCAGGGACGACCCGACGACGAGGGCACCCGTCAACACCTCGCCGATGACGCGCCACGGATCACCGATCGGCGACACGACGTGGTACCCAGCGGCGTCGAGGTCGTGGTCGTTCACGTTCGGGACGACCACGACGGGGTGCCGGCGGCGGTCCGGTGCGGCGAGTGCCCGGCTCTCCGGGAAGACCGACGGGAGCAGCAGGGCGGGGTCCCCGGAAGTCGTGGGCACGCCGACACCGGTCGCTTCGAGCGCCGCCGCGGTCAGTGGTCCGCGGACCGCGCGGACGTCGAGGGCCCGCCTGGGGTCGATCCGGCCCGCCCGCAGCTTCCCGTTGATCCCACTCCCCCACACCACGTCGCCGCGTTCGGCGAACTGCAGGATCGAGCCGATCGTGAGCAGGGATGGTCCGGAGTGCGCGGCAGTCCGCTCACCGACCACCCGACGGACGACGAGGGGGCCGAGGAGATCGCCGAAGTTGTCGACGCGCCCGCCACCCGGGTGCTCCGGGTTCCAGCGGACGACACGGACGCCCTGCACGTCCTCGGCGAAGTTGCTCTGCACGGCGATCAAGCCTATTGGTCGACCGCCGGTCCCCGAGACCCGAGCAGGCGCCGCAGCAGGTTCCGGGGCCGCGACCGCGGAGTCGACGGCGGCGCCGTACTGCTCGTGTCCGTCGGAAGCGGCGTGGTCGGTGCTCCGATGATCCGTACGACCCGCGCGGGCACACCCGCCACGACGGCGTTCGGCGGGACATCGCGGTGCACGAGCGCGCCGGAGGCGACGACCGCACCTGCTCCGATCGTGACGCCGCCCAGGACGGTGACGTCACCGCCGATCCACGCCCCGTCCCCGACGATGATCGGGAGCGTCGTCTTCGCCCCTGCCCGGGAGGCGCGGTTCCCCACCTCGTGCCCCTCCGTGAGGAAACGCGTGAAGGGCCCGATCGCCACGCGTACACCGGTGGTCACTCCGGGCTTCATGTACACATCCCGGTTCACGAAGGTGCCGCGTCCCAGCCTCGCGGGGCCGAACACCTCGCACCCGCGGTAGACCTTCACGTCGTCGGCTACGTCGACCGGCGCGTCCTCGGTCGCGTGGAGCCGGACGCGGGGGTCGATGCGGACGCCTTCCCCGAGGTGCACGTGCGGGTGCGGAGTAGCCGCCGGGAACACCTCACGCTTCAGGGCCCCGAGCTCGCGTTCGAGTCGCGCGACGGTGGCAGCCAAGTCGTCGTCGGTCATCCCGCGTACTGCCCGTACTTGGCGGCCACCGCTGCCGACGCGGGACGGGCCGTGCAGTTCGGGACCGAGCCCGTGTAGGCGAAGGGCGTCCGGGTGTCGTTCCGGGCGGTGAAGAGGTGTTGCGTCACTCCGAAGTCCTCGGAGATCGGACGGGCGTACCCGGACAGCAGCGAGTCCTTCGCCGCGTTCTTTCCCGGGGTCGCGAGCTGATAGGTCTTCACGGCACCGTCGTACCGTCCAGAGCCCGCGGGTTGCGCGATGACGTTGTACTGGGCCTCGACGGCCTGTGCCTGCAGTCCGATCGTCAGCCCGGACGCTGCGGCGAGCATCGTGTTGTACCGGATGGCCACGTTCCTCGGGCTCCCGCTGGCCAGCGCGGGCGTACTTCCCGCCGCCTTGATGTTCGAACCGCGCGGCGCTCCGGCGAGGAGGTTCCGTTCGATCACCCCACCCGTCGAGTAGATGCTCGACATCAAGTAGATGTTGTGGTCGGTCCCCTGCGGCCCCGAGGCACGGTTGTCGTGGATGCAGTTCCCCGCGATTTGGTAGTCCCGCGGTGCCGCGTTGCGGAGCGTGGCGGCGTCCCCGTTCGCGGTGGTCGCGTTGACGAGCAGGTTCGCGACCCCGGTCGAGCCGGTGACCTCGTTGTTCCGGAACCGCCATCCGACGCCGCCGGAGATGAGCACGACGGCTTGGCCGGTCTTCTGGACGGCGGCGTTGTGCACGAAGCGGATGCCCCGCACCGTCCAGTAGTCAGGCGACGACATGATGAGCGTCCCGCTCACCTGGACACGTTCACCCGGAGCCGACTGAAGCACGATCGGACGACTGGCCGTGCCTCGGTTCAGGCCCCATCCCACGGCTTCGGCGTACGTCCCGCCACGAACGACGATGACGTCGCCCGCGCGTGCGGCGCGCACCGCTGCCTGGACCGTGCGAAGGGGTGCCTCCGCGGTGGGCTCGGGGCAGGCATCCTGGTAGGGCGGCTTCGATGCCGGGTCGCGGAGGCACGGGACCCTGGAGTACTGCCGGTAGGAGTCCGTGCCGGTCGTCGCCACGTAGAGATAGCGTCCGCCCGCCGCCGGCGCCGCGAGGGAAGTCGAGCCGACGCCGTACTGCACGCCGGCCGCTCGTGCCGGAGCGGCGTCCGTCACCGCGCCCGTCAACGCCGCGGACGCGACGACGAGCGGCACCAGCAGCCGGAGTCGCTTCACAGCGAGCCCGCCATCTCCGCGACGAGGTAGGGCACGAGGCTGCGGACGAAGGTCGCGGTCATGTGGTGTTGGTCGCGGTACGCCATGACGTGGCCGATCACGACCGGGCAGCTGCTGGCGTCGCACATGCGGCCCGTCTGGTCGACCAGGACCGCGCCGGGGGTCGCGGCGGCGGCTGCACGGAGCGGGTCGGCGATCGCGAAGGCATCGGACTTCGCCGTCGCGCAAGCCGCCGCGGCGGAGGCGGTCTTCGCGTTGGTCGCGCACTTGAACGCCGCGGCCGACTGCATCGGGTCGTCCGCAACCGCGACGACCTTCGTCCCCTTCGCGATGAGGGACTTCCAGGCGGCACTGTAGGACGCGGGGTCGGCTGCGTCGCTCCGCAGGCCCGTGACGATCACCAGGTCGTACCCGCCGGCGGTGAGCCGCTTGGCCAGGTCCGTCCGACGCTTCTGGCAAGGATCGGCGGTGGAAGTGGAGGCGAGCAGGCAGCCGCGACCGACGTAGGAGTCGACGCGCCAGTTCAACGTGGCGGCCGTCGCCCGGATGCCGGAGAGCAGCATCGCACCGTGCGAGTCACCGGTGACCGCCACCTTGAGGGCGTCCGCGCGGTTCGATCCGTACCGGCAGGACGGCACCGGGACGCTGACGTCGGAGGTGTAGCAGGAGAAGGCACCCTGAGTGTCCTTCTCCGCCGATGCGGGCTGGGGCGAGATCGTCTGACCCCAGCGCGAGCCGTCGCAGGTCGGCGAGGCACCCGCATCCGCACCCCAACACGCCTTGCCGTCGTCGAGGACGGTCGTCGCGGAACCGTACGCACCAGCTCGGAGCACCCCGCTGGCCTTGACGATGAGCCCGCCCCCCGACGGCACCACCATCCGGTACGCACCCGCACCCCAGCGGCCGACCTTGACCGGGATGCTGACCGCTCCACCGGTCTTGGCGTAGGACTGCGCTGCGAACACCCACCCTTCAGGTGTCCACTGCTCGATCTTCACCCTCTTGCCGGCGAGCCCGCCGTGCAGCCGAGCGGTGAACGTGCGGGTGCCTCCGACCGCGACGTCGGCGGACCCGGTCACCATCGCGTCGTAGAGCTGCGGCTGCACCTGGAGACCGACGATCGCACTCGTGGCGGTCGTCGTCCCGACGGTGGCGCGCGCCCGGAGTTGGAGCCCGCGAAGGGCCTTGGTCGTGGTCGACCAGTTCCCCGCGGCGTCGGAGCTCGTGGACGCGAGCGCGGACCACGCAGCGCCGGCGTCGGGTCGAGACTCGAGCCTGACCCCCGTCGACACCGGCTTCGAGCCGTTGCTGACCTTCCCGGCGAGGACGACCGACTGCCCGTAGGCGGCGCCGGTCGTCGATGCCCGGATCGTCACGGCAGCGGTCGTCGCGGCGGCGACCGGCGCCGCGACGCTGACACCTCCGACCACGACGAGCGCCGTCGTCACCACTGCGAGCAGCCGGCGGGAAATGGTGTACGGCATGTCAGGCTCCCTGTCGGATCCGGTCGAGTTCGGCGATGACGGACGGCCCGAGCGTCCGGCTCCACGCGCCCGTGACGTGGTGCCGGTCCCGGAAGACCACGACTCCACCGATCACCAGCGGGCACGTCGTCGCGGTGCAGAAGTGCGAGCTGAGGTCGACGAGCGACGCACCGGGCGACTCCGCGACCGCGTTCACGAGCGGGTCGACGCCTCCGTAGGCGAACGACCGCGTCGTCGAGCACTTCGAGGCGGCCATCGCTCCCTTGTCCGTCGTGCACGCGATGAGTTGGTCGCTGAGGTACGGCTGGTCGGCGATGGCGACGATCTTGGTGCCCGACCGGAGGACCGGTGCCCAGACGGCCTTGTAGGCGGCGCTGACGCTCGCCGCGGCCTTGTCGCCGGCGGGGCTGAGGGGCTGCCGGAGTCCGGTGACGACGACCATGTCGTACTTTCCGGCCAGGATGCGCTTCGAGAGGTCGCTCGCCCGGGGCGCGCAACGGTCGCCGGCGGGTTGGGCGAGCCACCTGCACGTCCGGCCGACGTAGGTGTCCATGTGCCAGTTCCGCGCTGCGAGCCGATCACGGAGACCAGCGATGAAGCCCGCGGCGTGCGAATCGCCGACGAGTGCGATCCGGTAGGCGTCCGACCTCGTCGAACCGTACGCGCAGGTCGGGATCAGCTCGGTCTCGTCCTGCGACCAGCAGCCCTTCGCGTACGATCCACCGGTGTCCGCGGTGAGGCCGGCTTTCGCGGTGGTCGGCAACGCGAGCCCCGTCAGGAGTGGGTTGTCGCAAGCACCCGCCTGCGGCGAGCCGTAGGCGCCGACGCACGTGGTCCGACCGGCCAGGGCCTCGACGGAGGCGACGGTGGTGATCGGTACGATCGGCCCCAGCTTCGAGACCAGGCCGCGAGCAGCGGGCAGGAAGATCCGCATCGCCGTGTCCCCCGCCTTGGCCACGTGCCGGAGCGTGATCGTGCCGTCCGTGGCCACCCGGCTCACGGTCGAGTCGGTCCACTTACCGTTCCGGAGCACGGTGATCTTCACCTGCTGGCCGGCCGTCTGCTTGTAGGCGGCTGCCGTCACCGTCTTCTCGCCCCCCGCGACGGCGAAGGACTGAGATCCCGGGGTGACCGAGTAGAGCTGTGCCTGCACCGCGAGCGACGCGTAGCCGCTGGCCGCGGCACCATGCTTCGACGTGGCCGCCACCTCCGCCTTGAGCTTGTAGCTGGAGGTGGGCGTCAGGACCACGGACCACTTGCCGTTCGTTCCCGCACTCACCGTGGCGAGGAGCACCCACCGTGTCGAGCCGGAAGGCATGCCGACCAGCCGGACCTTCTCGGCGGCGGCGCGGCCGCTCACGGCGAAGGTGCCGCTGACCGTGACGGTCTTGCCGAGTGCGACACCGGAGGCGCTGGTCGCGATCGACACGGACGCCTTGGGGGGCGCGGCATTCGCCACGCCGGCAGATCCGAGCACGGAGAGCAGGACCGCGAGAACGGCGACCGCGATGGCGAAGGGGTGGAAGGAGCGGGCGCGAGGACGCGGTCCTCGGACGGTGTGGGCGTTCAGCGGAGACTCGTTTCGAGATTTGGGCGACGATCAGGGGAAGCATAGGTGATCGTGCATCACTTCCGGGAGTCCCCGCTTTGCCCGACCGGGTCGGCACTCAGACCGTGGCGGTGTAGGCCTCGATGACCTGCGGGGCGTCTCCCGCACTCCGGAGCTGACCGTCGTCGAGCCAGGCCACCTTGTCGCACATGTCGCGCACCGTGCTCATCGAGTGGGAGACGAGGATGACGGTGCGTCCCTCCGCGCGCATCTCCTCGAACTTCGTCCGGCACCGCTTCTGGAACGTCGCGTCGCCGACTGCGAGTACCTCATCCACCACCAGGACGTCCGGCGTCCCCGCGACCGCCACCGAGAAGCCGAGCCGAACGTACATGCCAGAGGAGTAGTTCTTCACGGGCTGGTCGATGAAGTCGCCGACGCCCGCGAAGGACACGATCTCGTCGAACTTCCGCGTGACCTCCTTCTTCGTCATACCGAGGATCGAGCCGTTGAGGAAGACGTTCTCGCGCCCGGAGAGCTCCGGGTGGAACCCCGAACCGACCTCGAGCAGGGACGCCTGACGGCCGTGGACCCGGATTCGACCCTGGTCGGGGTAGAGGATCTTCGCGAGGCACTTGAGGAGCGTCGACTTGCCGCTGCCGTTCCGTCCGATCAGTCCGAACGTGCTCCCACGTGGCACGTCGAACGAGACGTCCTTCAACGCCCAGAAGTCCTCGTGCACGGACTTGCGCCCCCGCATCACGGTGCTCTTCAGCGTGTTGTTCTGCTCGTGGAACATGCGGAACCGCTTCGCCACGTGCTCGACAGACACCGCGATGTCGCTCACAGCAGCTCCGCCAACTTCTTCTCGTTGCGGGAGAAGACTGCGTAACCCACGGCGAGGCTCACGCATGCCCACATCGAACAAGCGATCAGATCGCCCCAGTCCGGGAGCCGGTTGTCGTACATGAGATCTCGGAAGACCGTCGCGAACCGCTCGATCGGATTCAACCGGTAGACGTCCACGATCCAGGGGTGACCGGCCTGCTCAGCGGCATCCTCCACGAGACTGACCGGGTAGATGATCGGCGACAGGTACATCCACATCTGCAAGGCGATGCCGACGAGGTGCTGCATGTCGCGGAAGTGCACGTTCACGATCGACAGGATGAGCCCGACACCGGCGGCGAACATGGCGAGGAACACCATCGTGAGCGCGATGACCGGCAGGTAGACCCAGAAGTTCGAGCCGGCGATCGCCAGCGCGATGAGCAGCACGCCCATCTCGACGAGCCAGGTGAAGCCGAAGGAGCCGACCGCCGCGAGCGGCAGGGCCATCCGTGGGAAGTACACCTTCTTGATCAGCGAACCGTTGGACACGATCGAGGTCATGCCGGAGTTGATGACGTTCCGCGCGAAGATCCAGGGCAGCAGGCCGCACATCAACCAGAGCGGGTAGACGTCGAGTCCGCTCGGCTCCCCGACTTCGATCCGCGCCCGGAAGATGAACGAGTACACGATCGTGTAGATCAGCATCGTCGCGAGCGGGTTGATCAGCGACCACAGCTGCCCGAAGACCGTGCGGCGGTACTTCCCCTTCACCTCTCGTGCTGTGAGGTTCGCCAACAGTTCACGCGACGACACGAGCTCGTTGAGGTACGTCATGCTTGGGGTGCTGGCTCCTCCGGGGCGCCCGACGCGCTCCTGACCGATCTTGGGACGAGACATTCTCGCACAGGCGGCACCCGCCCGATCCTTCCGAGGAACCCGGCGATCGGCCGCAAGCCGACGAAGTCTCGCGCAAAGCTCAGTAGAGTGACACAGTGCTTGTCAGCTTCGCCAACCACTCCTCGGCGCCGGTCAACCTCGGCGGCGCGGAGCGGTCCCTCCTCCGCTTCGTGGAGGACTGGCAGGCGGTCGACCCCGGGATGACGCCCTCCTTCGTCACGAAGGCGCCCCGCGGCAAGTTCGTCGACGCGCTGGTCGAGCGCGGCTGGGAACACCACGCCCTGCGCTTCCGCGGCTGGGCGCTGCCGAGCCCGCAACCCGCGCCCGCCGCCGAGCGGGCGGCCTTCGCGACGGTCGACTACGCCGCGGTCAACGCGATCATCCGGCTCTACGAGCGGCAGCGACCCGACCTGGTGGTGACGAACACCCTCGTCGCGCCGTGGGCGTCGTTCGCGGCCGCGGTGCTCGCCATCCCGCAGGCGTGGTTCGTCCGCGAGTACGGCGACCTGGACCACGGCCTCCACTTCCAGACCGGTCGAGCGGGTGTGCTCGGCGACATCGGGCTGCTCTCCGGCGCCGTCGTCACGAACTCGGAGGCGATGCGCGAGCACCTCGCGCAGTACATCCCCGCGGAGAAACTGTCGGTGGCCTACCCGACCGTCGACACAGAGCAGCTCGTCGCCACCCGTGCGGACGCTCCGGCGGTGGCCCCGTTCCCGCAGGCGGAGCCGGGCCTGAAGATCACCGTGGTGGGGCGCGTGGAGGAGTCGAAGGGCCAGCACCGCGTGGTCGACGCCCTCGGTGCGCTCCGTGCCCGCGGGGTCACGGCGAGCGTCTGCTTCGTCGGCAGCTGGAAGTACCCCGGCGAGGACCAACGCCTCACGGACCGGGCCCGGGCCCTGGGCGTCGCCGAGCACGTCGTGTTCACCGGCGAGCAGCCGGCGCCCGCACCGTTCATCGCGGCCGCCGACGTCTGCGTCACCCCGTCCACGATCGAGGCGTTCGGCCGCACCACGGCCGAGTACATGACGCTCGGCAGGGCCGTCGTCGCCACACGTCAGGGCGGCAGCGCGGAACTCGTCGAACCCGGTGTGACCGGGATGCTCGTCGACGGCGACGACACCGCGGCCCTCGCGGACGCGCTGGCCGCCTACGCGGCGGATCCCGACCTGGCCGGGAGGCACGGTGCGGCCGCACCGGACCGGCTCACCGCCGTCCTCGGTGCCGGACACGACAACGCGGCGGCGATCCAGCGCCTGGTCGCCCTGGTCGGTACGGAGGGCTACCGGCTCCCCCAGGCTGCCCGGTACTGGTTCGAGCTCCCGGGGGCGTACGCCTCCCTCGGCGCGACGAGCGCCCGAGCCGCGGTCGGTCTGCTCGCCGACCGGGTCCGGACCCGGTCGGGAGCCGTCGGGCGGCTGTTGGCGCGCCCAGGGGTGGTCGTCCGGAAGCTGGTCCGCCGGTGACGCGTGAACGTCGACCGGTGACGATCGTCGTCCCCGTCTACGACGACCTGCCCGGGCTGGAGCGCTGCATCGAGGCGCTGCTCGAGACCGTCGACTTCACGACGGACCGGGTGCTGCTCGCGAACGACGTCGGTCCCCGGGCCGACGCGATCGAGCAGCGTGTGCTCGAACTCGTCGGCGACCACGACGGCTTCGAGTACACCCGGAACCCGAGGAACCTCGGCTTCGTCGGGAACTGCAACCGGGCGGTCCTGGAACTCGACCGGACCGGCAACGACGTCCTGCTGCTCAACAGCGACACCGTCCCGATGCCGGGCTTCCTCGACGAGATGACGGCGGTCCTGGCGTCCGACGACACCATCGGGGTCGTCTGCGCGCGAAGCGACAACGCCACCATCGCCTCGTTCCCGTACGCCCGACGGAACCCGAGCGCCACGCTCGCACCGCGGCGCACGCGCGAACTGCACGGCCGGACGAAGTACATGCTCCCGCCGCACACCGTCTCCCCCGTCGCGATGGGGTTCTGCTTCCTCATCCGCCGCGAGATGGTGGACCGGTTCGGCCTGTTCGACGAGGTGTTCTCCCCCGGGTACGGCGAGGAGAACGACTTCTGCCTCCGGATCAACGAGCACGGCTTCACCTCGGTGCTGGCCAACCGCGCGCTCGTGCTGCACACCGGCTCGACGAGCTTCAGCGGCGACCGCGGCCCGTCACTCCGCCTCGAGCACGAGCGCATCCTGCTGGAGCGCTACCCGTTCTACGCCGGCGCCGTCGCCCTGTTCCTCGCCCGGTACCGGGACGCCGTGGACGTCTTCGCCGACGCGTTCCTCCCCGACGACGACGTCGTCCGGGTCGCCCTGCACCTGCCGGCCGACCTCACCGACGAGGTCGTCGCCCGGGCGCTGGCGACGCTCGACGCGGCACCGCAGGACATGGTCGTGACGGTGATCGTCGCGAAGTCCCAGCTGCGGGCCGCCCGGCAGGCGTTCCCCGGCGCCGCCATCGCGGTCGGCGGGCGCCCCCGTCAGATCTTCGACGTCGCGGTCGCGCTCGGCGCCCTGACGACGTTCGCGCAGCTGTCCGTGCTCAACGCGAACGCGCCGCGGTGGATGCTCGTCGAGCCGGTGGCGCACGACGTCCGCTGGTCGCACGCCGTGCGGAACCACCGCGCGGCCGCCATCGACCGCATCCTCCGGCGCTTCGAGAACGAGAGCACGACGTGGCGGGACGGCGCGGACCTGGTTCGGCACGTCCGTGCGATGGCGGGGACCGAGATCGACGCCGACGCGCTCCGCGCCCGGTGGCACGCCGTGTCGGTCATCGCCGAGGCGACCGGCCTGCTGGTGCACCGGGCCAGCGTCTCGCTGCGCCGGCTCACCGCGCTCAGCTTCGGCGCGCGCAACCCGCGGATCGCGCAGCGCCTCCGCAGGATCGCAGGCCGGGGGAACTGACCGCGACCCACCGGCGGCCGGGAGGCGCGGTGCCGGACCGGCACCGCGCCTCCCGTCCGCCGGAGCGGTGCGTCGTCGGGTCGCCTAGACCAGGCAGCGCGGCCCGAGCAGGCTCTTCAGCTCGCCGAAGAGGTCCGGCGTCAGCGACACCGGGAACGGCAGCTCGAACGTCCGGGCGACGTCGTCCTTGAGCAGGCG
>Ga0265798_10003518_pt1 | contig 22201 bp, 29 predicted proteins | sample P3T30metagenome_FD_192430 | JGI IMG/M metagenome (GOLD analysis project Ga0265798, IMG submission 192430) | Plant litter microbial communities from East Loma Ridge, Irvine, California - P3 T30 | ecosystem: Environmental > Terrestrial > Plant litter > Unclassified | place: USA: California... | reverse complement strand
GCTGAATGGCCGGCCAACGAGAAGTAAAGCATTTCCGAATCACCGTGCCTGAGATCGGACCGAAGTGCGGGTGCATGTAGCATGGCTTGTGGGGGATGGTATGAAAATGTATGCATATACAAATTGGACAGAGCAAGTATCGCACTTGCAATGTATACCTCAATTTACAAGAGACTCTTACAACAGATAGCGACTCTCACGCAATATTGCAAGTGACCAAGAAGAGATGTCATCGCTCTGACTCTGCGGGCCTAAAATCAATAAGGACCGTCGTAGCCTCCAGACCTCTGCCCGCCATTCGATCCCCTTTTGCTTCTCTGCCGACGACGCTGGGGTCCTATTCCATAGTCTGATGAGTCGGAATTAGAGCTATAAGGCGAGCGGGGTCGAGGCGGAAGAGTGTATATCGGGCCAGTAGGAGCTGAATGTGAAAGGCTGTATCTTGGACCGATAGGAACTGAATGAGGGTCACGTGGGCCGGTAGATCTCGAGGGCAACCTGGAAGTATCCGAGCGGGGTGTAGGGGAATTAAGGAGTGACGGAGAGTTTCGATGGGAAGGGGCGCGGGACGAATGGGTCGAAGGTGTAGTGAGCTTGAACGACGGGACTTGGGGTTCGAAAGCAGATATTGTGGTCGGACGGGGTATCTTGTTTGACATCATCTCCACAAGAGTCCTTCTCTGAGGATGTAGTAATTGTTGTTCTCCATACTTCTGACCCCTCGTTCGAGCTTTGACTAAGTCGTCTAGTTTGATCCATACCTTGGGTGAAATCAGGTCATCGAGGTATTTATCCAAACGGCAGATTGTATCGAAACCAATCTTCTCGTCATGGCGGTATGGAACTCGAAGAGCACCTATATACGCTAGGAACATATCGGCAGCATGTTCAACGCCATCTCTTGGTGTCTCATGTCGAGCTCGTGGTGGGTAGGTGGACGGTTTCGGAAAGGTGTAACAACATCCAAGCAAAGCGAGGGTTTCGGTTGTCGTCATTGTTCGGATAATAGCCTTACATTAGCTCAACTCCACTCGATAACGAGTTTCACTGACATCAATAGCGTCGACATCTCTAAAAGGTCCAGGAGCCAGATCTTGTACTTTCTCCATGACTCTAGCTTTGAAATATAGATATCCTCTCTGAGCGAGCGATATCAATGTATGTTTGCTTTCATCCCAAGTCTTGACGTCTTCACCGAATCGGTCCATAGGTCTGGGTTCTGAGGTGATGATCGCAGCTAGCACGGCGTCGTATAGGAATGGAAGTTGAGGTAGATGATTGATCTTGAAGGGGCAAAGCGATTTGGCGAATTTAGGTAATGGCGAAAGAGGTTTAGCGAGTCTTGTGAAGGACTCCTGCATCAGAGGTGGGAGGACCGGTTTGGCCAGACGATGGGAGTCTGTTGGAGAAGCGTTGATAGTTGATGGGGTTGTTTGTTTTTGCCTGGATAGGTTGAAGCTCGAACGTTGTTGGCAGGTCTGTGTGTGTGTGTGTGTGTGTGTGTGTGTGTGTGTGTGTGTGTGTGTGTGTGTGTGTGTGTGTGTGTGTGTGTGTGTGTTTGTGCGTTGTCAGTAAAGTGCTTTCCTCAGACGTCGTCGAGGGTCACCTTAGAGCAGAGAGAGACTGAGCAAGGAGTATAGCCATCTGCTAGCCGATGTGTCATCGACTTCTGGCCTTGTTCAGACTATTCGACATTTTCAGTAGACAATAATAATATCAGGCTTAATGTAACGGGTAGTTCCCCTTTTGCGGGGCACCATCTGCCTCCACTTTCGACCTCCCTTTCGGTCAACGCTCAATCATCTACTTTGTCGACCTTGCGATCGTATACCTATACCTATACCTATACATACCCGCCTCTCAACTTCCTGAATCTGGATCATCATGACCAGTTCTATTTCACCTGAAGATGGCGTGGACCGAAGAGCGCATCCTTTGCCCCCGAAGATTCCAGGCTGGGAACCGCTACACTTGACGTTTCGACATGCCAAGTTGCCCGACCTACCCGTAGTACACGACCAGCATGTTTGGAACATACTCCAGTGTCAGAATTACGAGAAGTCACATAAACCATCAGGACACTCTATCAAGACCCTGGCTTGGATGGGTGATGCCGTGCTTTACCTTGCTTCTACAAAAGCTTGTTTGAGGGCTGGAGTGAATAGTGGGGATCATAAGCAACTGCAGGTGAGTCCTTATGGTTTCTATAGGTACTATGGCAACGGGTTTGACATATCAGAGCATTCGGGGCGGCTTGACGACAAATCGTACATTCTCATACCTCACTCTATCATATCGAATCCATAATCTCCTTGACAAGTCTCAATTTCCGAATCAAAAGCGGTACGCAGATTATTTTGAAGCGTACGTCGGAGCGGCATGGATCTACGCATCAGAAACGAAAGACCTGGATCATGTCCGAGAAATCGAAAACTTCCTCTCTCAACTATTCAAACCTAGAATCTGGCCGGCATTGGAGAGTCTAACCAACGGATCCACGGATCTCGTCACTGCTGTTCAATTCGATCAGAGTCTGAAATACGTAGGAGAAGATGATGATGATGACGAAGTGGCGATCTTCGAAATACCACCTGCTCGTTTGGTCACAACGAAAAAAGCAACGAAAGCTCTGAAGCGGTTGAGCAAAAAAGAGAGACGTCGAAAACAGGCCGATATTCTCGAACGGAATCGGCAGCTCGACATTGCCGACCGCATAAAAGCAAAGAGATCGGCCTGGTCAAACGGCGGGTATACTACTCCAATTAAGTATCATTCTCAAGCGGGACCGTCTCGAGCATCGATCATGAGAGATCGATCGGCAGAAAGGCGACGACAATCTGCTATAACTAATCGAGTCGCTCAGAAATTAAACGCTCGATCGCGACAGCCATATGCGACTCCCATTAAATCAAAACTAGGCCCTCAGTCTAACGATGCTGTTTCCTGCAAGATCTTTCGGCTTAAACCCGGTGATACGGTCGAGGAGGAGGTCGATATGGACCTGGATAGTGAATGGGAGGATGTGAAGATCGTTCCCAAGCCGACTACATTGACTAAGATCGATAAAGATACCGGTGGCCTTGGTGGGACTGCAGGACTACCTATCGTTGTGTAAGTAGAATGTTGACCGGTTGTGCCATGGCTGACCCGCCAGCGATTGAGGTCATCTTCCTCGATCCCCTTCCACCCCTATCAGTCGTTACGAAACACGCTTTCCCATACATATCGCATATGCCTTACGATACTTAACGATCATTACGAATCTAGTCACACCGATTCGACATGTTTACAGACACATACAGATAATATATACATAACACGATGCCGGATTACAACACGTACTGTACATACCAACACAAATACCATAATACAGTCATGCAATATCTACCCCACACCCGACTCCCACCAATTGCCTCTGTCCTGCACTACGAGATTCGGAGGCCTCGCCTGAGCCCAGCGCGGCCCAGCAGGACCAGTAGGTATTTGACCTTCGGGTGCATCCCTTTTCCAGGCCACCCCATGTGTCTTCATCGCCGGCCCGTCTCTGTTCCAGGCAAGCGCCTTGGTGGGAGCGGGAAAAGAAGGCGGTCGGTATTCTTCAGGCTTGACTACCTTTACATCCATCCTCATTGGTGGCGGTGCACTGACTTCCTGGCGGGAGATGGTGGGAGCAGCTGGATGAGCCATGTATCGATCGTAATCTTCTTCTTGCTCATCAGTTGATGCGTATCCACCCAGACTCGCAGTATATGGCTCCGGGTTAGAGATGACTGATGCTGAAGGGAGGACTTCGGAGAGCTCACCCAGATTGAAGATAGATCGATGAGGTCGAGCAGACTGAGTAACTGATGGATCTGTAGATGTGAAGTCTGCGACGGAGTTGGAGATGATGGTAGGTAAGGCAGGTCGGCCCGTTTGCTTCAACCTCCTTTCAGTCAGGGATGTAGCCCGATCTTGGGTCGATAGAAGTGATTCAGTCCGCCTTGTTTCGGCCCTAGGAGAAGGCGAATGGGGTAAAGTGGATTGGCGGGATTTCGGCATGCTCGAAGACTTGCTTGGAGCGTAGTACGATTCGCCGACCACACTGCCAGTATCCCTCTCACCCTTCCCCGGACTTCCCAGACTTTTCGACTGATGTTTGGAAGGCACCGTTTCGTGATTCTCGGGCGAAAAGCGATCATGCGTATGTCGACGTTGCGGCATTGGTCTTTGGTTCTGCTGAGTCTGACGCATCGACTCGTGTCGCAATCGCCCGGATTGAGGCGGGGGCGGAAGTGCTTCCACTACCTTTGTCCTTTTGGGAGGAAGGCGTAGTGTCATGACCCTGGCACTGGCAGGAGGAGGGACGTGTTGGGTACTTATGACTTTGTGATATTTCTCTTGGTGGGAAGGTGATTGAGTACCAAAATAATCCGGCTCGGCTGACATTGGTTTCGTTGACCCAGATGCCCATTCCCATTCGTGTTGTTGTTGGATGGAGAGTCCATTCGCGCTTGAAGGGTGTTGTAGCTGAGCGGGATTGAAGGCAGAGGGAGCATGTGGACTGGTAGCTGATCGTGGCGTTGAGAGACCAAGGTGGACGGATCGAGGTGTGTTTTGACCAGAACGAATGGTAGGTGAATTGGGAGCGGAGGTGTATGAGCCGATGTATTGACCGTTCAGATTGGTCCATCCTAGATGTGTAATTGTAGCGACCGAAGACGCTTTTCCAGATATCATACTACCGCTGTAGCCTGTACTACTCGCTTGACTACCTAGTCCCATACCTGGAAAGTAACTTTGTTGGTAAGAAGGCGCAAAGCCTTGGGAGAGAGGGGACTGCGGATGATTTGGGAGCATGCCACCAGCCCATGGGTGGTGTTGTTGAGCAAAATGGGAGTTTGAACGATTGCCCATCCCTGTGGATGGTGCGGCGATTGAGCCTGGAGGGACGATCTGTGATGGGCGGGGGTAGATGGATCCTCCACCTTGCTGCATCGGATCGAGTGGGCTCGAATACGGATCCTGGACATTCTGCCATGAGCCACCTCGTGAGAGACCAGGGATGGCCCCGGACATGTAAGCGTCTGGGTTGATTCCCATCGTATTCTGAAATGGGTGAGTTGATGAAGATGGATGAAATGAAACACCCACGATGATGAAAGATCAATAAATCGGGGACAATCGACTCGAGATGCGTCGACGAAGGCTCCGACCGATACCAAGGGTGGAGCCCGAGGCGACCGTATCGTTTATTTTTGTGTGAAAGGGACCTCCGGATGCTTCGGCGTAATGGAAAGAAACTGGTTCCCACTCCACGTATACCGACCCTTTACAAACACGATCGTGAGGTTTCAGATTGATTTCCACGTCAATCAGAAAGATAAGCTTAGTATTGATATACACAATTGAAGAGATGGAAAGACCTAGACGCCCCTCCCAAACGGACGAAGCAGGGGCTTATCAACGTTCTTGATGAGTGATACAAAGGAGGTAGATAAGGCGTAGTCAATGTCAGATAAGACGCCATATTTGGGGTTTGTTATTGCGACATTGGTGAGGGAGTAAGGAGGTAATGATGAAAGGATGGAAGTTCAATGTCGTTTCGTCGGCTTCGGCGGAAGGGACGAACGTTCATGGGAGGTATGGAAGGATTCTTTTCATCCTTGGCGGACATGACCAGGATCTCCATGAATATGGATGGCCTTTGATATCCAAAGAGAGAACATGTCTGATTTGATGAGCCTATAATGGACCATTGTCCCCTCGACGTCTGCGCCGGACGATCGGTGAACAGGAACGTTATTGTACTGATGGACTTCCACGAGATTTGCCCCTTACCAAGGTACGCGAGAGGCACCTACGTCCATTTCTGTCACCACTGTGACCCGGAAACCATTCGACGAAAGATCGTCATGTCAGCTCGCGGATGCTCGTATAATCGCTAATTTCAGTGAATGAGAGGGTCAGGGACAGGGTACAATAAAAGACAGAGGCAAGAGAGGAATTTTCTAGGGGTCGTTATTACGCAGCTCACTGGTCATCTTTGTATCCAGTCATGCACGTTCCACCCTTTTCTTCAATATTCTAGTTGTGCCTGTGACGGTCGAGTAAGGTTTTCAGGAACGCAAGAGAAAAACACGTCAACAAAGCACAGTCAATATTTTTAGGGGCAAGCAGGTGCGCAGCATACATACTTGGCAATGTAGATAGACATGCATGCGGTTCGCCTTGGCTGGCTTGACAGCATGTGAGGTGATGATCTACCTGTACGAGTAGAATACCCCCTTTTGAATGATTCATCTTCATACAAATTCCCTTTGAATGAAAGATCGCCGCTGGAATTCCGAAAGTTACGGTTTAATCCGAGGAAATTACGTACTGCCTTTATCCGTCTCTTGGTCAGCCGCAGCGACCATATAACATCAAGTCAGCAGCGGATCATGTATGTGGAGAGCATGTACGTAGGGTGAGCGTCGTAGGGTATGACTTACTAGACTCCTGAGGCTACCAGCATATGCAGTATTTCATAAGCATAGCTAAGCAAACTAAGACATCATAGCCTTGAACGAATGATCTGCCATTTTCTGCCGCTTGCCGTTCCTCATCCTTTCGGCCCGGAGCACAAAGAATTACATTCAACCTCTTACCCCCTTCTCATACTCGTCTCTTACACATCTACTTGCCATATCATATACTTGTCATCACATCATCCACTATTCTCCATCCTCCATTATACATATCTTTCAGTCATCAAAATACGACCCCACGTCTGACGTCAAGAAATAAGGAATAAGCGCGTCTTAGCGAGTATACTCCGGATTTTTACCAAGCGTTTCATCAGCTCCTTTCTCCTACACACAGACTTTATACACAGCCCTTTTTCGCCCAGTACAACATTCGAATAGCTGGAGACATAGCTTGGACCTCGTCTTACAACTCTACCTACCACTACTGTTCCACAACACCCAACCACCGAAAATGACAGTCTCCACCCCACGCAATCCACCTCCTCAAACGCCCTACTATTCCAACTATTCTCAAAATGGTGGCGTCTCTCCCACCAACGGAACATCGAAACTCCCAGATGTCCCGGAACAATCCAACGGCACAGAGACTCCTGCACCAAAAAAGGAACAGAGGTTGATTGTCGTCAGTAATAGATTGCCAGTGACTATCAGCAAAGACGCCAATGGCGAGTACCAATTTGCCATGTCGAGTGGTGGTCTTGTCTCGGCTTTGTCGGGATGTAAGAAGAGCATGAGCTTTACTTGGATTGGTTGGCCCGGAAAACATGTAAGCTGCCTTTCATCTCGCCGGGACCTGGAGTGTAAGCTGACATGTAGATCCCTGAAGCCGACCGAGCGCATGTCGAAAAGAGGTTATTGGAAGAGTACAGTTGTTATCCGGTCTATCTTCCAGATGATATCGCTGAGCAGCACTACAATGGTGAGCGGACCATGAACGAGCGATATTTTCAAGCTGACCCATAGGTTTTTCCAACTCCATTCTGTGGCCATTGTTCCACTACCACCCCGGAGAGATGAACTTCAACGCCGCGCACTGGAAAGCCTACCGAGAGGCTAATTTGATGTTTGCAGATGTCGTCGCCAGCATGTGTTCCGCTGGTGACATGGTATGGGTGCAGGACTACCATCTCATGCTTCTTCCCATGTTGCTCCGAACAATGATTTCAGGCGCCTCATCACAAGGTTCAATGGTCCAACACGAACTCGGCCGAGTTAAGGAGGGTCTCGACACTGGCGCTCTTGGACTGACCAAAAACGAGACGGATCACGATGAAGGTGTGGAAATGTTGGAAGATGTCGGAGAAGATGAGCCACTGCAAATTGAACCCAAGTCGAAGACTCCGGTTTCAAGGATGAAGCGACCTGGAATGCAGAGGGGTCTTTCGTCATTCCAGCAACAGGAGATCAAGGCCAAGGAGAAGGGCAAAGAGGGCATCAGGATTGGTTTCTTCTTGCACACCCCTTTCCCATCTAGCGAGATCTACAGGTGAGTACCGTAGATTCGTGATTGGGAGAAAAGCTAACTTGACAGGATCCTTCCTGTCCGTCGTGAAATCCTACTTGGTGTTCTACAATGTGATCTCATCGGGTGAGTTCCCATCGTTGACTTTGAAGAAGCAAGACGGCTGACAACCAGTTTCCACACCTACGACTACGCTCGACACTTCTTGTCATCTTGCACTCGAATTCTGGGACTCGAGACTGAACCAAACGGAATCGACTTTGAAGGACGATTCGCACAAGTCGGTACATTCCCTATTGGTATCGACCCATACGCTTTCGTCGAAGCTGTCAAGAAGCCCAGTGTCCTGGAAAGGACCAGGAGTCTGGAAGCCAAATTTGAAGGCAAAAAGGTCATTATCGGAGTAGATCGACTGGATTACATCAAGGGATTGCCTCAGAAGCTGCAGAGTTTCGAGGTCTTCCTTTCGCAAAACCCAGAATGGGTCGAAAAGGTGAGCTGGTTGGCACCTGTCGTGTCGGATAAGCTGATCTCAGGTCGTACTTGTCCAATTGGCCATCCCTTCTCGACAGGATGTCGAAGAGTACCAAAATCTTCGGGCTTGCGTCAATGAGCTAGTCGGTAAAATCAATGGTCGATTCGGTACCGTCGACCATACCCCTATTCATTACCTACATCGATCGGTACCATTCGAAGAGCTCAACTCGATGTTTGCCATGTCCGACGCCTGTCTGATTACGAGTACCAGGGATGGTATGAACTTGGTATGTCGCCCATACCTTCAAGACATCAGTGCTGATGTCAGGTCGCATATGAGTACATCTCGACACAAGAGCAGAGACACGGTTCTTTGATCTTATCTGAATTCGCCGGTGCAGCTCAGAGTTTGGCTGGTTCACTCATCATCAATCCTTGTGAGTTCACCTTTGATCTGCTGGGATTAGGCTGACAACCAAGGGGACTGCCAGCAGACTGCCGACAGTATCCTCAACGCTTTGACGCTGAGTGCGGAACAGCGTGCTTCCAACTGGGACAAGCTTTGGAATGTGAGTCTGATCCCCGGCCAGAGTGAAATGGAGACATCAGCTGACCGTCAGTACGTCAGCAAATACACGTCAGAAGCATGGGGTACATCCTTCGTCAATGAATGTACGTCAGTTGAATGTGCAAGTCTGACTTTCAGTGACAAACCTCTCTGGCCACCGACCTGCCGGTCCCAGTATTCCTGGCCGAAAGAAATCTGGTAGTCTCAGCCGAGCTTCTAGTCGAGCATCAATGGCAAGGAGGTCAAGCCACGGGCATAGCTTGAACAACACCAGGGACGCTAGGGATGTCATGACATAGTCTGACCAGTAGAGACTAATGGGCGAATTAGATTTGGGTAATATGTATACACGGAATAACGAGGACGAGTTGAGTAGATCTGACACGAAGAGTTTAGGGTTTTATAGCAGTATCATGATGCATACATGAGGTCTTTTTCTTTATTTTAGGCTCTACTCTTACTCTAGAGCAGCTAAGAAATTGATCAATTGCTCCAAGATCATCTTTTGTAATGGAACCTGTACTTCTCCTTCTTCATCCTCGTCATCTTCGATATTATCTCTGAACTCTGTCTGGTCAGCATGTCCCCCAAGTTGAACCCCGAATCAAGCCACATACCTTCAAGGACTTTGACGACATTGGCAAAAGATTGTGATTTCCTCTTGAGCATTGTATGAGCATGAGCTCGAGCCTTTATTGTCAGCTGGGAGATCAATTTAAGAGAGAGATAGCTTACCCCATCTTCCTCCATACAGACCCATGCTAGGACGTAATCGGCATTTTGTAAAGATGATAGTCCAGCATCCAGTCTTCTAGAATACCATTCCGCTTCATCCTCATCTGTAACTTCCTCCTCGTTCGCAGCCATGACCTGTCATCAGTACCCCTTCAACCACAGCGAGAAGAGGGAGACGTACCTGTCTTTCGGAAGCGATATCCCGATCCACAGACCTCAATTTCCCTACTGCAGCTTCCCTCATTTCCAATAACCTTTCGACTTTCTCGTAGTCGTTTTCAACGAATTTCGCTAATAGTCGTATACGAGGGGGAGTATCTGATTCGAGATTCGTGAATAGTGAAACGAGAATACCGAGTAGGTGTTCTTCATCTTCAAAAGAGGAGGTTGCACCTAGTTTCTTCTTTTTGCCCTCGCCCTGGATGTTAGTTGTGTGTTCAGGGTGGGAGGCAATAGCTTACTTTGCCCATGAATGCTGGGAAGAAAGTCTTGAGACCCAGAACTTCGACAAACTTTTCACAATTCGCTGCTCCTGCTTCTGATTGCATGGCGTAAGAGAGTACTTTGATAGCTCTCGTCTTTGCTAGTAATTTCTCCCTGTTTATCAGCGCCTATTTTGACGGATGACATCTGAGGGAATGGAGTTGTCACCCACTTCATCAATATAACCATGAGCTCGACTCCTTCCGCTTCTAGGAATGCCGTCTTCATTTCAGGCTCGGCGAGCAGAGAGCATAAGCAGTTGAAGATGTTCTCCATGAATTCCACCTCTTCCCCATTCGCAGGATCCTTCTTTCTATACCGCTGCTACATCAGCTGGATTCTCAAGTCGGGAGGAGACATACCGCAACGATCTGCAAGAAAGTATCAACACCCTCCAATTCCCCAACTTTGAGCGCTATCGTCCTTCCTTCCTGTAGTACGATAGAGAGGATCTCACTGGCATACTGTTTGTTGCTGTCGTACGCTTTCTGAGCCACTCGCTTGAGCAGCCATGGAAGCAGAGATGTGTTTTCGACAATCTGTTCGGCGAGAGGCGGCATGAATGATAGAAGGTTTTCGAGTACTCCGAGGATATGGAATACTCCTTGCGAATCCGTATCTTCCTTCTCGTCCAGTCTGCTGAGATTCGCAACAAGTAGGTCGAGTAAAGAATTGTTGAGCTACAGGTCAGTATTGCAGCGCCAGCCCCCAAAGTCTCGACTCACTAGCTCGTCAATAAGCTCGCCCATGGCCATCCTTGTCTTGGTAGCCATTCCAGAACTACCCTCCGCCTCCTCTGCCAAATCATCAACCTCAGCTCCTACATCTTCATCCGTTAATTCCTGGATTATCTCAATAACATCAATCGCTATATCCGTATTCTCATGACTGAGCAGATTTGCTAGTAGAGCTAAAGCGCCGGATTTGACTAGTTCGGGATAGAAAAGCGGTGGGTTTTGGGTGAGCGGTAGGAATTGTTTCAGAGCTGCGTCAAGGTCTGCCTCTGATTCGATAAATCTGATCATCAGCCGAGTCAGGGCCATAATAGAAGAGAGAACCTACTTCGAAGGGTCGTCTGGATATTTACCACGCTGTTCTGCGTTCTTGCCGACTGAACGTTCAAATTTACCAATCTGCCGACGAAGGGCGGGTAATGTCATAGCTGCAATCTGATTCTCAGTTTGGTCCATACGATGAAGTTCTGGCAGCTCACCTCTCCGTCCTCGTCCCCGGCTCTATCGAATATATTCAAGATTTGCTGTATCCTGTCAATTATGCTCGTGAGCAAGTGTTCCAGCGTACCTGCTGCTCATTGTTCAGACCACCTCCGAAGAACCTTCCATCCTCATCCTCGTCTCCATCATCAATATCAGGCGCATCTGTACGGTCAGCTCTAGTGAATTGTTATGTTTGTAGCAGAGCTGACCAGGGGCATATTCCATCTCCTCATCCTCTTCCTCGCCCACCGTCGCAGCTTTGCCTTTTCCTTTCCCGTTCGCTTCGGCTGCCTGCGCATCTGAGGATGGACCATCTTCAGCTGCTCGATATCGCTTCAGTAGTTCTGCAGGTCAGCTTGTCATCAAACGGTAGGACTGAAGCTGGACTTACCGGGAGCAGGGGCGTCTGGAAATTTACGTTTGTTGCCAGCACCCGAAGGTAGCGCTGGCAGCTTGAACATTTTGTCGACATTCATCGTAGTCTGTCTCACTTCTCAGCTTAGCAGGACTGGAGGTCTATGACTAGGGTGAAGAGTAGTTGTAGGTTGTGTGTGGGAGGTGGTAAAACAAGAAGTCAGTTGATTTCCGCCCTCCACCTTCCACCTCTTTCACCTCCATCCAGTCAGTCCTCATTCATCGTCATCATATGACACCGGCAACGACATAAGATCAATGTTCCCAGTCCCTTCTCATCTACCTCGCACGGGTGGGGAGGCAACATCATCTCAAAATATGGAAGACGGCTCGACTGGGGTAGAGCTGAAAGTCGATACCGTCTTGGAACTATTTGAGCCGTTATTTCAGAATGGGGCATTGGATAGTAAGACCGTCAAGGGAGTTCGGGAGAGTGTACAGGCTGCTATCACCCAAAATAAGGTGAGCTAATTGATCTTGTCCAGAGGTAGCCGGAGCTGAAGTCTTAGTCGACGTCACATGCTATTCTCAAAGCCAATTATCCATCAATATCAAGCCATATAAGGGATGGTTCCCAAATCACCTCAGACTTCAAGTCTATCCAGACGAGTTTAGCCAAGCTGGAAACGAAGCTTGACCCAAATAATAACGAGGTCAGTCTCTCGGTCGGCGTCTATGCTGAACGTCAAGCTGACTCAAAGACCTCATTTATCCCACCCCTGATAGCACTCCTGCGACGTCATTACTCCGCGGTTCAGCGTCAATCGCAAGCTTCATCCCGCGCTACTGCCTTGAAAGAGCTTAAAGAGAATACAGAGCGGCTGAAACGTCTGGAAGAAGCGGTTTACGGAGCTAGAGGGGCTGATGAGGCGGTCGTGGAGGAAATGCAGGCTGGGAATGGTCTAGATACGACTTTGGAAAGGTCGGAAGTCTTGAAGACTATCAAGGTAAGTCACTCTTTCCCAGACTATACTGATGGGTAGACAAGAATGGATCAGCTGAGAGGATTACTCGTCGAACAGATAATAGGGGGTTACAGGCAGGCTATCTCGATCGAAGGCGAGGGAGATCCTAAGCTGGTGGTACAGAATGAGGTCCAGCTGCAGCGACCACGTAGTAAGATGTCTCCAATGTAATGCGACCAAATCTGACGACCAGATATCCCACATGAATATACGGCCGACAAAGGGGAATTACCGACGTACAGCCTGGAACAGCTGTACATTACTCTTTCCCGCCTGAACGCATTGTCGGACCCCGTAAGGAGTCTGCAAGTTCGTATCTTGAAGGACATTGTTGGTCCAGTACTGGAGACTCACTCGGTCACGAAGGACTCGATCGACAAGACTTCGACAATACGGCTCTCATCTACATCTCAGCGGTCTCCAAAAGATATCCTATCGGACCTGTCGACGTTGTTCACCTTTATCGAAACTACTGTCTTCCCTCCAGACTCAGCAGCTGCTGAAGCTCGTACGCAGCTCCTTACGGGTCTGCGTTCATCGACATCGGAACTTCTTCTGTCCACCTTGATTATACCATCGATACCGGCCTCCCTGGAAGAGCTTCCGACATGGCTGAATACCATCCAGGCAGCAGTAGACTTCGAGTCGACCGGTCGTCCAAGTGAAAAATCGACAGATCCCGTCAAGATATTCTACGAGAATCAGGCCGGTGCATCTTGGGCGAACCTACGCCGGAACCAAGCCGGTGAACAAGTTCGACGCCTGATCGTCGATGGTTGGGCCGGGTGGGAGGCAATCTCGATCAGTCGAGACAAAGAGATTTCGGTCGTCGTTGAGGTCGAAGTTGATGATGAAGAGGAAGACGTTGATATGGACGCAAAGACCAAGGCGGATGTGTCTGTCTCGTCAACTCAGGCTGAGGTGAAATCGGTCCAACCCCCTTCAACGGGTCTCGAGAAGGCAGACGCTACGGAAGCAGAAGAAGGCGGATGGGAATTTGAAGAACCATCACCAACAGCAGAACCCGAAGCGGGTCCATCTAGCCCTCGCCGTATATCGACAGAAGACGCCGATGACGGGTGGGCATTCGATGATGATCTATCTACCCCCGCGCCAGCTCCAGCACCTATCAAAGCTCCAAAACCTACTCGAGAAGCGAAGAAACTCGGCAAGAAAGTCGCAAAAGCAAAGCAAGAACAGGACGACCAGGATTCAGGTATGGAGTCGAATGAACTATCCAGGAGTAGCAGTGTATCTGTGCCGACACCTCCCCGCGTTCCTTCACCAAAGGCGAAGGCTGGTGGGATGGTTTGGGAAGCTTGGGACGATGAGCCAAAAAAAGATTCGGTTAAACCGAAAGCCAAACGTAAAGTTTTGAAGGATGAGAAGAGGGTCATCAAGGAGACGTTCTTGGTTTCGAAGGCTTGTGATACATTACTTGAACTAGCCCAGGAGGTTTTACGCGATGCGCACTTTATCGCCAATTCGTAAGTCCGCGAGTCAATACAATCAGACGAAACTCACTACCAGTCCGCCGGCTCCTGCTTTCTCTGTAGCTCCGGGTCTGCTGCAGACGACAACCACCGAGATCTTTGACCTTTATCGATCACTCATCCGATCACATTTCGATGCCCAGCTTCAATCAGTCCCGACACTATCAATGCAAGTGTATAACGATAGTATACATCTCTCTGATCGGCTGGAGGACTTGTCGCTACAATACGACACTTGGCAATCGAGCGATGTCAGTCGCAGATTACGCGAATTTGGGGAAGGATGCTTTGAGCGCGAGCTTGAAAGGCAGAGAGAGAGCCTGATCAATACGCTCGACAGTCTAGAATGGCACAGGGGTGTTGAGGGATTCAAGCGAGGTGCTAGTATACCTGGGCGAGTCAGGGGAGATCTCGAAGACTTATCGCGCATGTTCCAGGTGAGTTGTCATTGTTGTATGCTTTAATGACCGGACGCTGATATTTAGACGGTCCTGCCCACTACCACATACCTGTCCGTCATGGGTTACCTTGTCAATGTCGCCATTTCGACCGTGACGGATGCGATCCTCGCTCAGCAGGATATCACGGAAGAAGAGTCGAATCACCTGAATGAGTTGTTGAGAACGCTTCATCCTCTTGAAGAGCTCTTTGTTCTCGAGGCAGGTCAGGTGAGTGTATCGATACTGTACCCTTTAATCGAGCTGACGACAATAGCCATCTAGTGTTGTCGAGCACGTACATGGCTGGCTAAAGTTCTGCTACTTATCTGAGTTACTGGTAGGTCTCGTCCACAAGTAACCCGTACACAGCTGACAGATAGTCCGCAAACCTTGTCGACATCACCTACCTGTTCGAGAACGGGGCATTGATCGACTTCACTCCAGACGAGCTAATCAGCCTGGTCAAAGCTCTATTTGCCGATTCAGAAAAACGAGAGAAGGCAATCGAGCGGATCGAGAGGGGTCCCTAGTATACAAAATGTTGCATGCATTTCCAAAATGCTCTGCTCTTGTGTCATCAATGGTGTAGCATGGCTACAAAGATCTGTATATTCTACAAGCTATTAACAACAAGAAAGGAATCTATTGACAAGTATACTCGAGTCAAGATGTGTTGGTGTGTGATATGCTACAAATAAAGCAAGAATGGTGTCGTGGACAATCAAGCAAAAATGGTGGTTTACAAGAAGTTGACTTCAGAAGATAATCGCGCTTTGCCCTTGCCTTTATCCGCTGGCCTGGTTCGTCCGGGCGTGAGTTCTTCCTCCGCCTCATCCGATCCAGCGTGTTTGACCACTTCGTTCAGTTTACTCCTTTCCCTCATCCTATTTCTGCCGGAACCAGTAAGATGTACGAGACTGGCATCGTCTAAGAATCGAGCACTAGATCCAGAGCCCGAGATGGACGACTTGGACAAGGGAGATCGAGTGTTTGAAGCCGAGCTGGTGCGCGATGATCTGGAAGGGGTTTCTTGTAGTGGAGGGATGTTTTCCTGATCATTCGAGTCGGTCATCACAGATGCGGGGGATGATGGAATATGTAGAGCGGCATCAGAACCAGGGGCGAGCGAGGCTTTGCGCTGTGGTCGAGAGTCAGTTGTGCTGTGATGGGTAGATTGCATGGCATCGGCGTGAATGTCGAAACCAATCTCGTGGATGTTGACTGTAGCGCCATTCTCGTGCGCCGTGGGTGCTGGTGTAGAAGAGATAGGAGGCGATGGAGCGAGTCGTGATGGACCCGGAGAATTGGTGGGTGTCGTGGCAAAATCGAGGCGTCTACTTGGACCAGGACTTGAAGGTGCGGTAAGGGTTGCTCCGCTAATTCCGAAACTACAAGTCAGCTTGTACATGTGGAGTCTGAAGAAGTTGAGCTTACCTGGTCTTGGTGTCGACAAACAGTCTCCTGGCTGGGCTTTTCCCAGTCCCGAACTCGTCCCTTGACAACGCCGCTTTGGCCTCTGAAGTCAAATCACTCTTCTTCCTCCTTATAGTCTCGATACCTCCTTCATCCGCGGATACTTTCCTTGCCTTTGATGTCGACGATTCCGCATGTCGACTTGGGCTGGCAGTAAGTGATCGTTTACTTGGGATCGAGATTGGTGAGGGCGGTAACCCTAAACCGTCCATGGTGTATTTTGCCAGTGGCAAGCTTTCCAGAGGTCTTCTTGGTCTGAGCGTTATGGTCGACATTGTATCTGTGGTGTTTGTCGATAGCAGCTATGTGTGGATAGCTATATGTAGTATAAGGGGTGTGAGATATGGAATGTATGATGAACGATGTGTTGATGGCAAGAGACAAAGAGATCAAGAGATGAATCACTGTTCAGGGTAAAATGAATCCAAAGATCAAAGCAAAAGAGGGCGCGATGATTATGTAAACACTCCCTCCACTTTAGTAACCTGGTTTCAAGGCCGATCTTTGATTTTGAATGACATCGTCATCTAAATTCACTTATCTGATAGTATACACGGATCTTGGCAACATCATGAGAGAAGCTCCTGATCTATCACTGCCATCTGTACCAGATATACAGAGGGACAGTGTATCAACTAGACAACGGAAAATGTCAGTCGAGCAAGGTGGAACGAATCTCAGAGAGACAGATTTCGAGTGGCCAGAATCTGGTCCGAGCGGATTACCAATAGAAGAGAAGGAACAGGCAAAGGCCCTTGGACCGTTTGGGGCGAAAGTGTTGGCATCGATGACTGGCGCTGTTGTCGTTAGCTTGCTCAGTAAGCTTCTGCCGTTCCGAACTAGACCACAGCTAACGAACAGTGACCCCCTTCGATGTGGTCAAGACTCGATTACAAACAGTCCAGCCTCGCTTATCCAATTTTCCAGTACCTACGCCTTCCGACGACTGCTGCCAGACTTCACTTCTCTCCCAGCCCAAACCATCGCAAGGTAATCCCTTGACATGCATGACATCAGCAGCGGCCGACTCGAAGAATACATTGAAGCAAAGTGGAAAGATGTCATTTTCAAGTCTACGGGCAGCGACGACACCTGCGGAACCGCCGAGCGGATGCCTACATCCTTCGAAGTGGGCTGGGATATGGGGGGAGGCTGTCACCCTCGAAGAAGCTATGGCTAGAGGTATGGGCAGGATGAGTGGAGGAGCAGCCACACTAGTGGTACCGCAAGGGGCTGGCGGTGGTTTGGACAAAGTCATGGGTGGATTTTGGGGAGAGATCGCTACAGTACACCGGGAGACTGGAGTCAAAGGTCTTTGGAAAGGGGTCGGAACGACGATGTAGGCTACTCGGGATCTGTGATAAGCGATAAGCTCATGTTTAGTACAATGTCGATACCGTCTGCCGCTATCTATATGCTCGGATACGAATACCTACTTGCTCGAATTTCGCCAACATTCACCGGATCTACAGATCCAGCAGCCAACACCTCTTCTCTATCTCGAAATCGCACGCCTGGCGTTACAGCATCTCTCACACCCGCTCCCCTGGTAGCCGGAGCCCTGGCACGGACTATCAGTGCAACCGTCATCAGTCCAATCGAGATGTTCAGGACCAGACTGCAAGCTTTGCCGGGATGTAAGCTAGTCTTCGCTCCATCCCGAAACGAAAAGAGGCTGATGTCTAGCCGACCGTATATCCCCGACGTACGCTACAACTACCGCAGAAATGAGCAAGCTAGTCAAGACGAAAGGCCTCGCTATCTTGTGGCGGGGTCTCGGACCCACCCTCTGGCGAGACGTCCCATTTTCAGGTAAGCTGCATGTCCCATGTAGTCACTGTAACTGACAAGCAGGTTTATACTGGGCAGGATTTGAGATTCTCAAGACCCGATTTGCGACAACACACCCAGATCTTTCACCTCTCACGACCTCCTTCATCTCCGGTGCTCTTTCAGGCACATTCTCCGCACTTCTCACTCAGCCATTCGATGTCCTCAAGACCCGTCGCCAAGTGTTTACACCATCACCTCATTGCTCTCCTGCCGCTTTGAACTCGCACGCATCGACTATTCCACTTGCTATGCATGTGATCAAGACGGAGGGCTTTGGAGCGTTGATGGCTGGTTTGACAGCGAGGTGTGGGAAGGTGGCACCTGCATGCGGACTGATGATTGCGTCTTACGAGGGCGTGGGTAGGTGGTTGAGCGGAGGTTCTCAGGGCTTGTAGACGGACCTCGATTCGGACCTATTACATACATATAGCATAAAAACAATAATCTCATTTACTTGCATCGCTCATGACACATGTCTTTGAAAATGACATCTAATTATCGGCTTATAGGAGCAGACATATGTGTGACACAATGAAGTGATTAATTTTGGAGCTGTCAAGCTGCCTCATATCACTGGCCATACGTAAATAATGTACTGGGATTCAGTTCTCTATTTTGATTACTATCCTTTACTATTCTTTACTATTCTTTACTATTCTTCGAAGAAAGGTCCATGATCAGTCAGAAACTACATTGCTATCTGCTCTACTATCTAATCCCATTTTGAGATAGCCACATACTGCATTTGATATGCTACAGATTACAGATCACGAGACGGTGTCAGTTGCTGACTCATCTAAAGAAGAAACCCCTGGACCTGGTCCTCGACACGGTCATCTACCTGACCCTTCTCCCGGATCTGCTACATCGCTAGCCGGAGATCCCGACCTTTCGCGTTGTCTCCTCAAACCCGCCATACGCAACATCCTCCCCATGTAAGCAGCCGGAGCACCCATCCACCTCGCTCGATCCCAATCAGCTTCATCCCCGAGAGCTGGATCCGTGAGGAGAGCACGGAGTTCCGCGTCACGCTGGATGAGTCTTGCCGAATCATGATTTGCGGTATCCCCTGAACGTTGTTGAGGGGTATAGCGGGGTTCGACTGGACGGCTTAGATTCTGAGCGACTGCTCGACCCTGCCTTTGGCCTTGCGATCCAGACGCAAGAGGGTCTGGCAGCCAGTCTCGGAAAAGCGCTGATGTTGCGAGATTCGCCGGGGCATTATCTGGCATGCTCCGGGTAGGGGGCTCGGTCCGGGATGCAGATGCTTGTTGTCGATCAAGATCTCGTGTCTGTCGTCTTCTGGATGTACCCGTTGCGTGACTCGCAGCTGGAGCGAGGAAGTTTGGGCCATTGCTAGCGAAAGCTGAACCCATGGCAGTCGAGATCGAGGGGTCTAAAAGCGAAGGTAAACGACCTCGTGCAGCGGAGGTCGGATTTCGTGAAGGCCCAGCAGCCGACTCGCTAGAAGAAGCCGAATCACGTCTGGTCGAGCCTTCGTCCGAGGTATTGGATGTGAAGTTCAGGAAGCGTCGAAGATCCGAAATTCCATTGCCTGAGAATACACAGAAAGCCCGTGCTTGGTGCTCATTGAATTCTCTAGGAGCCGGACGGCAGAAGGCTTGTAATTCCGAAGTCCGGAAGGACGAGACTCCAGTCAAGCTGAGATGAGTGAGGCGAGGAAGCTTGTTGAGCAAGTAGGTGATGGCCGGAACAGTGAGGTTTTCGCAATATGACAGATGGAGTCGTTCTAGAGTCGAGGCTCGTTCGACGAGAGCATGTATAGCTTCGTCGGTGATGTTGATGACCTTGACGAGACCAACACGTTTCAGTTTGGGCACGTTGGCGGCGAGCTCGAATACGCTCATATCCGTCAAAAGCGGGCAGCCTGCTGTCAGTATGCAGTTTAGATGTCAAGGGAAGGACTCACATGCAAAGTCGACATATCGCATTCGTATACACTCTCTAGCGATCGCAGTCACAGCAGCATCGGTTGCACTGATGATCAGCTTCGAAGATGGAACAACCTAAAAGAGCTTACAGTGATACATGTGCGATGTGCAAATGGTGGAGACACCGCCCGAGATTGGCGATATGCTTTAATCCCTCATCGGAAAGCAGAACGCATTTAGCCAGCGTCAAAGCCCGTATACGCGGTGTGCTCGAGATCAGACTCGCCAAACCAGCATCAGTGAATTCCCTACAATCCGTCAAATCGATGGTCCGCAATTGAGTAAGCTGATCGGATCGCGGCATAAGCATCCTCAGTAATCCGCCTGATGTCTCGAGTGTGGGGTCGTGCGTCGTAGCGAATGCCGGGGCTCGGATAGCTGCTAGCTCACTATCTCGATCGTCCATATCCAGTAGTGTCGGTAAATCTGGGAATCCATCGCCGTCGAGGAATGAGTTACGGGTAACTTTGAGTTCCCGCAGTTGTGACGAATTAAGAAGTAATGCGTGTACCGTTGCTGATGTGCATTGTGCTAGATCTGCGATATCGACTTCGAGTAAATGATGACATTCCCTCGCGATTGCTACCAAAGACTTGTCGGTCAGGCGTATACATCCGTTCACCTTCATCTGATCATCAGTCCATGTCTCCACCCTCGGTCGAGAAAATAACGGATCACTCACGCGCCGGAGACTTTTGCAGTTGGCAGCAAGGAGACAGACCGCTTCATCTCCCACCAGTCGACATCCATTTAAATTCAGGCCTTGAAGGCCACGACAAGTCTGCGCCAGAGTCTTGATGACCTGGTCGTCGACCCGAGTGATACCACTCAAATCGATGGCCACCAGATTGGGCATGCTCCCAAAGACTTTACACATTGCCTCGGGGCTGGTGATTGATCGAGGACCCAGAGTCATTCGTTCCGCTTTGACACATACTTTGAGAGACATGAACATTTCATCGTCGTACTCGTCGACCACATTGGCTAGATTGATCCGTCTGATCGCATCTGCATATGGTTGTGTCGGATTCGGTGATAAGAGTACTCGAGCGATATTGGCGAATCCTGCTGAATTGCGAATGACTGGTCGTTGCCATATAATAGGATACGATATGTCGCACCATTGCTTGCAGACCTTTATGCACGATAACGCGTCCTGGTCGGTCGTCAAGTGACTGAAAATCTGACATCAGTACAACCTCGACAGTCTGGAATGGGAACCGTTGACGAACGGAAATAAGGACCTCTCCTGGTAGATCAGAAATAGTAGTTCCACTAGGCCCAACCTCCCTTCCCTTGCCCTTTCCTTTCCCATTCCCTTTATCGCCAAACTGATCCTTCATATACCGTTCCGTCTGTCTAGACGAAGGTCTAGATCTTTCTCTACTTTCCCCATCCTCAGGTCCGGTACTAACGCTCGTTACTGACGGAGTTTGACTAGGTTGTCTTCGTAGAATACCATCTCTGACTGCTGAACGTGTGGAACTTATCGCTTGAGAATTGGGGTTTGCACTGCCGTCATTCGCAATCCTGAGCCGCTCGAGTGCATCTGCTGTGAGTTCGGCTGGATGTTCTTGGTTCATAGCTGTTTGTGGATTGCCGTTGAAGGAGCGAGAGCCACTTGGACCAGCGTAGGATGAAGAGCTGTCCGTTAATGGCGTGTTTGATTGGGTGAGGAACCGCTCCGCAAATGCCCGTTCGTGACCTGACATCAGAATCAAGCTTGTATGAAGCGTGTGTATAACACTTACTCATGGCAAACCCCCTACCCTTCCTTAATTCCGAAGCAGAATGAGGCCTGAACTATGACTAATATGACGTCTCGAGCGATATGTCGAGTATTGAACGTGTCGACTTATTGTGCACAGACCTTTCAATCGAGTGGCTGAGCGTTTGATTACAGGTCTGACTGTCACTAAGTGTGTACTAGAATGATGTGATTGTATAATGAACAAGTGGAAGAAAGGGATGCGAGATGGGCAGTGTAAATAGACGGGAAGGAAGATACTTCACAGGCACGGAATGTACGACATAACGAAGTATCATCATTATTATTGACAAATATGTTGAGCGCCTCCAGAACTGAGGATTGCTGGCGAAGGACAAATCAGGCTCGAGGATCTGCGGACATACAGCGCTGAGCTTTCCGTCCTGAAACATGCAATGCATTGTGATTCCCC
>Ga0265798_10003514_pt1 | contig 22227 bp, 21 predicted proteins | sample P3T30metagenome_FD_192430 | JGI IMG/M metagenome (GOLD analysis project Ga0265798, IMG submission 192430) | Plant litter microbial communities from East Loma Ridge, Irvine, California - P3 T30 | ecosystem: Environmental > Terrestrial > Plant litter > Unclassified | place: USA: California... | reverse complement strand
GATACGTACTCGGTCTTGAGGTTGGGCTCACCGACCTTGACCTTGATCTGGTCGACGATTTTCTTGCACAGCTCGATGCTGTAGCCGATAGGCTGCTGGGCGTCGTTGAGATAGGAGAAAGGCAGCTACGCATCGCGGTAGCCCAGCGTGACAGTGCCCACTTCCTTGATTTTTTTCAGTGTACCGGTCAGTTCTTCAGCCTGCGCAGCGCTGGCACCCAGGCAAACCGCGACAACCAGGGCAAGCAGCTGTTTCTTTTGATCGAGCATGTAGATCTCCGATGTTGTTATGGCAGCTTTGGCACAACGAAAAGCGATAGCGTCAGCGCAGGGCTGAAAGCGCTTCGCGAATGGCAACGACAGCTTTGGTTATCTGTTCGCGTGAAGTGGCAAATGACAGTCGGAAGTACCCTGGCATGCCGAACGCCGCGCCCGGCACGACCGCGACACCGGCGTGATCGAGCAGGTAGGCCGACAGTGCTACGTCGTCCTCGAGCACCTGGCCTTGCGCCGTGGTGCGGCCGAACAACTGGCTGCATTCCGGGAAAGCGTAGAACGCACCGGCTGGCGCGCTCAGACGCAGGCCCGGGCATTGGCTCAGGCCGTCTACCAGCAGCTTGCCGCGCTGGGCGTACTCCTTAGCGCAACGGCTGACGAAATCCTGCGGGCCTTCGAGCGCTGCGCGGGACGCTTCCTGGCTGATGGCGCTCGCGCCAGACGTGCTTTGTGACTGGATCTTGCTGATGGCGGCGATCAGACCTCTGGGCCCTGCGCCGTAGCCGATACGCCAGCCCGTCATGGCGTAGGCCTTGGCCACGCCGTTGATCAGCAGGGTGCGTTCGCGCAGGTGCGGGCAGGCACTGGCGAATGACACGAAAGGCTGGTCGGCGAGCAGCACGTGCTCGTAGATTTCATCGGACATCACCAGCACATTGGGGAAATCCTCCAGCACCTTGCCCAGTGCCTGCAACTCGGCTTCAGAGTAGATCGCCCCGCAGGGGTTGGACGGCGAGTTGAGAATCAGCCAGCGACTCTTGTCGTTCAACGCACTTTGCAGGGCCTGCGGCGTGAGCTTGAAGCCTGCCTCGATGCCACAGGGAATGACCCGCACCACGCCGCCGTTCAAGGTGACGATATCGGAGTACGACACCCAATAGGGCGCGGGTATGACCACTTCGTCGCCGGGTTCCAGGGTTGCAACGAAGGTGTTGTAGATCACCTGCTTGGCGCCGTTGCCGACGGTGATTTCGTCGACGCTATAAGCCAGGCCGTTGTCGCGCTGAAATTTGGCGACGATGGCCTTGCGCAAGGGCAGGGTGCCCTGCGGTGCAGTATAGCGAGTGTGCCCGTCGAGCATCGCCTGATGCGCGGCCTCGATGATATGCGCAGGGGTGTCGAAGTCGGGTTCGCCCAGGCTCATGTCGACGATGTCGCGACCCTCACTGGACAGCTGCTTAGCACGCATGGAGATGACCATGCTGGGGGACGAGGAGATTTGGCGGACGCGTTCGCTTTCAAAATTCATGAAAAACAGCCTTCCTTTGGTCGTGCGCCAGGGCCTTTAAGACATCCTGTCGTTCTAGTTGTAGGACGTAGTATGACACGGGCGGCGCCCTCTGCAATCGCTCAAATACCTAAAAGTTCAGTGCGTTGAAAAGGGCGTTGCGAACGTCACGCGAAGCTCTCGAACGTTTAATTTGCGCGGTCTATTTATCAGTGTGCTCGATTCTTCTCGCCGCTCATTTGACCAACGCGTGCTCCGCGCGCACCGAGTTCATGAACGCCTGCATCGCTGAGGATTGGATGCGATGGCGTCGGGTGATGAGCCCGAACGGTGGCAGACGTGCTTCGAACTTGATTGGCAACACCGCCAGCAGATGTCGTCCGGGATAGTCCTCGACCACCGACACCGGGGTGACGCCGAGCATGTCGGTCTGCTGTACCAAGGACAGCAAGGTCATGATCGAGGTGGTTTCGACGATGCTGCTGGGGATGTCCACGCGCGCGTTGTGAAACACCTGATTGATGATCGAGCGCATCGGGCTGGGGTGTTGTTGCAACACCCAGGTCATGTTCTGCAACTCGGCCCAACTCAGCTGTTTCTCCTTGGACAAAGGATGTTGTGCGCCGGCGATCACACACAGGGCTTCCTCACCCAGGCTGTCGAACAGCAGTTCTTCGGCCCTGGCGCCGGCCGGAATCCGCCCCAGCACGATGTCCAGTTGATCCTGCAACAGCGCCTGCACCAGCACGTCGCTGGTGTCGACCTGAATGCTCATCGACAGGCGAGGGTGGCTTTGTTTCAAGGTGGCGATGGTGCGGGTCAACAAGCCCGAGGCCAGTGCCGGAATCGCACCGACGGCGACCCGGCCGAGGTTGCCGGATTCCAGCGCCACCAGTTCCTCGCGCATGCCGCTCAATTCAGCGAAGACCATGCGCGCGTAGTAAGTGACGGTTTCGCCGAACGGCGTAGGGCGCATGCCGCGTGGCAGGCGCTCGAAGAGTTCGACACCGAGCAGATCCTCGGCCTCGTGCAGCATCTTGGTCGCGGCGGGTTGGGTCATGCCGATATGATCGGCGGCGCGGCGCAATGAACCGAATTCCTGCAGCGTCAGCATCAACCGCAGTTGGCGCAGGCGCAGGCGGCCGTGGATCACGTTGGCATCAGGAATTCGGGTCATGGGCCGGGCTCGCGAAAATGAACTGCGGCAAGCCTGACAACAAATGCCAGGCGTTGCCAGCATGGCGTGTCACAGCACTGATTTTGCCTTCGGCAATTGGGATTTGCGCAGGCCCAGCACGGTTTGCAGCGCTTTGGAGATCAGCGGCCAGAACAGCATCAGCAGAGCCGCCGTGGTCAAGCCGCCCACCAACGGGTTGGACCAGAAGATGCCGATGTGACCGTCCGAGAACAGCATCGACTGCCGGAACGCATCTTCCGCCTTGTCGCCCAACACCGCTGCCAGCACCAGCGGCGCAATCGGGTAGCCCAGCTTCTTGAACAGGTAACCCAGGGCGCCGAAGCCCAGCATCAACACCACGTCGAAGAACGAGTTGTGCACCGAGTACGCGCCGATGGCGCAGACCATGATGATGATCGGCGCGATGATCGAGAACGGAATGCGCAGGATCGAAGCGAACAGCGGCACGGTGGCCAGCACCACGATCAGGCTCACCACGTTGCCCAGGTACATGCTCGCAATCAGCCCCCAGACAAAGTCATGCTGCTCGACGAACAGCGTCGGCCCGGGGTGAAGGCCCCAGATCATCAAACCACCGAGCATCACTGCCGCGGTTGCCGAGCCGGGAATGCCCAGGGTCAGCATCGGCAGCAGCGCGCTGGTGCCTGCCGCGTGGTCGGCGGTTTCCGGGGCGATCACGCCTTCGAGTTCACCCTTGCCGAAGTTTTCGCGGTTTTTCGAGAAACGCCGCGCCAGGCTGTAGCTCATGAACGAGGCGGCCGTCGGCCCGCCCGGGGTGATGCCCATCCAGCAACCCACCAGGGTGCTGCGCACGATCGTCCACCAGTACCGCGGCAGCTTGGCCCAGGTGCGCAGGATGACCATCGGTGTGATACGCGCATGTTCGCCGCGAAACACCAGGCCTTCCTCGACGGTGCAGAGAATCTCGCCGATGCCGAACAGGCCGATCACTGCCACTTCGAAACTGATCCCGGTCATCAGGATCGGTTGGTCGAACGTCAGGCGCAGGTTGCCGGACACCGTGTCCATGCCGACGGCTGCCATGGCGAAGCCGATCATCATGGCGACCACGGTTTTCAGGGGTGGATTCTTGCTCATGCCGATGAACGTGCAGAACGCCAGCAGATACACCGCAAAGAACTCCGGCGAACTGAAGGACATGGCGAACTCGGCGATGCGTGTCGACAGGAACGTCAGCAGCAGGACACCGGCGAGGGCACCGATCAGCGCCGAGCTGAATGCGGCGGTCAATGCTTCTGCCGCACGGCCTTCGCGGGCCATCGGGTAGCCGTCGAAGGTGGTCGCCACCGATGACGGCTCGCCGGGTATGTTGAACAGAATCGAGGTGATCGAGCCGCCGAACAGCGCACCCCAGTACATGCACGACAGCAGAATGATCGCCGACACCGGCGACATGGTGAATGTCAGCGGCAACAGCAACGCCACGCCGTTGGGTGCGCCGAGACCGGGCAACACCCCTACCAGAATACCCAACAGCACGCCGATCACCATCAGGCCGATGTGGCCCGGGGTCAGGATCAGGTTCATGCCCTGCAACAAGGAATCGAATTCGCTCATTTGAAATATCTCACGGTCTGGGCAATCCATTCGCCCAATGGACCGCCATCCAGCGGGACCTTGAACCACAGCGCAAAGATCAGGTAGCTGGCAAGCACTGCACCGAGGGAGATGCCTGCGATCTTCCATTTGCTGTAGGGCGTGGCGCGTGCCTTGTCACTCCACATGAACCAGGCAATGAAGCAGGCCGATGACACATAGATGCCCACCAGCGGCATCGCGCCGACGAACAGGGCAATTGGGATGAACACCGACAACACCTGGCCAAAGGCGCTGCGGCTGACGAACGCAATGCTCAGCGCTTTCCAGCGCACCAGGGTCAACACGCCGTTGCCCAGGCTGGCGGCGCTGAGCAGCAGGCCTATGTAGAAAGGGAAGTAACCCGGCTCGGGGCCTGAATCGCCCCAGCCGATACCCTGCTCGACGCTGCCGAACATCACCACCACGCCTATCAGCGTGGTGAAGAGTGTCAAGCCAAGTTCGACCCAGCGGGTGCCGACCAGCGCCGGTGAATCCGAAGAATGGGACATGAAACACCTCCAGCAGATGACGGCCGTCCTCAGGCGGACGGCCGCGGGCGACTCAGTTTTTCAGCCAGCCGGCTTCCTTGAACACCGGTGTCACGCGGGCGGTGTCTTTTTCGATGTAGGCGGTCAGCGGCTCGCCTTCGAGGAAGGTCGGTACCAATGCATTCTGCTTGACGTAGGCCTTGAACTCCGGCGTCTCGGTGACTTTGCGCATCAGTTCGACATAGAACGCGCGCTGTTCGGCGGTTACGTCGCCTGGCATGAACACGGTGCGCGGAAAGCGATATTGATCGATGCCCAGGCCTTGTTCGTAACAGGTCGGTACGTCGGCCCAGGATTTGTCGCCGGCCACTTTGTCGGTGTAGGTCATGCGTTCTTTACTGAACACGCACAGGGGCTCGATCTGGTCGCCGCGCCATTGGCTGATGCTTTCGCTGGGGTTGTTGACGTTGGCGGCGATGTGCTTGCCGGCCAGTTGGGTCGCGGCTTCGCTGCCACTCTTGAACGGGATGTAGACCAGCTTGCTGTTGTTGGTCTGGTTGAGCAGCAAGGTCAATGTCTGGTCGACATCCTTGGATTGACTGCCGCCCATGCGCATTTTCGCAGGGTCGGCCTGGGCCGCCTGGTAGAAGCCTTTCGCGTCTTTCCATGGCGCGTCCTTGTAGCTCCACAGGATGAAGTCATCCTCGGCGACGGCCGCCACAGGGGTCAGTTCCTGCCATTGGTAGCCGAGCTTGGCCACCAGCGGCAGCAGGTAGATGTTGTTGGTGCCGATCACCAGTTTTTCCGGATCGCCCTTGTTCATCTTCAGGTCGAGAAACGCTTCGGCGCCATTGCCGCCGCCCTTGTTGAGGACGATGGTGTTGACGTCGAGCAGCTTGTGCGTGGAGATGATCGATTGAATCAGGCGACCCAGCTGGTCGGTGCCGCCACCGGGGCCCCCCGCGACGACGATTTCGACATTCTTGTCCGGTTGCCAGGCCGCCGTGGCGAGCGCCGGAAGAGCGCCGGCAGCAACCAGGGAGCAGCCGAGAATGAGAAGGGATGTACGACGGACGAATGCATTTCGCATGGAAAGAGCCTCGTTTTCTTGTAGTTGTTATAAGTGACTTGTCTGAGCGGTCGAACCGCAAGCCTGGAGTGAGTGTGGGAAGCTGCAGGCTCCGCGTCTAGTCAAAACAATACATACACCGATAACCAGGGGTTATAGCTAGCTTGGTTCAAAGCCGCACAGCAGGGTGTAAATGCCGGTCCAGAGCCATTTCATAAGAAAGTCCAGTTCGCTGCAACCCATCCGCAGACACGCGAAAACCCCGTTGAGATAACTCCAGGCTATCGCTCTATTCCAAGTTTTGATTGGACGGTTATCGGGGAGCCTTCGATAGTGCACACCAACGCCGTGTTTTGCGGTGGATTGCACCCAGAAGAACGATCAATCAAAAGAACAATAAATCACCAATGAGGTGCGCCATGGCCGAGCTGTGGAACGGTCCGATCATCGATGCCCATCATCATTTCTGGGATCCTTCGATCAATCCCCATCCGTGGCTGGCAGCCGATGCCAGTGTCGCGTTCCGCTATGGCGATTACAGCGCGATCAAACGCAGCTACCTGCCCGACGATTACCTCGCCGATACCGGTACTCACCAGGTCGTGCAGACGGTGTACATCGAATCGGAATGGGACCCGCAGGACCCGGTGGGCGAAACCCGTTTCGTCGAACAACTCGCCCGCCGTTACGGTTTGCCCAATGCGATCGTCGCGCAAGCCTGGCTGGATCATCCCGAGGCCGCCGCCGTACTGGCCGAGCAAGCCTCCTACAAATGCGTGCGCAGCGTGCGCCACAAGCCTGGAGGCCCAATCACACGCGCCCAGGTCGGGCACGTGCGCAGCCTGATGAGCGACGAGCGCTGGCGGCGCAGTTATGCCGTGCTGCAAGGGCTGGGCTTGCATTTCGACCTGCAGACACCGTGGTGGAATCTGCATGAGGCGGAATGGCTGGCGCGGGATTTTCCGGGCACCACGCTGATTCTCAACCATGCCGGCTTGCCCAATGACCGCAGCGCCGAAGGCCTCGCCGCCTGGCGCCTGGCTATGGCGCGGCTGGCCGAGTGGCCGAACGTGCAGGTGAAGGTGTCAGGCCTCGGCCAGCTGCGCCAGGCGTGGCGGGCCAAGGACAACGCCTGGATCGTGCGCGAGGTCATCGCGATGTTCGGCACCCACCGCGTGATGTTCGCCAGCAATTTTCCGGTGGACAGCCTGTGTGGCTCGTTCGACGTCATCTACAACGGTTTCAAATCCATCGTTGCCGATCTGCCACTGGCCGATCAGGAGCGTTTGTTCTACAGCAATGCGCAGCGCGTCTATCGCTGCGAGCCGGGCACCCTTGACCGGACACGGCCTGAACCCTTGAGGAGTGAAGCATGAACAAGACATCTATCGCCATGGTCCTTGGCGACCCGGCGGGCATTGGCCCGGAACTGATCGCACGGCTGCTCGCCGAGCCCTCGGTGCGCAGCCAGGCCAACGTGATCCTGATCGCCGACGAAGCGGAAATGCAGCGCGGCATGCGCATCGCTGGAATGGAATTTCCCTACCGCCGCGTGGAGTCGCTGGAGCAGTTGTCGTTCGTCGATGACACGCCGCTGTTGTATGACTTCCGCGGCGACACGCTTGGCGAGTTCGCCCGCAGTGAAGCCAGTGTCATCGGCGGTCGCTACAGCCTCGACACCCTCGAACAGGCGTTGCGCTTGACCGAAGCCGGCACCACCAACGCCGTGCTGTTCGGCCCGTTGAACAAGACCTCGCTGCACATGGCCGGCATGGCCCACAGCGATGAGCTGCACTGGTTCGCCGAGTTGCTGGGCTTCGTTGGGCCGTTCTGCGAATTCAACGTGCTCGACAACCTGTGGACCTCGCGCGTGACCTCGCACGTTGCCCTGGCCGACGTGCCGGGCCTGCTGTCGCAGACCAGGGTGATCGAAGCGATTCAGTTGATCGACACCGCGCTCAAGCGCAGCGGCCTGGCAAAACCGCGCATCGGCGTGTGTGGGCTGAACCCGCACAACGGCGACAACGGCTCGTTCGGTCGCGAAGAGCTGGACATCATTGGCCCGGCAGTGCGTTCGGCGCAGGCCATGGGCATTGCCGCGGAAGGCCCGTATCCGGGCGACACGATCTTCCTCAAGGTCCAGGGCGATGCCAGTGCCTTCGACGCGGTGGTCACGATGTACCACGACCAAGGGCAGATCGCGATCAAACTGATGGGCTTCTCCCGCGGCGTGACGGTGCAGGGCGGCTTGCCGATCCCGATCACCACCCCGGCCCACGGCACCGCGTTCGATATTGCCGGGCAGGGCAAAGCCAATGTCGGCGCCATTCGCCAAGCGTTCGAAATTGCCTGCCGGATGGGCGGGCAACAGCTACTGAACACGACTCGACAATTACAAGAAACCGGCAGCGCAAGGAACCTGAATCCATGAAAATCAAAGCCATCCGTACCCGCGTTTTCGAGTGGAAAGGCAAAGTCGTTCCGCCCCAGGCGCACTTCTGCACCAACGCCAGTGACATTCTGTTCGAGCGCGGCGACGCCATGGGCTCGTTCCGTTTCCACGGCTGGCTGGTGGTGGAAGTGGAGACCGACACCGGTCTGGTCGGCATCGGTAACTGCGCCCTGGCGCCACGTGTGGCCAAGGAAATCATCGACACCTATCTGGCGCCGATCGCCATAGGTGAAGACCCGTTCGACAACGAATACATCTGGCAGAAAATGTACCGCCAGAGCCACGCCTGGGGCCGCAAGGGCATTGGCATGGCGGCGATCTCGGCAATCGACATCGCGATCTGGGACATCATGGGCAAGGCGGTCAACAAACCGGTGTTCAAACTGCTGGGTGGCCGTACCAAGGAAAAGATCTGGACCTACGCCTCCAAGCTCTACGCCAATGACAACCTCGACCTGTTTCTCGAAGAGGCTCAGGGCTATTTGAACCAGGGCTTCACCGCGCTGAAAATGCGTTTCGGCTATGGCCCGAAAGACGGCCCGGCCGGCATGCGCAAGAACATCGAACAAGTGCGCGCCCTGCGTGAACTGGCCGGCCCCGACGTCGATATCATGCTCGAGTGCTACATGGGCTGGACCCTGGAATACGCCCGACGCATGCTGCCCAAGCTCGCCGAGTTCGAACCGCGCTGGCTCGAAGAGCCGGTCATTGCCGACGACATCGAAGGCTACATCGAGCTGAAGAAGATGGGCATCATGCCGATCTCCGGCGGTGAGCACGAATTCACTTCCTACGGTTTCAAGGACTTGCTCGAACGCCGTGCGATCGACGTCATCCAGTACGACACCAACCGTGTCGGTGGCATCACCGCTGCCCGCAAGATCAACGCCATGGCCGAAGCCTGGTCGGTGCCCGTCATCCCGCACGCCGGGCAAATGCACAACTATCATCTGACCATGTCGACCACGGCGTCGCCGATGGCCGAGTTCTTCCCGGTGTTCGATGTCGAGGTGGGCAATGAACTCTTCTATTACGTGTTCAAGGGCGAGCCACAACCGGTCAACGGCTACATTCAGCTCGACGACAATACCCCGGGTCTGGGCCTGGAAATCTCCGATGAATACCTGAGCGACTTCAACATCATCGAGTGACCCTTTGGCGCCGCTTGCGGGCGGCGCCAACCATGACGTTCCGGAGGCCACACATGCGTCTGATTCAATTCGAAAACACCGACGGGGGACGCCAGGTTGGCGTTGTCGAGGGCGCCCACGTCCAGGTGGTCAATGATACCCGCACGACCCGCGAGCTCGCTCTGGCGGCCATTCGCGGTCACCACGGCCTGGCCGATGAAGTGGCCGCCCGTGGCACGCGACCGGGTCCGGACTATGCGCAGTTGTTGCAAGAGCGCCGCGTATTGCCGCCGCTCGACCATGAAGACCCTGCGCATTGCCTGATCAGCGGCACCGGCCTGACTCACCTGGGCAGCGCTTCGGCGCGCGACAAGATGCACCAGCAAGAGGACGCCGTCGAAGCCGGCATGACCGACACCATGCGCATCTTCAAATGGGGCCTGGAAGGCGGCAAACCGGCACAGGGCCAAGCCGGCGCGCAACCGGAATGGTTCTACAAGGGTGACGGCAGCATCGTCGTGCGGCCGGGGGCCGATTTCCCTGTTCCACCCTTCGCCGAAGATGCCGGCGAAGAACCCGAACTCACAGGGCTGTATGTGATTGGTGAGGATGGCCAGCCGTACCGCGTCGGCTATGCCCTGGGCAACGAGTTCTCCGACCATGTCATGGAGCGGCGCAACTACCTCTACCTTGCCCATTCCAAATTACGCTTCTGCGCCTACGGTCCGGAACTGCGCGTGGGTGCATTGCCAGCGCATCTTGCCGGCACCAGCCGCATCATTCGCAACGGCGAAACGCTCTGGGAAAAGGAGTTTCTCAGCGGCGAAGACAACATGTGCCACAGCCTCGCCAACCTTGAATTCCACCACTTCAAATACGCGCAGTTTCTGCGCCCAGGCGACGTCCACGTGCATTACTTCGGCACCGCGACACTGTCATTCGCCGACGGCGTGAAAACCCAGCCGGGTGATCGCTTCCAGATCAGCCTCGATGCGTTTGGCGCACCCCTGGAAAACGGCATCGGCGAAAGCGCCGAGCCTTTGGCGATCGGTCAGGTGAACGCGCTCTGATCGCACTGTATGAGCAAGCCGTGCACGCTCCTGATGAACCGAGATGTTCACGTTTTATCAGGGCTTGCACTCATGCGACAAAGTTCCGCGCCGATAAGGTTATACAAGATCAATAACTCCACACCTTGCGGATGCGCCCCTCATGCTGCACACCATTCAAACTCGCTATACCGCTACTTTCGTAGGCTTCGTTCTGCTCGTCGCGGTGCTGACGGCGATAGGGGTCAATTACTTCATCACGCCCAGCCTCACAAGCACCGATGAACGCAAGTTGGTCACTGAGGCAGGGGAGATCAGTGCCGTCATCAAGCGCGAGTTGGCCCGGGTGCAGGCGCAGCAGCGGGTGATTACCGAGACGGTTGCGCAACTGGACAGCGACAGTATCGACCGCCTGCTGCCCAGCATGGTCAACCAGTACGGCGAGTCGAAGGTCTTCGGCGGTGGTATCTGGCCGCTTCCCGATAAACGTACCGCGGGCCGGGCCAAGCACAGTACGTTCTATCACCGCGATGCCAGCGGCAAGTTGATAGTCAACACCCACTGGAACTCGCCTGAATCGAAAAACTACTTCGAGCAGTCCTGGTACCTCGGTGGGCTCAAGGCCCCTGCAGGGCAATGCAACTGGGCCTCGGCCTACCAGGACGATGCCAGCCCGGAGCCGCGCACCAACTGCGCGATGGCCATTACCAAGGACGGCGCCGCCTATGGCGTCGCGACCATCGATGTGACATTGGGCTTCTTCAATGAGCTGATCGCGCAGAAAGAGCGCGAGATCAACGCGCAACTGATGATCGTCGAGAGCGACGGCAAAGTCTTGAGCAACCAGCCGGAGATTCCAGGCAACAATGTACTGAAGAATCTCGGCGACCTGGCTGGCCAATACCCCTTCGCCGCAGCACTGCAGGGTTTGCTGAAAAGCCCCGGTGCCACGCGTTCGACGTTCGTCGGCAGCGATGGCAAGCAATACACCCTGTTCCTGATGCCCGTCGAGGGCACACCGTGGCAGATGGCGGTAGCCCAACCCACTGAAGTACTGACGGCGCAAAGCAGCCATGTGCTCAAGACCCTGGCGATGCTGCAGATCCCGATGGTGGTCATCATGCTGCTGGTCATCGTGTTCGCCCTCAGGCAACTGATGAACCGCCTGGCGGTGCTCAAGACCAACATCGATACGTTGTCGGCCGGTGATGCCGACCTGACCAAGCGCATCGTCATTCGCGCAGAGGACGAAGTTGGCGCAGTGGGCCACTCGATCAACCGCTTCATCGTCTATTTGCAGAAAATGATCAGTGAAGTGTCCGACTCGTCTTCTTTGATTGCTGAGGGTATCGAGCAGCTACGCGGACAGTCGCGCGGCACCAACAGCATTCTGACTCGTCATGCCAATGAGACCGATCAAGCGGTGACGGCCATCACCGAGATGAGTTCTACCGCCGATGACGTCGCCCGCAATGCCGCTCAAACCGCGAGCATGACCCAGGTGGCGAGCGAGAAGGCCCGGCATTCAAAAGTGGTGGTCGAAGATGCCTCGAGCAGTGTCCGCGAACTGATCTCGGAAGTGGAAGACGCCACTACCAAGGTCAGGGCCATGGAACACGATGCCCAGCGTATCAATTCTGTACTGGGGGTGATTGGTGACATTGCCGGGCAGACCAATCTACTCGCGCTCAACGCTGCGATCGAGGCGGCGCGCGCAGGCGAACAAGGCCGCGGTTTTGCAGTGGTTGCCGATGAAGTAAGAGCCTTGGCAGGGCGTACCCAGTCCAGCACCTCGGAAATCAATGAAATGCTCACCCGTCTGCAGCAGGGTGTCAGTGCTGCCGTGGTGGCGATGGAGAGCACCAAGGCGCGCTGTCAGGCCACGGTCGACAAGACCTCCAGGGTGAACGAAGGCTTGGATGCGATGACCGAATCGGTTGTGTGCATCAACGACCTCAGCACGCAGATAGCCACCGCAGCTGAAGAGCAGAGCGCCGTCAGCGAAGAGGTCAACCGCAACATGGTAGCGGTGCGGCAGATAGTCGAGGACCTGGTGGCAGGAGGCGCGCAGACCGAGAAGAGTACGTCTGCGCTCGCCGCATCCAATGCCAATCTGATCGCTGTGGTGCGACGCTTCAAGGTGTGAGGACGGGCTGGGGCTGCGGTGACGGACGGCAGCCCTCGCTCGGGATAATCCAGGGCAGCTGCCCTAAGTCACCAGGCTGCTAACGTATGAACCGGTTGCTTGCGCACCAGGCAGCTCGTTCGCCTCGACACGGTTCCGGCCTCGGTTTTTGGCGCGATACAGAAGCCTGTCCGCCTCCTTCAGGGCTGCGGTATAGGCGTCATGTTTGGGTGCGTTGATTGCCACCACGCCCAAGCTGACAGTGACGTTACCCAACGCACTGGCTGAATGCTCGATGCCGGCATTGAAAATGGACAGCCTGACCTTTTCGGCAACGCTGAGCGCACCGGCAAGATCCGTTTCCGGTAGCAGAATCACGAACTCCTCGCCGCCATAACGCGCCGCCAGATCCCCGGCTCGGTGCACCGCAGTGCCTATGAGGTTGGCGACTTCCATGAGGCAGTCATCGCCTCGGACATGCCCGTACTGGTCGTTGTATTGCTTGAACCAATCGATGTCCAACAGGATGATCGCCAGCGTCGAGCGATTGCGGCTGGCTCGTGCCCATTCCTGGCGCACGGCAAAGTCGAAGCGACGTCGGTTGGGCAACTGCGTCAGGCTGTCGGTTTGCGCGATGGTTTCCAATTCATTCTGGGCGCCTTGCAGCTCGCTTTCCGCCGTTATCAGTTGCTGGATCTGCTTGTACAGCAACACGCTCAACCCTATCAAGGCAAGGCAGATCAGGGCAATCAGCCCCGCCGACCGATAGGCATATGCCCACCAGGGGGCGAATACGTGTTGGGATGAGACACCCGCAGCCGCAACGATCGGCAGCCCGGTGACCCGGCGGTAGGCATAGATCCTTTCCACGCCGTCCACCAAAGACCTGGTCACGGCAATACCGCTGTCGCTCTCGGGCAGATAGCGCGAGAAAATATCGCCCTTGGCAAGGTTGGTGGTCATCAGCGCCGTCAAGGTAGGGCGCCGGGCCAGCAGGTCACCGTTGTTCAGGGCCAGGAAAATAACGCCCTGGTCGTCTACATCCATTCGTTCGAAGAACGTCTGGAAATAGGCAACGGGCACCGTGGCCAATGCCACACCGGCAAAAGTGCCATCAGCGCCATTGATACGTCGGCTGATCGGGATGACCATATCCCCGGTGATGCGACTTTTCACGATGGAGCCGATTCGCGTGGCGGTATCACTGTGATCACGGTGATAGATGAAATAAGGACGATCACCGTTATCGTGGGTTTGAATCTCGGAGAACGAGTTAACTATCCAGTTGCCCCGGGCGTCGAAGATGAACAGCCCCTGGATAGCCTCGACGTTCGACACGTTTGCCGCCATCAGCTTCGCCAACCGCGCTCGCGCGTCGATCGCAAGCCCGTCGTGCTCTACGCGTTCCACAAGATCACGCAAGGTATTGTCAGCTTGTCGCACCGTATCTTGAGCTTGTTGTTCGTCAGCACGGACGATATTGGAAACTGCAACTTTGGCGGCCGCCAGACGTTCTTCCCGGGACAAACTCATTTGCCACGCAGTTGCCAAACCCAAGGATAGACACACCAATGCAATGAAGCCTATCAGGGCTTTGCTCAGCAACGACGGCGATAGTCTGGCTGGGGTAAAGTCGCTTGGTTTCATAAAAGGCGTCATTGGCTTGGCGGCAAAGCGAGATCAATGCAGTTTCCGTACCGCACTGGAAGCTCGTATTCATTCTATGTCTTCATACGGCAACCCGACGTAGTTCTCGGCAATGGTCTGGCGGCCGGCAGGCGAACCCACGAAGTAGTCCAGTTCGGTCTGCTGCATACGCTGACCGAAGGCATCGGTGTCGGGAAAACGGTGCAACATCGAGGTCATCCACCAAGAGAACCGTTCGGCTTTCCAGACGCGGCGCAGGCAGATGTGCGAGTACTTCTGCAGCAGGTCGGTACGCCCTTCGCGATAGACCTTGAGCAGGATGCGATACAGGGTGCTGACATCGCTGGCCGCCAGGTTCAGGCCTTTGGCTCCCGTGGGCGGGACGATGTGGGCGGCGTCGCCGAGTAGAAACAAACGGCCGTATTGCATCGGCTCCACCACGAAACTGCGTAACGGCGCGATGCTCTTTTCAATGGACGGGCCGGTCACCAGCCGCTCTGCGACAGGCGCGGGCAGGCGACGCTTCAGTTCATCCCAGAAGCGCTGATCGGACCAGTCCTCGACCTGTTCCTCTGCACCCACCTGCAGGTAGTAACGGGTACGCGTTGCCGAACGCATGCTGCACAAGGCGAAGCCACGCTCATGGTTGGCGTAGATCAATTCGTGGTTGACCGGCGGTGTGTCGGCCAGAATACCCAGCCATCCGAAGGGGTAGGTGCGTTCGAAGATGCTCAGGGCCTCTGCCGGGATCGCTTGCCGCGACACGCCATGAAAGCCATCGCAGCCGGCGATGTAGTCGCAGTCCAGGCGAACCGTCTCACCGTTGCGCTGGAAGGTCAGGTACGGATGGTCGCCTTTCATGTCATGGGGCTGAACATGGTCGGCCTCGTAGATCGTCAGCGCGCCGGCGGCGGCCCGGGCCTGCATCAGGTCGCGGGTGACTTCGGTCTGGCCGTAGACCATCACCGTTTTGCCGCCGGTCAGTGCGCTGAGGTCGATGCGTTCACTGCGTCCATCGAACGCCAGTTCGAACCCATCGTGCACCAGACCCTCGGCGTCCATACGCGCGCTGACCGAGGCTTCGCGCAGCAGGTCGACGGTGCCTTGCTCGAGCACACCGGCACGAATCCGCGAGAGGATGTAGTCGGGGTCCTTGCGTTCGACGATGACGTTGTCGATACCCGCACGATGCAACAGTTGGCCGAGCAGAAGGCCGGACGGACCGGCACCGATAATAGCGACTTGAGTTTTCATGTGAGCAGCCTTGTGAGGTGCGACTGCGGGCGTGACCCCTTGCAGTGCATTTTTATTGTTGTCCCCTGTATTTTTGATGAGCAGACTTGAGATAAGAAGGCAATATCCGGCATATTTCATGGACTTTCGGCGGATCGTTGCAGTGGGGAAGACACAATGTCGAAATCGCTCGCCGCGCCCGTTCCGGTGTTCAAGCTGTACGGCGAAACCGGGGCCTGGCCGACGCCAGACCTGATCCATTGCGAGTCGATTCCCGAGCGTAGCAAGCTGCATGGCTGGGAAATAAAACCCCATCGGCACAGCGATCTGGTGCAACTGTTGTACGTGCAGGCAGGGCAGGCCACGTTGAAGGTCGAGGACGAGGTCAATCTCGTCGATTCTCCTTCGCTGCAGGTCGTTCCAGCGCTGAGCGTGCACACCTTCAAGTTTTCCGCCGACACCCAGGGCCACGTGCTCAGCCTGGCGCTGCCCTTGGCCCATCAGCTCGGCGCCTTGCTCGGCAGCCCGGTGCTGACCACGGCTGTGTGTTATCCGGTCGGTGCCGGGCGTGCATATCTGGACACGCTGTTTTCAGCCCTTGCCCAGGAGTACAACCAACAGCGATTGGGCCGCGATGCAATGCTGCAATCCTTGATCACGATACTGTCGATCTGGCTCAGTCGGCGCAAACAGGCACTGTCCTCATCGGACACCTTGCAAGTCGATCGGGGGCGCGACTATCTGCAGGTCTTCATCAAGACACTGGAACTGCGGTTTCGTGAACACCTGCCTATCGATCACTATGCTGCGACGCTCGGTATCGGCAATGCCCATCTCAACGCGCTGTGTCGGCGCCTCGCGGGGCAATCTGCATTGCAGATGATCAACCAGCGATTGCTGCTGGAGGCCAAGCGCGATCTGGTCTACACCAGCATGACCATCGCCGAGGTGTCCGACAACCTCGGGTTCTCCGACCCGGGATACTTCTCGCGCTTTTTCAAACGCTGCACGGGGCAATCACCGAAACAGTTTCGCGTGCAGCGGTAGTGGGTGTCCGGCCCTGAAGGCTACTGACGGGGGGGCAGGGGCCCGTAAGCCCGATAGGCCTCGATCAGCGTATCGAACAGCGAGATGTCCGAGCGGCTTCTGGCAACCAGTTGAGCGCCGGCCACTGCCGAAAAGATAGCCCGCGCACGTACCTCGCTTGCAGCCGGTTCGCACACCTGCGCCTCGACCAGCAGCCGGCTCAACCAGGCAATGTTCACCTGCGCGAAGGCCTGGATTTCCTCGGCCATGGCCGGGGGAAGGTTATCGGTTTCAGCGCCCACGAAGCTGCCCAGGCAAAGCCGGTTGTCAGCCTCCAGCGAGCGCCGAAAGATCTCGGGGAAGCGCTGCAGCGCTTCGACAGGGTTGGGGGTCTGCTCGGAAATGGTTTCCAGCGCAGCCGCACCGTCTTCCCAATAGCGCCGGGCAACGGCAACGCCGAGATCGGCCTTGCTCGGAAAGTGGTAGTAGATACTGGCCGGCTTGATCCCGACTTCATTGGCCAGGTCACGAAAATTCAGCCCGTTGTAGCCTTGTGACTGGGAAATGTTTCGGGCAGCCAGGAGTATGGCCTCGCGGGCGTTGCTGCTCATTGGGGTGCCTTTCGTACGTCGGACGAGTTCTCGGGGAAGCGCGGCATCTTAAAGCAAAAGGGCTCGGCATGACGCGTACCGAGGCCGCCAGGGGATGGCGGCCTCGGCCATTGCTACGCGTTGCGACCAATCATGCGGTAGGCGAATCCAGCTCTGGTATGCCGCTGTTGCGGTCAGCGTAGGCCGCCTGGAAGGCTGGCCGTTGCTGCCAGCGCTGCCAGTAGCTGTCCAGATGCTCGAAACGCTCGTCCAGTGGAGTGGCGTTGACCGGGAACTTGGAGAAGGCGATGGCGGTTGCCAAAGTGATGTCGGCAAACGTCGGCTCGGCACCGCCCAGCAGCCATTCACGGCCGTCAGCCAGATGGCGATTGACCAGGGCAGCATGCATCAGCGCCTCCTTGCGGCAGTGCTCACCCCACGCTTCGTTCTTGGTCAGTTCAAGCTTGAAGCCCAGGCCGGTGTGCAGCACATGGAACGCGGTGACGATGCGATAGAGGATATGCACCCAGATGCGGTTGTCCCACATGGTGTCCAGGCCCTGTTCCAGCGCGTTTTCGCCCATGATCTTGCGGCCCGGATAGGACTGGTCGAGGTAACGCGCGATGGCCGCCGTTTCCGCCAGGTAGCTGCCATCGGCCAACTGCAAGGTCGGCGTTTCACCCCATGGATTCATGTTCAGATGGCGCCAACCGCGCTGCTGCCCACCCGGCGCCATGTCGTAGATGACTTCATCGAACTGATCGGCAATGCCCTTTTCGTGCATGAACAACCGCAGGCGCTGCGGGTTGGGGAAAGCCGAGGGGGAGGTGAAGAGCTGCAGTTTGGAAGTCATGGGTGGGTCCTGAAGAGTTGAGCAGTCTGGCCTAACGCTTGTTAGGTAGACAGACCATAGGCGCCTCTTGAGAGCGCGTCAATAGGCTACCTAACGTTTGTTAGGTATAACGGTTCGCCTTTTTACGAGTGATGCGCCACGGCTTCAAGGTGCTCTCGCATTCTGCTGACGGCCAGGCGGTTACCTGCATCGTCCCGACGTCGCTCAACGATGGAATAGGCGATCTCCGGCAGGGGCGGCAGCGCTGTGCCCGCCATCGCCGGTCGGCAGAAGCCCACTTCGGTGCGGCAGGTAATCCCCAGTCCTGCTTCGACCGCCGCACGTACGCCATCGAGGCTCGGCGTGGTCAGCACCATGCGCCACGGACGCCCTGCGGCGTCCAGCACCCGCTGCGCGGCCAGCAGAAACGGGCAGGGCAGGGTAATGCCCACCAGTGGTACCACGTCACCGAGCAGCAGATCCGGGTTGCCGAACCACTTCATGGGAAGCCGGGTGACCACGCTGCCGCCAAACGGCTCACCCGCACACAAGGCGGCGTCGATGCGGTCCTCGCCTATGGCCTGCAGCAGTTCTGCCGTGCTGGCCACGACAATTGAAAAAGCGGCACCAGGGGTGGCGGCGAGGACATCTGCAAGCGTGGGGCGCAATACCCCTGCCACGAAATCCTGCACGACGCCGAGTCGAACCGGCGCCGCGGTGTCCGGCGCAAGCTCCGCACGTGCGGCGTCTATACGACCCAGGATCGAGCGCGCATGGCCCAGCAAAAGCCCCCCGGCAGGGTTGAGCCGCAATGCCCGGCCATCCCTGTCGAACAGCGGCTGGTGCACGATGCCTTCAAGACGGGCGATCTGCAGGCTGAGCGCCGACTCACTGCGCGCAATGCGCGTGGCCGCCGCGGCCAGCGAGCCACCATCGACCACCGCCACGAAGGTGCGAAGCAACGGGGAAGGAATGTCCGCAATCATGAGGAAAACTCAAACCTGGGGTGTGGAAAGTCTCGAGTATAGTTTTGTTTTTCTCAAATAGACTTCGATCTCCATCATCGCCAGGAGAACGAAAATGCCTTTTGCCAGACTTACGCTGTCGCACGAGCCGTCTCTCGACCAGGGCCGCCAGTTGTGCACCGAATTGACTGACCTGATCGCCAACGAGCTGGGCAAACGCCGGGACCTCACTTCGGTGCTGATCGAAGTGCCGGGGGCACATCGCTGGACCGTCGGCGCTGATGAACAGCCGGCGGCGGCGCATCTTGAGGTCAGCGTGACCGCCGGGACGAACTCAGAAGAGGAAAAAACTGCGTTTATCGCAAGTGCCATGTCGTTGCTCCGACGGGCCCTGCCGGACCTTCACCCGGCGACCTACATCGTTGTAAAGGAGCATCCGGCAACCGATTGGGGGTATGACGGGCGGACTCAGGCCGATCGGGCGAAGGGCCGCGGGTAGGCTGGTTTTTGAGCGCTGGCGTGCAGTGTTTGCGGTTAAGCTCCAAGCATTGAAAGCCAGGCAGAGAAGGCATCGAATGAAGGCCGCGATCCACTACATAAGGGCACTGCTCGTCGCCGCGCTGGCGACGGGAGCCATTGCCAGCGTCGTGCAGACTCAGCTCAACCTTGCCGAACTGATTCGCCTCGGTGCACCGGTGACCTTGTCGGTTCGACTCTGGACCACGTTTGAAGACCTCGCGCGGTTTGCTCCGGTCATGGCCGGCATAGCCTTTTTGGCGCTGTCTTTCGCGTTGTTGGCAGGCCATTGGGTGCTGCGTTTCACCCCAGCTTCCTGGCGCAGGCTCGTTTTAATCGCGGCCAGCGTGTGTGGGCTGGGTTTCGTCTTTTGGCTGATGCGCTCGGTGATTCCGATGCCGGCATTGCCGGGCACCCGCACGGCCCTTGGCCATGTGCTGATGTCGCTGACGGGAATCGTCGGCGGGTGGCTTTATGCGCGTCTGAGCGCGCCTTCGGTCATGACTGCTCATTCGTCGAGCCGAGGAGGGGAGTGGCGTCAGGCGGGTGTGGTGGCGGTTCTCATCGCTGCGCCCGCCATGTTGTTCTTCGCCATGGCCCCTGGCACCGGCGATACGCCAGCGAGGGTAGATTTCGCCAGCTACAAGGTCCAGACCGTCGCGACGGGCCTGAACCGCCCATGGTCGGTGGCGTTTCTTCCAGACGGCCGCGTCCTGGTCACAGAGATGCAAGGGCGGCTCCTCGCCATCGCTGCCGATGGCGCGTCTGCGCAGATCAAGCTCGACGGGCTGCCGCCCATCTTTCAGCAGGGCGGTACCGCGGGATTGATGGAGGTCGCGCTGGATCCGCAGTTCGAACACAACGGTTGGCTTTACCTGACCATGGCCTATGGAGAAACCGGTGCAAACGGCACGCGCCTTGTGCGTGCCACGTTGGCGAATGATCGGCTCGACGACGTACGCGTGCTGTTCAGCTCCACGCTCAAGCCTCGCGCCGGCAACAACGGCGGGCGCATTGCCTTTCTTCGCGACCAGACCCTGGTGCTTGCGCTGGGCGACGGCAGCGAGCGGCGAGAAGAAGCGCAGAATCCTGCGAACGATCTGGGCACCCTGGTCAGAATCGACCGCGAGGGCCACCCGCCGGCGGATAACCCTTTCATGGGTAAAACCGACGTGGCTCCGGAGATCTACAGCCTTGGCCACCGCAATGTGCAGGGCATCGCCGTTGATCCCACCACGGGCGATTTGCTGATCACCGAGCATGGTGCGCGTGGTGGTGACGAGGTCAACCGCATCGTGCCGGGCGCCAACTACGGCTGGCCCATCGTCACGGGCGGTATCGACTACCCGTTTGCGAAAATAACGCCATTCACCCGTTTGCCTGGCTACCAGAACGCACTCCTGGAGTGGACACCGTCGATTGCACCCGCTGGCTTGGCCATTTACGACGGTCCGCTGTTTCCCCAATGGCAAGGCGACTTGCTGGTCCCGGCACTCAAGGAGCGTGCCGTGCGCCGCGTTGTGCGTAACGGCCAGCAGATCGTCGATCAGCAACTGCTGCTGGGCGAACTGGACGAGCGCATGCGCGACGTCAAGGTAGCTCCCGATGGGTCGATCTACGTGCTGACCGATGGGGTCGATGCGAAGCTCTTGCGGGTGACGCCATAGCGAGACTTTCGTCTACCGCGCACCAAGACCAGAACCCTCAGGGCTTGCCTGCGTTTGAACCGCTCGTGGATTGTCTGTCGGCAGCAGTTGCGCGACGGCAAAGGCCACTTCGAAAACCGTGAAGCCCAGAATCAGAAAACTGGCGCCATGAGCTACCGCAAACAGTTGCCAGGCAGCGAACAGCACTCTCGCCAGTGCGTCATACAATCCAATGCTGCGGCTGGGTTGCACCAGCCGCCATATCGACCAGACCACCACGATGCTGCCCAGCAAATTGGCGAATAGCATCGCGGTAATGTCCAGCGTGGGGACCGTTCGGTCCAATGCCAGCGCAGCGGACAGCGCTGCGAATCCTTCAAAAACCAGCAATGCCGTCCAAGGCGTCATGAAGCCCGCAGTGACCACAAGATCGTAGACAGCACTGGCCCGAACGATCTGTAGATTTCTATTTACGCTGATCATATTCACCCCTCACAGTTGGAGCCCGCAGGCTAAAGCCTGGAGTTAGGTCCAGAGTCAAACGGAGAATTGACGGGTGAAGATCGGAGAAGTGGCAGCGAAGGCAGGCGTGTCAGTCGATACCCTGAGGTTCTATGAAGAGAAAGGCTTGATCAAGCCGGGTCGTGCTGCCAACGGCTACAGGTTTTATACCGAGCAGACGCTGCAACTGGTTGGATATATCAGGCTGGCGCAGCAGTTGGGGTTTTCACTGCGGGAGATCGGTGAAAATCTACCGCTGCTATGGACTGGCGAAGAAGCTTCCGCCGATCTGCTGGCTCAGTTATTTGCAGAGAAAATCGCCTTGCTGGACGAGCGCATCGGACAAATGCACGCTCTGCGCAACCTATTGGCTGAGCGAGCCGTGCAGGTCTGTCCGCTGATGGGGGCTGGTCGGATTGCTGTGTCTTGAATGATGTTTTGCTGGTGCCGGGGTTCAAGGAGGGTGGCTTGCGCCGGGTTGTGCGTGGCGGTCAGCCGATCGTCGATCAGCAACATCCAGGTGTATTCAGAACCCCTGGTCGAGTTTTTGGTGCAGCGTTTCTGGAATGCGTTCGATGACAGCCGAAGATCTTACTTTCAGAGCTTCGAAGATGTCGATCCAGTTGATAGCTTTATCCGCAGGGGATTGGCGTTTGCT
>Ga0265798_10003511_pt1 | contig 22235 bp, 29 predicted proteins | sample P3T30metagenome_FD_192430 | JGI IMG/M metagenome (GOLD analysis project Ga0265798, IMG submission 192430) | Plant litter microbial communities from East Loma Ridge, Irvine, California - P3 T30 | ecosystem: Environmental > Terrestrial > Plant litter > Unclassified | place: USA: California... | reverse complement strand
CGCAAGGCCCAGGCCTGGGCCGGATTGCCCTTCAGGAGCTGGGTCAGCGTGCGCACCGCCTGGGCCGGATCGTCGACCGTCTGCCATACCCAGCGCTGGCGCGGGCGCAGATGGCATACCAGCGCGATCAACACGTCAATATCGTCGCTGTAGGGATCGATCCGTTCAAGAGTAGCTAACATGAAAACAATTTTTACCGGAAAGTCGTAGTGTACGCGACGAGCCCGGTAAATATGGTGTGCCAACGAACAGTAGCTCACGGGTTGCGCCCTGCCCATCGACTGGACGGGGCAGGGTGGCAACCGATACACTGCCGCAATTAAGCAATCACAGAGGCAACCATGTATCTCACTTACTTCAACGGCCAATGGGCCGAGGGCAACACTCCACTGTACGGCGCGATGGACCACAGCTTGTGGCTGGGTTCGTCAGTCTTCGACGGCGCCCGCGCGCTGCGCGGCAAGCTCCCCGATCTGCGTCCGCACCTGGAGCGCGTCATCACTTCCGCCGACAAGCTGGGCCTGCGCTGCCCGCTGACGGTGGACCAGATGGAAGCGCTGGTGCGCGAAGGCGTCGCCAAATTTCCGGCGGACGCCGAACTGTATATCCGCCCGCTGGTGTTCGGCTCCGAGGGTTTCCTGATCCCGGTGGCCGAAAAAAGCCAGTTCGCCCTCACGTTATTTGATGCGCCGCTGCCGCCGTTCAGTGGATTCTCGGCTTGCTTATCGACCATGCGCCGTCCGCAGCCGAATATGGCGCCGACCGACGCCAAGGCTTCGGCCCTGTACGCCAACTCGACCCGCGCCATGCGCGAGGCGAAAGAGCGCGGTTTCGAGCAGGCCATCATGCTTGATGCCGAAGGCCATGTGGCCGAGTTCGCGGCCTCGAACCTGTTCCTGGTGACCGAAGATGGCAAGGTGGTGACGCCGGCGCTGAACGGCACCTTCCTGGCTGGCATTACCCGTGCGCGCGTGATGGCGCTGCTGGCGCAGGCCGGCGTGCAGGTCGAAGAGCGCACGGTCAAGGCAACCGAGCTGAACACGGCGCGCGAGATTTTCAGTACCGGTAACTATGGCAAGGTCACGCCGTGCACGCGGTATGAGGATAGAACGCTGGAAGCTGGCCCGGTGGCGCGCCAGGCGCGTGATTTGTATCTGGCGTTTACTGAAGCTGGTTGAACGCGTGGACGGAAAATCCGTCCACCCTACGACATGCATGAACGTGGGGTGGACGGGTCCCCGTCCACGCGTCCAGCACAAGTCAGAACAGCAAAAAGGCCGGCGATATCGCCGGCCTTTTTCACTGAGCGAAGAGGAAATCAGCCGCGCGCCGGTTCCGCGACATAGATCTCGACGCGACGATTACGCGACTTGCCGGCGTTATCGTTGTTCGACGCAATCGGTTCACGCGAGCCACGGCCTTCGATGGTGATGCGGTTCGGATTCACGCCGCGGCCAGCCAGGTAGTCGCGGGTGCGCGAGGCGCGGTCGACCGACAATGGCTGGTTGATCGAATCGCTGCCGGTGCTGTCGGTGTGGCCGATGATCACGACATTGGTATTCGGGTTTTCTTGCAGGGTCGAGGCGAAACGCTGCAGGATCGGCTGGAAGTTGCTCTTGATGTCGGAGCGGCCGGTATCGAACGAGATATCGCTCGGGATCTCCAGCTTCAGGCGGTTATCCTGGGTCTGCGTGACTTGCACGCCGGTGCCCTGGGTAGCCTGTTCCATCTGCTGCTTCTGGGCTTCCATGCGCTTGGACCAGATATTACCGATCACTGCGCCCGCTGCCGCGCCGATGGCTGCGCCGCCGGCCACGCGGCCGCCGCCGCCGCCGCTGGTGGTGCCGCCGATCAGGCCGCCGAGACCGGCGCCAATGCCGGCACCGGTGGCGGTGCCGCGCTGGGTGGTGGACATGTCGGCGCAACCGGTGGCGGTCATGGCGACGATGGCGATGGCGGCGGTGGTTTTGATGAAGTTCTTATGCATGATGCACTCCTTAATGTGAAAAATCCGTTTCGTGGTCACGCCCGTACCGGGTGCGACCGCGAAACGGATTGGTGATACGGCAAGCGTTCACTTGCCAAATACCTTGCCAAGCCTCTAGTCACTCAGACTATATGCCGCGTCCACTGATCAGGCGAACCAGGATCATGATGACGGCGACGACCAGCAGGATGTGGATGAAGCCGCCGATGGTGTACGAAGTCACCAGGCCAAGCAGCCACAGAATAACGAGAACTACAGCGATGGTATATAACATGATGGTTTCTCCTCTACTGAATGCGCTGGATGCGCTGTGATTCCAGTATGTACTTGCCTACTGTTGAATACCGTTCGATAACGTACATTAAACACAACTTTTTTGTTTCCTGATGCCCGGGATCCAGCCCATTATGCCCATCAGGCCGGTGCAACCGATCAGACAGGTCAGCAAGCCGCCCGCCAGCAGGAACACGATATCATGCGGCTGCACGACACTGTGGCCTTCGGGGCCGGGACCAGCCGACAGCAAGCCAAACAGGGTGAGTACGACTCCCCACACGATGATGCTAATCCATGCCAGGTTGTTCATGCGCTTCTCCCGCGGTTGATGGTGCTCCGCCATTTGTTTCGGCGTGGAATCATTGTCGGCTGAGCTCATCCATATTTCCGTGCGATGGCGCACATTGCGCTTAGGAAAAATTATGGCCGGGACGCTTGCGCGATCCCGGCCATCTTGCTAGCCATCCAGGCTGGATGGATCTGCTGGCGAGTTCTCCTTTATGCCACCGAGCGCAGGCGGCCCTTGACGATGCGTACGCGGTCGCCACTGCGCCATTGCGGCTGGCTGGTCTGGCGGAAGGTGCGCAGGGTGCCATCGTCCAGGCGCACCCGCACTTCATAACTGGTGGTGGCCTTCATATTGCCTTCAACCTGATTGCCGACCACGGCGCCGCCAATGGCGCCGGCGGCAGTTGCCAGCGTGCGGCCGTTGCCGCCGCCCACCTGGTTGCCGAGCAGGCCACCGATGACGGCGCCGCCGGCGGCGCCGAGGCCGCTGCCTTCGGCGCGCTGGGTAATGGTGCGGACAGATTCGACATTGCCGCAGTTCGAGCACCAGTCGCGTTCATTGGCTGCGACCTGGGTCGGCTTGGTTTCCTTGGCGGGCGTCGCCACTGGCGTCGGCGCCGGCGCTGGAACGGCTGGCTGCACCGGGGCCGGCGCGTACGCCTGCTGCGGCGCCTGGCCGGCCGGGTAGGCGCCATTCGGCGCCGCGTAGCCGGCCACTGACGGTGGCGCATCCTGCGGCAGGGTGGAGGCAAGTGCCAGGCGGTCGGCTTCGCTCAGCTGGCGGTTGGCGGCGCTGCCGACGGAGTTGGGCAGCCAGCCCATGATGGCGGCGGTGCCGACCATGCAGAACAGCACGACGGCGACGGCGGCTGCGAGCAGCAGCGGATGGGGGCGGTTCTTGACGGGAGTAGTTGGTGGCGTGTTCATCTTGGTTATTCCTTTTATATGGCGTCAGTGCCGTGATGTCCCATGATTGTCGCCAGGCACATCCGGAAGTTCAGTGCGTCACCGTACATACTCGCTCAGGGTGGACGGTTACGCTGCTTGAAATTGTTTGCAAATGTATCTTGGGCGTAGCGTCTTCGGCTGGCGCTGCGCCCCCGCATGAGAGAGGAAAAAATGAATGCTGCCGTCCACCCGCCTGTCGCCGACCAGACCAGCAATCTGTTGCTGGCCGCGTTGCCGCCCCAGGCCCTGAGCCAGGTCTTGCCGATGCTCGACCAGGTCAGGGTGGAGGCGGGGCAGGTATTGTGCGAGGCGGGCGATCCGATTCGCCATATATATTTCCCGCACGATTGCCTGGTCTCGCTGCTCGGCGTTGCCGAGGGACGCATGACGCTCGAGGTGGGCCAGGTCGGGCGCGAAGGCATGCTGGGCGCAACGACCGCGCTGGGCCATGACACCACACAGGTCCGCGCCGTGGTCCAGCGCGCCGGCAACGCCAGCCGCATGGAAGGCGCGCGTTTTCGGGCCGAGGTCGAACGTAGCCCGGCCTTGCAGCGCGTGCTGTACCGCTATACCGACGCGCTGCTGGCGCAGGCGATCCAGATCGCCGTGTGCAGTCGCTTCCATGTGCTCGAGGCGCGCCTGGCGCGCTCGCTGCTCATTACGCGCGACCGGCTGCAATCGGACAAATTCCATCTGACCCACGAGTTCCTGGCGCATGCGCTGGGCGTGCGCCGGGTCGGCGTGACCAAGGCGGCCAGCGCACTGCAGCAGCAGGGCTTGATCGACTACAGCCGCGGCAATATCGAAATCCTCGATCCGGACGGCCTGGCGGCAGCGTCCTGCACCTGCTACCAGATCGTGCGCGAGGCGGGATCGATGCCGGCCGGAGAAACGGCCTAGGACAGGCCGGAGGCGCTCGCAGGCAGCGCCTCATTATCACAATTGCTTACATAAAAGAAACGCCCGGACATGCCGGGCGTTTTGTTTGCAGACGAGTCAGGCTTAGTTGGTGGTCTTGACCTGGTTGCCGATCACGCCGCCAACAGCTGCACCGCCCACGGTGCCGAGTGCGCTGCCGCCGCTGACGGCGCCACCGATGACTGCGCCGGCGCCGGCGCCGATCGCGGTGTTACGGTCTTGCTTCGACATATTGCCGCAGCCGACCATGCCGAAAGCAGCGGTTGCCAGGGTTGCGGTCACTACCAGATTCTTGATGATTTTCATGATGATCTCCTTTGATGGGGTTATTTCAGGCGCAGGTCATTCCTGACCGATTTGACGCCCTTGACGGTACGCGCGACCGAGGCCGCTGCGGCTACGCTGTCCGCCGAGCTGACGAAGCCGCTTAGCCGGACTGTTCCTTGATACGTGTTGACATCGAGATCGGAGACCGTCAGTTCCGGGTCCAGCCTGATGGCGCTGCGCACGCTGGCGCTGATAGTGTCGTCATGCACGACGTCGGGTGTGCCGAAGCCGGGGATGCCTGACGCACATCCTGCCAGTGGTCCGCCAGCCAGCAAGGCCAGCAGGACCGGGGTGCAGGCGCAACGCTTGAAGCTGAATCCATTCATTCGGGTGTTTCTTTTCTCGGTGACCATGGCTTAAGCGTAGAGACCGTTGTTAATTTGATCTGTTCGGCAACACACAATAGGCGCGCCGTGTTGTTACAGGGTGTTTCAGCCGCCTGGCTTGAAGTACCTCTTATCGCTGCCTGGTTGCCTACGCCAGGTGCGTCGCTCTGCAGCGGTTTTGGCATTGGCGAAGCCGCCGAGTTCCCGGTCGCGCGCCGTGCATCACGCACCGTAACGGCAGACGCGCTGAACAATGTGCGTCAGCGAACTGAGTGGGGGCGATAACAGGTTTATAACGTTCCTTACAACACTTCCCCAGGAGAATATGCGATGAATAAACATCAAACGATGACCGGGTTGGCGCGCCTTGGCTGCGCTGCTGCCGTACTGGCCCTGACTGCTTGCGCAAGCCCTGACCAGGCGCCTGCGACGGCCGACGTGGCGGTATCGCGCAACGCGGTCGAGAACGCCGTCGCCGCCGGCGCCGCCGAACTGGCGCCAGCCGAGATCACTGCAGCCCGCGAAAAAATGGGCCGCGCGAACCAGGCCCTGGCCGCGCGCGACTACAAGCTGGCGCGTGAACTGGCGGTGCAGGCCCAGGCCGACGCCAAGCTGGCCCAGAGCAAGGCGGTGTCGAGCAAGGCGACCGCCGCGTCGACCCAGCTGAACGAAGATCTGCGCGTGTTGCGCGAGGAAGTCGACCGCGCCAATTCGCAGTAAGCCTGCAGCACATATGCCTGTAGTGAAAGCATGAGTCCGCGCCGTCGAACGGCGCTTCCAACAAGAAGAGGAATAAGAACATGAAAAACCGTAAATCCGCCGTCTCGATCCTGGCCGCCGCCGTGCTGGCCGCCGCCTGCGCCAGCGCCCCGGTCACCACGCCGACGCTCGACCAGGCGCGCGCCGACTTTGTCAGCGCCAATAACAATTCGCAGGTCTCGACCTATGCGCCGATGGAATTCAAGAGCGCCAGCGAGGCGCTCGACCAGGCCAACCAGGCCGCCGCGCGCCGCGAAAGCCTGAACGACATCGACCGCCTGGCGTATATCGCCAAGCAGCGCATTGCCACCGCACAGGAAGTCGCCAAGGGCAAGGCCGCCGAAGCCGACATCGCCAACGCCTCGCGCCAGCGCGACCAGGTGCGCCTCGATGCGCGCACCGCCGAAGCCGAACGCGCCAAGCGCGAGGCCGAAGCCGCGACCGCGCAGGCCCAGCAGGCGCAGGCCGCAGCCCAGGCCGCCCAGCAGCAGAATGCCGTGCTGGCCGAACGCGCAGCCCAGCTCGAAGCGCTGCTGAACGATATCCAGGCGGTCAAGACCGAACGCGGTTATGTGGTCACGATTGGCGACGTGCTGTTTGCCACCGACAAGGCAACCCTGAATGCGAACGGAATGTCGACCCTGCGCAAGCTGGCCGACGTCATGACGCAGAACCCGAACCGCACCGTGCTGGTCGAAGGGTTTACCGACAGTACCGGTAGCGCCGACTACAACCAGAACCTGTCGCAAGAGCGCGCCACCGCAGTCGCCAATGCCCTGACCTCGATGGGCGTGGCACGCGACCGTATCTCGATGCGCGGTTATGGCAAGGCCTTCCCGGTGGCGTCGAACGACAACGCCGCCGGCCGCCAGCAGAACCGCCGGGTCGAAATCGTGCTGTCGAACGAAGGTGCGACGATCCCGCCGCGCGCAGCAATGCGTTGAAACTGATTTTTTGAAACCGTTTTAAGGAAATACCATGGAACAAACGAACAACCTGGCACACGGCTTTGACATCGCGGCGATCCGCCGTGCAGCAGCCAATCTGGACGATGGCGCGGTCACCGAAGGTTACCAGGCCGACCGTGAGGCGGTCATCGCGATGCTCAACGATGCGCTGGCCACCGAACTGCTGTGCGTGATGCGCTACAAGCGCCATTACTACACGGTGGCCGGTCCGAACACCGGCCACATCAAGGCCGAGTTCCTGGAACACGCGCAAGAAGAGCAGAGCCACGCCGACCGCATCGCCGAACGCATCGTGCAGCTGAACGGTTCGCCGAACTTCAATCCGGCGACCTTCGCCGCCCGCAGCCACGCGGAGTACGACGAGTCCGTGGATCCGCAAGCGATGGTGCGCGCCGACCTGATCGCCGAACGCGTGGCCATCGAGTCGTATCGCCAGATGATCGCGGCAATCGGCGACAAGGACCCGACCACGCGCCAGATGCTGGTCGAGATCATGGCGTCCGAAGAAGAGCATGCCGACGATCTGAGCGATCTGATGGCCTGAGCCGGGTTGTTCGTCACGCCTTACCGATTCAATTCAAGTTACAGGAGTAGAACATGCTAGAGACTTCACGCAACAGCCACGGCAGCATGCACCCGATCAGCGGCAGCACCTACGCCACCCAGTCCGATATCAAGGCGCTGGTGCGCGATGCGCAATCGATGCTGACGGCGGCCGCCTCGCTCACCGGCGAGAAAGCCGAAGAGCTGCGCGCACGGGGCATGGCACTGCTCGACACGGCCATCGGCGGCGCCAGCCTGCTGCCGACCCAGGCTGTCGAAAAGGGCAAGGAACTGGCCCACACGGCCGATGTCTACGTCAAGGACAACCCGTGGCGTACCGTGGCGCTCGCGGCCGGCGTCGGTGTGCTGCTCGGCATCCTGCTGAGCCGCAAGCATTAACGCCGGGGGCCATGTGGACAAGAACGATGCAGTAGTACATAACCCTGGCGTGATCGGCGGCATCTCGAGCCTGTTCAAGAACCTGTTCGGCCTGGCCGTCTCGCGGGTCGAACTGGCGGCGCTCGAACTGACCGAGGTGCGCAATCACGTGATCGAGCTGCTGGCCATCTTTGCCGCGGCAGTGCTGGCAGTATGGTTCGCGATTGCCTTCGGCGCCATGACGATCGTGGCGCTGGCCTGGGAATCGATGGGCTGGACCATCCTGCTGATCATGTTCGCAGTGTTCGCGCTGATCACTGCGGTCCTGATCGGCAAGGGCCTGGCGCTGCTCAAGCAGAACAAGCTGGCCTTCCCGGCGACCATGAAAGAACTGAAGAACGATCGCGAGATGTTGCTGTAATCCGGCTGCCGTCATTCGGTCGCTGCAGACGGTACGTGACATCGCCTGCAGCTGCCGTCGGCGGCGACACCAAGGGGAGAAAATATGCACAATCATGAAGGTACGACCGGCCTGGCCGGTCACAAGCACAGCCTGGATCCGGCGGCGCGCAAGGCCGAACTGCTGCGCGAAGGCGAGTTCTTCCGCGCAGGCGTGGCGCATGCCAAGGCCAGCATCCAGTATGGCGTCAAGCCAGAGGTGATGCTGCACTCGGCCATCGATCACGCGACCTGGGCCCTGCGCGCCAGGGCCGATGCGCTGCTCAAGCCGACCGGCACCAATGTGTCGGTGCTGTTGCCGTACGCGCTGGGCGTGGTCAATTTCGTGCGCCAGCGCCGTCTCGGCAAGCAGGCGGCGGGTGCGGCAGTGGTGATGGGCGCGCTGGGCTGGTATGCGAATCGCAAACGGGCGCGGCAATCGGCAGAATGAGGGTAAGCTGGGTTCGACGTTGTCGCGAGCGATTGCGGCAACGTGACTGAGCCTTAGCGGGCCTTAGTGGGCCTGAGCGAGCCGCAGCAAGCGGTCGCTTCCCTTGGATTGAACAGGAACGGGCCGATCGCGTAGCACAGAATATGGTGGGGCTTGAGCGGCGTCGCAATCGAAGATTGGACGCCGTCTTTTTTTGCCGATCGCGTTCCAGCCCAGCCGTATTGCGCATGCAGTATGCTGTGGTACACACCGACCAGCGAGGCGCACATGCATCCATCGAATATCGTCCTGCTCGAATTTCATCCCGAACGCGATGACCTCAGCCCCGACAAGGAGCTGCGCAATGGCTTGTCGGTGGCCCTGCGCATGGGCGATACCTTGTGGCTGGCCAATGACGAGTCGCTCAGCATCGAACGCCTGACCCTGGCGGCCGAGGATAGCCGCGGCAAGACCAGCTTTGCGCGCCAGCACCGTCAGTTCGCGCTGCACGATTTTCTCTCTTTGCCGCTGCCACACTTCGACGAAGAAGGAGAGCGCATCAATGAGGCCGATATCGAGGGCCTGGCCAGCGATGGCAAGTATCTGTGGCTGACCGGCTCGCACAGCCTGCGGCGCAAGCGCCCCGGCGAGGGTGACGGCGTCAAGCGCACCCATAAACGCCTGGCCAATGTCAGCGCCGACGGCAACCGCTACCTGCTCGCGCGCATCCCGATCCTCGAACAGGAAGGCGGCCTCGCGCTGGCCAAAGAAGTCGAACACAAAGGCAAGCGGCGCACAGCGGCGCTGCTGCGCGGCGACCAGCACGGCAACCAGCTGACCGCGCTGCTGAAGGACGACGAGCACTTCGGTCCCTTCCTCGCCATTCCCGGCAAGGACAACGGTTTCGATATTGAAGGCATCTCCCTGGCCGGCAATAACATCCTGCTGGGCTTGCGTGGCCCGGTGCTGCGCGGCTGGGCCGCCATCGTCGAAGTCGCGCCAGTCGACGATGAGGAAGAGGGCTGGCTGCGGCTGGCGCCGCTCGATGAAGATGGCGCACTGTATCGCAAACATTTTCTCGACCTGAAGGGGCTGGGCATTCGCGATCTCTGCGTGGACGGCAAGGACTTGCTGATCCTGGCGGGTCCGACCATGAGCCTGGATGGGCCGGTCACGGTCTACCGCTGGCCGGGAGGCGCGAGGCCCGCCAAGGAAACCGTGGTCTCGCGCGAGATGCTGGAACATGTGCTGGCGCTGCCGTTCGGCGAGGGCGTCGATCATCCGGAAGGGATGTCACTGTTCAGCAGCCAGGACGGGCGCGAAGAAGAATTGTTGGTGGTGCACGATTCGGCCTCGCCGAGCCGCCAGATCGGTGAGAGCACGCTGGTGGCCGATGTATTTTCGCTGCCGTCACGGCGCAAGAAAACACGGTAACCAGTTAAAAGAAGGGGAGGCCGCGGCCTCCCCTTGATCGCTTACTGGCGCGGCATTGGTTTGCCAAGCTGCGCAGTTTCACGCTGCCAGGTGGCGCGCGCCTCGTTCATGCATGAGGTGCGCTCGGCCGCCGGCGCCTTGCGGCAGGCGTTCTGCGCTTCCTGCAGCGCGGCGCCCAGTTCCTTGCGCAGCGTTTGCTGTTCGGGGTCGTCGCGGTACCAGCGCGCCGGATCGCCCTTGGCGATTTCCTGCGCCTGCTGGCGCGCGGCGACCGGATTGACGGTGGCGTCGCTGCCGGCCTGATGGTCTTGTGCGGATGCAGAGAATGCGGCGCCGGCCAGCAGGCAGGCGCCGGCCATGCGCAGAATGCGGGTGGTAGATACCATGGTTGCCTCCAGATCAGTGGCCGTACGCCGGCCGGGATAAAAAAATGCCGGGAGCGCCGGGAGACAGCTCCCGCCACTGCCCGGCATCGGACGCGCGATCAATAACGGTAGACGCGGCCGTCGACGATGCGCACGCGGTTGCCCACACGCAGGTCATACACGCTGTCCTGGTTCACCGAGCGGTATTCACCGTTGTCCATGCGCATATTGATCTGGTAGGTCTCTGGACCTGGTGCGTTGCGGTTCTTCTCGACATTGTTACCGACCACGGCGCCGGCCAGGCCACCGGCCACGGTTGCCGCGGTACGGCCTCCGCCGCTACCGATCTGGCTGCCTGCCAGTGCGCCGACCACGCCGCCCAGCACGCCACCGGCGCCGCTGGTGCGGTTTTCGCCTTGCGCCACCTGGATCGATTCGATCACGCCATAGCCTGCAGCTGCCTGGCTATTGCCCGAGTTATAGCCGCCGCCACCATATGGTTGCGAGCTGTTGCTGGCGCAGCCTGTGAGCAGGGCGCCGGTTGCCAGCAGGGCGACGACAAATTTACGGTTTGCATTCATGTTGTTCTCCTGACAAAAGTATGGGTCCAGAATAGGCGTGCCCTGAATGAGGGTCTGTGCGTTGCCGCACCCACCTTGCCCCCGCGGCAGAGCCCGTCGGTATCACTCGCAGGGGGCAGCAATCGACTGTGCTTGCACGGTGTCTGGTTGTCACAAGCGCTCTATATCTGCTGAGTTATGTCACGTGCGCCAACACTCTGTGACTTGTGTTCGGCAGCGAACAGAAGCCCGGTGCGCGTCATGTAAAGATGTGTCCATGTTGACAAATGGAGAACAAAAACAATGAAGACGTCGCTTGCATTCGCGGTGCTTGCCGCAGCCCTCGGTTGGACTGGCCTCGCTGCTGCGCAGCTGCCGGCATCCGACCCGGAAGCTGCCTACGAGCGCGCAATGGATGGCGCCGCCACTGTTTTTGAAGCGACCAAGGGGCGTTGCGATGCGCTGGCCGGTATTCCCCACGAGATCTGCATTGCCGATGCGCGCGCCGCCCGCGTGCGTGTCGAAGAAGAAGCGGGCGCGGCCCGCAAGAACACGCTGGCTGCCTATACCCAGGCGCGCATGCGCATCGCCTCCGCATTCTATGAACGCGACAAGACGCGCTGCGGCGCCGCGGTCGGTAACGATCGCGAAGTATGCCTGCGCCAGGCCAAGGCGACCCTGGTCAGTATCCAGGCCGACGCCCGGGCCGACCGCAAGGCGATCGAAGCGCGCCTCGATGCGCACGACGCCAAGGTCGATGCCGAATACCGCGTCGCACTGCAGAAGTGCGACGCCTTCGCCGGCGACGTCAAGGACGGTTGCATCAGCACCGCCCGGACGACGTTCGGCAGATAAGAACCCGCGGGCCGGATTGCCGGCACCGCCCAACCCGCCCGCAAGGGTATTGCTGCACCATGACTATCAACTAGGAGCCATTATGAAAATCGCTAAAAACCTCATCTCCGCCGCTTTCGTCGCTACCGTCGCCATCACCGCTGTCGGCTGCGCGTCGACCAACAACCAGTCGAGCACCGGCGAATACGTCGATGACGCAGTGATCACCACCAAGGTCAAGGCTGCCCTGGTCAACGACCCTAACGTGAAAGCACGCGAAGTCAACGTCGAAACCTTCAAGGGCGACGTCCAGCTGTCGGGCTTCGTGGCTGATCCACGCGACGCACAGCGCGCTGTCGAGATCGCTCGTGGCGTGAAAGGCGTGACTTCGGTCAAGAACGATATCCGTGTGAAATAATACGCGGATCGCCGGGGCGGCCCGGTAACTTGTTCAGGCAATTCCAATGCAGCTAGCAAACACCGATCCGGCCATGCCGGCACATCTGGACCTCTCGCCTGACCAAGCCGCTCCAGGGGCATCGACCCCTGGCAGCACCGGGACCCCCGCGCAAGCGGAGGGTCGTCCGGCGGGCGACGACATCGCCCTCCACATGGGCGCGCTGCGCGTGCCACTGCACGTCAATGCACGCGGGCTGTCGCTCGGCATCCTCGCCACCATCGCTTTCATCTTCGCCTTGCAATGGGCGCAAAAATTCTTCGTGCCGCTCCTGCTCGGCATCCTGATCGCCTACACCCTCAATCCCGTCGTGCGCTGGCTCGAACGCTGGCATATCCGCCGCATCATCGGCGCGACCCTGGTCACGGCCATGATTGTCGGCGCCATGGGCGGTACCCTGTACCGGCTGCAGGGTGAATTCTTCAATATTCTCGACGAGCTGCCCAAGCTGACCCACAAGGTCACGCGCATCCTGTCCAATACCAGTGGCGAGCGCTCGACGCTGCAGCAGATGCAGGCGGCCGCCGCCGAGATCGAGCGCGCCGCCAGCAATGTCGGCGCCGACGCCCGCCGCGCGGTCCAGCAGCGGCGCCAGAGCGCACCGGCCGCGGCGGCCAGTTCGCCGATCCGGGTCATGGACTGGGTGCTGGCCGGTTCGATGAGCCTGGCGGCCTTCCTGTCGCAGGCCACCATGGTGATCTTCCTGGTGTTCTTCCTGCTGCTGGCAGGCGACACCTTCAAGCGCAAGCTGGTCAAGCTGACCGGACCTTCTCTCACACGCAAGAAAGTCACGGTCCATATCCTGGACGACATCAATACCTCGATCCAGAGCTATATGTTCATGCTGCTGGTGACCAATATCCTGCTGGCGCTGCTGATGTGGGGCGCGCTGCGTCTGATCGGGCTGGAAAACGCCGGCGCCTGGGCCGCCTTTGCCGGCGTGGCCCACCTGATGCCGTATTTCGGCCCGCTGGTGATCACGGTCGCGACCGGCATGGCGGCCTTCCTGCAATTCGAGACCCTCAGCATGGTGATGCTGGTGGCGGGGGCTTCCCTGGTCATCGCAACCCTGGTCGGCATGGTGGTCGCCACCTGGATGACCGGCAAGATCGCGCGCATGAATCCGGCGGCGGTGTTTGTCAGCCTGTTGTTCTGGGGCTGGTTGTGGGGCGTGTGGGGCTTGCTGCTGGGGGTGCCGGTGGTGATGGTTCTGAAGGTGGTGGCGGAGCGGGTCGAGGGGATGGAGATCGTGTCGGAATTGCTGGGAGAATAACCGGCATCACCGGCATCGTGGAAGGCGCGTGATCTGGTCCACTGGACCGGATCACGCGACGCGGTGATGGTTGGCAGCGAGATCATCCGGCGCGATCACCGCGCAGTCAACGATCGCCGCGTGGAAGGCAGAGCCTTCCACCCCACATATCACCTCAGGCCAGATTGGCTTTCGGTTCAACACCCGTGACTTCTTTCGGCTTGTTGTGCAAGCTCCCCATCTGCAGCGCATACTGGCGCGCAAATTCGGCGCCCAGGAAGAAGATCTGCGCCGAGTAATATACCCACAGCAGCAGCGCGATCAGCGAGCCGGCGGCGCCGAAGCTGTCGGTGGTGCCGCTGTTGCCGATGTACAGGCCGATCCCGAACTTACCGAGCGTGAACATCGCCGCCGTGCCGAGCGCGCCGATGGCGACGTCTTTCCACGACAGTTTGACGCGCGGCAGCAGCTTGTAGATCACGCCAAACAGGGTGGCGATGACCAGGAAGCCCAGGCCCGAGGCAATCCAGCCCATCACGATGGCGGCTTCCTGCCACATACCGCTGATGAACTTTTCGGCCACGGTAGTGGCGGCGCTGATCACCAGCGACACCATCAGCAGGAAACCGAGCACCAGGATCACGCCGAACGACAGCAGGCGGGTGCGGATCATGTTCCAGATGCCGCCACTGGGTGGCGCCGGGATGTTCCAGATCTCGTCCAGGCTATCCTTGAGTTCCGAGAACACGGTGGTCGCGCCGACGATCAGCAGCACGGTCGCCACGATGGTCGCGAAGCGTCCGGTCTCCTTGTTCTGGGCGCCGGCCAGGATGGCCTGGATCGTGTCCGCCCCCTGGGCGCCCAGCAAGCCGCGCAACTCGGCCAGCAGCTGGCCCTGCGCCGCTTCTTCGCCGTAGAAGAAGCCGGCCACGGCAATGACCAGCACCAGGATCGGCGCCAGCGAAAACAGGGTGTAGAAGGCCAGTGCGGCGCCCTTGCTGGAGGCGCGGTGGTCCAGCCATTCCATCACTGCGCATTTCAAGACCTTCAGGATCTGGTTCGTGTAAGGAAACCATTTCTTAACTGCCATATCCCAACCTCCAAATGAAAAGGGGGCCGAAGCCCCCTTGGTCAGCGTTGCCACGACCATCCGCCAACCCCGCCGCCGTGTGTGACGGCTGGCGGGAAGGCAGAGGCATCGGGGCGGATTCGCCTAAGGTATTAACGCTGGACTGGAACTTCGACGGTGATCTGGTCGACTTCCACGCGGCGGTTAGGTTCCAGGCAGGCGATCAGGTCAGCACGTTTCTTCTGGTTGCACTCGACCAGAGGATTGGCTTCGCCTTTGCCGATGGCGCGCAGACGGTTGCCGTCGATGCCTTTGCCGACCAGGTATTCACGCACGGCGTTGGCGCGGCGCTCCGACAGAGCCTGGTTGTACTTTTCCGAACCCAGGCGGTCGGTGTAGCCGGTGATTTCGACGTTGGTGACCGAGGTGTCGGCTTGCAGGGCAGCAGCGATCTCGTCCAGCTTAGGTGCTGGGGTGATCACTTCGGCCTTGTCGAAGGCGAACAGCTTGGTGGCTTCCAGGGTGACTTTCTGGAAGCGTGGTGCTGGTGGTGGTGGCGGAGCGACTGGTTCCGGTGCTGGAGGCGGCGCCTCGACCACTGGAGCAGGCGCTGGTGCCGGTGCTGCTGGTGGCGGGTTGAACGCGTAGTTCAGGCCGACGGTCAGCATTTTGTTGTTGCTGCGCTTGAAGCCGAATTCTTCGTCATCACGCAGGAAGCCGCGCACGGTGCGCAGGTCGGCTTGCAGCGACCATTGCGGGGTCAGGCTGGCCTGGAAACCGATACCGACGGTAGCGTATGGCGAGTTTTTCTCGACGTTGCGGACCGAATTGTTGACCTTGTCACGCTCGGCGCCCAGGCCGAACAGGACGAATGGACGGAAACGCTCACGGCTCAGCATCAGCAGGGCGTCGACGCCCAGCAGGGTCTGGCGGTATTCGTTGCGACCCTGCTCGAAGCGGGTCTGGCTCGCGCCGATCTGGATATCCCAGTTCTGGTGTACCGCCTTACCAAACTTCAGGCCGCCACCGGTATCGCGGTCATCGACGCCGAAGTCGGCATCCGGCTTCACGTGGTTGACGCTTGGCTGGATGTACCACGACGGGTTGATCTCTTGGGCGAGGGTGGCGCCAGATGCGCACAGCAGTGCAGCAGCCAGGGCGATTTTCTTGGTGTTGTTCACAGGTAACTCCCGTAGGTTAATGTTGATGACTAAGCATGCGTCAGCAGCTAAGTTGGATAAAGAATAACTGTGCAAGTTCCATATGCTCGGTGCGGTACCGCACCCAACGTGGATTAGGCGGTGCAATTTTACAACAGTGGTAAAAATCCCACATTTCCGAGATGAAACGAACTGTAACCATGCTGTCATCTTGCGAATGTGCTAGGCGAAACAGCGGTTTGCCATCTGGATGTCATGTGGACTTATCGTTATTAGGCGAGTGTGAGATTGCCTGCCGGGATAGCCCTATCCTGGATGCATGCAGGAGGTGCAGCCGTTGCGCCTTTTGTTGTATGTACTCATCAATACGGTATTAAACAAATGCCTGTAGGAATCTTGTCGAATGTTGGATGGCGCACAGACCACAGTGTCTGATGCAGGCAATCTTGAGCCCAGTTAAGCGGAACCGAGATGTTGTCAGGGTGTCATACGACACACAGCGACCCGGACCGCACAGTCTCACTCTCTATTGGAGCTCATCAATATGCATGCAACGACTCAGCACAACGCCATCCAGGGCGATACCGGCGCGGTGCACACTTCCAGCAATTCGGCGCTGATCGAGCGCGTCCCACCACAGCCGACCGAGCGCGCGCCAATTTCCCTGGCCCCGATCGAGCGTGTGCGTTCGACCTCGGCCACCCAGCGTCGCATCGAAAACATGCAGAAGCTGATCAACGAACTGTCGAACCACGAAATGCTGGCCGACGAAATCGCGTGGTTCCTGAAATTCTCGCCGTCCGGCGCCCGCAAGTACATCCGTGACCTGCGCGAAGCAGGCGTGATCGAACTGGCGCGCTATATCGAGGGCACCGCCACTTACCTCGGCAAGGCCGTGTATCAGATCTCGCCAGATCCTGATCGCGTCAAGGCTTTCCTGGCCGCGATCTGCCAGCCAAAGCGCGAAGGCGCCGCTCCACGCAAGGAGCGTCCAGGCCTGCGCGAGCAGAATATGGCCGGCAGCGGCCGCCACTTCCACATCCTGGCGGACGACACCCACTATGCCATCCGCGTGAACCGCAGCCCGGTGGCGCGCGACCCGCTGGTTGCAGCCCTGTTCGGCCCGGCCCCTGGCCAGCCGGCAGTCGTCGCTACCAAGGAACGCGCCTGAGTGCGCCCCCGGGGCCGGTGCGGTAGAGACCCGCACGGGCCCCGGTTTGACGATCGCTGTCGTCTTTTCGCCGCGCACTATGCGCGGTTTTGTTTTTTTTTGAGTACCTTTTATACGTATGCGCGGCCTGCACCTCTGCTGCCAGGCCGATAATTTGCAATGCGTATGTTGAAAACCGGTCAATAATCCTCACTTGCTCTGGCATGCCGCCGCTCAGCCGGCGAACGACAACCAGACAGGAGTAACGATGTTACCGAGTGCCGAATCGCTGGAAGGCAAGCCCGTTCCGGACGTGACCTTCAAAGCCCGTCCCGACGACCAGTGGCGCGACCTGAGCACCGACGAGCTGTTCAAGGGACGCACCGTCGTCGTATTTTCCCTGCCGGGCGCTTTTACCCCTACCTGTTCCTCGACCCACCTGCCACGCTATAACGAACTGGCGCCGGTGCTGCGCGCGCATGGCGTGGACGACATCCTGTGCATCTCGGTCAACGATGCCTTCGTGATGAATCAGTGGAAGGCCGGCCAGGACGCCGGCAATATCACCGTCATCCCGGACGGCAATGGCGACTTCACCGAGGGCATGGGCATGCTGGTCGACAAGCGCGATCTGGGCTTCGGGCGCCGCTCGTGGCGCTATTCGATGCTGGTGCGCGACGGCGTGATCGAGAAGGTCTTCATCGAGCCCGACCGCGAAGGTGATCCGTATGAAGTGTCGGACGCCGACACCATGCTGGCCTATCTGGCGCCGGACGCCGAGGTGCCGGAACCGGTGGTCATGTTCTCTCGTCCCGGCTGTCCGCATTGCGCGCGCGCCAAGGCGGCGCTGCGCGACAACGGCATCCACTACACCGATATCCCGGAAGACCAGAAGATCAACAGCATCGTCCTGCGCGGCCTGACGGGGAATATGACCTGGCCGCAGGTATTCGTCGGCGGCGCGCTGATCGGCGGGGCGGATGACGTGCAGAACTGGCTTGCCAGCCGGGCGTGACCATGGAAGGATTCCTGGTCGGCGTACTTGGCGCGGCCCTGCTGGGCGCCTGGCTGTGGCCGAAATGGCGCGTGCGCCGGGCGCTGGCCCAGCCCCTGCCGGCCGCCCAGGTGGCGATTCTGGCGCGCAATGTGTTCCAGTACGGGGGGATGGACGAGGGCCAGCGCCGCCGCCTGCAGCGCATGGTCCAGCAATTTCTGCATGAGAAGAAATTCGTCGGCTGCGCCGGCCTCGAGCTCACTGACGAGGTGCGGGTGACGATCGCGGCCCAGGCTTGCCTGTTGCTGTTGGGGCGGGTTGGCGACACCGGCAAGCCCGCTATCTATCCGACGCTTGACCTGATCCTGGTCTATCCGGGCGCCTTCCTGGCGCCGCGCAAGCAGCTCGATGCGTCCGGCGTGGTGACGGAAGAACGCCAGGACTTGCTGGGCGAATCCTGGGGCGACGGCCGGGTGATCCTGTCGTGGGACCACGTGCGGCGCGCCGGCCATGCCGACGCGTCCGGCCACAATGTGGTACTGCATGAATTTGCGCACCAGCTCGACAGCGAGTCGGGCAATACCAATGGCGCGCCTTACCTGGGCAGTAGCGAGCGTTACCGGAGTTGGTCCGAGGTGCTGTCGCGCGATTACGCCAACCTGCGCCACGAGGCGATGTGGGGCATGCAGGGCGTGCTCGACCATTATGGCGCCACTAATCCGGCCGAATTCTTCGCCGTCGCGACCGAAAGCTTCTTCGAGCAGCCCCATCAATTGTCCGCGCGCCATCCGGCCCTGTACGAAGAATTCCTCAAGTATTACCGGATCGATCCACGTCAATGGCAGGCCGCGCCGCTGCCGCGCGTGGAGGAACCGCTGAGCTATGGGCCGGTCTACGGACAGTGGCGCTAGACTGCGTGCGGGGGCGTACAGAGTCGGTGGCCCCGCCGGGGCATGCTTGAGCTACTCATTGAGGAGGGTTCGCTTATGTCCATCATCATCGCAGGCCGTTTCCAGCTTCAGGAGGACGTCGACCGCGCGCGCGGCGCCCTGGTCGACGCCGGGTTCGACCTTGAGCGCATCAGCGGTTTTTACCTGACCCAGCCGGGCCAGCACGATATGACGCCCATCGGCGGCGACCACCTGCAGTCGCCCGGCGCCAAGGATGCGCCGGAGGGCGTGGTCAAGGGCGTAGCCACCGGCGGCGTGGTCGGGGCCGCCGTGGGCGCAGCCACCGCGCCCGTCACTGGACCGCTGGGACCGGTCGTCGGCGGACTGGTGGGCGGCCACTTGGGTTCGCTGTTCAGCTTCTCCAAGATGAAAGACCGCGGCGAACCGGAGGAGGGTGGCGAAAACGCCGTTCCACCGCGTCCGGCGGGCATGCTGGTGGCGGTGGCCTTCGACGATCCGGCCCGGCAAGAACAGGCGGTCGGCGTGCTGCGCCAGCTCGGCGCCCACCATATCGAGCGCGCCCAGGGCAATATCGTCGGCGGCGACTGGGCCGATTTCGACCCGAGCAGCCGGCCGGACGTCATCGCTTGAATTTCTCGATAGCGCGTCGGTTCAGCCAATTGAACGTTGGCTCTGTCTGTGACGCACTTGATTTTTATCAAAAGTCGCTTGTTGTTGCCTCCCTACACTCGGATGCCTGGACTGCGCCAGCCGGCGCGGCCAGGGCACGAGAACGGGAGGAGACATGGCACATACAAATAATCAACGGGTAGCATTGATCACCGGGGCGATGGGCGGCCTGGGCACGGCGCTGTGCCGGCGCCTGCACGCGGAAGGGTTTCAGGTCGCGGCTACGCATTCACCAGGCAATCCCCGGCGCGAGGCCTGGCTGGCCAGCCAGCGCCTGGACGGGATCGAGGTCATGGCCTACGAGCTCGACGTCGCGAACGGCACTGCCTGCGAGACGGTCGTGCGGCGCGTGCTGGACGATCTCGGGCGCATCGATGTGCTGGTCAACAACGCCGGCATCACGCGCGACCGCAGCATGCGCAAAATGCGTCCGGAAGACTGGCACAGCGTGATGGGCACCAACCTCGACAGCGTATTCAATATGACGCGGCCGGTGCTCGAAGCGATGGTCGAGGGGCGTTGGGGGCGGATCATCAATATCTCGTCGGTCAATGGCCAGCAGGGCGCTTTCGGGCAGGCGAACTATGCTGCCGCCAAGGCCGGCATGCACGGCTTCACCAAGTCGCTGGCGCTCGAAGTGGCGCGCCATGGCGTAACGGTGAATACGATCTCGCCCGGCTACCTCGATACGGCCATGGTGGGCCAGATGGCGCAGGATGTGCTGAAGGAACGCATCCTGCCGCAGATCCCGGTAGGGAGGCTGGGGCAGCCGGCCGAGGTGGCGGGGCTGGTGGCGTATCTGGTGTCCGATCTGGCGGGCTATCTGACCGGGGCGAATATCGCGATCAACGGCGGGCAGCATATGTACTGATGGAATGCGACGAGGCCGCCATGGTGGCGGCCTCGTGTAGTGCGGCCTCGTGTGATGCGGCCCTCGCTCAGGTGGCCTGCGGACGTGGTCAAGCAGTGGGGCCTGGCGGCGTCGGTGTCAGTGCGTCGAGCGTCTTGGCATGCAGGTGGATTTTCTCCAGGGCCAGTACGACCGGCGTCGGCTTGCCGCTGGCAACGGCCCCGGCCAGCAGGAGCAGGCCACCGACGAGGCCGGTGACTTCCCCGATCACGCCGATGCGGCGAATCTTGTGCGCGGCATCGGTGGTCAGCGCCACCAGCCTGCTCTGCGGCTGGTCGAGTCCCTGGATAACATACGACGCGGCATCGGCATACAGGGCATTGGCGCGCTGGCGCAGCACCGTCTCGTCGTCGAACAGCTTGCGCAGCGTGGCCTGTACCTGATCGGGGACGCTGCCGCCGGCGTAGCCGCGAATCTCGCGCATGATGCGTTCGTGCAGCTGGTCGGCGATCGTCGACAGGCTGTCGGCGAGTTCGACCACGTGCTGGGTGCGGGACAGGCCCTTGTCCTGGCTGCCGGGAGCGGCTGTACTCGTTTGGCCGGCCAGGATGTCGTGGGCGGGATCGGACGCGGAGAGGGCAACCGGGGGCGCGGCGGCATCGACAGGGGTGGGCAATTGCTGGCCCTGCGACGTTGGCTGATCCTGCGAAGATTTTTCCATGCCCCCTCCTCAATCGCCATTCAAACCATCGCGGATCGTCCGCAGGTCACGCCCATAGTTCGCCAGCATGCGCCGCGTTTCGTCGCCCGTGAGCTTGTCCATGTTCTCGCGCATCTTCTGGTGGCCGAGTGCGACCTTGGTCAGCCCCTGCAGGGCAAGCTCGTATCGACGATCGATGAGCTTGTACTCCGTGGACTTGTTCAGATAGTGGACTTTGGCCAGCGTCGCGAGCACGCGGTCCGAATTTCGATTAGAAAACGGAATCTCGACATCAAAAATGCCGAGCACGGTCTTCTTCTCATTTTCATTGGTCTTGTAATACAGGCGGGTGAGGGAGATCATGGCATCGAGCAGCACCTGCACATCCGCATCGCCATCGCGCACCATGGTCTCGACGCTGCGGTTCTGGTAGCTCGAGGCGATGACCCTGGTAAGCAGCCGCGTCATGCCGGTATACGCTGCCACATGCCGCTGCTGCAAGCCCGACCCGGTATTCGCCTTCAGGCCATTCCCAAGATCATCGATACGCGCCGACAAGTCATAGCGCCCATCCCCCGCGAGCAAGCTGAGCGTCTGCATATACAGCACCAGGGTCTTCTGGATCGCCACAAAATCGTCATACACGGCCTTGCGCCGCACATCATTCTCGCGCGCAATCCGGTCCGCCTGTGGCGACAAATACGGCTGCTCCCGCTCATAGGTATCGCGATAGCGCCGCGACAACTCCGCATACCCGCCGAGCTTGGCCGACGCATCGGCGAACTCGCGCACCTCCTGCAAGCTGACTGGCCCATGCGATGCGCACCCCCCGAGCAGCACGCCAACCACAAGCAACAGTTCCAACGCAATCCGACGCAGCATCGCACCCTCCCGACCGCCACCCGCAGCCCAACCCCCATTCTTCCAAACCCGTACCACCTTACATTGCCAATTATCAATTCCCCTGCAAACATAAACAAATAGGGTCAGAGTAGAATTAAATGACAACTTTTAAAGTTGTCAAACAATTCGACTCTGACCCTAATTATTTTGCAATGTATTTTTGGTACTATCAGCAATAACAACTGCTGGTAGAACGCTTGCCACGATAAATTACCCAATAATTCTACTCTGACCCTATTTAATTTTTAGGCTAAGAATAGCTCTGGAGAATCATATTCTTAGACCGAAAGACATAAAATTGTCCTGGCGAAAGAATAAGTCCAAAACCGCGAGAATCAACA